>Ga0102592_1000342_pt1 | contig 88083 bp, 69 predicted proteins | sample AraplaCol_mMF_r2_FD_76861 | JGI IMG/M metagenome (GOLD analysis project Ga0102592, IMG submission 76861) | Arabidopsis root microbial communities from North Carolina, USA - plate scrape MF_Col_mMF_r2 (SPADES assembly) (version 2) | ecosystem: Host-associated > Plants > Roots > Endosphere...
CGGGGCTGATCGACGCGCAGCTGCAGACCGATCGCTACACGCTCGCCGGCAAGGGCCGCGAGCGCTGGGAGCCGAGCTTCGGCTATCGCGGCTTCCGCTATGTCGAGCTGCGCGGCTTCCCCGGCACGCCGACGCTGGCGACGCTCACCGGCAAGGTCGCGCACAGCGCCGTCGCCCGCACCGGCAGCTTCACCAGCGCCGACAAGCTGCTCGAGGCGATCGACCAGGCATCGATCCGCACGATCCTGAACAACATGCACGGCTATCAGACCGATACGCCGACCTATGAGAAGAATGGCTGGACCGGCGACGCCCAGGCATCGGCCGGCGCGGCCGCGCGCAGCCTCGACATCGCCCGCGTCTGGACCAAGTGGCTGAACGACTATCCCGATGCCCAGGCGCCGAGTGGCGAGCTGCCCGAGATCGTCCCCGCCACGCCCTGGTACGGCTATGAAGGCACGCCTGGCTGGTCGTTCGTCTGGGGGCCGTCGACGCCCTGGGACGTCGCCGCAATGATCCTGCCCTGGGAACTCTACCAGGCCCAGGGCGACACCCGCATCCTCGCGCGGATGCACGACATGCAGAAGCGGCTGGTCGATTACACCGCCACCGTCTTCAAGGCGCCCGACTATCGCCACGACAAGGGCCTGAGCGAATGGAGCGCCCCCGGCCCGCTCGACATCTTCGCCAGCAATAATGGCGGGATCGATGCGGTCACCACGGCCTATTTCTTCCATGAGGCCGATCTGCTGGCCAAATCCTCGGCGGTGATCGGCAACAAGGCCGATGCGGAGCGCTACGCCGCGCTCGCCGCCGATATCCGCCGTGCCTACAACGCCCGCTACTGGGACGGCGCCAACGGCTGGTACCGCACCGCCGACGACAAGGGCGCGACCAAGGGGCCGACCCAGTCGCAGAACATCCTGCCGCTCGCCTTCGGCATGGTGCCCGACGGGCAGGAACAGAAGGTCGCCGACACGCTGGCGAAGGATGTGGAGGCACGCGGCCTGCGCGCCGGCGTGTTCGGCACGCGCTACCTGCTCGATCTCCTCAGCGACTATGGCCATGCCGATATCGCCTATCGGCTGGCGACGCGCACCGACGAACCGAGCTGGGGCTTCTGGCTGACCAGCAGCAACGGCACCCTGTTCGAATCCTGGGGCCTCAACGCCCGCTCGCGCGACCATCATTATTTCGGCTCGATCGCCGACTGGATGCGCCAGCGCCTCGCCGGCCTGCGCCCCGGTGCGCCGGGCTACCGTCAGGTGCTCGTCCGTCCGGAGATCCCGCAGGGCCTGGCCTCTGCCGCCGCGACGATGGCGACGCCGCAGGGCGAGGCCAAGGCCGGCTGGGCGGTCGAGAATGGCCGCCTGACGCTCACCGCCACCGTGCCGATGAACGCCAGCGGCGAGATCTGGGTGCCCAATCGCTTCGGCGCGCTGGAAGCCGTGCCGACCGGCGCCACGCTACTCCGCACCACCGATGCCGCTACCGTCTACGCCACCGGCCCCGGCAGCTTCACCTTCGTCACCAAGGGCAATCGATGAAATCCTCCCTGATCGCCCTCTCGCTGCTGCTCGCCGGCACCGCACAGGCGCAGCAAGTCCGTGCGCCCGCCGGCACGCTGCAGGGCGCCACGGCGTCGGGCGTCACCAGCTTCAAGGGCATTCCCTATGCCACAGCCCCGGTCGGCCCGCTGCGCTGGCACGCGCCGCTGCCCGCCCCGGCCTGGACCGGCACGCGCGACGCGACCGGCTATGGCAATGACTGTGTCCAGGCGCGCATGGCGGGCGACCTCGCCAACACGACGCTGCCGATGAGCGAGGACTGCCTGGTCCTCAACGTCTGGACGCCGCAACCCCGCGCCGGGGCGAAGCTCGCGGTGATGGTCTATATCCATGGCGGCGGCTTCTCGACCGGATCGGGCAGCTCGGCGATCCTCGACGGCAGCCGGCTGGCCGCGCGCGGGGTGCTGGTCGTCACGCTGAACTATCGCCTGGGCCGCTTCGGCTTCTTCGCGCATCCGGCACTGACCCGGGAGGCCGGCACCGGCGCCAATGGCAACTGGGGCCTGATGGACCAGATCGCCGCGCTGCAATGGGTGAAGCGCAACATCGCGTCGTTCGGCGGCGATCCGGCCAATGTCACCATCTTCGGCGAGTCCGCCGGCGGGGAGTCGGTCAACCGGCTGATGGTCTCGCCCGCCGCCAAGGGACTGTTCGCCAAGGCGATCGCCGCCTCGGGCGGCGGTCGTGACGGCTGGCCCGACATCGCCACCGGCGAAGCCAAGGGCCTGGCCTTCGCGAAGAGCGCAGGCGCCGAGGACCTTGCCGCCCTGCGTGCGCTGCCGGCCGAGAAGGTCCAGGGCGGCATCGGCCTGCTCAACCCGGACGAAGCCAGATATTCTGGCCCGATGACCGACGGCCGGATCGTCATCGGCGATACCGATACGTTGCTCGCCGCCGGCAAGGCGCGCGGTATCCGCATGGTGATCGGATCGAACAGCGACGAGCTCGGCTTCATTCCCGCGCCGTTCCTCAAGGGTTTCGTCGCCAAGGCGACCGAGAAGCTGGGCGCCGCCGCCGAGACGGTGCGCGCCGCCTATGGCTCGGCCGAGGCCTATGATCGCCACATCCCGAGCGACTTCACCTTCACCGAACCCGCCTTCTCGCTCGCCACGCGCCAGTCGGCAGTCGCGCCGACCTGGCTCTACCGGTTCGGCTATGTCGCCGAGGCGAAGCGCGCCACGCTGGCCGGCGCCTCGCACGCCACCGACGTGCCCTATCAGTTCGACAATCTCGCCGCTGCTGGCGGCACGCCGACGCCCGCCGACATGGCCGCCGCCAAGCTCATAGCCGATCACTGGGTGCGGTTCGCAAAGACCGGCGATCCCGGCTGGGCGAAGTTCGCGCCCGGCACCCAGATGCTAGTGATTAGCAATGACGGGAGCGTCACCGCCCCCGCCGGCACGCCCGAGATCAAGGCAATCGCCGCCGCGCGCGATGCGAGCAAGCAACAATGAGGATGTCGATGCGTAGCCTCTTCCAGATCCTCGCGCTGTTCGCGCTGTTCACCGGCAGCGTCACCGCCCATGCCCAGGAAGTGATCCGGCTCTGGCCGAACGGCGCGCCGGGGTCGATGGGGCCGATGGCGGCGGAGACCACCGCCGACAAGAAGCCGTACGGGGTCATCACCCGCAACGTCTCCGAGCCGACGCTCACCGTGTTCAGCCCCGATCCGAAGATCGCCAACGGCACCGCGGTGATCGTCGCGCCGGGCGGCGGCTTCCACCTGCTCTCGATCGGCAATGAAGGCGACGGCGTCGCCAAATGGCTGAACAGCATGGGCATCACCGCCTTCGTGCTGCGCTACCGCCTGCTCCCAACCGGCGACGATTTCGGCATGGTGCTGATCCGCCGGCTGATGAACTTCAAGTCGCTCGAGGCGGCGATCGTGCCGCTGCGCCCGCTCGCCACCGCCGATGGCGAGGAAGCGATGCGCTATGTCCGCGCCAATGCGGGCAAGTTGGGGGTGAAGCAGAACCGCATCGGCATGATGGGCTTCTCGGCCGGCGGCGCGGTGACGATGTGGACGGTGCTCGGCGCCAAGCCCGCCAGCCGCCCGGACTTCGTCGTGGCGATGTATCCCGGCCTGGTCGGCGATCCCCTTACCGTGCCCGCCAAGGCCCCGCCGCTGCTCGCCATGGTCGCCGAGGACGATCCGATCGTCCGCCCCGAGGCTGGCCGGCTGGTCGATGCCTGGAAGGCGGCGAGTGCCGATGCGACCTTGGTGACCTTCCCCAAGGGCGGTCACGGCTTCGGCATCACCAGGAGCGGCAAGGCATCGGACGCCTGGCCCGAGCATGCGCAGAAATGGTTCCAGGCCAAGGGGTTGCTCAACAAATGAACCGGGTAGCCCATTTCGGCGCGCTGGGCGCCGTCGCCACCGCGCTGCTCGTCTCGGGCACCAGCCCCGAGCCTCTCGCCGCCTTCGCTCCCGCAGATCCGGCGGCCGACAGCTGCACCGCGCTGACCGGCCTCGCGCTGGCCGACGGCAAGGTCGTCAAGGCGGAGGAAGTCGCCAAGGGCGGCATGGTCAACACCAAGGAGGGCACGCCCGGCCTGCCCGCCCAGGCCGGCTTCTGCCGCGTCTATGCCGAGCTGAGCCCGACCCCGCGCTCGAAGATCAAGGTCGAGGTGTGGCTGCCGATCGCCGGTGCCTGGAACGGCAAGCTGCTCGGCGCCGGCAATGGCGGCTATGGCGGCTCGATGCTGCTGCCGCAGCTCACCATGCAGGGGGCGCTCGCCAAGGGTTATGCCACGGTCGGCACCGACATGGGCCATGTCGGCACCGCCGATACCGACGGCAAATGGGCGCTGAACGAGCCCGATCGCATCACCGACTTCGGCCACCGCGCCAATCACCTCGCCTCGGGCGTCGGCAAGGCGGTGATCAACGCTTATTACGGCAGCGCCCCCAAGGCCGCCTATTTCCAGGGTTGCTCGGACGGCGGCCGCGAGGCGCTGATGGAAGCGCAGCGTTACCCGAACGACTATGACGCGATCATCGCGGGCGCCCCGGCCAATGCCTGGACCCGGCTTATGACCGGCTTCATGGCCGACGACCGCGCCGTCTTCGGCCGGCCCGAAAGCGCGATCCCCAACGCCAAGCTCAAGCTGCTCCAGGACGCCGCGCTCGCCCAGTGCGATGCCAAGGACGGGGTGAAGGACGGCGTGCTCGACGATCCGCGCCAGTGCGGTTTCGATCCCGGCACGCTCCAGTGCAAGGCCGGCGACCAAGCCTCCTGTCTCACCGCGCCGCAGGTCGGCGCCGCCCGCGCACTCTATCGCGGGCCGGTCGACGCGAAAGGCCGCAGCTTCTTCCCCGGCACCATGCCCGGCGCCGAGGCGGTGCCCGGCACCTGGGACACCTGGCTGACCGGTTCCAAGGCGCAGCACGGCATCTTCGCCGGCGAGTTCTTCCGCTACATGGTCCATTCGAACCCGGACTGGCAGAACGCGTCGTTCGACCTCACCCGCGACTATCAGGCCGCCCGCCGCCTCGCGCCCGTGCTCGACAGCGACAATCCGGACATCCGCCCGTTCCTCCGCCGCGGCGGCAAGCTGATCCTCTATCATGGCTGGAACGACGCCGCGATCGCGCCCGGCAACACGATCGACTATTACCAGGCCGTGCGGAAGCGCGCCGGCGCGGCTGCGAAGGACTCGGTCCGCCTGTTCATGGTCCCCGGCATGTCGCACTGCCTCGCCGGCCCCGGCCCCAACACCTTCGACGCGCTCGGCACGCTCGACACATGGCGCCAGGGCGGCCCCGCGCCCGAGACGATGATCGCCACCAAGTACGACAACGACCTGTTCGGCTATCTCGGCTTCCCCGCCAAGCCGGTCCGCACCCGCCCCCTGTGCGCCTTCCCCAAGGTCGCGCGCTGGACCGGCAAGGGCTCGACCGACGACGCCGCGAACTTCAGCTGCGTAGCCTCGCGATGACTGCCCTCAGCCTGGTCAAGGGCGCCACCGCGCCGCCGCTGATCGAGCATACGATCGGCGAGGCGCTGGCGCAGGCCGCCACCCGCTGGGGCGAGCGCGAGGCCCTGGTCTCGGTCGAGCAGGACATACGCTGGACCTTCGCCGAGCTGCTGGAAAAGGCCGATGCCCTCGCCGCCGGCCTGCTCGCGCTCGGGCTCGAGCCGGGCGAGCGGATCGGCATCTGGGCGCCCAATTGCGTCGAATGGACGCTCACCCAGTTCGCCGCCGCGCGCGCCGGGCTGATCCTGGTGACGATCAACCCCGCCTATCGCACCAGCGAGGCGGCGTTCACCATGGCCAAGGTCGGCCTGGCCGCCCTGGTCTTCATGGATCGCTTCAAGACCAGCGACTATGCCGCGATGGTCGCCGAGATCGCCCCCGATCTCCCCGCACTGCGCCGCATACTCTGCATCGGCGCCGCCACTCGTCCCGGCTGGATCCCCTTCGACCAGGTCGCCGGCCATGCCGACGATGCCAGCCGCCACATGCTCGCAGCGATCGGCCCCGAGCTGCGCGCCACCGACGCGATCAACATCCAGTTCACCAGCGGCACCACCGGCCAGCCCAAGGGCGCGACGCTCAGCCACCGCAACATCCTCAACAACGGCTATTTCGTCGGCCTCGCCCAGCGCCTTCAGCCCGGCGACCGCATCTGCATCCCCGTCCCGCTCTATCACTGCTTCGGCATGGTGATGGGCAATCTCGCCAGCCTCACCCACGGCGCGACGATGGTCTACCCCGCCGCCGGCTTCGATCCCGGCGCGACCCTCGCCGCGATCGAGCGCGAGCGCTGCACCTCGCTCTACGGCGTGCCGACCATGTTCATCGCCGTCCTCGCCCACCCGGAGTTCGACCGTTTCGACCTCGCCTCGCTGCGCACCGGCGCGATGGCCGGCGCTGTCTGCCCCGAGCCGCTGATGCGCGCGGTGATCGACCGGCTGCACATGCCCCAGGTCACCATCGCCTACGGCATGACCGAGACCAGCCCGGTCAGCTTCCAGACCGCGGCGGACGATCCCTTCGAGCGCCGCATCGGCTCGATCGGCCGGGTCCAGCCGCATCTCGAATGCAAGATCGTCGGCGAAGACGGCCAGGTCGTCCCGGCCGGCACCCCGGGCGAGCTCTGCACCCGCGGCTATTCGGTGATGCTCGGCTATTGGGACGAGCCGGAGAAGACCGACGCGGTGATCGACGCAGAGGGCTGGATGCACTCGGGCGACCTCGCGGTGATCGACGATGCCGGCTACGGCAACATCGTCGGCCGGCTGAAGGACATGGTGATCCGCGGCGGCGAGAACATCTATCCGCGCGAGATCGAGGAGTTCCTCTACGGCCACCCCGCGGTCGAGGACGTTGCCGTGGTCGGCGTGCCCGACGCGCGGATGGGCGAGGAGCTCTGCGTCTGGATCCGCCTGCGCGCCGGATCGACCGGCGACGAGGAGGAGGTTCGCGCCTTCTGCCGCGGCCGCATCGCCCATTACAAGGTGCCGCGATACGTCCGCTTCGTCGACGCCTTCCCCACCACCGTGACCGGCAAGGTCCAGAAATTTCTGATCCGCGAGGCGATGATCGCCGAGCTGGGTCTCGCAACCACAAGCCAAGGATGAGGAACATGAACAAGCTGCTGATCGCCGCCCTGCTCGCGCTGCCGGGTACCGCCATCGCCCAGACCGCGCCGGCGCCGGCCCCCGCGCCCGCCGCGACGCCGGCCCCTGCCCCGAAATTCACCCTCGACACGCCGATCCAGGAGATCGTCGCCGATGCGCAGGGCAAGGCGGTGATCGACAAGAACCTGCCCGGCATGATCGGCCTGCCGCAATACGACATGTTCAAGGGCCTCAGCCTCAACCAGCTCAAGGCCTATTCCGACGGCAAGCTCACCGACGAGATCCTCGCCAAGACCGCCACCGATCTCGCCGCCATCAAATAATGGCCAGGTCGCATATCCTTGCCTGCGTCGCCGTAGCGGCGTTGATTGCGAGTGCCCCGGCACGCGCACAGGCCCAGAATGACCGCATGACCTATCGTGAGAGGAGCGCGCCGCTGGAGAAGCGGGTCGACGACCTGATGGGCCGGCTGACGCTGGAGGAGAAGGTCTCGCTGCTCGCCGGCGAGAGCTCGATGACGCTCCAGTCGATCCCCCGCCTCGGCATCCCTGGCATCAAGGTGACCGACGGTCCCACCGGCGTCCGCTCGCCCGAGGGCAAGCCCGCCACCGTCTTTCCGGTCGGGGTCGCCATCGCCGCGACGTGGAACCCGGAAGTGGCGAAGGCCGTCGGCGCCGCGATCGCCGAGGAGACGCGCGGATACGGCGCCGCGGTCCTCCTCGCGCCGACGGTGAACATCGTCCGCACCCCGCGCTGGGGCCGCAATTTCGAGACCTATTCGGAAGACCCGCTGCTCGCCGGCAAGCTCGGCCTCGGCTATGTCGCGGGCGTCCAGGGCAAGGGCATCGGCGTCTCGATCAAGCATTTCGCCGCCAACAACCACGAGACCAACCGCTTCTTCGTCGACTCGGTCGTCGACGAGCGGACGCTGCGCGAGATCTACCTCCCCGCCTTCGAGACGGTGGTGAAGCAGGCCGATCCCTGGTCGGTCATGGCTTCGTACAACAAGGTCAACGGCACCTATGCCAGCGAGAATCCCTGGCTGCTGACCGACCTGCTCAAGAAGGAATGGGGATACCGGGGCTTCGTCGTCTCCGATTGGGGTGCGACGCATTCGACCGCCGCTGCGGTCAACGCCGGCCTCGATCTCGAAATGCCCGGCCCCGCCCAGCATTTCGGCGCCAAGCTGCTCGCCGCGGTGCAGGCCGGCGAGGTCAACAAGGCGCAGCTCGACGACAATGCCCGGCGCATCGTCCGGCTGATCGTCCGCAGCGGCGCGCTCGACGGCCCCTTGCCCAAGGGCGAGATTGGCGGCGAGCGCCACCGCGCCACTGCCCAGACGGCGGCCGAGGAAGCGATCGTCCTGCTCAAGAATGCCGGCGTGCTGCCGCTCAAGCCTGGCATCCGGACGCTCGCGGTGATCGGCCCCAATGCCGCCATCGCCCGCATCCAGGGCGGCGGCAGCTCGGCGGTCACGCCCTTCGACAAGCTGGTCACGCCGCTGGAGGCGATCCGTGCGGCGCTGCCCGGCGTCGAGGTGATCTACGAGAAGGGCGTCGATAGCGAGGAAACCCCGCCCACCGGCGATCCCGCGCTGTTCAGCCCCTCCGCGGACAGCAAGGAAACCGGGCTGCAGGCGGATTACTTCGCCAATGCCGACTTCAGCGGCACCCCGGTGAAGAGCCAGCGCGCCACCGATCTCACCAAGCGGATCAGCGCCAATATCGCGAGCGCCAAGGTGATCGGCTATGCCGCGATGCGCTGGTCGGGCGTGCTGCGCGCGCCGACGACGGGCACCTATGAGTTCAGCATCCGCGGCACCGGCACCGGCGTGCTGGTGCTCGACGGCAAGACGATCCTCGACAAGGCGACCCCGGCAAAGGCCGACAATCGCGACGTGATCGGCTTCCCCGTCCCGCAGCGCACCGTCTCGGTCCAGCTGGAGGGCGGCAAGGCCTATCCGATCCGGCTCGACTATGTGACCGGCCAGACGCCCTATGAGGCGCTCAAGTTCGGCGTGCGCACGCCCCGGCCCGATTTCGACGCCGCCATCGCCGCGGCGAAGCGCGCCGACGCCGCGATCGTCATCGCCGGCTCCTCGTCGCTGACCGAGGGCGAAGGCTATGACCGGGCGAATTTCGATATGCCCGGGGATCAGGACAAGCTGATCTCCGCGGTGGCCGCGGCCAATCCCGCCACCGTGGTGGTGGTCAATGCCGGCGCGGCGATGACCATGCCCTGGGTCAACGAGGTCCCCGGCATCCTCGACATGTGGCTGCCCGGCCAGGAAGGCGCCGCGGCGCTGGCCGGCATCCTCACCGGCAAGGTCAATCCCTCGGGCAAGCTGCCCGTCACCTTCCCGGCAAAGAGCAGCGACGATCCCACCGTGCTGACCGAGATGAAGGCGAAGTACAGCGACGGGCTGCTGGTCGGCTATCGCGGCTATGAGGCGCGCGGCGTGGCCCCGCTCTTCGCCTTCGGCCATGGCCTGTCCTACACCAGCTTCGCCTATGCCGGCCTCGCTGCGCCGGCGAGCGTCGCGCCAGGCGCTCTGGTGAAGGTCCGGCTTTCGGTGCGCAACACCGGCAAGCGGACCGGCAAGGAAGTCGTCCAGCTCTATGTCGCGCGCGCCGAGCGCACGGCGGACGAGCCGATCAAGCAGCTCGCCGGCTTCGCCAAGGTCGCGCTCAAGCCGGGCGAGAGCCGGGTGGTGGAGATCGCGGTGAACCCCCGCGCCTTCGGCTATTGGGACACGGCGAGCCACCACTGGATCGCGCGTGCCGGCAGCTATCAGCTCCTGGCCGGCGCCGCCTCGGACGATATCCGGCTGAAGCGGGACATCCGCGTCACCGCGACCAGGGCGATCGAATAGGGATAACCCACCAACTCCGTCACTCCGGCCTTGTGCCGGGGTGACGGTCATTTGCTGTCGGCGCTCCCCTCTTCTTTCCCCGGCGAAGGCCGGGGCCCAGCCTTGAAAGTCACGCGCCTTGGCGCGTCTTCGCCGCGCACTGTTTAGTCTGGGCCCCGGCCTTCGCCGGGGAAAGTGAGTCGCTCGGGGAAAGCCAGTTCCCCAGGAAACCACATTGCAATGTAGGATTTCGCCTGCTTGGCTGACGCGGTCGGGGCGCATGCCCCGGCCGCTCTTTGACCTGTAGGAAAGATAGGATCCCGCTCGCGCAATTCCGTTGCGCGGCATGCATAGCGCGGCCGCCACTAGTGCGAACTTAGTGAACTTCCACCGTCGGAAACCCGGCTTTGGGGTGTACTTCGTGTACTTTGCCGAGTCGCCGGAAACCCGCCTGTAGGAACGGCCTAACCCGCCGCGGCCTCCAGCACCGGCACGAAGTCCGCAGCGCAGCGGCTCGCCCGCCCGACCAGCAAGCCATCGACTTCGGGCAGCGCCAGCAGCGCAGCCGCGTTCCCGCCATCGACCGCACCGCCATAGAGCAGCCGCGCCGTACCCGCCTCCGCCCGCAGCATCTCGAAAATGCGCGCCAGATGCGCTTCATCAGGCACCGCATCCCCGCCGATGCACCAGACGGGCTCATAGGCGATCGCCGCCCGTGACCAGTCCAGCTCGGGCGGCAGCGACGCGCGCAGCTGCGCGGCCACGAGCGCCCGCGCATCGACCGAACGCTCCCATTCGCCGACGCAGACCACCACCGACAGCCCGGCCGCCTGCGCCGAGCGCGCCTTGGCCGCGACGCTCAGCCCGTCCTCGCGCGTCTCGCTATGCCCGGCCAGCGTGACCGTCGCCCCGGCATCGCGCAGCATCGCCGCGGAGACGCCGCCGGTGTGGGCGCCCTCGACCGCCGGGTGGCAATCCTGCCCCCCGATCGCCAGCGCCCGCACTTGCCGCGCCGCCCGCTCGATCAACGTCGCCGGCAGCATCAGCCCGGCCTCGACGCCGAGCTCCGCCACCGCCGCGTCGATCCGCGCGATCTCGGCCAGGTCGCCGCCCAGCCCGTGCAGCTTCCAGTTGCCCAGGATCAGCGGGCGCCTCGCCATGCTCATGCCGCGAGGTAGTTGCCGACGCCGATGACCACAGTGGAGAGCAGCAGCGCGCCGATGCCGGTCCACACCAGCAGCCGCGTGCCGCCGCGCACCCCCGCCCACTCCTTGAGCGCGAAGCCCCAGAGCGTCGAGAACAGGATGATGCTCGCCATGTGCAGCGTCCAGGAGGAGAAGCCGTATTTCCCCATCTGGCTCTCACCCATCGTGTAGAAGAAGAACTGGAAATACCACAAGGTGCCGCCCAGCGCAGCCAGCGCATAGTTGCGCAGCAGCGGCGGCTTCTCGGCGGTGCCGGCACCCGCCAGCTGCGGGGCCGAACGGTTCTTGAGGATCAGCCAGCCGCACCACAGGAAGTTGGTGGTGAAGCCGCCGAGCAGCACGACGCACAGCACCGGCAGCCCCTGCCACAGCGGGTCGGTCCCCGCCGCGACGGTGGCCGCGCGGATCGGCGCGCCGGCGTCGAGCCCCCAGGCGAAGCAGCCCGACATGATGCCGGAGAACACCGCGATGGCGAGGCCCTTGGGCAGGTTGAACTCGCTGACGCTCTGCTGTGCCGTAGCGCCGGCCATCTCGCGCTCCTTGCGGCGCCCGGCCGCCGCGACGACCAGGATGCCGGCCAGGGTGATGACGATACCAACGAACGTCATCTGTCCGCTCGGCGTGCCGGCCAGCTCGCCCAGCGTGCCGCGGAAGATCGGCGGCCCCATCGTGCCGATCACGGTGGTCAGGCCCAGCGCCACCGCCATGCCGAGCGACAGGCCGAGATAGCGCATGGTCAGCCCGAAGGTGAGCCCGCCAAAGCCCCACATCGCGCCCCAGAACCAGCACCAGAGCAGAGTCGATTGCGGGGTGTGGGCCAGCACGCCGAGCAGGTCGTGCGTCTGGATCGAGGCGAACAGCCAGGGCGCGATCAGCCAGGAGAAGACTCCGCCGACCAGCCAGAATATCTCCCAGGACCAGCCCCGGATGCGGCGGTACGGGACATAGAAGCTGGCGGAGGAAAGCCCGCCAAGCCAATGAAACAATACGCCAATCAGCGGATTTCCGCCCATCTCATTCCCCTCCCGCGAGTATCTTCTCGTTGATCTGTTCGATCCGCGTCACGCCGGTCAGCCCCATGGCAACGCGCATCTCGGCCTCGATCAGGCGCAGCACATGCGCCACGCCCGCCTGTCCGGCACCACCCAGCGCCCAGGCCCAGGCCCGGCCGAGCAGCACGCCCTTCGCCCCAAGGGCGAGCATCCGCACCACGTCGAGCCCCGATCGGATCCCGCCATCCGCCAGCAGGGTCAGCCGGTCACCCACCGCGTCGGCGATCGCCGGCAGCGCCCGGGCGGTGGACAGCACCCCGTCGAGCTGGCGCCCGCCATGGTTGGAGACGATCACCCCCTCCACGCCCCGCGCCGCCGCTTCGCGGGCGTCCTCGGCGTCGAGGATGCCCTTGAGCAGGATCGGCCCCTTCCAGTGCTGGCGGATGAAATCGAGGTCGTCCCAGCGGATCGCCGGATCGAAATTGTCGCGCATCCAGGCGAAGAAGTCGTTGAGCCCGGTCTTGCCCTTCAGCACCGGCGCGACATTGCCAAGATGGTGCGGCCGGCCCCACAGCCCGACGTCCCAGGCCCAGCGCGGGCGGGCCGTCGCCTGGCTCAGCCGGCGCAGCGATCCGCCCAGCCCCGGCGCGCCGGCCAGGCCCGAGCGATAGTCGCGGTAGCGCGTGCCGGGCACCGGCATGTCGACGGTGAACACCAGCACCGGGCAGCCCGCCGCGCTTGCCTGCCGCATCAGGTCGATCATGAAGCCGCGGTCGCGGATCATGTAGAGCTGGAACCAGGGCGGCGTCGCCACGGCCCCCGCCACTTCGCCGAGCGGGCAGGCCGAGACGGTCGACAGGGTGAAGGGCACCCCCGCCGCCTCCGCCGCCCGCGCCGCCTGCACCTCTCCGCGCCGCGCATTGAGCCCCGCCAGTCCCACCGGCGCCAAGGCAACGGGCATCGCCAGCTTCTGCCCGAACAGGCTGGTCGAGAGGTCGATGTCGGAGATGTCACGCAGCACCCGCTGCCGCAGCGCCACCGCCTCCAGGTCGGCGACGTTCCGGCCGAGCGTCACCTCGGCATAGGAGCCGCCATCGATATAGTCGAACAGGAAGCGCGGCAGCCTGCGCCGCGCCAGCTCGCGATAGTCGGGGATCGAGGCCGCCCTCATGCCGCCTCGCTGCTCCCCGCCGCCAGGGAGCGCCAGCGCGCGGCATAGCCGGTCAGGTCGCACTCGAGCGGCTGCACCCGGGCCAGTGCGGAAGGCGGTGCCAGGGTCGGGTCGACAAGCCGCAGCGCACCGTAGGACACGTCATTGTGCTGGTTGGAGACGAGCACTTCCAGGTCCGGCCGCAGCGTGGCGAGGGTGCGGACGAAAGCCTGCGCCTCGCCGAACCGCCCCTCGACCAGCACCCGCTCCTTCGTGCCGATCAGCTCCAGCGAGGCGTCCGCCACCATCGCGGCATAGAGGCACACCGCTGCCCGCAGCGCGATCGACTCGCTCGGCCGGTTGATCCAGCGCGTCGCCCCGCCGGGGAACGGGCCGACGCCGGGCGTGAGCGTCGGCAGCACCATCGCCCCGGCGGCGACCACGCCGGGCAGCGCCGCGATGATCGCCGGCTGGTCCGGATTGATGTCGACCCGCCGTGTGTCGATGCCGGTCAGCAGCTCGATCTCGCGTCCGCCCATGAACCGCGCCGAAGGGATCGGCGTGCCGTGAACGTCGACATTGACCAGGCAGTCGCGTGCCTCGGGAAGCCTCGCCAGATCGACGTACGCGCCCTTCCCCGGCGTCCGCATCGCGACGAACCAGGTGCCGGTCGACAGCACCGTCGCCTCCCTGTCGGCGATCTCGGCAAAGCCCCGTGCCGCCAGCAGCGCCGCGTTCGAATCGTGCAGCCCGCAATGGACCGCGACATCGTCCGGCAGTCCGGTACGCCCGGCCCATTCCGCACTGATCGTCCCGATCGCCTCGCCGGCACGGCGCAGCGGCGCCAGCCGGCCGGCCCAGCCCCGCCGCTCCGCCAGAGCCGATGGCCCGTTCGAGGACGGGCACCAGAGGTCGCTATGGCAGCCGAGGCTGGTCACCTCCGACGCCGCGACACCCGAGAAGCGCCAAGCCCAATATTGCGGCCAGGGCAGGATCACCGCGTCGCCGGTCAGCAGCGTCGAGTCGAGCTGGTCGAGGAAATGGAGCTGCAGCCCGAGATTGAGCCCATCGGGCAGCGCGGGCGAGCCGGTGCGGGCGAATGGGTCGCGTTGGCCAAGATAGATGGCGACGGTCTCCGCAGGGATCGCCTGCTCATAGTCCAGCGGCGGGGCCGCCAGCGCCCCGTCTCGAACGATCGCCGCCGCCGCGCCGTGACCAACCGGGAGAATCCGCGCCACGCGTCCGAATCCCGCAAATTCGCGCAGCACCTCCGCCGCCCATTCCTCGATCCCCGCAGCATCGAGCACGCGGACCGACTCGCCGCCGATCACCGCCTCCACCTGGCCGTTCGGCCGCGTCCGCCGCGCCAGCATCGTACCCGCGGCATCCCACAGGCTGAGCTTCGACAAGGTCTTGCCCAGATCGAGCACGACGCTCAGCCCCTCACCCAATACTGCCTCCCCTTTTTGTTTATGATTGATATTTAGCGAAGTTGATTGTATCTGGCTAGCCACCTTGATAGACAGACTTCGCGCCGAACCGGGCGCTGGGGGAGAGTGATTCCGGATGCTTGAAGACCAGACAAGGGTGCACGACGCAGTCTCTGCCATTCCGTTCGCCGTGCCCGGCAATCGCTGGTCCGACGCCGATGCGGCGGGCATGTCGCCGGAGGACCTGCTCCTCTACCGCTCGAATCTGCTCGGCTCCGATCTCACCGTCACCAATTTCGGCGGCGGCAACACCTCCGCCAAGATCGGCATGGCCGATCCACTCACCGGCGCGCCGGCGACAGTGCTGTGGGTGAAGGGTTCGGGTGGCGATATCGGGTCCGTGAAGCTCGACGGCTTTGCCACGCTCTACATGGACAAGCTTCTCGCCCTCGAGACCCGCTATCGCGGCGTAGCGTTCGAGGACGAGATGGTCGGCTACCTGCCCCATTGCACCTTCAACCTGAACGCCCGCGCCGCCTCGATCGACACGCCGCTGCACGGCTACCTGCCCTATGCGCATGTCGATCACGTCCACCCCGACGCGATCATCGCGCTCGCCGCGTCCAGCGCCGGCAAGGCGGCGACCCAGGAGATCTGGGGCGGCGCGGTCGGCTGGCTGCCCTGGAAGCGCCCGGGCTTCGAGCTCGGCCTCCAGCTCCGCAACCTCGCTGCCGAGCAACCCAACCTGCGCGGGGTGATGCTCGAGGGGCACGGCATCATCTGCTGGGCCGAGACGTCGAAGGCCTGCTACGACAACACGATCGCGCTGATCGCCGACGCCGCCGAATATCTCAACGCGCGCCTCGCCAAAGGCCCGGCATTCGGCGGCGAGATCGTCACCCCGCGGCCCGCCACCGATCGCGCCGCTGCCGCCGCCCAGCTGATGCCGAAACTGCGCGGGCTGATGGCCGGCGCGCGCGGCAAGATCGGCCATTTCTCCGACGATCCCGAGACGCTGGAGTTCATCGGCAGCCGCGATTTCGCCCGGATCGTGCCGATCGGCACCTCGTGCCCCGATCATTTCCTGCGCACCAAGATCGCTCCCCTGCCACTCGATCCCGCCCGGATCGAGGACGAAGCCTATCTGGCCGACGCGCTGGAGACCTATCGCCAGGGTTATGCAGCCTATTACCAGCGTTGCGTCACGCCCGGCGATCCGGCGATGCGTGATCCCAATCCTGTGGTGGTGCTCATCCCCGGCATCGGCCGCATAACCTTCGCCGCCGACAAGACCACCGCACGGCTGGCCGGCGAGTTCTACGGCAATGCGATCAACGTGATGCGCGGCGCCGAGGCGATCGGCGACTATGTCGGCCTGCCCGAGAAGGAAGCATACGGCATCGAATATTGGGCGCTCGAGGAAGCCAAGCTCCAGCGCATGCCCAGGCCCAAGCCGCTGGTCGGCCGCATCGCGCTGGTCAGCGGCGGCGCGGGGGGGATCGGCGCAGCGACGGTGCGGCGCCTGCTCGCCGACGGCGCCTGCGTGATGCTGGTGGACCGCGACAGCGATGCCGCCGAGCGCGTCCGTGCCGAGATGGCCCAGGCCTTCGGCAATGACGTCGTCCGCGCCGCGACCTGCGACGTCACCGACGAAGCCCAGGTCGCCGCCGCGTTCGAGGCGTGTGCCCGCGAGTTTGGCGGGCTCGACATCCTCGTCGCCAATGCCGGCATCGCTTCCTCCGCCTCGCTGGAGGAGACCAGCGTCGAGCTGTGGCGCCGCAATTACGGCGTGCTGGCCGAGGGCTATTTCCTCACCGCCCGCGCCGCCTTCCCGCTGATGCGCGCGGTCGGCGGCGGATCGATCGTGTTCATCGGATCGAAGAACGCGCTCGCCGCTGCGGTCAACGCGTCCGCATATGCCTCGGCCAAGGCCGCCGCGCTGCATCTTGCGCGCTGCCTGGCACTGGAAGGCGCCCCGCACGGCATCCGCGTCAACACGGTCAATCCCGACGCGGTGATCAAGGGCTCGCGGATCTGGGACGGCGACTGGCGCAAGGAGCGCGCCGGAGCGCATGGCATCGATCCCGGATCGGCGCTGGAAGAGCATTACCGCAACCGATCGCTGCTCAAGCGCGACGTGCTGCCGGAGGACATCGCGGAGGCGGTGCATTTCTTCGCCTCCGAAGCCTCTTCCAAATCGACGGGCAACATCGTCAATGTGGATGCCGGGAACGCCCAGGCGTTCACGCGATAAGAACAGAAAAGAGGGTGCAATGGCGAAGGAACTGCCGCTTTCGGTCGACCAGATCGAGAGCCACAATGCGGCGCGCGTGGAAGCGCTGCAGGACGAATATGACAGCCTGGGCCGGGCGCTCGGCCGCCGGGGGATCGATATCGATGCGGTGAAGGCGCGCGTCGCCGGATTCTCGGTCGCGGTGCCGAGCTGGGGCGCCGGCCGCGGCGGCACCCGCTTCGCCAAGTTCCCGATCCCCGGCGAACCGACCAGCATCCACGAGAAGCTCGCGGACTGCGCGGTGATCCATCAGCTCTCCACCGTCACGCCGCGCGTCAGCCCGCATTTCCCCTGGGACAAGGTCAGCGACTATGCGGCGCTGCGCGAGGAAGCGGCGGGGCTGAACCTCGGCTTCGACGCGGTCAATTCGAACACCTTCCAGGACCAGCCGGGGCAGAAGCTGAGCTACCGCGACGGCAGCCTTTCGGCCGGGGACGCGGGCGTGCGCGCCCAGGCGGTCGAGCATAATATCGAGTGCATCGAGATCGGTCGGCAGCTCGGATCCAGCGCGCTCACCGTCTGGGTGGGCGACGGCACGAACTTCCCCGGCCAGCAGGACCTCGCCCGTTCGCTCGATCGCTATCTGGAGGCGGCGGCGGAGGTCTATGCCGCGCTGCCCGGCGACTGGCGCATGCTGCTCGAGCACAAGATGTTCGAGCCAGCCTTCTACTCGACCGTGATCTCGGACTGGGGCTCCTCGATCCTCGCCGCGCAAGAGCTCGGCCCCAAGGCGCAGTGCCTCGTCGACCTTGGCCACCACGCCCCCAATGTGAACATCGAGCAGATCGTCGCCCGCCTCCACCGCTTCGGCAAGCTGGGTGGCTTCCACTTCAACGACAGCAAATATGGCGACGACGACCTCGACAGCGGATCGATCAACCCGCACCAGCTCTTCCTGGTCTTCAACGAACTGATCGAGGCCGAGCTGAACCCGCGCAACGGCTTCGATCCGGCCTACATGATCGACCAGTCGCACAACGTCACCGATCCGATCGAGAGCATGATCTCGTCCACGGAAGCCATTGCGGGCGCCTTCGCCAAGGCGAGCCTGGTCGATCGCGAGGCGCTGGCCGCGGCGCAGGCGGCGAACGACACGATGCTGGCGTTCCTCACCCTGCGAAAGGCCTATCGCACCGACGTGACGCCGATCCTCGCCATGGCGCGGATGGAAGCGGGCGGCGCAATCGATGCGATCATTGCTTACAGGGAAAGCGGCTGGCGGGCGCGCAAGGCGCAGGAACGCACCATTGTGGGGTTAGGCGCTGGCATCGTTTGAGCGGAAAAGATTGATTTCGGCGGATTTGCCCGGCACAAGGCCTCAGAAATATTGGGGCCTCAACGCAAATGCATGTCGAAGAGCGCGATAGCCTGATCCTCGATCTGATCGGGAAAACGGGCTTCGTGTCGTTCAAGAGCCTGGAGGCGAGCATCTCGGCCTCGCCCGCCACGCTGCGCCGCGATCTCGACCGGCTAGAGGGCAAGGGTGTGATCCAGCGCGTGCGCGGCGGCGCGCGGCTGGTGGACGACGAAGCGGGCGAGCGCGGCGACGTCCAGTCGCTTGCCGGCGTGCCCTTTCACGAGAATATCGACCGCAACCGCAAGCAGAAGGAAGCGATCGGCCGCGCCGCCGCGGCGCTCTGCCAACCGGGCGAGTCGATCATCATCGACGGCGGATCGACCACGCTGCAGATGTGCCGCCACCTGGCCGGCCTCAACCTGCAGGTGCTGACCAACTCGCTGCACGTGGTGAGCGCACTGCTGCCCCAGCCAGGCACCCGCATCGCGGTGCCCGGCGGATCGGTGTTCCGCGAGCAGAACATCATCCTGGGCATCGGCGGCGAGGAGTGCATGCCGCGCGTCCACGCCCCGCGGCTGTTCATGGGCGCGGCGTTCGTCGGCGCGCAGGGCGTGATGCAGGCCGATGTCGTGCTCGCCGCCGCCGAGCGCCAGATGATCGACCGCGCCGAATGGGTGGCGCTGTTGGTCGACAGCTCGAAGTTCGCCGCCCCTTCAGGCTCGGTGGTCTGCGGGCTCGACGAGCTCGACGTGATCGTGACCGATCCGGACATCAGCGATGCCCATGTCCGGATGATCGAGGCAGCGGGCGTGAAGCTGATCATCGCCTGAGCGATGGGATCAGCCCCCTAGATCTTCATGCTGTACAGCGTGTGGTGGGTAAGGATGAACAGCGTCCGCCCGTCCGCACCGCCCAGGATCAGCTGCAGCGGACGCTCGGGCACGTCGATGCGGCGGAGCGGCTTGCCCGCCGGATCGTAGACGAAGACCTGGCCATTCGCGACATAGAGGTTGCCCGCGGCATCGCGCGCCACGCTCTCGCCGCCACGATCGGCGACGATCTTCAGGTCCGTGACGGCTCCGCCCGCGCCGACCAGCCCGCTATAGGTGCGGTTCTCGGAGCCATTGGTCAGGAACACCCGCTCGCCCGGCTTCGCAGTGACCAGCGCATAGGCATCGAGCGTATCCGACCAGCGCCAGCCCTGGTGATCGTCCGGCCCCTGGTTCCAGACGCGGAAGGCGGGGAGGACCAGCGAACCGTCGGGCGAGACATATTCGCGCGACTTGGGCGTGCCCATCGCGCCGGTGAAGAAGTCGGCGATCGGCGGGAATTGATAGGTCTTGGGATCGATACGGTCGGCGAACTCGCCATTCGCCCACATATTGCCCGGCAGCGCGGTCAGCGCCCCGGCGCGAGCCTGCACCGGCGTGGGCGCGATCAGCTTCACGTCCGCAGGCGCGGCGGGATCTATGCTGTAGACGCTGGCGTCATGCCCGGCCGAGGACAGCACCATCAGCCTGCCCGAACGATCGACCGCCACGCTCACCGGGTCGAGCGGCGCATCGGCGAGCACCGACAGGCCTTCCTTCTCCGACCAGCCATGGATGCGCTGGAACTGGCGGTCGATGAAATACAGCTTGCCCTTCGCGTCCACCGCCGCGCCGGCGATCGAGTAGAAGCCGTCGGCCAGCTTCTCGACGCCCGGCGTCACCGGCACCGCCGACTTGGCCGTGGCGACCGCGCCGACATCGAGCCGGGCGAACTCGCGCTCGCGCACCTCGAGCCCGCCGGTCATGTCCTTGATCGCATTCTCGAACGGATATTTGCTGGCACGGACATAGGTGCCGCAGCCCTTGTCGTCGCAGCTGGCAAAGGCGCTCTCGGCGTTCACATGGACGTTGCGGAAATGGATGTCGCTGGAGTTATAGAGCCGCACCGCCACGTCCATCGGCTTGGCCGAGCGGGTGACGCGGTAGCCGTGATAATTGGCGAACAGGATGTTGCGCGAGTTGCGGAACTCGGTCGACACCGCGTTGACGCCGTCGCGCACTTCCTGCTCGGTCTGCGGCGCGTGGAACTCCCAGTTCTCGACCCGGTCGAGCACGATTTCGGTCCGGTAGTGATGCTCGGCCGACAGTTCATAGACATAGCCGGGCGTCTTGGTGTCCGAGACGTAGAAGCCTGCCGAGGCCAGGGTGTTCGGCGACCAGACCGCGGCGAAGGTTCCGCCGCCGCCATCGGTGACCCAGATGCTCGGATGCTGGCCGTCGAAGCGCGCGCGCGGATCGCCGAAGCCGATCGGGCTGCCCTTGGTCAGCAGCGTGCCGCCGCCGCCCTGGATCTTCACGTCATTGACCATCGAGGCCTCGCCGGCCCGCCACAGCAGCGCGGTGGCGCGCGGGTTCACCCCGCCGGTCCACAGGCCGAGCCCGGAGACGATCGCATTGCCGCCCTTCGCGCTCTCGATCAGCGCCTTGGCGCTGCCCACGCCAGCATAGGCGGGCGTCGAGTCGGGCAGGTACAGGTGCGTGAGGCTCGGGTGCAGCGAGATGATCACCGTGTCCGGCCGCAGCCTGAGCGAGTCCGTCACCCGGTAGCGGCCGAGCGGCAGATAGAGCACGCGGTGCGTGTCGATCGCGCGCTGGAGCGCAGCGGTGTCGTCGGTCTCGTCGTCGCCCTTCACGCCCAGATCGCGGACATTGGCCCATTCGCTCACCGGCGGCAGCGCCGCGATGGCAGGCTTGCGCCGGGCCGGGAGCTTCGACAGCGGGGCGATCGAGACGTCGGTGGCGAAGGCGCCGATCTCTCCGACTGCGCCGAGCTTGAGGCCGTGCGAGAAATCGGTGACGCGATATTGGCGCCCCTGCCCCGCCACCGTCTTGCCGCTGTCGCGGAAGCGGGCGAAGACCGGCGTGTTCTGGGCCAGCGCATTCATGAAGCCGACCTGGGTGAAGACGCTGTCCTCGTTGGAGATCAGCACGCCCGCGTTCGAGACATTCTCGAAGCGGACATCCTTGCCCCACAGCGAGTCCGAATAGCCCTTGTCGATCTCGATCCCCACCGGCACGTCGCGGATCGCGACGTTGACCAGGGTCAGGTCCACCTCATGCTCGCGGATCGCGGCATCGCGCTGGCCGCTGAACTCGCTGTCGATCAGGGTGAACTGCCAGGCGGGCGAGGTCTTCTCGGTCAGGATGCCGTAGCGCCCGCCATAGAAGCGCAGATCCTCGCACTCGTTGCCGGCCTGGTAGATGCCCGCCAGCCCCGAGCCAAGATGGAAGTCCATGTGGCGCAGAAAGCCGTGCTGGGCGACGCGGAACCGCACCGCCACCGCACCGGCATTGCCCTTGCCGATCTCGAAATCGACATTGGCCATCGCCGAATAGAAGGTGCTCGAGGTCGCATCATAGATGTTCGGATTGGCCGGCACGCTGGTGGGCGGCGGCACCGGCACCTTGCCGACCCGGTACTGGTCCTCGCCGGTGAAGGAGACCATCGCCGCGACGTCCGCAGCATAGCCCGGCGTGTCGTCGCCCAGCACGATCACAGGCCGGGTGGCGCCGACGCCGAACACGCGCACCGCCGAGCGCACGAAGATCGTCCGGCTGATCCGGTAGCGGCCCGAGGGCAGGAAGACGAGGCCGCCCTGCCCGCCCTTGGCCGCGGCGTCGATCGCCTGCTGGATCGCTTCGCTGTCGTCGGCGCGGCCGTCGCCGACGCCCTTGACGGTGATCGCACGGGGGTCGTTCGGCTGGGTCAGATAGACCGAAGTCGATCCGGCAAAGGCGGGAAGCGGGCACAGCAACAGGGCCGCGCAAAGCAGGCGAAAGGCCGTCATCAAGGCTCTCCGGAAATGGACTGGACGAGAACGTCATAAGGCCCGGGCGATGCCGGGCCGGGGAAATCAGGACTGGCGGAGCGCTAGGCTCTGGGCCGCGATCGCGACCTGGGTGCGGTTACGCACGTTGAGCTTGCGCATCAGCGCGGTCATGTGCGCCTTCACCGTCGCCTCGGCGATGCCGAGCTCATAGGCGATCTGCTTGTTGAGCTGCCCCGAATGCACGCCCTGCATCACCTTGAGCTGAGTCGGCGTGAGATGCACGGGCCTGCCCGCGCCATCCATGAGATGGGGCATGGCGGCGGAGACTGCCGCTTTCTGGCTCGCTTCCTGAACGGTCACCTTCATCGATCCTCTCCCCGAGGCGCATGGTGTCATGCTCGCGGACCGGCGCTTCCGCCCGATCCGTCCCCGTTCCGTTTTGCCGGAATCGGTTGGACAGGTTTTAATATGTTCCGCATTTGGTAGCGGTAGCAAGCCTTTTTCGTTGCCGAATTGGAAAAATCTGTCGTACAACTCTGTCCGTTCAACGCGCTTGCAAGAAAAAGCCGAGGACTTCCGGGGAGGACAACGATGTCAGGATTCGCGCACGTCTGCCTGGTTCAGGACGCGCACAAGTGACCGGCGAGGATATCAGGCTGGTCATCGCCGCCATCGCCGGCATCGTGCTTGCGATCCTGCTGATCGTCCGCTGGCGACTCCATCCCTTCATCGGCCTGCTCGTCGGCGCCTTCGCCGTCGGCCTGTTCGCCGGCCTGCCGCTCAGCGACACCGCCAAGGCGGTGCAGAAGGGCGTGGGCGACATCGTCGGCGGCACCGGCCTGGTGGTGGCGCTGGGCCTGTCGCTCGGCGCGATGCTCCACCTCTCCGGCGCCGCGGCCTCGCTCGCCACCGGCGCGCTGCGGCTGACCGGACCCAAGGCGGCGCCCTGGGCCACGCTCGGCATCGCCATCGTCATCGGCCTGCCGCTGTTCTTCGAGACCGGGCTGGTGCTGCTGCTCCCCATCGTCGTCGCCGCCGCCAAGGCGATGCCCGACAATGGCGATCCCGACGGCACCAAGCTGCGGCTGATCATGCCCGCGCTTGCCGGCCTGGGCGTGGTCCACGCGCTGGTGCCGCCGCATCCGGGCCCGCTGCTCGCGGTCGAGGCGCTCAACGCCAGCCTGGGCCTGACCATGCTCTACGGCGTGATCATCGCCATCCCCATCGCGATCCTGGCCGGACCGGTGCTCGCGAAGTTCGTCACCCCCGGCGTCAAGCTCACCGAGCCGGTGCTGAGTGATCCGGTGCACGACCTGCAGCCGCCGCACCGCGCCGTCTCGCTGTTCATCGTGCTGCTGCCGATCGTGCTGATCGCCAGCGGCGAGCTCGCCAAACTGGTGCCGGCGCTGGCCAACTCGCCCTTGCTCGCCGCCGCCGCCAATCCGGTGCTGGCACTGCTCATCACCAACCTCCTTGCCCTGCCCCTGCTGTTCGGCCGGCGGCTGAGCGAGGAAGGCATCCAGGACGCGATCTGGTTCGAGACGATGGGCGCGGCCGGCGCGATCCTGCTCGCCATCGGCGCGGGCGGCGCACTCAAACAGGTGCTGGTCACCGCCGGGCTCTCGGACCTGCTGGCGCGGCTGGTGATGATGTATTCGATCTCGCCCTTGCTGCTCGGCTGGCTGGTCGCGGTGGGCATCCGCCTGGCGGCCGGATCGGCGACGGTGGCGACGATCACCGCGGTCGGCATCATGCCGGGCGTGGTCGCCGCCTCGGGCGCCTCGCCCGAGCTGGTGGTGCTGGCGATCGGCGCGGGATCGGTGTTCTTCAGCCATGTCAACGATCCCGGCTTCTGGCTGGTCAAGGGCTATATGGGCACGACGACGGCGGACACGTTCCGCACCTGGTCGCTGCTCGAGACGGTGATCTCGGTGGCCGGTCTGGCCATGGTGCTGGGCCTCAGCTACCTTGTCTGAGACGCGCCCTGGAGAAAATCGAGGCGCGAAGAAGAGAGGCGCCGTGCAGGAGGGCAGGCTCGCCGATCGCGCCTATACGGCGATCGTCGGAATCATCAACGAGGACGATCTGGTGGCCGGCGACCGGCTGCCGTCCGAGGCGCGGCTGGCCGAGCTGTTCGGCATGTCGCGGACGATCGTGCGCGAAGCGCTGGTGCGGCTCGCCGCCGACGGGATCACCGAGGCGCGGCGCGGCGCCGGCTCCTATGTGAAGCGCCGGCCCTCCGCCCGGCTTGGCTCGCACGTGCCGATGGACGGGCTGGCGGCGACGCTCGGCACCTATGAGGTGCGCTTCGTGCTGGAAGCGGAGGCGGCGCGGCTGGCGGCGCAGCGCCGCTCGCAGGAGCAGATGGACGAGATCGACGCCGCGCTGGAGGCGCTGCGCACCGCCCTGCTCTCCTCGGCGCCGGCGCATGACGAGGACTGGCGGCTGCATCGCGCGATCGCCGAGGCGACGGGCAACAGCGCCTTCATCTCGACCTTCGACCATCTCCAGCACGACGTGATGGGAATATTGCGTGCCGGCGTCGACATCTCGCGCTCGCGCCCGCCCGAAGTGATCGGATCGATGATGGACGAGCATGACGCGGTCGTCGATGCGATCCGCGCCCAGGATGGCGATGGCGCCGCGCTGGCGATGCGCTGGCATCTGTCGCAGGGGCGCAAGCGGCTGATGCCGTGATCCAAGCCGTCATCCCGCACGCCGCAAACCGTCATCCCGACGAAAGTCGGGATCTCAGGCGATGGCGCGAACGGCAGGACAAGAGCCGCATGAGATCCCGACTTTCGTCGGGATGACGGATTAGGCCCTCGCGTCGGCCCCGGCCCAGGCGAGCACCTCGCCGCAAAGCTCCTCCACCGGCCGATAGCAGTGCAGCGCGATCGCGCGCTCGTCGGCGCCGGGGCGCTCGAGCGTGGCGAACTGGCTGTCGAGCAGGCTGGGCGCCATATAGTGCCCGGCCCGCGCGGCCAGGCGCGGCGCGATCTCTTCGCGCTCGCCATCGAGCAGGACGAAGGCGATCGGCACGCCCGCGGCCGCCTCCAGCCGTTCGCGATAGCTGCGCTTGAGCGCCGAGCAAGCGGCGACCGCGATGCCCTGCTCGCGCACCGCCACGCCGATCGCCGCACCCAGCCGGTCGAGCCAGGGCCATCGGTCCGCATCGTCGAGCGGCTGGCCGGCGCGCATCTTGGCGACGCTCTCGGACGAATGGAAATCGTCGCCCTCGAACGCGGGCGCGGCGAGATGCGCGGCGAGATGCGCGACCAGGGTGGACTTGCCGCAGCCGCTCACGCCCATCACGACGATCGCGAAGGACGGCAATCCGGTCATTTTTCGCTGCGCTTCCACAAACTTCCCCGACTTTGGATGGGAAAGCTAATGTTCGCAGGCGGGCGCTTTGACCATTGCGACCTTTGTCGCGGTCGCGCGGGCGTCCGCGCATGCGTATCCGCGTGCTATCGTGTGAGTATAAAGGCAGGGGACAGGGCATGAACGGCAGGATGCGGATCGCAGGTTTTGTGGTGATCGCGGCGATGCAGGTCGCGGGTGCCGAGGCCCAGATTGCCCGCTCGGTCTCGGTTTTCGCCACTGCCCCGGCCGATCCCGCCGCCGTCACCGTCAAGGCGAAGGGCGACGGCGTGACCGACGACAGCGCCGCGATCCAGGCGGCGATCGACGCAGCGGCGGCCAGGCCGGGCGGCGGCATCGTCTTCCTGCCCGCGGGCCGGCACCGCATCACCCGGACGATCTACATGTGGCCGGGGGTCCGGCTGTTCGGCGTGGGCAAGACCCGGCCGGTCTTCGTCCTGGGCGCCAACACGCCGGGCTTCCAGCGGGGCGTGGGCAGCATGATATTCTTCACCGGCAACCAGCCGAACGGCGCGGCGCCCGGGCCCGGCGGATCGCCGCTGCGCGGCCGCGTGCCGGTGCCGCCGCCGACCAGCGTGCCGTTCAACCCCGATATCGCCGACGCCAATTCGGGGACCTTCTATTCCTCGATGGCGAATGTCGATTTCGAGATCGGCGCGGGCAATCCGGCGGCGACCGGCGTGCGCTTCCACACCGCGCAGCACGCCTATCTCGCCCATATCGACTTCCATCTGGGCTCGGGTCTGGCCGGCATCTACCAGGTCGGCAATCTCGGCATGAACCTGCGCTTCTTCGGCGGGCGCTACGGCATCCTGGCCGAGAAGACCTCGCCCGCCTGGCAGTACACCCTGCTCGATTCGACCTTCGAGGGGCAGCGCGACGCCGCGATCCGCGAGCATGAGGCGGGGCTGACGCTGGTCAACACCGTGTTCCGCGATACCCCGGTCGGGATCGAGATCGACAAGGGCTATGGCGACTGGCTGTGGGGCAAGGACGTGCGCTTCGAGAATGTCTCGAAAGCGGGTGTGATCATCAGCAATGAAGGCAATGCCTATACCCAGATCGGCTTCGACAATGCGGTGGCGACCGGGACCCCGGTGTTCGCGCGATTCCGCGACAGCGGCAAGACCGTCGCCGGCCCCGCCCCGCGCTACCGGGTCAAGGAGTTCACCTATGGCCTGACGCTCGCCGGACTCGGCCAGCCGGGCAGCTTCGCAACCCGCATGGACGCCGCGCCGATCGGCGCCCTGCCTCGCCGCCGCGACGCTGCGATCCGCGCCTTCCCCGCCGTATCGGTCTGGGCCAATGTCCGGTCGCTCGGCGCCAAGGGGGACGACAAGACCGACGACACCGCCGCGATCCAGAAGGCGATCGACACCAACCGCGTCGTCTATTTCCCGACCGGCTTCTACAAGGTCAGCGACACGCTGCGGCTGCGGCCGGACAGCGTGCTGATCGGCCTGCACCCCAGCCTGACCCAGATCGTCCTCGCCGACGATACCCCGGCCTATCGCGGCGTCGGCCCGGCCAAGGCGCTGGTCGAGAGCGCCAAGGGCGGCGACGCGATCGTCTCCGGCCTCGGCCTGTTCACCGGCGGGGTGAACCCGCGCGCGACCGGCCTGCTGTGGCGCGCCGGCGAGAAGTCGCTGGTCGACGACATCAAGTTCCAGGGTGGCCACGGCACCAACCTCGCCGATGGCGGCCGCTTCGATCCGTACAACGCCAACCACACCGCCGATGCCGATCCGAAAAAGCGCTGGGACGGCCAATATGCCAGCCTGTGGGTCACCGATGGCGGCGGCGGCACCTTCAATGGGCTGTGGACACCCAACACCTATTCCCAGGCCGGGCTGTACGTGTCGGACACCAGCACGCCAGGTATCGTCTACCAGATGTCGGCCGAGCACCATTTGCGCGCCGAGATCGTCCTCGACCGGGTGAAGGGCTGGGAGTTCCTCGCGCCGCAGACCGAGGAAGAGGCCGGCGAGAGCCGCAACACGATCGCGCTGGAGGTGCGCAACTCGAGCGACATCCTGTTCGCCAATTTCCACGGCTACCGCGTCACCCGCTCGCTCCAGCCGGCGCCCGCCGCGGTGAAGCTCTATGGGTCGAAGGACATCCGCTTCCGCAACGTCCATGTGAACGCCGAAAGCGGCTTCTCGACCTGCGACGCCAATGGCTGCGGCACCTATCTGCGCGCGAGCAAATACCCCTATGCCAATGCGATCCAGGACGTGACGCGCGGGCTGGAGGTGCGCGAGCGCGAGTTCGCCGTGCTCGACGTGACCGACACGCCCGCCCCCGCCGCCACGCCCTCGCTGGTGCCGGTGGAGCAGCTCGCCCAGGGCTTCTACGCGCTGGGCGGCGGCGCGGTCGACGCGTCAGGCAAGCTCTATTTCGTCGATCGCCAGTTCCACCGGATCCATGGTTGGTCGGCGAAGGAAGGCCTGTCGGTGGTCGCCGATGCGCCGCTCGATCCGATCAACCTCGCGGTCGATGGCTCGGGCAATTTGCTCGTGCTGTCGTCGGACGGGCCCGAGGCGACGGTCTACAGCATCAAGCCCGGCGAGCCCCAGGACGTGAAGACGATCGCGCCGACCCCGGCGAAGGACCGCGCAAGGGCGCGCGTCGCCCTGCCCGGCAGCTTCTGGAACAATGGCGAGTTCCGCGACCAGTATGACGCGGCGACCGACCATTTCACCACGCTCGCCGAGATGTTCGCCCGCGACATGGCGGCGCCCAAGGCCCGCGAATATGTCTCCCCCGACGGCAGCCTCGTCCTCCCTGCCTTCCGCGTGTGGCAGCAGGGGCCGAGCAACCATCTCGGCTGGCGCTTCTCGGACACGCTCGACACCTATGGCTGGGTCACCGGCAAGGTCGGCGAGCGGATCTACATCGCCAATGGCTCGGAGGACCGCACCTATAGCGGCCTGCTCGGCGAAGGCGGTGCGGTGACCGACCTCAAGCCCTTTGCGGCGCGCGGCGGCGAGAGCGTCGCGGCAGGGCCCGACGGCCGCGTCTATGTCGCGAACGGCCAGGTCTTCGTCTACGCGGCCGACGGCAGCGAGGCGGGCCGGATCGACGTGCCCGAGCGCCCGCTGCAGCTGCTGTTCGGCGGTCCCGACGGCCGGACCCTGTTCATCCTGACGCACCACGCGCTCTACGCGGCGCGCCCCTGACCCCTCTCCCTCCCAGCATCTGCGACCATGGTCGTAGATGCTGGGCAAGTCTCGTTCGGTTATGAGTGAGAACAATGGCGAACTGCCTGAGAAAAAGGCGGCGCTCAGAAAACAAACACAGGGGATGGATGATGATCGCATTTGCAGTTGATCGCCGCAGGCTGACCGGACGCGCTGGTACCGCTACCAGCCTTGCCGCGCTCGCCATGGCGCTGGCAGCCACGCCCGCCGCGGCCCAGACGGCGCCCGCGCCGGCACCCGCAGCGGAGAGCCAGGACGCGCCTGCCCCCGCCGAGCAGAGCGAGCCCGACACCAACAGCCAGATCATCGTCACCGGCACGCGCATCCTTTCGAGCGGCTTCACCGCACCGACGCCGACCACAGTGATCGGCAGCGAGGACATCGAGCGCACCGCCTCGCCCAACGTCTTCAACACCGTGATCCAGCTGCCTTCGCTGCAGGGCTCGACCGGTGCCGCCACCGGCACGTTCAGCACTTCGAGCGGCCAGCAGGGCCTGAGCTCCTTCTCGCTGCGCGGCCTGGGCGCAATCCGTACCCTCACCCTGCTCGACGGCCAGCGCGTCGTCGGTGCGAACGTGACCGGCGTTCCCGACATCAGCATGTTCCCGCAGCTGCTGGTCAAGCGCGTCGACGTGGTCAATGGCGGCGCCTCGGCCTCCTATGGCTCGGACGCGGTCGGCGGCGTGGTGAACTTCATCACGGACACGCGGTTCAAGGGCTTCAAGGCCAATGTCCAGGGCGGCATCACCCGCTATGGCGACGACAAGCAGATCATGGCCCAGGCCGCCTGGGGCGGCTCGCTGTTCGACGATCGCCTGCACGTGATCGTCAGCGGCGAATATGACCATGAGGACGGCGTCGGCCCGGGCGATTTCGGCACCGACCTGGCCGGCAGCCGCGACTGGTATCGCGCAACCACGCTAGTCAACACCGGCCAGACCAACAACGGCCTGCCGCAGTTCCGCTATCGCGACTATGCGCAGCCCTATCAGTACGCCCGCTACGGCCTGATCAACAACGGCCCGCTCCAGGGCATCGCCTTCGACGCCGCCGGCCAGCCCTACAACTTCGCCTATGGCTCGGGCGGCGTACCGGTCGGCAACGTGCCCAACAACAATGCGCCCGCAAACGTCACCAACTGTTTCACCGGCAACGCCTTCTGCGTCGGCGGCGACCTGTCGGGCGCCCCGGGCAGCGGCGCCTCGCTCAAGTCGGCGCTGGAACGAATCAACGGCTTCAGCCGGATCGGCTTCGAGTTCGCCCCGAACAACGAGGTCTACTTCACCGCCAACATCGCGCAGGTGAAGACCAGCAACCAGCCGAGCCCGGGCTATAACCGGGCGAGCCTGACCGTGCAGTGCGCCAATGCCTATCTGCCGCAGCTGATCAAGGACCGCTGCACCCAGACCGGAATCACCCAGTTCGGCTTCGGTTCCAGCAACGCCAACTTCCCCGACCCCAAGGTGTTCACCGACCGGCGGCAATATCGCTTCGTCGGCGGGATCAAGGGCCAGTTCGCGCCGAAGTGGAACTATGACGCCTATTACGAGCATGGCACCACCATCTCGGACATCAATGTCGACGATATCGTCCTGCAGAACCGCTATGTCGCCGCAACCAACGCGATCACGCTGAATGGCGCGATCGTCTGCGCAGATGCCGCGGCACGCGCGGCGGGATGCCAGCCGATCAATATCTTCGGCAATATCGCACCATCGGCCTCGGCGCTTGCCTATGTCACGCCCGCCAACGGGCCGTTCCAGCACACCAAACTGACCCAGGACGTCGCCAGCATTAACATCTCCGGCGAGCCGTTCGATCTGTGGGCGGGTCCGCTCTCGGTCGCGTTCGGCGGCGAGTATCGCAAGGAATATTACCGGGTGAACGCCGATGCCTATGGCGCCGGCGTCTCGGCGATCAGCCCGAACAATGCCGACTATCCGGCGGACCCGCTGCTCAATTCGCCCCTGGGCAGCAACTGGGCGGCCGGCAACTACAAGAACGGCAGCGGCAAGTACGACGTGTACGAGGGTTTCCTCGAGCTCAACCTGCCGCTGTTCAAGGGCGATGGCATCGGCAGCGCCAACCTGAACGGTGCGGGCCGCGTGACCCACTACAGCACCTCGGGCACGGTCTGGGCGTGGAAGATTGGCGGCACCTGGGAGACTCCGCTCGACGGCATCCGCCTGCGCGCGGTGACCTCGCGCGACGTCCGTGCGCCGAACCTCTCCGAGCTGTTCGCGGCGCCGACCGTGACGACGCTGCCCAGCTTCAACAACCCCTTCCCGCCCGCCGGCGCGGTGCAGGCGTTCCAGAACACGATCGGCAATCCCAATCTGAAGCCGGAGATCGCCCGCAACACCGAGGTCGGCATCGTCCTGTCGCGGCCGTCCTGGCTGCCGGGACTGAACATCTCGGTCGACTATTACACGATCAAGCTGAGCGGCGTGATCTCCAGCCTGTCGGCGCAGCAGATCGTGCAGTTCTGCTTCGACGGCAACCAGGCCTTCTGCGGCGGCTTCGTGCTCAACAGTCCGGTGCAGGGCGGTAATTTCATCAACGTCCAGCCGTTCAACCTGGCATCGTGGAAGACCAGCGGGTTCGACATCGAGGCGAGCTACCAGTGGCAGCGGCCGCTGGGCCTGCCGGGCAGCTTCACGCTGCGCGCGCTGGGTACGCATGTGCAGGAGTTCCTGGTCCGCGCCGGCATCGCCGGGGTCGACACCGTCGACCAGGCAGGCGCCAACAGCGGCAACACGCCCGACTGGAAGTGGCTGGCGGTGCAGACCTATGCCAATGACCGGTTCAGCCTGAGCGTGACGGAGCGCTGGTTCAGCGACGGTGTGATCGGCAACCAATATGTCGTCTGCACCACCGGCTGCCCGGCCTCGACCGGCAACCATCCGACGATCGACTACAACAAGATGAAGGGCGCCTTCTATGTCGACGTCGGCGGCACGCTCGACATCAACGACAACATCACCTCGTTCTTCAAGGTCGACAACCTGTTCGATCACGATCCGGAGCCGTCGCCGCAGACCAATACCGGTCTCGACGTGAACCCGGCGCTCTACGACACGCTCGGCCGCACCTATCGTCTGGGCGTCCGCGTGAAATTCTGATTGCCCCCAAGCGATGTCCCCTCGGGTTGGCGGTGCCATGCATCGCCAACCTGTTTTGTTTTCATCGCCGGTAATGGCTGGGCGGCACCCCCAGCAAACGCTTGAACATCGTCGAGAAATTGGCCGGCCCGTCATAGCCGAGATCGAGCGCGATCGCAGTGACGGGCTCGCCCGCCGCCAGCCGGGGCAGCGCGGCCGAGACACAGGCCTGCTGGCGCCATTCGGCGAAGCTCATCCCTGTCTCACGGCGGAAGAGCCGGGTGAAGCGCCGGCGGTTCATCGCCAGCGCATCCGCCCATTGGTCGATCGTAGCGCTTGCCCTGGGGCTCTCGAGAAAGGCGTGGCAGCGCGCCGCCAGCGCGGGGTAGCGGGGAAACGGGACGAGGATCGGGACGATCGGCGCGCGGTCGATCTCGGCCACCAGCAGCCGCATCACCAGCCCGTCGCGCCCCGCCTCGTCATATTCGGCCGGCACCTCCGCCGCGGAGACGAGCAACTGGCGCAGCAGCGGCGAGACCGCGACCACGCGGCAGGCGCGCCCGAGCGCGGGGCAGGCCTCCGCCTCGATCAGCACGCTGCGCGTCTGCACCGCACCGACCATCCGCACCGCATGCGGCGTCCCCGCCGGGATCCACACGGCGCGTTCGGGTGGCGCCACCCAGGCGCCCTGCGGCGTGCTGACCGCGACCACGCCGCTCGCCGCGTAGAGGAACTGGGCGCGGCGGTGCTGATGCTCGGCAAGCTCGAACGAAGGGGGATAATCGTTGCCGATCCCGACGACCGGACGCGGCACGTCCTCATAGTCGTCCGGCTCGCGATGCAGGTGAAGGCCATGTCCCATCATCAAAACTCTTTAGCCCATATGACGAAGCAGGACATCCCCTGAGCCGCTAGGTGCCGGGCCAGCAAGGAGCTGGTGATGCGCGATACGCAAGCGATGACGATGGAAGCGCCACGGGCGCAGGCGGATATGGGCGGCACGGCGTTCGGGGTGATCGTGGCGATCAGCTTCTGCCACCTGCTCAACGACATGATGCAGTCGCTGCTTCCGGCGATCTATCCCAACCTCAAGGCCGATCTCGGGCTCAGCTTCGGGCAGATCGGGCTGGTGACGCTCGCCTATCAGATCACCGCGTCGATCCTCCAGCCGCTGATCGGGCTTTATGCCGACAGGCGCCCCACCCCGCTGGCGCTGCCGGGCGGCACGCTCTTCTCGCTGGCGGGCCTGGCCGTCCTGTCGATCGCGCACAGCTATGGGCTGGTGCTGGCGGGCGCGGCGCTGCTCGGCATCGGGTCCTCGGTCTTCCATCCGGAATCCTCGCGCGTCGCCCGTATGGCGGCGGGCGGGCGCCACGGCCTCGCCCAGTCGCTGTTCCAGGTCGGCGGCAATGCCGGCCAGGCGCTGGGGCCGCTCGCCGCCGCGCTGGTGGTGGTGCGCTGGGGCCAGTCGAGCCTGGCCTTCTTCGCGCTGCTCGCCCTGCTCTCGGGCGCGGTGCTGTGGAACGTCGCCACCTGGTATCGCCATCACGGGCTGGCCCGCCTGCAGGCCGGCCGCCGCACCTCTCTGGCCGCGGAACTGCCGCGCGGGCATGCGCTGCGCGGGATCGCGATCCTGCTCGCGCTGATCTTCTCGAAGTACGTCTATCTCGCCAGCCTGACGAGCTACTTCACCTTCTATCTGATCCACCGCTTCCACGTCTCGGTGCAGAGCGCCCAGCTCTACCTCTTCGCCTTCCTCGCCGCGGTCGCGCTGGGGACGATCGCGGGCGGACCGCTGGGCGACCGGTTCGGGCGGAAATACGTCATCTGGTTCTCGATCCTCGGCGCGCTGCCCTTCACGCTGCTGCTGCCGCATGTCGACCTGTTCTGGACCGGGGTGCTGGTGATCCCGATCGGCCTGATCCTCGCCTCCGCCTTCCCCGCGATCGTGGTGTTCGCGCAGGAGCTGGTGCCCGGCAAGGTCGGCATGATCTCGGGCCTTTTCTTCGGCTTCTCGTTCGGCATGGGCGGGCTCGGCGCCGCGGTGCTCGGCTGGCTGGCGGACGCGACCAGCGTCGAGACGGTCTACCAGGTCTGCGCGTTCCTGCCGGCAATCGGGCTGCTCACCGCGCTGCTGCCCAATGTCGAGCGGGCGGCGACGGAATAAGGATCGCGCGGGAACCCGATCCTGCAGGACGACGTTCTAGGGTTCCAGGGCCAGCGCCCGCCGGTCTTGGCCGGCGGGGCTGGTCCGTTTTGTTTTTCGAGAGCGGAATGCCGATCAATAGCACAGGAAAGACGCCCGGCACGCAGCCGCGGCGTGGGCGCGAGGCGACGGCGCTCGCCGCATTGGACGAATGCTGGGCGGTGCCGACCGACACCTATATCAGCGGCGACCTGCCCCTGCTGCTGACCAAGCTCTCGAACCTGCCACCGGTCCGCGGCCGCAAGGACTGACGGCTAGCGCCGCGCGGTGCGGCCGGTGCCGAGGCGGCTGATCAGGATCGCCGCGCGCTTGGCCTGGCGGCGGATGCTGGCAAGGTCGACCGTCTCGCCCGGCGCATGATCGCCGGTGCTGTAGGTGCCGAGCCCGGCCAGGCTGTCCACGTCATGCGCGACGAACGAGACATCGCCCGCCCCGCGCTTGAGCGGATCGAGCGGCGCCATCTCCTCGAGGCCGAGGTCCCGGTTCACGCCGTTTAGCGCGGCGAGCAGCGCCTTGTTGCCCTCGGTCGGCGCCATCGCCGGATAGCCTTCGCCGAATTCGATCTTCGCATCGGTGCCCGGCGCATGCGCGGCGACGATCGCCTCCATCTTCGCCCGGACGCGTTCGGTCTGCTCGACGCTCAGCGTGCGGAAGTCGCCGGTGGCGACCGCGGTGGCGGCGATGATGTTGGTCTTGCCGCCCGCCTTGGCATTGCCGCTCTCGTCGATCTCGGCGCGGGCACCGCCGGCGATCACGCCCGCGTTGAAGGTCAGGTTCGGCTCGGGCAGCTCCTTGCGGAACGCCGCCAGGATGCGCGCCAGCTCGTTGATCGCGCCATCGCCGAACTGGGAGGTGAAGATCAGCGAGCTATGGCCGGTCTTGCCGCTCGCGGTGATCCGCCAGTCGGTGACCGAGCGGCGGGCGATCGAGCCCATGTCCTTGCCGCCGTCGATCACCAGCCCCTCGAAATCGAGCGCGACATCGGCGCGCTTGCCCGCGGCGATCAGGTCGGCACGCGAGATGCTGAGCGGGCTGCCGGCATCCTCCTCGTCGCCGGTCAGCACGATCTCGATATTGGCATCCTTGAGCGTGCCGGCTGCCTGCATCGCCCGAAGCGCCGAGACGATCACGACCATGCCGCCCTTGTCGTCGCCGGCGCCCGGCCCTTCGGCCTTGTCGCCGGTGCGGACGAACTTCTGGAAGGGCGAGCTCAGCTCGAATACCGTGTCGAGGTGGCCGATCAGCAGGATACGCTTTCCGCCCGGCTTGCCCTTGTGAACCGCGATCAAATGGCCCGCGCGCTGCACTTCGCCCATCGGCTTCCAGCTGATCGTGAAGCCGAGCGGCTCGAGCTCGGCGCGCATCATCTCGCCGACCCTGGTGACGCCGTCGAGGTTGAGCGTGCCGCTGTTCTGGTCGACCAGCCGGGCGAGCAAAGCCACCGAACGCTCGAACTCGGCATCGACCGTGCGATCGATCACCTTCTCCGCCCTGGACAGTCCCTGCGCGGCGGCGGGCGCCGCGGTCAGGGTCAGCAGGGCAAGCGCAGTCGCCAGGGTACGCATCAAAGCTTGGCTCCGCCCATCTTGTAGGTCAGCTGGACATAGAAGCTGCGGCCCACCCCGTCGAACCAGGAGATGTCGTAATAGGGATAGGAGCTGTAGGTGCGGTCCTTGATCGGGTTCTGGTCGAACAGATTGTTGACCGTGCCCGACAGGCGCACCCGCTCGGTGATGCTGTACTGGGCCGAGAGATTGAACAGGTAGCTCGCCTTGATATAGCCCTCCTCGGCATAGTTGGGCAGGCGGCTGAGGCGCTGGCCGGTCAGCGTGGTCGAGAACTTGCCGAGATCCCAGGTCAGGCTCGCCGTGCCCTTGTCGCGCGGGATGTAATAGCCGCTGTCGAAGGCCAGCTTGTCGACGATCGGATCGCCCGGATACTGGCGGACCGTGTGGTTGAACACATGGGTGTAGCTCGCCGCCAGCGAGAAGCGGCCGATCCCTGCAGTCGGCACGCGCAGGTGCGCGGCGATGTCGACGCCGTCGGTGGTCTCCTCGGCGATGTTGATCGGATTGATCGAGACCCACTGGATCTCACCGGCCAGCGCACCGCTGGCATAGCGCTGCACGCGGGCGATGGCGTCGAGGCAGGTCGGCGTGGTGCCGTTGGTCGCACGACACTCCGCCTCGTCGCGCAGCACCGTGTCGATGTTCATGTTGAGCACCTGGTTCTTCATCTTCACGCGGAAATAGTCCGCCGAGAAATCGAAGTTCCGGCTGGGCTGGAAGAAGAAGCCGCCGTTCAGCGAGGTCGAGGTCTCGGGCCGCAGACGGCGGTTGCCGTTGTGGCGGGCGATGAAGTCGACATCGTCATACTGGCAATTGCCGATATCCTCGCCGCCCTGCTCGCAGAGATAATAGTCGGTGCCGCCGGTGTGCGTATTGCCCGGCCCCTTGAAGATATAATGGAGATCGGGCGCGCGGAAGCCGGTGCCATAGGCGCCGCGGATCAGCAGGCTCTTCATCGGACGCAGCTCGGCGCCGAGATTATAGGTGAACTTGCCGAAGCCGTTGCCGGCGAAGCTGTAGTGATCGTAGCGGCCCGCGCCGCTCAGCTCCAGGAAGGTGAAGGCCGGCACGCGAAGCTCGCCGCCCACGCCCCAGTGCTGGCGGGTGCCATGCCCGTCGGAATCGATCAGCCCGACATAATATTGGCTGAGCGCCAGCGGGTCCGGATTGATCTCATAGCCCTGGTTGCCGACCTCGGCGACCGCGGCGAAGCCGACCGGCCCGGCGGGAAGCTGGAACAGGCTTGTGGTGTTGATCGTCGCCGAGACATTGTTGACCCAGGTCTTCGGACGATAGGTCGAGATCGCGGTGATCGACGCATATTCGGCCGGAGTCAGCGGCTTGTAGAGCCGGTTGATATCGGCGTTGAAGATCGCATAGCCGCTGGCGGGATCGATGCCCTGCTGCTGGCCGAGGAACAAGGCGTTCGACTTGTCGATCACCACCTGTGGGAAGCCGACCTTCGAGCTGTATTCGGCGTGGTTGACGCTGAACTCGTAGTTCCACTTCGCGCCCAGCTGGCCCTTGATACCCGGCGTGATGTTGTAGCTGACCGAGCGGTTGCGGGTCATGCCGACGTTCAGGCCGCCCATCTCCTCGGGGGTGAACAGGCGGTACCAATTGTCGAGTTGCGCGCCGCTATAGGTGAGGCTGGTCGGCATGTTGGGATTGAAGAAGGTGCCTTCCTCATTGCCGTCCGGCGCGACGTAGAACCAGTCGAGCACGTCGCGGAACAGCTTGAGATCCGAATAGCTGGCCTGCACGTCGAGGAAGAGCTGCGCCTTGTCGCTCAGGTCATAGCCGATCGCGCCATAGCCGCTGATCGCGCGGCGCCGGCTGATCGTGGTGCCATAGCCGATCGCCTGGTTGCTGCCGCAATAATGGCCGTCGATATATTCGTCGTTGACGATGTCGTAGCCGTACTCCGGCCGGGTAGCGTAATAGGTGGTGCCGCCGTTGAGCTTGGACAGCGACGCGCAGACGCTCGCGCCCGGATCGAGATAGTCATTGTCCTCGTCGGTGCGCAGGAAGTTGCGGCGCGCGATCGCGGTGGAAGGCGACGGGCTGTCCAGGCTCGAATCCTGGAGCTCGCGCTGATAGGCCCAGAGCGGGCGCTGATCGAGCAGCTCGATGCCGACCACGCCGTGGAAGCCGCCGGTCTCCCAGCCGGTGGTCAGCGACAGGCGCTGCGAATTGCCGCCACCATGCTCGGTGAAGCCGGCGCGGTAATCGATGCGGGTGCCGTCAGGCTTCGACTTGAGCTGGAAATTGACCACGCCCGAGATCGCATCCGACCCGTAGATCGCCGAGGCGCTGCCGCTCAGCACCTCGACCCGCTCGATCAGGCCGACCGGGATGTTCGAGATGTCGGTGAAGTTGCTGTTGCCGCCAAAGGGCAGCGGGAAATCGGCGATGCGGCGGCCATTGACCAGAACCAGCGTGTGGTTGGGGCCGAGCCCGCGCAAATCGACCTGCTGCGCGCCGGGGGTGAAGTCGGCGCCCGAGAAGCTCTGCTGGCTCTGCGTCTCGCCGCCATTCTGGGTGATCGCCTTCAGCACGTCGGGCACACTCTGATAGCCGTTGCGCAGGATGTCGTCGGCGGTGATCGTGGTCACCGGCGCGGGGCCTTCCGCCTGGATGCGGGGGATGCGCGAGCCGAGCACGACGATCTGCCCTTCGCCCTCGCCCGCTTCCTGGCCTGCCGCCGGGACATTCTGATCGGTCGTCTGCGCCATCGCCGCGACCGGCAGTGCGATAAGGCTGGCACTCGCCAAAGCCAGAGCGGTGAACTTCGTGTGGCGCATATATCGACCCCCTGATACGTTTGTGACATATTGATATCGACCGGGATCAGAATGAAACAATAAAAATGCATTCTGGGCATAGGGGACGAACGAATTGCAAAGGACTATGGCCTTGAAGACACTCTTGCGCCTCCTGCTGGCCGCGCTTGTCCTCTTCGTACCGCCCGCCGCATCGGCGCGGCCGGATCCGGCCTATAGCTATTACGAGATCGGCAACCTTGCCGCGAAGCGGAGCGGCCCGACTGCCCCTGCCCTGATGCTCGTCGGCGGCGGCGACTGGGATTACACCGCCTTCCGCTGGTTCGCCGAGCGAGCCGGCCACGGCCATATCGTCGTGCTGCGCGCCTCGGGCGAAGGCCAGGCCGGCGAGGAAATCTACAACCAGGTCGGCGGCGTCGCCTCGGTCCGGACGATCGTGTTCCACAGCCGCGCGGCATCGACCGACCCGCGCGTGCTCGCCATCCTCGCCAAGGCCGACGGCATCTTCCTCGCCGGCGGCGACCAGGCCAACTACGTCCGCTATTGGAAGGGCACCCCCGTCGCCCGCGCGCTGAACGCGCATCTCCGCGCCGGCCGGCCGATCGGCGGCACGAGCGCCGGCCTCGCGATCCTGGGCGGCACCGGCTATGGGGCAATGGACGGGGGCAGCATCGACAGCCCCGCGGCGCTCGCCGATCCGGGCGGACCAGCGGTGACCCTCGTCACCGATTTCCTCCACATGCCCCGCATGGCGCACATCGTCACCGACACGCACTTCGCCAAACGCGACCGGCTGGGCCGGCTCGTCGCCTTCGTAGCCAAGGCGCGGCTGCACGATCCGCGCGCGGTCGGCCTCGGCGTGGATGAAGGCGCGGCGCTCTGCGTCGAAGCCGATGGCAAGGCGAAGCTTCACACCCCGCCCGGCGGCCATGCCTGGCTGGTCCAGCCGGCCGCGCCCGCGCGTATCCGTGCCGGCAGGCCCCTCGACTGGACCGGCGTGAAGGTCACCGGCATCGGCCCGGAGGGCGCGCTGGACCTGAATACGCTGCACGTCACCCGTCCCGCCTTCAGCGGCGTCGCACGGGTGACAGGTGGCAAGCTGATCGGGGCGCCGGGGCCGAAATGACGCTGCGGCCGGAGGAGATCGATCCCCAGCTCCTCGCGCTGCTGCGCGCGGATGCCCGGCGCAACGTCTCCGAGCTCGCAACCGCCCTGGGTGTCTCTCGCACCACGATCTACAGCAGCATCGAGCGGCTCGAGCGCCAGGGCACGATCACCGGCTACACCGTGCGGCTGGGCGAGGATTACGACCGCAGCCTGATCCGCGCCCATGTGATGATCAAGCTCTACCCCAAGGCCACCCAGGCGACCCAGGACCAGCTGGTGACGATGCCCGAGGTTGCCGGGCTCTACGCGATCTCGGGCGAATATGACCTGATCGCGATGCTGGAGGCGCCGCACGTCAACCGGCTCAACGACCTGCTCGATTCGATCGGCGCCATGGAGGGCGTGGAGCGCACCACGTCCTCCGTGATCCTGGCGACCAAGCTCCAGCGCTGAGCCGACACCCGCCCGTCAGGGCGTGCGCAGCAACACCCGCCCGAACCGTTCCGTCACCGGCTTGCCGTTCGCCAGCGCGGCGCGGCCGTTGACGAAGACATAGTCCATGCCCTGAGCATAGGCGTGCGGCTTCTCATAGGTGGCGGTGTCGCGCACCGTCTTCGGGTCGAAGACGATGACATCGGCGAACGCCCCCTTTCGCAGTGCCCCGCGATCGACCACGTCGAACACCTGGGCCGGCAGCCCCGTCGCAGAGTGGATCGCCTGCGCCATCGAGATCACCGGCTTGTCGAGCACATAGTTGCGCAGCTTGCGCGGGAAGGCGCCGTAGGCACGCGGATGCTCGGCGGTCTTGCCGAAGGGCGGCAGCCCGCCATCGGTGGAGGTCATCGTCCACCCTTGCTGCATGAACGCCTCGACGTCCTTGTCGCTCATGTTGAACGACACGGTGGGCGCCCCGCCCTGTTTGAGCATCTCGATCGCGGCATCGAGCGGATCGAGCTTCATGATCGCGCCGACTTCGTCGAGCCGCTTACCGTCGAGCGACGGATCGGCCTTGTAGGCGCGGATCTGGATCGCGTGCGGGCCAGCGCGGCGCGCGAGATTGGGGACCATCTCGGCGCGGATGCGGGCGCGCATCGCCGGATCCGCGAGCCGCTTGGCCAGCGCATCCGCCCCGCCCTCCTGCGCCCAGCCGGGGACGAGCGAGGCCATCAGGCTCGAGCCCGAGGCGGTATAGGGATATTGGTCGGCCCAGACCTGCACGCCGGCGGCGCGCGCCTTGTCGATATGCGCGATCACCTCGGCCGACTTGCCCCAGACCTGGGGGCCGAGCACCTTGATATGGGTGACGACGCCGGGGATTTTGGCCTCGCGCGAGACGGTGATCACTTCCTCCACCGCCGCGACCACGCCGATGTCGTAATTGCCCTCGTCGCGGATATGGCTTTCGTAGAAGGCGTGCGGGAAGGCGCTCGCCGCCCTGGCCAGTCCGACGATCTCGGCGGTGTTCGAATATTTGGCGGGAATGTAGAAGGGCCCGTCGGACAGGCCGAACGCGCCGAGCTTCATCGCGGCGGTGACCAGCCCCTCCATCCTGGCCTGCTCTTCGGGCGTGGCGAGCCGGTCGATATTGCCCATCACCGCGGCGCGCACGGCGTTGTGGCCGATCATCAGCGCGACGTTGACGCCGGGGGTGTTCGTCTTGAGGTCCCGGATCTGCGGCGCCAGGTCGGCCGGGCCGCCGCCGTCCGGATTGGCGAACAGCGTGGTGATGCCCTGGAAGAGCATCGGCAGCGCGGGTGCGAGCTCGGGCGTCTGGATGTTCGGCGCCGCGTGCGAATGGGGATCGATGAAGCCCGGGGCAACGATCTTGCCGCGGGCGTCGACCAGCGTCTTCGCGGTCGCCGTGGCGGGGATGGTCCCCACCGCGACGATCCGGTCGCCCGCGATCGCGACATCGGCGCTCCGGCCGGGCGCGCCGCTGCCGTCATAGACGGTGCCGCCCCGGATCAACACGTCATAATCCTGGGCGAGGGCTGGAGAGGTACCGGCGAGGAGTACGATGGCTGCCGGGAAAATCCTCCCCCGCAAGGGGGAGGTGGCGCGCGTCAGCGCGACGGAGGGGGAGGTGTGCGAGCCGATAGTTCGTAGCGTACCTCCCCCTCCGTCAGCCTCTGGCTGACACCTCCCCCTTGCGGGGGAGGATTTTGTTGCGCTGATCACGGAGGCTGGAGATTTCATCACGCCCCTCTCCTTACATCTTGAACCGGGCGCCGATGCGGAAGGTCCGCCCGAGCAGGTCGTAGATCGACTGGTTGGTCGCCGGCGTCGCATAGGCGCTGCCGGCCGGTCCCGGCGCCACCACCGGCGGATCCTTGTCGAGCAGATTGGAGACGGCGAGGAACAGCTGGATCTCCTTGCCACCCATTTTGAAGCCCTGGGTGATCGAGGTGTCGACGTAGAAGGCGCCCTTGATCCGGTTGTCGTTGATCGTGCGGTTGGTGACGGTGGAGGTCGGGCAGCCGCTGGTGCATTCGATGAAGCTGGTGTCATAGACGCCGTCGCTGACCCCGCGCCCGATCAGCGTGACGTTGAAGTCGTCCACGTCATAGCTTGCCTGGGCACGGTACAGCCATTTCGGGGTGCCGCCCGGGGCGTTCATCCCCACCGTATCGGTCGGCGCGTCGATGCCGTTGTCGAAATAATTCTTGATGTAGCGCGTCGCCATGCCGCGCAGCGTCAGGTTGCCGGTGCCGATCCGGGTGCGGTACGAGGCCTCGATATCCACGCCCTGCGCTTTCTGAACTGCGAAATTGAAGGGGCTTTCGAACACCTGGAGATTGTTGCCGAACGCATTGGGCCCGCGGACCACGGCCGTGCAGAAGGCCTGCACGCCCTGGTTGCAGCGATCGACGATCGTCTGGGCGGCCACCGACCCGATCGCGCCGTTGATCTTGATGTTGTAGTAATCGACCGACATCGCGAAGCCGCGCAGGAAGGTCGGCTGGAGGACCACGCCGACGCCCCATTGGTCGGCCCTCTCCGGCTGGAGCAGCGGGTTGCCACGGGTGGTGCCGGCGAAGGTGACCGAGGCGTTGTTCTGCGAGGAATCGAGCAGCACGTTGATGCGGGTCGATCCGGCAGTGAACAGCTCACCCAGATTGGGCGCGCGGATGTCGCGCGAGCGGGTGGCGCGGAAGCGGATGTCGGGGATCGGCTCGAAAGTCAGGCCGGCCTTCCAGGTGGTGACATAGCCCGAGGTCGAATAGTCGGTGCCGCGCACCGCGCCGTTGAGGTCGAGGCCCTTGATGACCGGCACCACCAGCTCGACATAGCCTTCGGTCACGCTGTAGCTGCCGAAGCTGGGCAGGAAGTTGCCGACGAACCAGCCGGTCTGGAATTGGGCCGGCACCGAGCCGCTGACCTTCTCGCGGCGATGCTCGCCGCCGACCGAGACCGACACCGCGCCGGCGGGCAGATCGAACGCGTCGAACGCCAGGTTGGCGGCGACCACATCCTCTTCGAACTTTTGCCTACGATACGGATTGCCGAGGACATAGGCGAGCGCCTGGGGGCTTGCGACGCCGATGCCGAGGCGATTGAGCGGCACGCAGCCATTGGTCGGCGCGGTCAGCGTCGAGCGGCAGACGATCGTGCCGGCGGGCACGCCGATCGCATTGCCGGCGGGCGCGAACACCGCATCCTGCGCCAGCGCCAGCCGGGCGGTGTTGGTGATGTCGCGCGCCATCTCGCGCGTGCGGCTGATGCCCTTCTGGTAATAGACGTCCCAGCGCGCGGTGCCGGCGAACAGCGGGAAGCTGCCGTTTGCGCCGACGACATAGCGCTGCAGCTCGCGCTCGGTATCGTTCTTGCGGATCGGCAGGTCGGCATTGCTGGTGCCGAGGGTGAACTGCGTGATGCCCCCCAGCTGGGCGCGGACCGAGGCAGGGATATAGGCATTGTCCGCCTGGATCGTGACGTTGTTCTGGTTGAGCTGCACGCCGAGCCAGCCGAGATTCTCCGACTTGGCATAGGAGGCCTGGCCGAACACGCTCAGCCAGTCGGCGACCTCGAAGCTCACCCGTCCGAACAGGCTCTTGCGGTTCTCCTCGGGGTCGAGCGATTGGAAGCCGTTGACCTGGGTCGCCTGCCAGTCGCCGCCGATCTGCCAGGGATCGCGGTTGGTGCCGAAATTATACTGGCTGACCGCGCCACCCACGCCGAACTGGGTGCCGCGCAGCGCAGTATTGAGGATGACGCCGCCGCGCGTCGCCTGGCTGAGGCCCGCGCCGGACACCACCAGACGCTCGGGCTGACCGTTGCCCACGCCCTGGACCACGGCATAGGCGGGGTTGTTGATCAGGTACCAGCCCTTGTTGTTCCAGTCGCGCGGAACGCCGTGCAGCCCCTCCTTCACCGCGATCTCGCCGTTGAGCAGGATATGGCCGCGTCCGCCGGCGAAGCCGGTACCGGCGGTCAGCGTCGCGCGGTAATTGGGCGCATCGCCATAGGTCGAGATGCCGTACTCGACCGAACCCTTGAGGCCCGAATATTCCTTGTCGAGGATGAAGTTGACGACGCCCGAGACGGCGTCCGAGCCATAGGCCGCAGAGGCGCCGCCGGTGACGATCTCGACGCTCTTGATCAGGCCCTGCGGAAACGTGTTGACGTCGACCAGGCCAGTCACCGTCGAGCCGACCGAGCGCTGACCGTCGAGCAGCACCAGCGTGCGGGCAGTACCGAGCGAGCGCAGGTTGAGCGCGTTGACGCCCGCCGTGCCGGCCGAGATGTTGAGGTTGGAATTGGCCGGCGTGACGCTGCCGACGAGCGAGGGAATCTCATTGACGTAATCGGCGACATTGGCCGGCGCGGTCGCCGCGATGTCTTCCGAATTGATCACCGTGAGCGGCGTCGGGGCCTGATAGCCGTCGCGCTGGATGCGGGTGCCGGTGACGGTGATCTCGGCCGATTGGGCTTCGGGCTCGGGCGCCGGTGCCGGCGGGGTCTGGGTGTCCTGCGCGAACGCCGCGGCGTTCCACAGCAGCGCGACCGCCAGCGCGGGCAGAGAGGCGGCTCTCAGTGACCTTGTCATATTTCTTCCCCTTCATCGGTGTAGTGGAGCGATGATGCCTTCCGTGCGCCGGTTGCCCCGGCTGCACCGCATCGGCTCCGTCCTGCGGTTCCTTATTGGCCTCCTATCGACAGCTCCCCGGTTTCGGCTGGCGGGGTAGCGGGCGGCCGCCGGCAGCGCCGGTCGGTTCGCCATTCTCGATCGCGACCACGCCGTTCACGACCACCGTGCGCATGCCGGTGGAGAACAGCGCGGGATGGATGTAGTCGGCGCGCGGCGCGAAGCGGGCCGGATCGAACATGATGACATCGGCAAAGGCGCCCGCCTTGAGCTGCCCCCGCCCTTCCAGCCCGAACATCGCCGCGGTGACGGTAGTGCTGCGATCGATGAAGGCGCGCAGGTCGATCACCTGCTTGTCCTTCACATAGGTCGCGTATTTGCGGGCGAAGGACGCATAGTAGCGCGGATGCCCCTGCGAGGCGTCCGAGCTGGTCACTACCCAGGGCCGCTGCATGAAGGCCGCAATGTCCGCCTCGCTCTGGTTGAACGAGACGACGCCGGCCTCGCGCCTCTTGAGGATCGCGATCGCCGCATCGATGGGATCGACACCGCTGGCCTTGGCGACCTGCTCGAGCGTCTTGCCTTCGGCATCGGCCGGGCCGGAGGTGATGAGCAGCGAAGCAGGGCCGCCGCGGCGGCGGAGGTTGTCGGCGATCTCGGGCCGCATCTTCGCCATCGCCGCGGGATCCTCGAACCGCTTGAGCATCGCGGCCCGACCGCCATCCTGCGCCCAGCGCGGCATCAGCGCCGCCGACAGTCCGGTGCCCGAGGCGGACCAGGGATATTGATCGGCATGGACGATCTGCCCCGCCTTCTGCGCAGCCTCGACCTGGGCGATGATCGCCTGGGCCTGGCCCTGCACATCGACGCCGAGCGCCTTGATATGCGCGATATGCACCGGGATGCCCGCCTCGCGGCCGATCTCGATCGCCTCGGCGACCGCGCCCTTCAGGCCGATCGTGTAGGAGGATTCGTCGCGCAGATGGCTGTCATAGATGCCGCCCTTCTCCGCCGCAGCCTTTGCCAGCGCGACCACCTCGTCGAGCTTGGCGAAGCTCTGCGGCGCGTAGAACAGGCCAGTCGAGAGGCCGAGCGCGCCCTGGCACATCGCGGTCGAGACCAGCCCCTGCATCTTCGCCAGCTCTTCGGGCGTCGGCGCCCGGTCGTCCGGGCCGATCACCTTGAGGCGGACGGCGCCCAGGCCGACATAGGTGGCGAAGTTGATGCCATAGTCGCGGCTCGACTGGCCGAGCGCTGCCTCGCCCTCGCCGCCCCTGGCGCCGCTGTCGCGGCCGAAGGTGCGGGCGACCTCGGGATCGCCGCCGCCGTCCACGCCGATGAACGCGGTGGTCACGCCCTGGGTGAGGAAGGGCAGCACCAGCCGCGCCGCCGGATCGCCCGAGGCCAGCGCGTTGTTCACATGGCTATGCGTGTCGATGAAGCCCGGCGCGACGATCATGCCGGTCGCGTCGATGATCTTCTTCGCACTGCCCGGCGCTTTGGGGCCGACATAGACGATGCGATCGCCGCGGACCGCGACATCGCCTTTGAAGGGCGCGGCGTTGCCCGGATAGACGGTGCCGCCGCGCAGGATCAGGTCGGCCGGAGGTTCCTGGTCGGCACTACGTGCCAGCGCGACGCCCGCAACGGCCACCAGCGCAGCGCCCGCCGCCACGCCGATCTTCCACTTCCGACCCTGAACCATGTCGCGACTCCCTCTTTTGGTTATTACTTTCGGTTATGGCGCTCCCCAGAAGCCCGGCGCCGGCGGCGACAGCACGCCGCCCTCCCCGCGCACGCCGCCCGGCCGGTCTTCCGCCAGCCAGAGCGGGCCATCGAGATCGACGAAGCTCGAGCGCGCGGCGATCACCAGCGCCGGCGCGATCGACAGCGAAGTCGAGATCATGCTGCCGGTCATCACCCCCAGCCCCGCCGCGGCCGCCGCATCGGCGAGCGCGAGCGCACCGGTTAGCCCACCGGTCTTGTCGAGCTTGATGTTGATGACCTGATATTTGCTCGCCAGCGCCGCGACATCGCCGGCGATGTGGGCGGATTCGTCGGCAGCGATCGGGATCAACGGCTTGAAGCCTTCGAGTGCCTGGTCCTCACCTGCAGGCAGCGGCTGCTCGAGCAGGTCGATGCGCAGCTCGACGAGCATCGGCTGGAGCCGCTCGATCTCGGCGATCGTCCAGCTCTCGTTCGGATCGACGATCACGCGCGGCGCCGACGCCATCTCGCGCACGCGGCGGATCTGCGCCTCGGGATCGCTGCGATCGACCTTGATCTTGATGAGCGGCACATCCGCCAGCTTGCCCGCGGCGATGGCCATCGCCTCGGGCGTGTCGAGGCTTACAGTCATCGCCGTCGGCGTCGCCACCAGCGGCGGCAGGCCGAGCAGGTCGGTCACGCTCCGCCCGGCCAGCTTCGCCTCCAGATCCCAGAGCGCGCAATCGACGGCGTTCAGGGCCGCCCCGGCGGGCATCAGCGCGAGCAGTTCCTCGCGGGAGACTCCGCCCTCGATCGCCGTTCGCGCCGCCTCTATCTCGGCGAGCGCACCTTCGATCGATTCCCCGTAACGCGGATAGGGCACGCCCTCGCCCCGGCCGGTCACGCCTTCGGCCGAGATCGAGACGGTCACCACCTCGGCCACCGTCTTCACCCCCCGCGAGATGCGGAACGGAGTGCTTAGTTTGAAAGCGTCGCTACGCGCGGCGAGGGTTCGAAGCATTGGTCGATCCTGTCGATGATGGGGTCCACGCCCATGGCGAACGGGTCGGTGCAGGGCAGCCCGAGCGCGTCGGCGGTCTCGGCGCAGAGCCGCTCCGCTTCCGCCCGTGCGAGCTTGGAGGTGTTGAGCGCGACACCCACGGCCCGCACGTCGGGGCTGGTCAGCCGCGCGACGGCCAGATTGGCCTCCAGCGTCTCCCTGAGCCCCGGCACCGGATAGTGCGGCAGGCCGCGCATATGGGCGCGCATCGGATCATGGCAGAGCACCAAAGCCGCCGGCTGGGCGCCGTGTAGCAGGCCGGTCGAGACCCCGGCGAAGCTAGGGTGGAACAGCGAGCCCTGGCCCTCGATCAGGTCCCAGCCGTCATCGTCGCGCGCCGGCGAGATCTCCTCGATCGCGCCCGAGATGAAGTCGGCGATCACTGCGTCGAGCGGCACGCCGCTGCCCGCGATCAGGATGCCGGTCTGGCCGGTCGCGCGGAAATCGGCGGTCATGCCGCGGGCGCGCATCCCCTGCTCCAGACAGAGCGTCGCGTACATCTTGCCGACCGAGCAATCGGTGCCGACGGTGAGCAGCCGCTTGCCCGCCCGGCGCCTGCCGTTGCCGACTGGAATGCCGGCCTTGGGATCGCGGACGTCGTGGAGCTTGCGGCCCTGCTTCGCCGCCGCAGCGACGATCGAAGGTTCCTCGCGCAGCCGGTGGTGCAGGCCCGAGGCGACGTCGAGCCCCGCCTCGATCCCGGCGATCGCATCGGCGACCAGGTCGGCACCCATCCGCCCGCCGGCATTGGCGATGCCGAGCACCAGGGTCTTCGCGCCGGCAGCGACTGCCTCGGCAAAGCCCATGCGCGGCAGGCCGAGGGTCAGCGGGCAATCGTCATGGCGGAACTCGCCGACGCATTCGTCCGGACGGAACACCGCCAGCCCGCGCGAGGTCTTGATGCCGACCTCGTCGTTCGAATGGCCGAGATAGAGGAGATAGGGACTGGCAATCATTGGAAACTCCGCCTGCCGCTGCGAGTCACATGATTGCCAAATATGCCGGGCTTGATAGCGTCGAAGGCTGCGCTGCAGCATAGCCTATGGTTATGGACAGGCCTGCAGCCGCCCGATCAGCGCAGGAAAGCGGAAGGGCAGCATCCCGCCGCCCCTCCCCTGTATCCTCAGAGGCAGCGCGGATCCCGCACCGGCGCGTCGCTGCCGCGGGTGAGCCAGCGGCCGTCGGGTGCGCGATACTTTTCCCCCGCCACGGTGCGCGAGATCAGGTTGCAGCCGGTGACGAAGGCCATCTGCTCCACGGTGGAGCCCGACGCCGCCTGCTGCGTGTACTGGCGCTTCCGCTGGATGTTGATGTTGTTGATGATCGCCTGGAGCTCGGCGGTCGCCGCGCCGACGATGCCGAGATAGCCGTCGGGCTGCTCGCCGACGAGCCCTGCCTGGCGCGCCGCCTGATAGGCGGGATCGCGCTGGGCCGAAGCGGGGACGATCAGGGCGACCGAGAGAAGCGCCGCCAGGCCGGAGATGGAGAGCAACTTGCGCATCAGAAAATTCCCGGATTTTCCTGGATGAGAGCCTTCGCCTTGTTGTCGAGACGATAGACCACTTCCTGGGTGATCGAAATATTGAGGTTGATGACGATCGGCTTGTCGGGCGCGGTCACGTTGATGCAGCCGCCGGCAAGCACCGCGGGCATCACCCCGAGGCGCCCGAGCCAGCGCGGCATTGCCTGTGTCATGCTTCCAAGCTGCATAGCGTACCTTTCATGGAACAGGAGCGCTTTCGCGCGGCTGAACGGTCTGTTTGGCGGCTTCCTCTGCACGATTCTGCTCCTCGATCAATGCAGGCAGGTTGCGCTCGATCAGCCGGCTGGGATCGTACCAGGACTGGGCGGAGTCGAGCAGCTGGCGGAAGGGCGCGCTGATCCGCACGTTGAACACGAAGGGCAGCTTCGCCAGCCGGCGGATCAGGAAGTTGGACCTCGTGCCCTTGCCCTGGCTGATCCCGGAGAAGCTGATGTCGGTGATCATCTCGCCGGCCAGCGGGCCGTTCATCCGGATGGCGAGGTTCTTGTAGTTCAGGGACTTCAGCGCCTGGAACGCCATGTTCCCCCAGATGCCGACATCGTTGCGGGTGACCTCGCCGACATAGGCGATGTGGCCGCCGGCCCGGGCGTGGAGCTCGCCGCCCTCGATCCGCCCGCCATTGGCGTCGAAGATCATCGGCAGCGTGCCGTCGAACACGCCGGTGGCGTCGAGATTGTCGAAGGCCATTTCCTTGAGGAACAGCGCGGCATCGACGCCCTTCACATGGAAGGTCAGCCGGCGCTCGCCCTTCTCGCCGAAGTCGAGGACGGTGGGATCGAGGACGAGCTCGCCGCCGGCAAACGGCCAGCGCCCCGCCTCGACCCGCACCCGGGTGGCGTCGAGCAGTTCGTAGCGGACCAGGCCTTCGCGGACCGGCACGCCGGGATTGACCACCCGGACGCTCGCCGCCTGGCCGGGTGCGGTGCGCAGGCCGAGCAGGTCGGTGAAGTCGAGCTGGGTGGTGAGCCCCTGCACCGGGCCGAAGGCGGCGGCGAGGTCGATATCGGTCGCGGTGAAGCGGCCGGTGCTGGTGACGCCCGCGCTGTTCCAGGCGAAGCGGCCCGAGCCGGCGACGAGCCCGTCGACATCGGCGATCACGCCATAGGTGAGCCGGGTGAGGTCGCTGGGCTGGAGCCCGTCGGTATGGAAGGCGATGCCCGGGATATCGAGCAGCGCCTGCCCGGTGCCGCTCTCCAGGTCATGGGAGACGTCCACCGTGCCCACCGGCAGCTGCTGCTTCGGCGCGATCAGGCCGGCCCGCGCGGTGATCTTGCCGTCGTGGAGCGACAAGGTCGCGTCCCCGCTCGCCAGCGGCTCGAAGCGCGCCGGCGCCTCGGTATCGGCCAGGGTGAAGCCGCCCTTCAGGGACAGATCGCCGCGTTCGAAGGTCCAGGCGCCCTTGCCCTCGGACAGGAGCAGCGGGACCGCGCCGATCCGGCCGCCAAGCCCCTCGAAGCTTCCGCCCAGGCCGGAGCGGTAGCTGCCGGTCAGCGTGCCGATATCGAGGCGGGTCGGAGTCTCGGTCCCCAGCCGTATAGCGGCATTGGCGAGGGCGAAGCGGCTCGCGGCGAGTTCGAGCTGCGCCGTGTCGGCCGAGAAATGCAGGGGGCTGTCGCCGATCCGGCCCTCCAGCTCGGGCTTCAGGGTGCGGATGCCGCCGGAAAGCGCTCCGGCGTTCCAGCGCAGCATCGCAGGCCCGACCGGACATAGCTCGAGGCGATCGCCGTTCACGACGAGGCTGGACAGGGCGATCCGCGCGAAGCTGACGGGGGTGCAGCCGGGGTTCACCTCGACGGTGCGGGCATCCCAGCGCGCCTGGAGCGGCATCGACAGCCCCTCCACCCGCCCGCCGCTGACCGGCCCCGACAGCGTCGCGACGGTGCGGGCCGAGCCGGCGGTGCCGCGCATGCTGAAATCGAGCCGCGCCAGCTCGAGCCGGGCGCCGCCCGCCGCATAGGGCCGGACGAAACCGGTGCCGCGCAGCTCAGGGCTGCCTAAGCGGCGCGACAGCCGCAGCATCGCGTCCGGCAGTCCGCCGCCACCCAGCGAGAGCTGGCCTTCCAGCGATACGCCGCCACCCGGCAAGCCAAGCGCGACACCCGCCCCCTGCCCGAAGCGCAGCCGGGCGCCCGAGCGGGCTGCGAGATCCAGGTTGGTCAGATGCAGATCGGTCCGGCCGTCCCGCACGCTGAGGTCGATGCCGGTGGAGCCATCGAAGCTGCGACCGGCCTCGCGCAGGGCGCGTGCCAGTTGTTGGGCGAGCGGCGCGACGGGCGTGCCCTCGCCGCTGTTCGCATAGCGGGCGATCCGGTCGAGCGAAGCCGACGGCACGGCCCCGCCCTCCACCACGGCCTTGCCCTGAAATGCGACCTCGTCACCCAGCGTGTAGCGACCGGATATCGTCGCCGCGGCCGCCTTTGCCTGGGTTGCGGCGATCTCGCCCGAGCGCAGGGAAAGGCTCCCCTGCGTGCGGCGCCGGTCGCCGGCGAAATCGATGCTGCCGCTCAGCCCTCTCAGCCGGCCTGGCGCCGCTTCCACGGTTGCCGCGCCAACGCCTGCCTGCCCGTTCCAGCGCGCAAGCGACGCGTCAAGCGATGCCTGCAAATCGATGCGGGGTTGCGCGACGTGCGTCTCCCCGCAGGCGAGTTGGGACGCGTGGGCGGGCCCTTCCACAGCCGGGGCCCCGACACGGATCCGCACGCGCAGCTGCGAGGTGAGCCCTTCGAGAACACAGCCGGAAGCCTGCAGGCGCGCGGACCGCGCGCGCAGGATGCCCGCGAACCCGTCGCTCAGCATCCCCTTGCCGCTCAGGCCGAGCTCGATCTGGCCGGCATCGCTGTCGAGCCGGAGCTGCGCGTCACGGACATCGACGATCAGGCGCGGCAGCGCGAACGGCTTGCCGGAGGGTGCCGGCATCAGCCGGTCGATCGTGCCCAGCGAAAGCGCGCCGTTGACGATCCGCCCGCGCATCCGGACCGTGCCGGTCTTCACCACCAGCACCTCGGCACGCCAGGGGGAGAGCGAAGTGCGCAACTCGATCCAGCCCGCGGTCAGGTCGGGATTGCGCGGATCTCCGATCGAGACATTGGTCAGCCGCTGCTGCCAGGGCGACAATTGCTCGATCTCGTAGCGTGCGGGAACGCCGAGCCGGGCCAGCTCCCGGTCAACGAAGCTGCGCGCGATGGTACGCCGCTGGAGCAATGCCGCCGTCGCGACCACGGCAACGAGGACAAGCAGACCGAGCGCTGGCCGCCGCCAGCGCCGAAGCGCGCGCGGCACCGCCACGGCGTCCTCCCCAGCGCTCCGGTCTTCTTCGCTACGGTTCACACCCGCTCCAACTCGCCTGCGCCCATATCGTTGCGGGGCCGCAATCACCCAGAGCTATTTCGCCGTATCAAAGTTCCGAATTGAAGGCGAGCAGCGCCGGGCCGCCCGCGAAATGCGATCGGCCACCGCCGCCAGCCGCCGGCGACGGTGGCCCGGCATTCCTTCAGCTGGGAGTCGACCAGGTCGAGAGGATCACCTCCCGATCGGCCTGGCCCTCATTCTGCAGCCGCAGCTTCCAGCTCCCCCTGGCGACCGGGCGATCTACCTGGATTGATCGGAACATCTGGCTCGCCTCGGGCTTGCCGGTCAGATTGGTCCCCACCACCGTGCCCTTGTCGTCGATCAGCGTCGCCGACACGGTGTTCGCTGCGGCAAAGGTCAATCCGAAACTCCGCCCCTCCCTCACCGGAATGGAAACTTCCACGGCCTGGCCCGGCTCGATCTTCACGATCCTGGAGAAATCCGGGCCGGCGGGATCGGCCTGCTCCCCGATGCCGAGCAGCCTGAGGCAGGCAAATGCCAGGTCGAGCCCGTATCCGCCTCCGCCGGTACCCGGCATCAGGGCGGAGAGCTTGCCGTGCACGCCCGGCTTGCCGCCCGCCTTCTCGCCAGCCGGCCCGACACGGAGGCGTGGCAGCACGAACGAAGAGAAGACCGGCGTGCTGATCATGTCGGTATGGAACACGCGCTGCGTCTCATTGTCCTCGATCGTCCAGATCGCCGAGGCCGGGGCGACGACGCTGTCGTTCATCGTCAGCATGTAGCAGACCGGCGTCATCGGATTTCCGGCGAGGACCGAGAATTTCACGCCCTTGCGCGCGGTATGGACCGCGTTGAACTTCTCCACCACGCTCGGCCGCAACTCGCGCAGCGCCTCCATCGATCGCCCGTCATATTCCAGCGGCGCGCTCAGCATGTCGGCGCAGCGGCTGCCCATGTTGGGCGTGCCGAGCATCACCAGATGCGCGACCTGCGGCTTGCCATCCTCATAGCTCGGCATCGATGTGTGGATGTAGCGCCGGCTGATCAGCCCGCCCATCGAATGCGCGACGATGTCGACATGCCAGGCGTTGCGGTCCTTCTGGGCGTAGTCGACATAGTTTTTGAGCTGCTCGGCATTCTGGTCGATCGAATAGGTCGGCCCCAGATTGCCCAGTTCCTCGCCCGTGTTCATCCTGCCATGCTGGGGCTGCTCGCCGACCGGAAACGCCTTCCAGTCATAGGAATGGCTGGTGGTCAGGATGTTCTGCCAGGTCTCCCATGCCTTCCAATTCGACCACAGGCCATGGACGAGCAGCAGCGGCTTGGGCGCGACCTTCAGGTTGCGGGTCTTCTCGTCGACCTTCTTGCCCTTGTCCTCGATCTCGGCGCGGATCCGCTGGACCAGCCGGGGGCGGCCGTCATCATACCAGGCATAGCCGGAGCTGTCCCAGGTGAAGGTCACCTCGCGCTCCTCGCCGGCGGGCACCATGACCGAGCCTTCCTCGATCAGTCCGTCGGGCTTGGCGCCGTCCCATTTGTCGCCCTTGTAGGTTTCCTTGAACTTGACGGTCGCCGCCTTCTCCTCGGGCCCGTCATTGGCGACGGTCGCGGTGATCCGCACCATGTTGCCGTCGGTCGTGCCGACCTGCTCGGTGATTTCCTTCCAGGCATTCCAGGTCGGGAACTTCATGTCCTCGAACTTGAGATCGACCAGGCGCAGCGCGCCGCCGCAGCGCCGCAGGTTCCAGCTCATCGTCTCGGTCACGCCCAGGAGCGAGACCGAATGGCTGCCGGACAGCTGATCGGGCGCGGAGGGCGAGACGCGGTCGGTGCCGCTGCTCGAGAAGCGCACTCCATCGACCGTCGTCGGCGTATCCGGGACGCTGAGGTTCCTGCCTTCGCGTGCGGTACACTGGCCGCTATAGCTCGACGAGGAGGATCCCGAGCTGATCCCCTGCACCGACGGCAGCGAGATGCCGACCCGGTAGGTGCCTTCGTCATCCAGGCCGACGCTGACCTCCGCCTCCTCGCCATTGCCGGTCGCCCGGACCTGGCTCTGGTCGACGAAGCTGCCCGACATAGCGCGCATCGTCTTCTCGTGCGGGCATATCCGCCGGTCGTTCGAGCTCTTGGTCTCTTTCGAGACCGAGCTCATGCTGATGTTTGCCCTAGCGAGGCTGACATCCGGATCGGGCGTGGAGCGAACCGAGACTTGCGCCGTGTAGGTCGAGTTCATCGACCAGTTCGACGTCTCACTCCCCGTGCCGGAAACCCGCTGCACGGTCTTGGAGCTGGAGTTGGCAAAGGTCCGCGAATAGCGGACCGATCCCGCCCAGCCGCCCGTGCACTTGCCCGCGGCTGCGGCAGGCATTCCGGCGGCGACCGGCAGGGTGGCGCTCGACAGCATCAATCCGATCGCCAGCATCGGCACGGTCCGCAAGACGGTCATTCGGGTCCTCATGGGTTCGATGGGGCCAGGCGCGTAGGCACGGCGTTCAGCCTGCCCTTCCCGCAAGCGGCGCGGCTTCCGAAGCCGGGCTCTACCAAGCAGGCCCCGCGCGCGACCAAACCGGCCGGCAGAGATACCCGCCTCATCGACCAAGCCGTCCATTCCTGCGCCCAAGGTGGACGCCAGGCCCTTCGGAACGCAGTATGAGGCGGTATGAACTCGAGACCCGATTTTCGTCAGGCCGCCATTCTGATCGCGGCGACCTGGATCCTGACGTCGATCTTCCTGACGATCCCCTTCCACCTCTTCCGGGGCGGGGTGGGGCTGAACCTCGTCATCTCGCTGCTGCACCTGTGCATCGTCGGCTCGACGCTGTCGCTGGGGGTGTATTTCGCGGTGCGCGCGGCGCGGCAGCGCAGCCGGCTGATGCGGTTCGTCGCGGTCGGCGCCGCGGTGGTGGCGGCCGCGGCGCTGCTCTCGATATCGGAGGCGCTGATCTCGGAGGTGCTGGACGCCTATTTCCCCAAGGCGGCGCGCCCGGCGCCCTTCGCCTATCGCGCGACCAACGCCTTTGCCGCGCTGGTGTGGGAGTTCGCGCTATTGGGGACGGCGTTCTCGCTGCTCGACGCCAACAATCTCGCCCGCGACCGGGAGCGCGAGCTGGCGCTGGCGCGCGAGAAGGCGACCCAGGCCGAGGCGGCGGCGAGCGCCGCGCGGCTTGCGGCGCTGCGCTACCAGTTGAACCCGCATTTCCTGTTCAACACGCTGAACGCCATCTCATCGCTCATCGTAACGCGCGAATATGGCCCGGCTGACGCCATGCTCGGTAAGCTTTCCGAATTCCTCCGCGCCACCCTATCCGCCGACCCCGATGCGTTGATCGCACTGGAGGACGAGCTGGCCACGCTCCAGCACTATCTCGAGATCGAGAGCGCACGGTTCGAGGAAAGGCTCGAAGTCATATTCGTCTGCCCGCCCGAGCTGAACGACGCGCTAGTGCCGAGCTTCGTGCTCCAGCCGCTGGTCGAGAATGCGATCAAATATGCCGTGGCGCCCTCTGCCGAGCCGGTGGTGGTGAAGGTGGAGGCCGCCAGCCACGGCGCGTCGCTCGTAATCTTCGTCGAGGACGACGGCACGGGCGGGGAGAGCCCCGCAAAGCCGGGGACAGGAGTCGGGATACCCAATGTGCGCCAGCGACTGCAGACGCTCTACGGCAGCGAGGGCACGCTCGAGACGGCACGGCGCGAGCGCGGCTTCGTTTCGATCCTGCGCATGCCGCTGACCCACCGCCCTGCCCAACTGCCGGAGCAGGCCGCATGAGCCGGCTGCGCGTGCTGCTAGTCGATGACGAACCGCTGGCGCTGCGCCGGCTCTCGACCCTGTTCGCGGATATCGACGATGTCGATATCGTCGGCACCGCCGCTACGGGCCGCGAGGCCGAGGCGCAGATCGCCGCGCTCGGCCCGGACCTGGTGATGCTCGACATCTCGATGCCGCAGAAGAGCGGCCTGCGCGTCGCTGCGGACCTGGCCGGCGAGGAGCGGCCGGAGATCGTGTTCGTCACGGCGTTCGAGCAATATGCGCCGGACGCGTTCGAAGTGGAGGCGGCGGATTATCTGCTCAAGCCGGTACGCTTCGACCGTCTGCGCCAGGCCGTCGAGCGCGCAAGGCGGCGCAGGAGGATGCGCGATGCCGCCGACAGGCTGGCGGCCATGCCGCAGCCCGATACCCCGGCGCGCGAGGAGGCGATCTGGGTGCAGGTGTCGCATGGACGCATCCGCCTGCCGATCGAGCATATCGAATGGATCGAAGCGGCGAAGGACTATGTGATGCTGCACACCGCCACGCGCAGCTACATCCATCGCATCTCGATGACCGCGCTCGAGCAATTGCTCGATCCCGATGGGCTGACGCGGGTGCACCGGTCCGCCTTCATCCGGCTCGGGCTGGTGACGGGGGTCCAGCGGCTCGGCAAGGGCCTGATCGCGCTCGAGATGCGCGACGGCGCGGTGGTGCAGGTCGGCCCCAGCTATGTGAAGGCGGTGCTCGCGCGCCTGGGGCTGGCGCGCGAGCCCGGCTGAGCCGCTAGCGGCGCGCGAAGACCCAGCGGCTCGGCCCGCCGGCGAGGTGCAGCGCCCCGCCCTGCAGCGTCATCGTATAGCGCTCGCTGGCCGCGGCGATGGCGCCACTGCCCTGCTTGCCGCATGACGAGCGCCAGTTCTCGGTCCCGCCGGTGATGGCGAAGACCAGCTGGCCGCCTTCGACGCGCGCGCTGCCGCGCTTCGTCTGGGTCGTGGTGCGCGTGCAGCGCCCGTCCTCGGCATGGCGGCGCGTGATCGTCCAGTCGAAGCGCCCGTCCCGCCCGATGGCGAGCGTCATCGATCGCGTCACGTCCATCGGCACGGGCTCGGTGACGATCGCCGTGCGGGTCATCGAACCATAGCCCGTCGTGCCGCCCAGGCTGGTGCCCGGGCCGACTCCGACATTGGGCTGGAGCTTGATGCGGGGAACAAGGACGAGCTCCTTGCCCTGGCTGGACTGCAACCATTGGCCGGCAATCTCGGTGAGGCCAGGCGCAGGACCGGGCGCGCCGGACCAGGCGGCCGCCACGGCCAGGGCAAAACCAGCGACTCTGAGCATGAGAGGTATCTCCTACGGGGGGCGCAGCTGCATGGCGCGCGCCTGCCCGCCATGCAGCGGGAATGCGTCCAATGCCGCCCGTCCCGCGCTCCAGAGGCGGGATAGCAGGTTCGTCGATGCTGGACCCGGATTCGTCGCCCCGGCGCGGGTTCAGCTTAAGTACTAATGCAAATTAATAGCGATCCTTTGCCCTGCGATTCGCCGACGCAGAGTCGATCCCGGCGGATCGCCCGGACGAACTCGGTCTGTCTGTGCCGAGCGCTCCGCGCGACCCGTTCGGCCTGGTCAGCGGGCGCCGGCCGGTGCCGCCGCAGCAGCAGGCGGCGTGAGGTCGATCTTGCGGACAATGACCTGACGGTCGCCGACATGGACGGGCTGTGCGGTGGTCGGTCGGGCCGCCACCAGCGCGGCAGCGGCCGGGCCCGCGCCGTAGCGGGTCCGGCGCCAGCTGAGCTCGGGCAGCCGCGCCCTGGGATCGAGCAGCAGCGCGACGTCGAGCGTGCGGCAGCTCTGGCCGGCACAACCGATGTAGCGCAGCGGCCCTTCCAGCTTCTGTGGCGCGCCCTGCACGGCGATGCCGCGCACGCCCTCGCTCTTCTTCACGAAGAGCTCCTGGCGGTCGGCCAGCGGCGCGGCGGCGCGCAAGACAAGCGTGCGGCCCTTCGCATTCGTCGTGTCGGATAGAACGGTCAGCGCGCCGTCCTCGGCCAATGCCGGTGCAGGCGCCTGCCACGACTTGCCCCGATCCGCCGGATCGCCGGACTCGGCCGGGGTGTCGGCGAAACGCGCGGTCTGGCGGATCGCGGTCGGCAGCGGGCCGTTGTCGGCAATCGCGAAGAAGGACCTCCCCTCGACCTGCGCGTGTACGATCGTCAGATGGCGCGGCTCGCTGGTGCTGAACGCGGGTACGGACAGGGCCGTGACCGCCGCAATCGCCAGCATCACGACATTGGCGACGGTGGCAGTCCAGGCCGCAGCCTCGCGGAAGACGGTGAGGAACAGCAACAGGAAGACGAGCATCAGCGCGATCGGCGCGGCATGCTCGGGGAACAGCCCCTCCTGGAAGCCGCCGATCACCGGCAGGACGAGCAGGCCGAATAGTATTCCGGCCAGGCCCATAAGCCAGGGCGTGGCGGGGCGGAGGCGCGGCACGAGCCGGGTCGCGGCGGCGGCGATGACGAGCAGCAGCGGCCATACCGCCAGCACCGACAGGCCGGGGACGAAGGCGAACAGCGCCAGCACGATCGCGGCGAACCAGCACCAGGCGGCAGCGGCGAGCTGGACGCCTGCCGGCACGCGCAGCACCCGCAGCGCGAGCGTGGCGCCGGCCAGCGCCGCTGCCCCCTGCACAAGCCGGATCGCGGCGGGCCAGGCGGTGGCATAGTCGGCTTCGGCGCGCAGCAGGGCGATGAGTGCAGTGGCGCCGATCGCCAGGCCGGTGCCGGCAATCACCGCCGCCAGCGGCGCGAAGCCGGTGCGGACCGAAGCGCCAGCGCGCTCGCGGGCGAAGAGCAGGATCGCAGCGCCCAGGCCGATCAGGGTCAACGCGAGCGCGACGCCCTTGGCGAGGACGAGGAACCACCAGCCGTTCAGGTCGACAAACAGCTTCGAACCCTCGATGCCCTGCTTCGGCGTAACCCCGAAGCCGCGGACCGCCGAGAGCGCGCTGTCGCCCATCTGCTGGAGCGAGGCGCGATCGAGATTGGCCAGCGAGTCGAGTAGGGTATGGTAGCGTTTGCCGCCGCCGATGATCGCGAAATTGGCGGCGTCGATGCCGAGCGGCAGCAGCATCGTCAGGTCGGTATCGTTGGGCAGGATCGAATAGAGATCGCTGGCGAGCGAATCGGCGGCGGGCACATAGCCGCCCGCGACCAGCGCCTGCACGTCGCGGCCATTGGGCGTGCTGGTCTGGAACATGTTGGCAGGACCGGTGGTGCCGCGTGCCTCGAAATTGACGACCGCGCCGACGCGCTTCGCCAACGGGTCCTCGGCCGCGAAGGCGGCACCGCCAACCAGCCCGACCTCCTCGGCATCGGTGATGACCACCAGCACCGGGCGCTTTGGCGGGCTGGCCTTGAGCAGGTGCGCGACCTCCAGCACCGTGGCGACGCCGATGCCGTCGTCCGAGGCACCGGGGCCGGCGGGGACCGAGTCATAATGGGCGGCGAGCATCACTGCGTCGTCGCCGGGGGCGGTGACCCAGAAGCGCAGGTTGCGCGGACGGGCGCAGATCGCGGCACCCTTGCGGAACATGTTGCAGTGGAAGCGCTCGTCGATCTCGGGCGTGAAGCCGAGCGCGCGGACCTGCTGGATCAACCGCTGGAGGACTGCTTCGTTGGCGGGGGTGCCCGCCGGATGGGGGCGCTGGTCGCCGAGGATCGTGGCGAGGCGGCCAAGGGCGCGCTCGGCGTTGAATTCGCCGGCGCTGCGCGGGGCTTCGGCGCCGATCGGGCGGAGCGTCCAGGCCAGCAGCAGCGCCAGACACAGGGCGGCCAGCCGCCAGCCACTCTTGAACCGCGAGAACCCCATTTCGCCTCCCCCTTTTGCGGGGATCATTTCAGGCGTGGGCCGCTGGGACAAGCGTGGAGGTGGGCGAGATGGTACGCCCTAACGTCATCCCGGCTGCCCGGAATGTGAATAACCCTGAAAATTCAATGGATTAAGTGGCGGAGAGGGAGGGATTCGAACCCTCGTTACGGTTACCCGTAAACCGCATTTCGAGTGCGGCGCATTCGACCACTCTGCCACCTCTCCGCGAGGCGATTGTGCGCAGAACAAATCCGCGTCGGTCGCTGTGAGGGGCGGCCCCTAGCGCAGCGTTTCCGATACTGCAAGCGCATCCTTGTACCAAATCACAGAGATATTAGATTAAGGGTATGACTCAGACGCCCGGCGCCTCCCCTGCCCCCTATGATCCCGGAGCCCCGATGCCCCCGGTCGCCACCGCACGCTTTGCGATCGGTGACGTGGTGCGCCACCGCCAGTTCGAGTTCCGCGGCGTGATCTTCGACGTCGACCCCGTCTTCGCCAACAGCGAGGAATGGTACGAGGCGATTCCCGAGGACGTCCGCCCCCGCAAGGACCAGCCCTTCTACCACCTGCTCGCCGAGAACGACGAATCGAGCTACGTCGCCTATGTCAGCCAGCAGAATCTGGTGGCCGACGAAAGCGAGGAGCCGGTCGATCATCCCGCGATCAGCGGGCTTTTCGATGGCTATGCGGCCGGCCGTTATACTTTGAAGCGCACGCACCGTCACTGAGAGCCGTCATCCCGGTGAAAGCCGGGATCTCGTGCCCAGGGGGTTGCACCAGTCGCCTGAGCCCCCGGACTTTCGCCGGGGTGACGATAAATCGGGCATTTATTGTTGACTTTGGCGACTCTCTCCCTTAGCTGCGCCCTTCCTCCTGCCGGGGTGTAACCTTGGCGGGCACAAGCATTTGAACCAGAGAAGAGATCCGATGTTCGCTATCGTGCGCACGGGCGGCAAGCAGTATCGCGTTGCCGCGGGAGACAAGATCGTTGTCGAGAAGCTCGACGGCGAGGCCGGTTCGACGGTCACGCTCGGCGACGTTCTGCTCGCCGGCGAAGGTGGTGAGCTGAAGTCGACCGACGGCCTGACCGTTTCGGCCGAGATCATTGCGCAGGCGAAGGGCGAGAAGGTCATCGTCTTCAAGAAGCGCCGTCGCCACAATTATCGTCGCAAGAACGGCCACCGCCAGAACCACACCATCCTGAAGATCACCGCGATCGGTGCTCAGGAAGCCAAGAAGGCCGCGCCGAAGGCGAAGAAGGCCGCCGCTCCCGCCGAGGCTGAAGCCCCGGCCGCGGAAGCGTAAGCGAAGATACGAGGAGTATAGACCATGGCACATAAGAAGGCAGGCGGTTCTTCGCGTAACGGTCGTGATTCGGCCGGTCGTCGTCTTGGCGTGAAGAAGTTCGGCAGCGAAGCAGTCGTCGCCGGCAACATCCTCGTGCGTCAGCGCGGCACCAAGATCTATCCGGGCGTGAACGTGGGCATGGGCAAGGACCATACCCTTTTCGCGCTCGTCGACGGCCGCGTGTCGTTCAAGGAAGGCAAGCTTGGCCGCAAGTTCTGCTCGGTAGACATGATTGCGGAAGCTGCCGAATAACATCGGGTGACCGACCGGGTTGCCCACCAGGGTGACCCGGGTTCGACGAACGAACCAGCTGAAAAGGGAGACGGGTCGCCCCGGCTCCCTTTTTTATTTCCTCCCTGACACCACGGCGCAACAAGCTCGTCACACTAAAGTGGCGTGGGGCGTCGCAGGACCAAGGAGACGGTCATGTTCGTGCGAACGCAGAGACTGACATTGCGGCCCGGCTGGCCCGAGGACGCTACTGCCCTGATGCAGGCGATCGGCCATGAAAAGGTGGTGCGCAATCTGTCGCGCGCGCCATGGCCCTACCCTGTGGAAGCGGCCGAGACTTTCCTTTCGAGCTTCGACAGCCCCGTCGATACCAAGTTCCTGGTGTTCGAGCACCGGGACGGCGCAACGCGCCTGATCGGCGGCACGGGCCTGAGCGAGTGGAAGGACGAGCCCAACGAGCTCGGCTATTGGTACACCCCCGATGCCTGGGGCCGCGGCTTCGCGACCGAGGCGGGGCGCGCCGTGCTGCACGCCGCCCGGGCGCTCGGCATCCGCCGGGTGACCGCCGGCCACTTCATCGACAATCCCGCCTCGGGCCGGGTGCTGCGCAAGCTCGGCTTCCGCCCGACCGGCAAGCTCGCCACCATCTACTCGCGCGGCCGCGGCTGCGAGGCGACTACCGCACGCTACGAGATCGACCTGTCCGAGGGCGACTGCAGCGGCGGCGGCGACGAGGACCACCGAATGGCGGCGTGAGCCCTAGAAATGCGGTTCGATCCGCCGGATGACGCACATCCGGCGGACACCGCCTTCGGGCTTCAGCCCGAGCAGCAGCGCGGTCGGCTGGATCTCCTGATTGGCGGGGCTGGCAAGGAAATAGAGCCGCCCGTCGATGCGCTGGGGCACGAAATGGACATAGCGCGGGCTAACGCCGGGATAGATGTCACGCTGCCCGCCGGCGAGCAGCGTCCATTCCCGCCGCGGCGCCAGCATCAGCGCGTCCCCTGCTTCTTTCGGATCGAAATCGAAGCTGGGCAGCAACGGCACCACATCGGTGCCGGGCGGCAGCACGAGAACCAGATCGCCATCGAAGAAATGATCCGACCCGCCCCGCAGCACCAGGCGCCGCCGGACACCCGGCGCGATCTCGGTGTCGGCAGGCTCCACTCCTGGCGTGCCCGGCAGCGGCCGCTTCGGCAAACGGGCTGCGAGCGGGGCCTCGTCGTCTCCTCGCAGTGCGGCATATATCGCGGCGCGGTCGAACGCAGGATTCAGCATCGTCCGCAGATAGCGCGCGCAAAAGCCCGGATCGGCCGAGACCGGATCGGCGAACCAGCTGCCCTCCTTCCACTTGCGGCCGTTCAGCGGATATTCGATGCGATCGATCCCATGATCGGCAAGCCGGAGGCGCTCGCTTCGACACGCAATCGGTCCGGTGCCAGGCTCGATTTCCCCGGCTCCCGGCCCGGCTTCGCAGCGGCTTATGCGATCCGGCTGGATCACCAGCCCGACCAGCCACGGCTTTTCGGAGCCGCTGTCGCCATAGCCCGGCTTCCATTCCACGCGCGAGAACACCCGTCGCCGGTTGATCCACAGGCTGAAGAAGGCGGGCGGATCGGCCCCGCCCATGCCATGGGCGAATCCCTGCATCTCGCCGTCGCGGATCCGCAGTTTCCAGCCATTGGGCAATCGGCACTCGCTCCGACGCTGCGAACGGCCATGCGACAGGCCGCCATCGATCCGCATCGGCAGCGCACGATAGGCGACCGGCGAGCCAGATTCGCTCCAGCCAAACCGCACCAGCGCGATATTGGCAGTGCGGCTGCAGACGATCTCGACGCCATATTCGGCATGCGTGGCCGGAGACCAGCCGAGAAGCCCTGCCATCAGGAACCACCAGAGCCGCTGTCGCATACACATCCTCCCACGCCAGCCTGATCCGCGTCGATTACCGAAAGATGATAGGACTTTGCTTTACGGCGCCTTTGGGTCACTAAGCTGGAACAACAGGAGCCATCCCCCAAATTGACCGCCACTGCACCCCGTAAACGCCTTTCTCCCGAAGAATCCCGCGACGCCGCGCTCGAGGCCGCGCGCGAGCTGTTGCTCGAGGCCGGGCCGGGTGCGGTGACGCTGAAGGCGGTGGCGGCGAAGATCGGACGGACGCACGCCAATCTGCTTCACCATTTCGGCTCGGCGGCGGGCCTGCAAAAAGCGCTGGCGGCCAATATCGCCGGCAGCGTCACCGGGAAGATCGGCGCCGCGGTGATGCGCGCCCGCGCCGGCGACCATGACGACCACGAAGTCGTCAACCTGACCTTCGACGCGTTCGACAAGGGCGGCGCCGGCGCGCTGGCGAGCTGGATGATCCTGACCGGCAACCAGGACGCGCTCGATCCGATCCTTGAGGCGATCCACCGGCTGGTCGACGAGCTGGCCGAGGGGCATGACGACAAGACCCACTCGCTCCATGAGGAGACGCTGCAGCTGGTGCTGATGGCGGTGGGCGACGCGCTACTCGGCGCGCCGATGGCCCGTGCGCTCGGCCTGCCGCGCAACAAGGCCCGCGAGATCGCCGCGGCGCAGCTCTCGCGCACCATGGGCGAGCATCACGGGCACCAGCATATCCGCGAGGAGTAACCGCAATGATCCTGTTCTCGATCGCGTTGCTGTCGCTCAGCGTAGCGGACAAGGCCTGCAATCTCTCCGCCCAATGGGGCGACAAGCTGCCGAAGAAGAGCGGCAACGCGCATGCGGTGCGCGACCAGGGCGGACAGGCGCTCTGGGGCATCCTGCCGGCCAGCGGCACTTCGCTGGAGGACTTCGCCAGCGGCGCCGGCCGCGAGACCCCGCGCCGGCCGATCATCCTCTACGCCGCCGGCACGGACTGCGCCGTGGTCGAGCGCTATGCCGCGATCATCGAGGCCTCGGCCAATTGCGCGCCGGACTGGTGCGTGGTGAGCTACAAGCCGGTGGCCGCGAAGGCGGACTAGGCCGCGGACCCATAAAAGCAGCCTTTCGGCTAAAGCCGAACGCTTACAGGCACCATAGCTGATAAGTATATCGGCCCCGATTGAAGCCGCTTCGACCGCGGGACCGTCGTCAGCGATCTTCGTGAAAAGCCCATTCTCGGGAAGCGCCAAGATCCGGAAAATGCCCGAGCGATAGGTTTCCGCGTATGAAGGAACCAAGGTCGTAAGTACCACCAAGCCGATTGCCAGCATCTTCATGGTCCGCCCCTCCCGCTGTAAGATCGTAGGGCGGATGCGGGACGGATACTAAGGCGGCAGGCTCGCGAAAGCGGCTTGTCGGCTAACGCCCCAATTGCGGACATCAGCGCTATAGCGAGCGAGCGTCCTCAACTGCATCCTGTCCAGATACTAGATCAAGTCTCATGACCTTCCAGCAATCCTCAAAACCTCGCCCGTCGCAAAGAGCCTTTAGGTCTGGGTCGGCATCGGCGACAACTGCCAGGAACATCGCCCAATGTGCCTCGTCCAAGTCGCTGCGGCTCGGCTTGGTTACGTCGAGAGCATGACTGCTGACGGTCACGGTGTAAATCGCGCCGTACTCGTCAACATTGGAGACATCCCTCGCTGCCTCGCGAAAAGCCTCCGTTGGGACATAGGCGAGGTGTCCAGTTCCGACCAAAGCCATAGATTCCTCCGTCCGCGTTGGGCGATACCCCGTCCCGTCCTCATGGCGACGAACAAATCGAGCATATCCCGAGCTAAGGCAATGACGGCTTTCCACCCTTCTCGGACGCTCAGCCCTCTCTGTCGAAAGCGGCCTTTTATGAGTTCACGGCCTAGTCCGGAATCTGCCTTCTTTTTCCCCGGCCTTCGCCAGAGAAAGTAAGGAAGTCGGGAAAGTAAAGTGGGAGCAGCTTGCCCCTACGCCGCCGCCACCCGGCCCGAGCGGCGTGCTTCCTGCGCCATCGCCTCTTCCACAGCCCCAGCCAGGCCCGCGATGGTGAAGGGCTTGCGCAGCACGGTGCGGCCGCCGAACATCGCCGCGTCCGCCTCGCCCGCGAAGCCGGTGACGAACAGCACCGCCACGCCGTCAATCCGGTCGCCCAGGGCCGCGATCATCTCGGGGCCAGTCTGGCCGGGCATCAGCACGTCGGAGACGATCAGGTCGAGCGACCGCAGCGTCGCGATCGCGCCGGGCGCGGCATGGGGATCGTCGCAGCCCATGGCCTGGTGGCCGAGCTCCTTGAGCGCGCCCAGCGTCGCCGTGAGCACGCGCGGGTCGTCCTCCACCACCAGGATTTCCAGCGGGCGGCCGCTATACAGGGGAACGCCCTCGGAAGCGGGCACCGCTTCGGCCATCGACTCGCCGAGATGGCGGGGCATGTAGAGCGTCACCCGGGTACCCTTGCCCGGCGCCGTGTCGATGCCGATCTCGCCGCCCGACTGGCGGACGAAGCCGAAGATCTGGCTGAGTCCCAGCCCGGTGCCCTTGCCTACCGGCTTGGTGGTGAAGAAGGGCTCGAACACGCGCGCCAGCACCTCGGGCGTCATCCCCATGCCGGTGTCGCCCACCTCGATGGTGACGTAATCGCCCGCGACACATTCGCCGACCTGGTTCTCGGCCAGGCTGGTGCCGCCGGTGACGAAGCTGAGCGTCCCCTTCCCCTCCATCGCGTCGCGGGCGTTCACCGCGAGGTTGAGCAGCGCATTCTCGAGCTGATGCCGATCGACCCAGATCCGCCAGCCGATGCCTTCATCCGATGTCGCCACCGCGATCCCGTCGCCCAGGGTGCGGTCGAGCAGGTCAGCCATGCCGTCGATCAGCGCGCCGGCTTCCACCGCCTCGGGCAGCAGCGGCTCGGCGCGGGAAAAGGCGAGCAGGCGGCGGGTGAGCGCGGCGGCGCGGTTGGCGCCTTCCATCGCATTTTCGATATGGCGCTGCGCATCGGGGCCGCCGGTGTGGAGATGGCGCTTGGCAAGCTCCAGTCCGCCCAGCACCACGGCCAGCATATTGTTGAAATCATGGGCGATGCCGCCGGTGAGCTGGCCGACCGCCTCCATCTTCTGGGCCTGGCGCAACTGCTCCTGCGCCGCCTCGCGCTCGGTCGCCTCGGCGCGCAGCTGCTCGGTCGCATCGGCGACAGCCCGCTGCAGCTCGACGGAGCGCTCGCGTTCGGTCTCGGCATTGGCGTCGGCAACGGCCCGGTCGCCCTGCGCCTCGATCGCCATCCAGCCGAGCAGCACCGCGCCGAGCACGATCAGCACGCCGAATCCGGTGAGCACCCGCGACGCGAAGCCCGAATTGGCGAGCAGATCCGCCGCTGCCTTGGTGCGGTCGTGCAGGATGATCCGCTCTGAATCGACCACTTCGTTGAGCACCTGCTCGAGCTGGGCGCGGGCCGGGCTCAGGCGGACCTGGTAATAGCTGCCCCAGGCATCGCTGTGCCGCTTGTAGGTCGAGTAGAGAGCGGTGGTGGCGAGTTCCTTGCCGCGGGCATCGAAGGCTCGCTGCAGCCGGACGATGCGGGCCTGCTGGGCGGGATTGTCGGCAGTGATCTGCTTCAGCCGCATCAGCTGCTCGCCGGCGCGGCCCCATTGGTCGCCATATTGCTGGCCGAGATTCTTGTCGGCGCTGACCACATAGCGGCCGAGCGCGGCCTCCGCCCCGGCGATCGCGCCGGAAAGCTGGTTGGCGCGCATGATCACGTCGAACGTGTGCTGCTGGCGTGCGATCGCGCGGTCACGCTCGGCATCGGTGCGCTGCTGGAGGAGCGCTACCGCGACGAGCACGGCGATCCCCAGCAGGGCAAGCCCGCCGAGCATGAGGAACCGCCAGTTGGTCGCCCGAATGGCACGTTCCAGAGCGGTGTTACTCTCACTCATTACGGGTTCGTTTTTAGTCGAGCCCGGGCGCACAGGAAAGAGTCCTCAGCCGATAACGCCCACGGCCTGGCCCGCCGCCTTGAACATGCCCAGCACGCGCTGGATCTGCTCAGGCGTATGCTCGGCGCAGAGCGAGCAGCGCAGCAGGAAGGTGCCGGCCGGGGTCGCCGGCGGACGGGCTAGGTTCACATAGAGGCCGCCCTCGAGCAGCGCCTGCCACATCATCGCGCCCTGGACCTGATCCTCGAGGATCACCGCGATGATCGCCGAATCCGGATTCTCGGTGCCGAGCTTGAAGCCCATTTCCTTGAGGCCGCCATGCAGCGTGCGGGCGTTCTCCCACAGATGCGCGCGCTTGTTGTGCGCATGCATCAGCTTGCGGATCGACATCGCCGCGGTCGCCACCACGCTGGGCGGCAGCGAGGCGGTGAAGATGTAGGGGCGGCAGGCAAGGCGGATCGCCTCGAACTTCGGGTGGTTCGACACGCAGAAGCCGCCTACGGTGCCGACCGACTTGGAGAAGGTGCCGACGACGAAATCGACCTGGCCTTCGAGGCCCTGCTCTTCATAGACGCCGCGGCCGTTCGGGCCGAAGAAACCCATCGAGTGCGCTTCGTCCGACAACACCATCGCGCCGTGCTTCTTGGCGACTTCGACCATCTCCTTCAGCGGGGCGATGTCGCCGAGCATCGAATAGACGCCCTCGAGCACGACCAGCTTGCCGGCTTCCTTGGGCAGGCGGCCGAGGCGCTTGTCGAGGTCCTCGACGCTGTTGTGGCGGAAGCGGACGATCTCGGCATTGCCCTGCTTGCAGCCGTCATAGATCGAGGCATGGCTGTCGGCATCGAGGATGACATACTCGCCCTTGCCGACGAGCGTGGAGATCATGCCGAGATTGGCCATGTAGCCGGTCGAGAAGACGATCGCGCCGGTGACGCCGTAGAAGTCGCGCAGCGCCTGCTCGACTTCCATGTGATCCTGGAAGGTGCCGTTGAGCATGCGGCTGCCGTTGGTGCCCGAACCGAACTTTTCGAGCGCGTCCTTGCCCGCCTGGATCACGTCCGGATCGAAGGTCATGCCCATATAGTTGTAGGTGCCGAGGAGGATCGTATCCTTCCCCTTGATCACCGCCTCGGTCGGCGACTTCACCTGCTCCATCACCACCGCATAGGGATCGGTGACGCCGCTGGCGAGCAGGCGCTCGCGCTCGCCGATGAGCGCGTCGAATTTCGACATCAGGTCGGTTTCGGGCGCGACCGGCGCCGGGTTGGCGGGGAGTGCGTCGGCGGTGTTCAGGCTGTCGGTCACGTCAATCAGCCCTTGAGCTTCTGCACCGCATCGACCAGCTGGCCGATATTCTCGATCTCGGCCTGCATGTTCATCGTGATGATGATGTCGAACTCGTCCTCGATCGCCGCGACGAAATCCATCACGGTCAGGCTGTCCCACTCCAGATCCCCGGCGAAGGTGGTGCTGTCGGTCAGCGCGACGCCCTTCTTGTTGAAGGGCTCGATCTGGGCGGTGACGGTCTCGAAGACGGAAGCGCGGTCGGTCATGGGGTCCCTCTAATGATATCATTTCCCAGTGCCAAGCGATTGCGGCGGAAAGGGGCCGGAGCCGGGGCAAGGCGCGGCGGCAACGTGAAGGGAGTCGCGGGAAATCATTTCACTTTGAAATGGGGCGATCCCGGGTGGCGCGGAAACGCGGTTTCGCCAGCGGCTGGGCCCGAAGCCGGTCATGGGGAGGAGGGAACCAGAGGAAATCCTACATTGCAAGGCCGCCAGCGCATCTCGTCCCTTCCGTCATCCCCGCGAAGGCGGGGATCCAGGGTGGCAGAGCGATGTACCTTGTGACTCTGGATCCCCGCCTTCGCGGGGATGACGATGGTAGGGCGCAGATGGCAGGTCTGGATTTGAGCCAAGGCCCATTCCCCGCTAGAGGCCCGGGATGCTTCGCCTCTCCGGACTCTATCTGCCGCTCGACCATTCGCCCGAGGCCCTGCCCGAGGCGATCGTCAAACGGCTGGGCATCGAGCCTGCCGAACTAAAGAGCCACAGCGTCTATCGCCGGGGCAATGATGCCCGCCGGCGCAATGCGATCCAGCTGGTCTACACGATGGATGTCGAACTGTCCGACGAGGCGGCGGTGCTGGCGCGTTTCCCGGACGACAAGGACCTGCGCCCTACCCCGGACATGACGTACAACTTTCCGGTGATGGCCCCGAGTGGCTGGAGCGGCCTGCGCCCGGTCGTTATCGGCGCGGGGCCGTGCGGGCTGTTCGCCGGGCTGATCCTTGCCCAGATGGGCTTCCGCCCGATCATCCTCGACCGCGGCAAGGTGGTGCGCCAGCGGACCAAGGACACCTGGGGCCTGTGGCGCCAGGGCAAGCTCGATCCGGATTCGAACGTGCAGTTCGGCGAGGGCGGCGCCGGCACCTTCTCCGACGGCAAGCTCTATTGCCGGGTGAAGGACCCGCGCTTCCTCGGCCGCAAGGTGCTGGAGGAGTTCGTCAGGGCAGGCGCGCCCGACGATATCCTGTGGGAAGCGCATCCGCATATCGGCACCTTCCGCCTGGTCACCATGGTCGAGAGCATGCGCCGGACGATCGAGGAACTGGGCGGCGAGTATCGCTGGGAGACCCGGGTCGACGACATCGCGCTGGAGCGCACCCCCGACGGCAACCAGCGGATGCGCGGGCTGCATCTGCAGGACGGCAGCTTCCTCGAGGCCGACCATGTCGTGCTGGCGGTGGGCCACAGCGCGAGGCCGACTTTCGAGATGCTCCACCGCCGCGGCGTCCATATGGAAGCCAAGCCCTTTGCGATCGGCGTCCGCATCGAGCATCCGCAGAGCTGGATCGACCGGGCGCGCTTCGGCCAGTGCGCCGGGCATCCCGACCTGGGCGCGGCGGCGTACAGCCTGGTCCATCACGCCTCGAACGGGCGTAGCGTCTACAGCTTCTGCATGTGCCCGGGCGGGCGCGTGGTGGCGGCGACTTCCGAAGAGGGCCGCGTGGTCACCAACGGGATGAGCCAATATTCGCGCGCCGAGTTCAACGCCAATTCCGGCCTCGTCGTCGCGATCGATCCGGCCAAGGACTTTCCGGGCGGGCCGCTGGCGGGCATCGAGCTGCAGCGGCACTGGGAGGACAGGGCGTTCCTCGCGGGCGGCTCCAACTATCATGCGCCGGGGCAGAAGGTGGGCGATCTGCTCGCCGGCCGCGCCTCGACCGAGCTTGGCGAAGTCATCCCCTCGTACAAGCCGGGGGTGAAGATGACCGACCTGTCCGAGTGCCTGCCGAACTTCGTGATCGAGGCGTTCCGCGAGGCGCTGCCGGTGTTCGGGCGGCAGATCGCCAATTACGACCATCCCGATGCGATCATGACGGGCGTGGAGACGCGGACCTCCTCGCCGGTGCGGATCACCCGGGGCAAGGATCATCAGAGCCTGAACGTGGCGCAGCTGTTCCCGGCGGGGGAGGGTGCGGGTTATGCGGGCGGGATCCTGTCCGCCGCGATCGACGGGATCAAGACAGCCGAGGCTGTGGCGCGGAGTATGGTGGGGCAATAACCGAGTCCTCCCCCGGAGGGGGAGGGGGACCGCTGGCGCAGCCAGTGGTGGAGGGGTAGCGCACCACAGGCGACACCGCTCGCGGAGATTACCCCTCCACCAGCTTCGCTGGTCCCCCTCCCCCTCCGGGGGAGGATCGAGCAGGCCGCCGATGCGCCGCCACGCAGGTCACCACGCTCGCCACCACCAGCACGAACGCCGCCGCCTCCAGCGTCGTCGGCCCGCGATGTTCCCAGGCGAAGGCGTAGAGCAGCGCGAACAGCGTCTCGAAGGTGATCATCTGCCCCGAGAGCGTGAGCGGCAGCAGCCGGCTCATCCGGTTCCACAGCGCATTGCCGACGATCGAGGCGAACACCGCGACGCCGGCCGAGACCGCGACGAACAGCGCCCAGTCCCCTGCCCCATGGCTGCGCGTGCCGAGCAGTAGCGCGAGCGGGATCAGCGCCAGGCTCTGCGCGCCGGTGGCGATGCCGATCAGCAGGCTCCAGTCGTGCGCCGACACCGTCTTCACCCGGGCGAGCATGTGGTTGTTGTACACCGCATAAGCGCTCCAGGATGCGAGTGCGCCGATCGCGCAGACCAGGCCGGCAAGCTGCGCGGTGACCGGGCGGGCCGAGGGCAGGAAGAGCGCCTGCCAGCCGATGCAGAGCGCCCCGGCGGCGCAGAGCAGCAGCGAGGGCGCGAGCCGGGCGAGCGGGACGGCGTCCTTGGCGCGACTGCCGACGATGGTCACGACGACGGGCAGGAAGCCGATCACCAGCGCAGTGATCGCGGCGCCGCCGAGTTGCACCGAGCTGGCGAGGAGGATGTAGTAAAGCGTGTTGCCGAGGAGCGCGAGCCAAGCGAGCGCGCGCCACTCCCCTGCCCCCAGCATGGCAACCAGGCTGCGCCAGCGCGGGGCGATCAATACGGCGGAGATCAGGCCATAGGCAAGGTAGCGGCCGATGGTCAGCTCGAGCGGACCGAAGGCGCGGGCCAGTTCGGGCGCGAGGAACACCAGCCCCCAGAGCGCGCCGGCGGCTGCGCCGCACAGCACGCCCAGCACCAGTGATCCGCGATCGTTCGGCATGCGCATTCCCTTCGGAAGTGGGGAATATCATCATCTCCGTGGGCCGAGCGCTCTTGATTCATGCTCGGGATGCAACAAAAACTCGCCACATGGCAGAGCAACGCGACAAATCCGCACGGACGCTCGACAGCTTCGACCGGGCGATCCTTCGACTCGTGCAGGCGGACAACAAGATGCCGCAGCGCCGGATCGGCGAGGCGGTGAACCTGTCGGCGGCGGCGGTGCAGCGGCGGATCGCGGCGATGGAGGCCGCCGGCGTGATCGCGCGCAACGTGGCGATCGTCGATCCCGACGCGGTGCCGCTCACCATTACCTCGATCGTCGAAGTGCAGCTGATCAACGAACATGCCCCGACGGTGGAATTGGCGCGGCGGATGTTCCTCGACACGCCCGAAGTGCAGCAATGCTATTATGTCACTGGCGGGGTGAGCTTCATGCTGGTGATCGTCACCTCGGACATGCGGGCCTATTCGGCGCTGACCAAGAAGCTGTTCGCCGAGAAGCCGTTCATCGCCAGCTATCGCTCGCTGATCGCGCTCGACCGGGTGAAGGCGGATACGAGCATTATTATTCCCGGTTGATCTTCTGTACTGTTCCCCGGCGAAAGCCGGGGCCCAGGGTCACGGGCGACACCGCAGAGAAACCCTGGGCCCCGGCTTTCGCCGGGGAACAATAGTGCCGTCACGCCGCTTCGGCCTGCCCCTCCGCCCCGCCCAGCGCGACCGCCTCGATCCAGCAATCGACCTGGCCGGCGATCTTCTGGAGCAGCCCGGCGTGGAGATGGGTGACGTCGGACATCTCGTCCGGCCCGGCGATGTCCGCCACGTCGAGCACCCAGACATGGTCGGGATTCTCGCGTGCGGCCTTGCGCCAGATCGCGTTGAGGCGACGGCAGCGATCGGCGGTGAGGTTGTGGGCGGGGCGGTATTTGTCCTCGGGCGCATCCTCAGGCGGCAGGACGACGAGTAGGCGGCGCTCCTGCTCGATCAGCATGATCAGCGTGCGGACGACGCAGGTCTGGTACAGGCCGATATCGACCAGCGGCCAGCGCTCGCCCCAACGCCCGTCGAGATAATCGACCGCGGCGCCATAGACGAGGAAGGGCGGGAAATCCTGATCGCGCCAGCTACCGTCGTCCATCATCCGCATCGCGAAGACGCGCGGATGGTGGTCGAACTCGATCGCCGGGCGGAAGCGGCTGTAATGGGCGATGCCGCCGGACTGGCAATCGAACATGATCCGCACCGCCGGCTCGGCCATCAGCTGGGGCGCCTGCTCGGCGAGGATCGCGCTGCGGACCTCGGCATCGTGGAAATCGGCATCGGCGATCCAGTCGGGGTCGGTGCGGTCGAAATCCCATGTGCCGGTTTCGATCTCCGGCCATTTCTCGCGGACCTTGGATAGGGCATAAGCCTCGACGCCCATGTGCATGATCCGGCAGGAAAATGTGAAATGGACGAAGGCCCTGGCCTCGCGATCGACCATGGCGAAGCCGACCAGGCCGTGGCGGCCATAATCGTCCCAGGCGAAGATCGACCAGCTGTCGAAGCGGACAACGTCGATGATGTCGGCCTCCAGCCGGGCCTGCTCGACGCGCGAGCCGGTGTAGTTGAGCTGGTTCGAGCGGTTGATCAGGTCGGCGATCCGCGGGGCGAAATCGAGATTGTCCATCAGGTACGGCGCGCTGGCGCGGATACCGCAGGTGCGCAGGAACGCGTGGTTGGACAGCGCAGGCACTGCGGCGCGATCGGCCTTGCGGCGCTCGAGCATGCGATAGCGCTCGACCCGGCTCTTGCCCGGGGGGGTGAGCGCAAGCAGGCCGGCGAGGTGATCATCGGCGTCGGACAGGGTGATCTCGAGCAGCCGGATCTCGGGAATCGCATGCGCGACTTCGCGCAGGTTCACCGGGTTGTCGTCGACGAACAGGACGTCGGCGGGGCGGAGCTGCATGTCGGCGATGATCGCGCGGATCGCCTCGGGCTTGGGAGTGAAGGCGATGTGCGGGAAGACAAATTCGTCCCACAGGCCCAGCTCGCGCAGCTTTCCCTCGGCGGTGGCGAAGTCGTTCTTCGAGCAGATCGAGGACACGACACCGCGTGCATTGAAGGCGCGGACCAACTCGGCGCGGTGGCGATGGAGCTGCACGGCGTCACCATCGGCGAGCGTGCCGGACCAGAGCGTGTCGTCGAGATCCCAGATGATGAGCTTGAGCATCCTTCATTTTAGGATGCTTCGCGGCTCAGCGGGTCAGAGCAGCCCCTGCTGGCGATACCAGGCGGCGGTGGCGGCGAGGCCGGCTTCGGCTTCGACCTGGGGCTTCCACAGGTTCGAGGGCGGGCGGCGCGACGAGTCGATCACCCAATCCTCGTGGCAGAAATAGGCGACGCGGTCGGGGGTGAGCTTGGCGTTCTTGCCGCGGACCAGCCGGTCCATATGCGCGCCGGCCATCAGCAGCATACGCGGCAGCGCGAAGCTGGCGACCCGCTTGCCGAGCGCGGTGCCGATCGCCTGGGCGAACTGCTTGTGGCTCCAGCCGCTCTCGGTACCGTCATCGGCGTCGAGGATCTGGTTGCAGCCATCGGTGGTGGCGAGCGCGAGCAGCAGGCGGCCGAGATCGCCGACCTCGATCAGCGAGATGCGGCCGCCGCGCGGCATGAGGGCGAGGCCCTTCTTCGCCAGCCGGAACAGCTCGAGCATCTCGAGGTCGCCGGGGCCGTAGATCGCCGGCGGGCGGACGATCGCCCAGTCGAGGCCCGAGGCCATGACCAGCTTGTCGCCTTCCGCCTTGGACCAGCCATAGGCGGAGAGATCGGGCTCGCGCGCGGCGAGCGAGGAGACATGGACGAAGCGGCCGACGCCCTTGGCCTTCGCCGCGTCGAGCATGTTGCGGACGCCGTCGATATTGCCGGCCGCGAAGCCCGCCTTGTCGGGAGCGTTGACCACGCCGGCGACATGGATGACCGCGTCGGCGCCTTCGCACAGCTCGGCGAGGGCGGCGGTGTTGTTCAGGTCACCCTGCACCCAGGTGATGCCGGCGCGCTCGGCCTGCTGGCGGCGCGTGAGGGCTCGGACATGATGGCCGGCTTCGAGGGCAAGGGCGATCAGGCGGGTGCCGACAAAGCCGGTGCCGCCGGTAAGGGCGATGGTGCTCACAGCAGCGCCATATGGCTGCGGTGGACGAGTGTCGAGCGGGGGGCGTAGCCGAGGAGCTCGGCCTGTTCCTCGTTGCGGCGGCCGAGGATGCGGGTGGCGTCTTCGCTCGGATATTCGGCGAGGCCGCGGGCGAGCGGCCTGCCGTCGGGGCCGGCGATCACCACCAGATCGCCGCGGGCGAAGACCCCCTCGATACGGTTTGCGCCCGCGGCGAGCAGGCTTTTGCCCTGTTTCAGCGCCTTTACCGCGCCTTCGTCGACATGAACCGTGCCATGCGCCGTGATGCCGCCGGCCAGCCACGCCTTGCGCGCCGGTGCCGCCTTTTCGGCGACGAACAGCGTGTGCTTCGCCTCGCTCCCCAGCGGATGCGCGATCCGACCCGAGGCGATGGCGAGATGCGCGCCGGCGGCATTGGCGATGCGCGCTGCGGCGATCTTCGAGACCATGCCGCCCGATCCCATGCCCGAGGCCGAACCCTTGTCGGCCATGTTCTCGATCCCGCCATCGATCCGCTCGACGCGGGGAATATGGATCGCGCCGGGCAGCGCCGGGTTCCGGTCGTAGAGGCCGTCGACGTCGGAGAGCAGCACCACGCCCCCCGCCCCCGCCGCCTGGGCGACGCGCGCGGCGAGCCGGTCATTGTCGCCGAAGCGGATCTCCTCGGTGGCGACGCTGTCATTCTCGTTGAGCACGGGGACGACACCCAGGCCGAGCAACCGGTCGAGCGTGGCGGCTGCGTTGAGATAGCGGCGGCGGTCCTCGAGATCGCCGAGCGTTACCAGCATCTGCGCGGCGGTGAGGCCGCTCTCGCCCAGCACATCGGCCCAGACGCGGCTCAGCTCGATCTGGCCGGTAGCGGCGGCGGCCTGCGCATCCTCGAGGCTGGCACGGCCGCCCTTGGCGAGCTTGAGCCGGCGGGCACCGAGCGCGATCGCGCCCGAGGAGACCACCGCGACCTGCTGCCCCGCCTTGACCCGTTCGGCGATATCGGCGGCGATCCCCTCCAGCCAGGCGCGGCGCACGCTGCCATCCGGATCGACCAGCAGGGCCGAACCGATCTTGACGACGATGCGCGGGCAGGAAGCAGGCGGGAAGAGCGACATGGCCGCCGCTATATGGTCCCCCGCCCCATCCCGCCAGACAGGAAGGCTTGGGAGCCCCGTGAGAGCGGCTATTCCTCGGTGCGGAGGAGAACGGCCTCGCCGATCATCAGGAACAGCAGGAACGGCGCCCAGGCGGCGAGGAACGGCGGATAGGCACCGAGATTGCCCATCGCGAGCGCGAAATTGTCGGCCACGAAATAGAGGAAGCCGAGCGCCATGCCGATCACCGCGCGAACGAACAGCTTGCCCGAGCGCGCGATGCCGAAGGCCGAGACGGCGCCGAGCAGCGGCATCAGGATCGCCGAGAGCGGCCCGGCGAGCTTGTGCCACAGCGCGCCTTCGAGCGCATCGGTCTGGCGGCCGGCGACCTTGAGGTCTCCGATCGCCTCGTTGAGCGCGAAGAAGCCCATCGAATCGGCATCGACATGCGCGAGCGTGAACTGGTCCGGCCGTAGGTCATGGCCGACAATGGTGGTGCCGACCTTGGTCTTCTGCCCGCTGGCGACGGTGAAGCGCTCGGCATTGTCGACGCGCCAGCCCTTGCCGTCGCGCACGCCGTGCGGCGCAGTGAGGATGCTGACCAGCGAGCGGTCCTGCCGCTCATAGACGGTGATGCCGTAGAGCTGCGCCGCATCGCCGCGTCCGCGGACCTGCTGCACCTGGATCAGGTTGTTGTCGCCCTTCACCCAGACATTGCTGCGGTCGCCGCGATCGATCGGCAGCGGGGCGTAGTTGACCTTCTTCCACTGCTCGAGCGTGGCGGTGGCGCGGGTGACGATGCGATCGTTGAAGCCGAAGGAGATGACCGCAACCACCATGCCGGTGAGCAGCAGCGGCGCCAGCACCTGGTGCGCGGACAGGCCCGAGGCCTTCATCGCGATCACTTCGCTGTTCTGGTTGAGCTGGCTCAGGGTCAGGATCGAGCCGAGCAGCACCGAATAGGGCAGGAAGGTCGCGGCGATCTGCGGCACGCGCAGGCTGACATAACGCCAGATCTCGGCATCGCCATTGCCGGCATGGGCGAGGATCGTGCCGCTTTCGGTCAGCAGGTCGAGCGATTGGAGGATGAGCACCAGCGCGCCGAGGATGGCGAAGGTGCGCGTGAGGAACATGCGCGCCATGTAGGCCGACATGGTCCGCGACGGGAAAAAGCTGCTCATCATGCTGCGGCTTCCTCGCGGCGCAGCCTGCGGCGCCGGCCTGGCATGTAGCGCAGGATGAACTTGGTGAGCTTGGAGAAGACCTTTTCGAGCCCGGCGATCGGCTGGCCGCCCGGCACATAGGCGATCTGATAGTACATCCACATCACCAGCCCGGCGAAGACCAGGAACGGCCCCCAGAGCGCGATGATCGGATCGACGGCGCCGCTGCTGCCGAACGACTGCCCGAACTCGTTGACCTTGTGATAGGTCACGATCATCACGATCGAGAGGAACACGCCCAGCGCTGAGGTCGAGCGCTTGGGCGGCACGCCCAGCGCCACCGCGAGGAAGGGCAGCAGGAACATCGAGGCGACTTCCGCCAGGCGGAAGTGGAAGGCCGCGCGACTGGTCTCGCGATCCTCGGTGCTCGCTTGCGGATTGCGGCCGATCACCGCCAGCTCGGGCAGGGTCCGCTCGATATTCTTGCCGCCGCGGGTGCGGAACTGCTCGTACTTGGGCAGCGGGATCGGCAAATTGTGCGTGGTGAAGGTGAGCACGCGCGGCACCGGCGAGTTCCGGTCCTGATGGACCAAAGTGCCGTTCTGCAGGCGGAAGATGATCACGTCGGGATCGTCGGAGCGCAGGAACTGGCCGCTCTGGGCGGTGACCGCCACGGGCGTGCCGTCCTTGGTCATCATTTGCACGAAGATGCCCGAGAGCTTGCGGCCCTCGTCCTTGCTCTCCTCGATGCGCAGCGTCATCTTGGCGCCGAAGCTGGTGAACTCGCCGACCTTGATCGAGGCGCCGAGCGCACCCGAGCGCAGCTCGAAGCGGAGCTGCTCGTAATTGTAGCGCGACCATGGCTGGACGAAGCCGACGATCGCGAGGTTCAGCGCCGCCAGCGCCATCGCATACATGAAGGGCACCTTGAGCAGGCGCGTATAGCCCATGCCCACCGCGCGCAGCACGTCGAGCTCCGACGAGGTCGCCAGGCGACGGAAGGCGAGCAGGCAGCCTAGCATCAGGCCGATCGGGATACCGAGACCGAGATATTCGGGAAGCAGGTTGGCGAGCATGCGCCAGACGACGCTGACCGGCCCGCCCTCGGTCGCGACGAACTCGAACAGGCGCAGCATGCGGTCGAGCACCAGCAGCATTGCCGAAATCAGCAATGTCGAGATCAGGGGCACCGCGATCAGCCGCGCCATGTACCGATCGATCGAGTTCATCTGCGCGCGACGGTTGCCTTAGGTTTATTCTCGCCGGCGCGCGGGGCGCCGTCCTAGTCAACCGAAAGCCTATACTCCCGGTTCCGGACAGCGCCAGCAGGAAAGTTGCGCGTCAGTAACGCAGCGACGGATTCCGCGGCGTCGTATCGGCGCCTTTCGGGTCGAGCTTGCCCCTGTCCGGATCGACCATCGGGGCCGCCGCGGCGGCCTGGGCGCGCTGCTGGCGCCATTGCTCGGCCTGGCGCTGCCCTTCGGCATAGTTCGGGCTAGCCCGCATCTGGCGCTCCATGTCGAAGAAGCGCTCGGCCGAGCTGATCGCCTTGCCATTCTCGATCTGGACGATGAACTCGTCGAGCACCCTGGCCATCGCCTCGCGCACCTTGGGGTTGTAGTTGGCCATCGCCGCCCTGCCCTTGAAATCGGCGTCGAAGGACAATTTGGTCTTGCGGCCGCCGTCGAGCGGCTCGAAGCGGAAGGTCAGGCGGATCGCCTCGGCGCCGTCCTTGCTCACGCTATAGTCGATCGAGCGCGAATCGACGCTGGTCACCTTGGGCCAGCTGAGCCCCTGGCCGGGTCCGTCGCCCTTCCAGCCGTCCCTGGCGCCGTTCAGCACCAGATCGAAGCCGCGCCAGGTGTCGTGCGGCGTCGCGTTGACCGTGCGGACCACGTCCGCGCTGTTGTAGCTCGATATCGCATAATAGCCGCCGCCGCCCAGCAGCGCGCATCCGATCAGTGCCTCGCGGATCATCGCCCCAATCCCCGCCGTTGATTTCCGCGCGATTGTCGCGCGTCACCGTAAATAGTCCGTCACCATGGGGTGACGGATTTGCGACATTCGCCTATGGGCCTGCGATGCATTTCCTGGACCAGGCAAAGATCTTCGTCCGCTCCGGCGCGGGCGGCCCGGGCGCCGTGAGCTTCCGGCGCGAGAAGTTCATCGAATATGGCGGCCCCGACGGCGGCAATGGCGGCAAGGGCGGCGACATCGTCTTCGAGGCGGTCGCCGGCCTCAATACGCTGATCGACTTCCGCTACACCCAGCATTTCCGCGCGCCACGCGGCAGTGGCGGCGCGGGCTCGAACCGCACCGGCGCGGGCGGGGAGGACCTGGTCATCCAGGTGCCGATCGGCACCCAGGTGCTGGCCGATGACGAGGAGCGCACGCTGCTGCTCGACATGACCAAGGAAGGCCAGCGCGTCGTCTTCCTGCGTGGCGGCGATGGCGGGCGTGGCAATGCCAGCTACAAGACCTCGACCAACCGCGCGCCGCGCCAGCACGGCACCGGCTGGCCGAGCGACGAGGCCTATGTGTGGCTGCGGCTCAAGCTGCTCGCCGACGCGGGCCTGGTGGGCCTGCCGAACGCAGGCAAATCGACCTTCATCAACCAGGTGACCAACGCCCAGGCCAAGGTGGGCGCCTATGCCTTCACCACCACCCGCCCCCAGCTGGGCGTGGTGCGGCACAAGGATCGCGAGTTCGTCGTCGCCGACATCCCCGGGCTGATCGAAGGCGCGGCGGAAGGCGCCGGCATCGGCGACCGCTTCCTGGGGCATATCGAGCGCTGCCGGGTGCTGCTGCACCTGGTCGACGCCAATGATCCCGATGTCGCCGAGAGCTACCGGATCGTGCGCGGCGAGCTGGAAGCCTATGGCGCCGGGCTGGTCGACAAGCCGGTGGTGGTGGCGCTCAACAAGATCGACATGCTCGACGACGAGCTGATCGCGGCGCTCTCCGCCGAGCTGGAGGAAGCGAGCGGCGGGCCGGTGATTCCGATCTCGGGCGCCAGCGGCGTCGGCGTGGACTGGGTGCTCGACCAGCTGCTCGAGGCGATCGGCACCGATCACGGCAAGGTCGCCGAGGACGACGAGGGCGAGGACGCGATCGAGTGGTCGCCGATTTGAGGGGTTGATCGGGACCTACGGCCTCGACTTTCCAGTTCCCCGGCGAAGGCCGGGGTCCAGTATCGAGAAGGCTGGATAGGACGGTCGAACCTCTCGACCGTCATTGCAACTGGGCCCCGGCCTTCGCCGGGGATCAAGTTGGACCATAGACAAACAGAAAAGGCCGGGCATCGCTGCCCGGCCTTTTCTGTTTCAGCCGCTCGGCTAGCTCAGCGGGCGCCCATCGTGCTGGCGGCGAGGCGGTGCATCAGCCCGCGCAGCGAGGGGTAGTTGGCCTTGTGATAGGCCGAAGCCTCTTCGAGCGCGTCGGACAGGCGGCGGTGCGCCTCGTTCAGCGCGTGATAGGGCAGGCTCGGCAGCAGGTGGTGCAGCGCGTGGTAGCGCAGGCCGATCGGCGCCCAGAGATAGGCCATGAAGCCGGGGGTCGGCACGTTGACGCTGTCGAGATACTGGGCGGTGACGGTGAGCGGCTCGCCGTCATTCTCCCAGAGGTGCGCCACCAGCGTGCGGACCTGGTTGATCACCGCCACGCCCGCGATCACCCCGAGATAGATGGCGAACGCGTGCAGCGGGACGATCCCGGTAGCGACCAGCGCGAGCAGCGCGATCGAATAGATGCTGGCGCCCAGCTCCTGCCAGAACCACTGGCTCTTGAGCTCGCCCTCGGGGGGACGACGCTCGAAGGCCGGGTTGATCTTCAGGCCCGAATATTTGGCGACGACGACGCGGCGCAGGCTGGGGATCGCCGCCGAGAGCGGCGCCAGCACGGCGAAGCGGATCAGCATGGCGACCGGCAGCAGCACGGCGGCGAGCAGGAACACCGGCAGCGTCCACGGCTTCATCATCGCGAGCGGCAGATATTCGGGATCCTCGACCGTGCCATAGCGGGTACGGGCGTGGTGGAGGGTGTGGACGCCCTCATAGGTGAAGCTCGGCACGAGCAGCGGGATGCCGACCAGCAGGTTCCAGCCAAGCCGGAAATTGGGCAGCAGCGCATGCTTGAGGTGAGTCAGCTCGTGGATGAACAGGCTGGCGCGGTAGAGCGCGAGCACCGCCACCACGCCGGCGAGCAGCGCCAGCGGCACGCTCGGCACCAGCATGGCCGCGGCAAGCGCGCCATAGCCGATCCCGGCCGACACGAACATGTCGGTCCAGTAGATGCGCGGATTGGGCGTGTGCAGGTCGCGGGTCAGTTCGGCCGCGGCGCGCAGCATCGCGCGATCGTCGGGGACGCCGGAAAGCTTGATACGCGCCGGGGCCGGGGTCGTCGCCGGCTCGGCATCATGGATTTTCAGGGCAAGCGATTTCGTCATGATGTCTGCCATTTGGCGGGAGATAGTGGCTTTATGGTGGCATTCCAGGGGTCAGGGAGAGGCACCCGGCCCGCCGCGATTGCCACGCTTGACACTGGACCGCTGGCGAAGGACTGCATTGCGCTGAATCAAACCTCAGGAAGGGTTTTCCCCTTGGCCAGCGGCCCGCTCAGCATCCGTCCCGTCTCCTCCAAGCGCGACACCAAAGAGTTCATCGAAGTCGCCTACCGCCTGAACAGCGGCGACCCGGCCTGGGTGCCGCCGCTGCGCGACGAGGTGGCGGGAACGATCAGCCCCAAGAAGAATGGCTGGTTCAGCCATGCCGAGGCGCAATATTTCCTCGCCGAGCGCGACGGCAAGGCGGTGGGCCGCATCTCGGCGCATATCGACTTCCTGGCTCTGGAAATGCCGCCGGAACAGGGCTTTGGCCCGGGCACCGGCTTCTGGGGGATGTTCGAGGCCGAGGACCAGAATGCCGCCCGGGCGCTGATCAACGCCGCCGAGGACTGGCTGCGCGGCAAGGGCATGACCCGCGCGCTCGGCCCGGTCAGCCTGTCGATCTGGGAGGAGCCCGGCCTGCTGGTGAAGGGGCACGACCATTCCCCCACCGTGCTGATGGGCCATCACCCGGCGAAATATCAGGGCTGGATCGAAGCGGCGGGCTACAAGCCGGCCAAGTCGCTGCTCACCTATGAGCTCGACGTCAGCAAGCGCTTCCCGCCGCTGATCAACCGCATCGTCGAGAATGGCGAGAAGAACCCCAAGATCCGCATCCGCAAGGTCGACAAGTCGAAATTCGACGAGGAAGCCGCGATCATCCTGGCGATCCTCAACGACGCATGGTCGGACAATTGGGGCTTCATCCCCCTCACCCAGCCCGAGATCGACGATGTCGGCAAGAAGCTGAAGCCGCTGGTGTTCGAGGACCTGATCATGATCGCCGAGCTCGAAGGCGAGCCGGTGGCGTTCATGGTCACCCTGCCCGACCTCAACGAGGCGGTGAAGCCGCTGGGCGGCTCGCTGTTCCCGTTCGGCTGGGCCAAGCTGCTGTGGTGGCTGCGCAAGCCGAAGGTGCGGACGATGCGCGTGCCGCTGATGGGCGTGGTCAAGCGGCTCCAGGCGTCGCGCATGGCGAGCCAGCTGGCCTTCATGATGATCGAGTACATCCGCCGCGCGGCAGTGGCCAATTACGGCGCCAGCCGCGGCGAGATCGGCTGGGTGCTCGACGACAACCAGGGCATGAACGCGATTGCCGCGGCAATCGATTCCTGGGTGAACCGCGAATATGTGATCTACCAGAAGCCGCTCTGACGGCGCTGGACGCGACCAGCCGGCCTGATCCTGGGGGAACAGGCCGGCACCGGTCGGGGCATGACCGGGGGGAGCACCGGGCGGCGGCGAACGCTCACAGAATCCGCCGCACGACGCTCCAGGGGTCTCAGCGGGCCTGCTTGATCAGCTTCAGCGGATCGACACCGACCTCGAGCCAGTCGGCGCGGGTGCGGCAGTCGCGCTTCTCGATGCGCGAGCCGGTCGTCGTGGTGTCGATGCAATATTTGCGCGCGTCGTTCTTGGCTTCCGTCTGCTCCTGCCGGGCCTTGGGGGCGGCCGGGTCATTGGCGGTGGCGGCAACCGCGGGCGAAACGGCGCCGGCAACCAGGGCAACGCTGGCGAAAAGGGCAGCGGCGGCGGAAAGGGTCTTGCTGTGCATATCCATTACTCCTCGAACCTCAGACATGGACAGGCGCTGCTTTCCGCCTGTGCCTCATGCTTCGCAATCGGCGTGCCAATTTCGAGAAACACGTAATATCAATGACTTATTCGATTATGACGGTGTGATGACGTGCTATAACACGGCAATACACACCAAATATTGGTGCGGGCGTGAAACAAGGCGTCCGAAAGCGGACACCGCGCTGTTCGGAAGCGGCCAGTTCCCCAGTCCGCGCGCCGGGAAAGCATCGCGGGCAGAGCCTGCGCGACTCTGGGCTCCTGCTTTCGCAGGAGCACGGGTATTTGGATTTTCGGCTTGGGACCTTGTCCCGCCGCTTCGATCTAGCGGAGCGACACCCAGGTGGGGGCGTGGTCGCTGGCCTTTTCGCGGCCGCGATATTCCTTGTCGACGCCGGCGCCGAGATAACGGTCGGCAGCGATCGGGCTGAGCAGCAGGTGATCGATGCGGAAGCCCGCGTCACGCTGCCAGGCGCCGGCCTGATAGTCCCAGAAGGTCCAGATGCCGCCGCCCGGAAAGCGGGTGCGCAGCGAATCGGTCCAGCCCTGGGCGAGCAGCGCGCGGTAGCGCTCGCGGCTCTCGGGCTGCATCAGCGCATCCTGGGACATGGCACGCACCGAGAAGGTGTCGTCGTCATTGGGGATGACGTTATAGTCGCCCGCCAGTACCACCGGGCGTTCCTCGGCGAGCAGCGCCTGGGCGCGATCGGCGAGGCGCTCCATCCACTTCAGCTTGTAGTCGAACTTGGGGCCGGGCTGTGGATTGCCGTTGGGCAGATAGATGGAAGCGACGATCAGGTCGCCGATCTCGGCCTCGATATAGCGGCTGTGCGCATCCTCGGGATCGCCCGCCAGGCCGCGCTGGCGCTCGACCGGCTGCTGGCCCCTGGCCAGCACCGCGACGCCGTTGAAGCCTTTCTGCCCGTGCCACACGGCACCATAGCCCGCCGCCTCGATATCCTTGACCGGCAGCGTCTCGTCGGCGCCCTTCAGCTCCTGGAGGCAGACCACGTCCGGCTGCTGCTCGGCGAGATACTCGAGCAGGCGCTCCATGCGCGCCTTGATGCCGTTGACATTGTAGGTGACGATCTTGGGCAAGGGGCGCTCTTCAGACGGAGAAGCTGGTGCCGCAACCGCAGCCCGAGGCTGCGTTCGGGTTGGTCACGGTGAAATGCGCGCCGCCAAGATTGTCGACGAAATCGACAGCCGCGCCGCGGACGAGATCGAGGCTGATCGAATCGACCACCAGCCGGACACCGTCCAGCTCGGCGACGGTGTCGTCGCCTTCCACGTCCTCCGCGAAGCCGAACTTGTACTGGAAGCCGGAGCAGCCCCCGCCCTCTACCGAGAGACGAAGGATCGCGGGCTTGCCCTGCTTCGCCGCGATCGCCGCGACGCGCGCGGCGGCGGACGGGGTCAGTGCGATCTCGGGCTGGGTTAGCGTTGCCATGGGGTGGAGATAGTGGCGTGGGGGCTGGGAGGCAATGCATCGGAGCCGTGCCCGAACCTCCTTCTGCTCCCCGGCGAAGGCCGGGGCCCAGTTGCGATGTCTTTCGTGGGGTTCCGGCGCCTTCGATAGCGCCCCGAGACTGGGCCCCGGCCTTCGCCGGGGATCTGATTGGGAATCGACGACGCGCGTCGCCTGCCTAGGCGGCCCAGGCGGCGATGTCGTCCTGCTGGCCGATCAGGGCGAGGCCGTGGGCAATCGAGGTCAACTCGCCGCCGCTGGCGATGCGCTCGGCGCCGAAGCGATCGGTGAACAGCCGGCGGACGCGCGGGGTGAGCGAGGTGCCGCCGGTGAGGAAGACCCGGTCGATCTCGCCGGGCTCGACGCCGGCCTGGGTCAGCGCCTGGTCGACCGCGCCTTCGATCCGCACGATGTCGGGCGCGATCCATTCCTCGAAGGCGGCGCGGGTGACGTCCGCCTCGATGCGGAGGTCCGGGCCTTCGAAATGGAAATGCGCCTGCTCCTCGGCCGACAGCGCCCGCTTGAGCGCGCCGACGGCGTGGTAGAGCTGATAGCCCATCTCGCCCTCGACGATCGCGATCATCCGCTCGATCGCCTTGGGATCGAGCGCGGCGCGACGCAGTTTGTCGAGCTCGGCAAGCGTCTTGCGGTTGCGCATCAGCGCCAGGCGCGACCAGTCCGAGAAATCGGTGAACCAGCCGCCGGGAATGTCGAGGATCTTGTCGAACGAGCGATACTTCCCGCCCTTGCCCAGCATCGGCAGGATCAGGTGGTCGACGATGCGCTGGTCGAACCGGTCGCCGGCGATGCCGACACCGGCATGGGCGAGCGGAGTGCAGCGGCGCGGCGCCCCGCGCTCGGCGATGCGCACCACCGAGAAGTCGCTGGTGCCGCCGCCGAAATCGGCGACCAGCACGGTGGCGGGCTCGTCGAGGCGGGAGGCATAGCTGAACGCGGCGCCGAGCGGTTCATAGACATAATGGATCTCGGCGCCGAAGCCCTCGAACATCATGTCGTAGCGGGTGCGGGCGAGCGCCGCATCGGGCCGGGCGCCGGCATATTCGACCGGACGGCCTACGATGACCCGGCCCGCCTGCCCATCGAGCGCACCCTTGGCCTTTTCGCGCATCAGCCGAAGGAACAGCCGGCCCATCTCCTCGAACCGGTAGCGGCGCTCGAAGACGATGGCATGCTCGAAGCTGGCGCTGGCGGCGACCGACTTGAACGACTGGAGGAAGCGGCTGGTCTCGGGGGAATCGAGATATTCGGCGATCGCCCAGGGGCCGGCCGCGACTTCGAGCGCGCCGCGGGCATTGCCCTCCTCCCAGAAGCACAGCGCCGAGCGGAAGACCGCGTCGTCGTCTTCCGGCCCCTGGAGCAGGACGAGATCGGACACCTCCCCCGTCGCGCGCGCCGCGACAGAGTTGGTGGTGCCGAAATCGAAGCCGAGAGAGGATGAAGAAGCCATGATCCGGCGGCTCATAGATTGGGCCGCCGGATTTTCCCACCCGGTGCGTTACAGCACCCAGCCGCCGTCGATCGTGATGCTCTCGCCGGTCATGTAGCCCGATTCCGAGCCTGCGAGATAGGCGATCAGCCCGGCGATCTCGCCCGGCTTGCCGACCCGGCCCATCGGGCTCTTGCCGGCGAGCATCTCGATCGCGCCGGCATTCATGTCTGTGTCGATCGGCCCGGGCTGGACATTGTTCACGGTGATGCCGCGCGGGGCGAGATCGAGCGCGATGCCCTTCACCATCGCCGCGACCGCCGCCTTGGTGAACTGATAGACGCTGGTGCCGGGATGGCCGGTGCGGACGGCGGTGTTGCTGCCGATCGTGATGATCCGCCCGCCTTCGGGCAGATGCGCCGCCGCGGCCTGGATCGCGAGGAACACGCCGCGCACGTTGATCGCCAGCATCTGATCGAGTTCCTCGAGGCTGACCGTGTCGATCGGGCCCATGCGCAGGATGCCGGCATTGACCACCACCGCATCCAGGCCGCCGAAATGCGCCAATGCCTGCTCGACGGCGGCACGGATCGCCGCGGGATCGGCGCTGTCGGCCTGGATCGCCAGCGCATTGCCGCCGGCCGCCGTCAGCTTCTCGACCAGCGCCTGCGCAGCATCGGGCCGCGAGACATAGGTGAAGGCGACCGCGAAGCCTTCGCGGGCCAGCCGCTCGACTGCGGCGGCGCCGATGCCGCGCGATCCGCCGAACACCAGGGCGGTCTTGCTCTTCTCATTCTGCATGTCTTGGTTCCTTTTTTGATAGATCAGTCAATAATTAGGCGAAGAAGGACAGTTTCTGGCTGTGCCGGCTTTTCAGGCCGGGCGCAGGCGATCGACGGTGAAGCGGGCGAGCGTGGCGAGATCGGCAGCGTCGGCGCCGGCACGGGCGGCGAGCTGCAGGCCGGTCATCGTCATCTGGATGAAGCCGGCTGCCTCGGCGGGATCCAGGTCCGGCACGATCTCTCCCGTCGCATGGCCCTCGCGGATCCGCTCGGCGATGCGCGTGCCGAGCAGCGTGCCGATCCTGGCGCGCTGCTCGACCAGCGCCGGATCGCTTATGCCGAACTCGCCGACCGAGCCGACACCCATGCAGCCGAGTGTGCGCTGCGCATCCTCCTCCGGAGTGAGGCCGGTGAGCAGGTCGCTGATGCCCTGGATTGGCGAGGCCGGCGCATTCAGGCGGGAAAGATGCCCGCCCACCGTACGGCGCTGATAGGCGCCCAGCGCCTCCCTATAGAGCTGCTTCTTGTCGCCGAACGCGTTGTAGACGCTCTGCCGGCCGATCCCCATCGCCTGGATGAGGTCGTCGGTGGAGGTCGCGGCGAAGCCCTTGGCCCAGAAGACCTGCATTGCCTTGTCGAGCGCGGCGTCCCGATCGAATTCCCGTGGTCTTGCCATGACCATGAACTAGGCATTATTGATCGTTCAGTCAATAACTGGCGGCGCGCAAAAGAAAGGGGGCCGCCTACGCGGGCAGCCCCTCTCCTCTCCTGACTCTGAAAGTCGGTGTTACTTGTTCTTCGCCGGGCCGCCCACGCCGCCCTGGACGCGGTCCTGCACCGAGGCGAGATACTCGCCGGTCTGCAGGAAGGGGATC
>Ga0102592_1000344_pt1 | contig 88004 bp, 68 predicted proteins | sample AraplaCol_mMF_r2_FD_76861 | JGI IMG/M metagenome (GOLD analysis project Ga0102592, IMG submission 76861) | Arabidopsis root microbial communities from North Carolina, USA - plate scrape MF_Col_mMF_r2 (SPADES assembly) (version 2) | ecosystem: Host-associated > Plants > Roots > Endosphere...
CTTCGAACAACATCCTGTTCCCATCGAACGGCGAACCATCGATCGTTCCTTCCCAGGATATCGTGCTGGGTCTGTACTACGCGACCCGCGAAGCCGTCAACGCCAAGGGCGAAGGCATGATGTTCCCGGACGTGTCGGAAGTGATCCGCGCGTACGACAACAAGGAAGTGGAACTGGCGACCCGCATCACCGTGCGTATCGTTGAGAATCCAAAGGATCCGGCAACCGGCGAGTTCGTCCGTACCGTAACCCGTTACGAGACCACCGTTGGCCGCGCCATCCTGTCCGAGATCCTGCCGAAGGGCCTGCCATTCAGCGTACTGAACCGTCCGCTGAAGAAGAAAGAGATCTCCAAGCTGATCAACACTTCCTTCCGCAAGTGCGGCCTGCGCGCAACCGTGGTGTTTGCCGACCAGCTGATGCAGTCGGGCTTCCGCCTGGCGACGCGCGCCGGTATCTCCATCTGCGTGGACGACATGCTGGTGCCGGAAGTGAAGAAGACCCTGATCGCAACCGCCGAAGCGGAAGTGAAACAGATCGAGCAGCAGTACGCTTCCGGTCTGGTCACCGCCGGCGAACGTTACAACAAGGTCGTCGACATCTGGGGCAAGACCTCCGACGAAGTCGGCAAGGCGATGATGGACCACCTGAAGGTGGAAGACGTGGTGCGCCGCGACGGCACCCAGTCGACCCAGGAATCGTTCAACGCGATTTACATGATGGCCGACTCCGGTGCGCGTGGTTCCGCAGCACAGATTCGCCAGCTGGCCGGTATGCGTGGTCTGATGGCAAAACCTGACGGCTCGATTATCGAAACCCCGATTACCGCGAACTTCCGCGAAGGCCTGAACGTTCTGCAGTACTTCATCTCGACCCACGGCGCTCGTAAAGGCCTGGCCGACACCGCGCTGAAGACCGCGAACTCCGGTTACCTGACCCGTCGTCTGGTCGACGTGACCCAGGATCTGGTGGTGATCGAAGACGATTGCGGCACTTCCAACGGCACCCTGATGAAGGCGATGGTCGAAGGTGGTGAAGTGATCGAAGCCCTGCGCGACCGTATCCTCGGCCGCGTGGCAGGCACCGACATCGTCAACCCTGAAACCCAGGCTACCCTGTACGAAGCCGGCACCCTGCTGGACGAAGACATGGTGGAAGAGATCGAACGCGTCGGCATCGACGAAGTGAAGGTCCGTACCCCGCTGACCTGCGACACCCGCTACGGCCTGTGCGCCAAGTGCTACGGCCGCGACCTGGGCCGCGGCCTGCTGGTCAACGCCGGCGAAGCAGTCGGTGTGGTGGCAGCGCAGTCGATCGGTGAACCTGGTACCCAGCTGACCATGCGTACCTTCCACATCGGTGGTGCGGCATCGCGTGCAGCAGTGGCATCGTCCGTCGAAGCCAAGTCGAACGGCACCGTGCGCTTCACCGCCACGATGCGTTACGTCACCAACGGCAAGGGCGCCCAGATCGTCATTTCCCGTTCCGGCGAAGTGCTGATCACCGACGACCACGGCCGTGAGCGCGAGCGTCACAAGGTACCGTACGGTGCGACCCTGATCGTCAAGGATGGCATGGCTGTGAAGGCCGGCGCTCCTCTGGCAACCTGGGACCCGCTGACCCGTCCGATCATTACCGAGTACGCCGGTACCATCCGCTTCGAGAACATCGAAGAAGGCGTGACCGTGGCTCGCCAGGTCGACGAAGTGACCGGCCTGGCAACCCTGGTGGTGATCGACGCCAAGCGTCGTGGTTCCCCAGGCAAGGCCCTGCGTCCACAGGTGAAACTGCTGAACGAAGACGGCGGCGAAGTGAAGATCGCCGGCACCGAACACGCAGTGGCGATCGGCTTCCAGGTCGGCGCGCTGATCATGGTGAAAGACGGCCAGCAAGTGTCCGTGGGTGAGGTTCTGGCGCGTATCCCGACCGAATCGCAGAAGACCCGAGACATTACCGGTGGTCTGCCACGCGTTGCGGAACTGTTCGAAGCACGTTCGCCGAAAGACGCGGGCATGCTGGCGGAAGTCACCGGTACCGTGGCCTTCGGTAAGGAAACCAAGGGCAAGCAGCGCCTGGAAATCACCGACATGGACGGCAACAAGCACGAGTTCCTGATTACCAAGGACAAGCAAGTGCTGGTGCACGACGGCCAGGTGGTGAACAAGGGCGAGATGATCGTGGACGGCCCAGCCGATCCGCAAGACATCCTGCGCCTGCTGGGTATCGAAGCGCTGGCACGCTACATCGTCGACGAAGTGCAGGACGTGTACCGTCTGCAGGGCGTGAAGATCAACGACAAGCACATCGAGGTGATCGTTCGCCAGATGCTGCGCCGCGTGCAGATCACCAACGCCGGCGACACCGACTACATCGTCGGCGAGCAGGTGGAACGTTCCGAACTGCTGGAAGAAAACGATCGCGTCAATGCACTGGGCAAGATCCCTGCAACGTACGAGAACGTACTGCTGGGTATTACCAAGGCATCGCTGTCGACCGACTCCTTCATCTCGGCTGCATCGTTCCAGGAAACGACCCGCGTGCTGACCGAAGCAGCGATCATGGGCAAGCGCGACGGTCTGCGCGGCCTGAAGGAAAACGTCATCGTTGGCCGCCTGATCCCAGGCGGTACCGGCCTGGCCTTCCACCGCGCCCGCAAAGAGAAGGAAGTGTGGGAAGCCGAAGAGCGCAAAGCGCTGCTGGAAGCAGAACGCGCCGCGATCGTGGCCGAACTGCCAGCGGACGAACCGCACCACAGCGACGAAGCGTAATCCGCTTCAACGCCAGCAAAAACGCCACCCTCGGGTGGCGTTTTTTTTAGCTACACACAGCAGAGCTCGTGTCACACCGTGGGGTCAGACCCCAAGGTGTGACGCGAGCTCTTCAGTTGATTTTGGCTTTGATCAGCACTGGAAGGTGATCCGAAGGGAAGCGGCCATTGCGCGAGTCCGTCAGCGTTGCGTAGCTCAGCACCTTCACTTGCGGGCTGACGAAGATGTAGTCGATACGCTCGTTTAGCGGGCTATCCATCTTGAATCCGTTGAAGGTGCCAACCGGGCCATAGACTGGCTTCGCACTAATATCGAATGCATCGGCCAGTCGCGACTTCATGATGCCGACCTGTTCGGTCTCCGGCACTGAATTCAAATCACCGGCCACGACCACTGGCTCGGAGCCGGCAATTTCCTTTACCTTCCGCAGCATCAGCTTGGCCGATTCCCGCCGCGCCACCTCGCCTTCGTGGTCGAAGTGAACGGAGAAGAAGTAGAACTTGCGGCCGGTCTGACGGTCCTGCAGCTGCGCCCAGGATGCGATGCGGTGGCAGCAGGTGGCATCCCATCCCAGCGAGGGGCGATCAGGCGTCTGGCTCAGCCAGAAGTCGGCATTGCGCAACAGGATGAAGCGCTGGTGTTTGTAGAAGATGGCGGAATGTTCACCTGCATGCTTGCCATCATCGCGGCCGACGCCGACGTGGGCATATTCCTGCATGCCGTCCAGGTCGGCGATCTGGTCCGGCAGCCCTTCCTGCGTCGCGAATACATCAAAGTCGTGATAGCGCACCAGGTTCTTCACCAATTCCTTGCGGTGCGGCCAGGCATTGGGACCGTCGCTCGCGGTGTTCATGCGCAGGTTGTAGGTGGCGATATTCAGCGTCCCATCCTGCTGGGCAAAGGCTGAAGGGGCGAGAGCAACCAGGAGGGCGAGATGCAGCAATCTGCGGCGGGTCGTCATCGTGCTCCAAGAAGGGAAGTTCGGGGACACCAGTATATGCGAGGAGAAGCTGTATCTGATTTAACAAACTGCTGCAAAAATGCCACCTTCGGGTGGCGTTTTTATTTGCAGTGACCCTAGAAATATTGTCAGGCGCCAATTGCATACTACAATCAGTATTTCCGAAATTGTCTTGAGACCCGATATGGCCGAATCCCTGCAAATCACCTGTGACGCGACGACTGTGGGCGACGATGGGAAAATGTACTTGCACGAGTCGATGTTCAGCGGCCTGTTCGACTTGCCAAACAATCATGCAGAAATCGTGGCACGCCTCCATCCAGCCAAGCGCAAGCTGTTCGATGCGCTGGTCGCCGGGGAACGGATCGAAACCGAGGCCAAAGACTCGCAGGGCGTGGTGATGAAGGTCCCGTTGGACAATGACGTTACGGTGCATGTGAACCAGCGGTACGGCGGCGTGCGCCGCTTCAGCTATGCGTCGATTATTGCGAAGCATGCGCGCACCTACGGCGAGGTCCAGGCGCGAGGCTTTGACGCGAATTGCGAGCCGGTGATTCGCCAGATGCCGGATCGCAGTTTCCGGATCATTTTCAACACCATGCCGCCGCGCGGGCACGCGCTGGGCGCGGCATTCAATATGGATCATTTTGGCGCCAGCATGGTCAAGCTGACTGAATCCAAGATGACCTGGGATGACCGCGACGTGTTCCATCTCCCTTCCGCAACCGAGGCTGAAATTCGCACCATCCTGCAATTCCTCCTCACTTACGGCAAAAAGTAAACGCTAGCAAACGCTGCCGCTGATACTTTTTCCTGTTCGAAGATCGAAGCCGAAGCTGCACCGGTATTCATTTGGGTTTTCGCGTTGGCAGGAGACCTGCCCTTTGCGCCGAATCCGTACGCCCGAACCAGCAGTGCAGGCGTCCCGCACGTCCGGCGCCATTGAATCGAACATTTTGCGCGCCGCTGCACCCTCGATTTCGAAAGCGATTTTGCTGTCGCCGGCGTTTGCTGGCTGCGGATCGCCCAAGCCAAGGCTGTACAGCATGTAGCTCCCTTCGAGCGTCTTGAACTCTGGCCCAGTGGCCTGCTGTGCCCATGCTGTGACGGTGCCCGTACCGAGGCTAAGCAGCAACAGCGATCTGAACGTGAAAGTGGTCACTGTGGTTCGATGCATGGCTTACTCCTTGAATTGTCCTGTCGTTAAACAGCACTAGCTGCACTTTTGAATGTTTCCGGAACAGCGCAATCAATGCAGCGGTCGCGTCGCGGTCGTATTGCTTGTCGAAGATTGAGCAGGGCAAGCGGTTTCCGCCTTTCCGCACGGGGCGGATGTCTACTTCAAGCCCACTTCTGTGTGACTTATGTCCCTTGAAGGGCCCCCCTCCAGAAAGGCATATGTTGCCAACACCGAATTTGCGCTTGTCCAGATAGCTCCAACTGCGTGCGACTTGCAGAAGGGCAGAGATCAGCTGTGGATGCGCATACTGGCCGCGCTCTTTGTCTGGCGTGCCATAGACGTAGAAGCCCCCACCTTCATACGCTTGCGGAATCAAGAAATAGCCGCGGCTGTCAGTCGGCTCTGGACTCTCCATAGGATGCTCCTCGGGAATGTGGAGCCTCCAGCCTACCCATGCACGGGCTGTTGATATTGATCTGCCTCACGCGCGGTGAAGAATGAACTCTGACGCAGCTTGGTTAAGGGCGCCTTGTGTCCTTTCATGTCTTTAAAGGTCAAGGGGCAGGCGAAAAAGGCCGGGGGCCATTGCCTCCCTTGCTGGGCTTGAGTGCGTCGCTGCGGCAGTTTGAGGTAGCTTTACTTCTTATCACTGGCTGCAGCTTTGGAATCGTCGATCAGGTCGAACTTGCCGTCGGAGGTCATGAAAAACGTGCATTCCGCACCCTGCGCGCAGCCGCTGACGTGCTTCTTGCCCGCAGCTTGCATCAGGTAGGAACCCGGGCCCAGTTTGGTCTCAGGCGCGCCATCGGATTTGTGCACGAAAGTGCCGGACAGGATCACGATCTTCAGCGGATGCGTGTGATGATGCAGCGCGTTGATCTGGCCGGCATCGAACTTCACCAGCACGCCATAAGGCCCGCCCTTCATCCAGTCACCCCATAGTTTGGCGACCTTGGTACCGGCAACAGGACCCGGTTCCCATTTCACCGATTCTGCCGGCCAGACGACATCCTCTTTGGCCTTGTCCTTGGCTTGAGCACCGACGCTCAGCAGGGTGGAAACCGCAAGTACCGCAAATGCCATTGTTTTCATGGTGGCGCTCCTTGTTGTGGTTGGCGGGAAACTGGCGTCCACTTATCGTTATAGGCGATCCGCCAGGGATTCCAAGTTGGTCCTCAGCTACAACCCTGTGCTGAAATCGTCGCGCTCCGCGCAGTTTGCGGCTGAGCCCGTGTCACACTTGGGGTGTGACCCCATGGTGTGACACGGGCTCGGCTGTGGCTGGGGTATATTGTTTCGATGGAGAACGTCGAGGAGCTTGAGCGGTGGTTCAGGATGGCAGGCGTGGATTCGCTGCATGCCTGCATCGGGCCGCTTCCCGGATCACGGGCTGCGTTGGGGCGGTGGACCAGCGAAGGGCCTGAACACGCCATCCGTTCGGTGAGTCCGCATCCGGGCACCTATCGCCTGGCGCTGATGATGGAGCCGCTCGATGCGCGCATCTGGCAGGGGAATACCCCGGTATGGGGCGGGACCATCGGCGCTAATCGCTTCCGCCTTTGCCCGCCGGGAGAGCAGGGGCGCTGGAGCCAGCTCAGTGGCTGCGATATCGTGAATGTGTTCCTGCCGGTGCAACTGGTCGATCGCCTGGCGGCGCAGCGCGGGGAGGAGATCGATGCGACGCTGGCGGCGAGCCAGTTCACCTCCGATGGCATGGTGTTCGACCTGGTGCGCAAGATGCTCGATGCGCAGGCGCTGGCCGGTCCGCTGGCGGCGGAGATGTGCGACCACCTTGCCATGGCCCTGGCTTGCTACCTGATCGAACACTATTCGCGGCCGGCGCAGGTGGAGGAAAGTTCGCTGGGCGGTTCGCGCCTGCGCCGTGTGCTGCGCCATATCACTGAACATCTCGATGCGCCGCTGGCCAATGCCGAACTGGCGGCGCTGTGCGGCATGAGCGCGGCGCATTTTTCGCGTGAGTTCCATCGTGCGGTTGGCTTGCCGCCGCATCGTTATGTGCTGACCCGCCGCCTGGAACGGGCTTGTGTGGCGCTGGCTGGCAGGGAGGCGCGCATCGTCGATATCGCGGAGGAGTTCGGCTTCCATAGCGCGAGCCATTTCACGCGTACCTTCACGGCGCATTACGGCCTGTCGCCGGCTGCGTGGCGCGCCAGCCGCTGTAACAATTGTTAATAGCAGGATTGTGCAATTTGCGCGCGTTTGTGCACGCGTTGCGCTGCCGCTCGGCCACAGAATCTCCAGTCCCAGACCACAATTATTGGAGAGAGAACATGGCTTTACTACGTAATTCCCTTGCGCTGCTTGCCCTGGCTGCGGCCGGCGTGGCGCAGGCTGACAATATCTCGCTGCGCATTGGCTTCAGCGAAGGACGCACTGGCGCGGAATTCAAACCGCTGCATGCGGAGGTGGGCAAGTTTGCGGTGACACCCAATGTGCGCCAGGGCGCGGAAGGCGACCAGTGGGTGGTGGTGGCGAAGGATGCCCAGGGCCGCGTGCTGCATGAGGTGAGCGTGAACAATGGCTTGCGCCGCCATGTGGAGACCTTCAATCCGCGTTCGGGCGCGATTGACCTGTCGACCACTGTGCAGCAGCGTGAAGGCAGTTTCGAGGTGTCGCTGCCGTTCGATAAGGCTACCGCCAGTGTGGAGGTGTTGCCGCAGCAGGGCGCTGCGGGCAGCGCCAAGTCGGCTGTCGCTGCGGCGGGGCCGCTGGCGCGCTTTGACCGCAGCACGCTGGAGCAGGCGGCTGCCAGCGGCAAGACTACGCGCTCCGCCATGCTGGCCGCTACGCCGGCTGCGACGGCAACGACGATCCTGAACAACGGCAGCTCGGCTACCCACATGGATTACGTCTTCATCGGTGATGGCTATACCGCGGCCGAAATGGACAAGTGGCGCGCCGATGCGCAGAAGGTGATCAACGGCTTCCTGGCTGACCCGCTGTTCAATGCCAACCGCGCTTCGATGAATATCCATCGCGTCGACGTGGCCAGCAACCAGTCCGGCGTGGACGAAATCGACAAGGGCATCTATCGTGATACCGCAATGGATGCGGAATTCGGCTGCTACAACATCGAGCGCCTGCTGTGCGTGAACAATACCAAGGCGACCAATATCGCGGCCTCCGTGCTGGCGCCCGATGCGCGCGACGTGATCGTGGTGATCGCCAATTCCACGCGTTATGGCGGTTCGGGTGGGGCTGTGGCGACGCTGTCGATGCATGAGCAGTCGATCGAGGTGGCGCTGCACGAAATCGGCCACACTGCTTTCGCGCTGGCCGATGAATACGAGTACGGCACTTGCAAGACGAGCAGCGAGCCGACCGAGGTCAATGTGTCCCTGAACGGCACACGTTCGGTCAAATGGGGCAACCTGATTTCCGGCAGCACCGCAGTGCCGACTGGCCTGGGCGTCTATCCGAACGGCACGGTGGGCACCTTCGTGGGCGCGCAATACTGTGGTTCGGGCAAATACCGTCCGACCGAAAACTCGCGCATGCGCACGTTGGGTTATCCGTGGCATGCTGTGAATGAAGGCGCGGTGAAGAAGGTGTTTGCCAAGTACACCGGCTCCGGCTCTGTGACGCAGACTGGCACTCTCGCCAACGGCGGCAGCGCCATTGCGCCGAGCGCTTCGCCAGGCTATGTGCAGGCTGGCGCTGGCACCTTTTCCTTGCAGCTGAGCGGCCCTTCCGGCGCGGATTTTGACCTGTTCCTGTACAAGTGGTCGGGCAGCGCCTGGAACAAGGTTGCGGCCAGCGAGGGTAACACCTCCAGCGAGTCGATCAGCTACTACGGCACGGCGGGCTATTATTACGCGCAGGTGAAATCGTATTCGGGCAGCGGCAATTACTCGCTGACTTACGCTTTCCCTAAACCCTGATCTCGCGCTGGCGTGCCTTCGTCAGAGCGGAGAAGGCCTTGTCGTAGGACCATTGCACCAGTTCGACAAGGTAGTCCTGCGGGAAGCTGCGCACGTCGACAATCGTGACCCAGTGAAACCGGCCCATATATCGGGCTGGTTTCACTCCCGGCATGCCGGTGAGCTCCAGGAAGCGGTCAGGCGTGGCGCGGAAGCTGAAGCGCCACCGTTCCGGTTCGCTGGTCTTGAAGTAGGCGAAGGTCTTGCCGCCGACTTTGTAGCTCAATACATTGACCGGCGGCGCGTGCAGCAGGCTTTCGGCGCCAGGCAGGCTGGCGCAGTGGGCTTTCAACTGCTCGGTGTTCATGGAGGTCCTTATCCCGCTTTCCAATTGAATTGATGTTGCGGCAGGCCCGGTGCGTCCACGCGGAAGGTGAACACGCCGCCGGCCAGCGGGTGCGCCGCCAAGGCTTCGTCGCTCATTCCCTTGCGTGCCGTGGTGACGAAGACAGTTCGCAGGTCGTCGCCGCCAAAAGCGACCTTGGTGATGTTCGGGCAGGGCATCGGGATGGTCTGCACCAGAGCGCCGTCGGGCGCATAGCGTTCAATGCGGCTGCCGCCGAACAGGGAAATCCAGATGTGGCCCTCGGCGTCGACGGCGCTGCCGTCCGGGTAGCCGGAAACGCCTTGCGCATAGCGCACAAGTTCGCGCTTACCGGAAAGCGCGCCGTCTGGCGCGCAATCGTAGGCGTACACCACGCGTGCCAGCGTGTCCGTGTGGTAGAAGGTCTTCCCGTCCGGGCTGTGGCAAGGGCCGTTGGTGATGATGATGCCGCTGTCCATGGCATGCAGGCCGCGCGCATCGAGGCGGTACAAGGAACCGGTGGCTGCGGTCTCGCCATTGTCCATGGTGCCGAACCACAGGCGCCCGGCTGGATCGACGTAAGCATCGTTGCAGCGGTTGCCGGGATGCCGCGATTCGATCTCGAGCGCAGTCTCGAAGGCGCCGGCCCTGGTGAAGCGCGCCAGCTTGCCGGGCAGGCCGCAGATAAAGTCGCCGTCCGCCATCGGCAAGGCGAAGCCGATTTCCGCCGGCGCCTGCCAGCTCATGCGGTCGCCGCCTTGTTCGTTGCAACGGTGCAGGCGGCGCCCCTTGATGTCGACGAAATAGAAAGCGCGCTCGGCGGCGTTCCAGAACGGCCCTTCAGCCAGCGTTGCTGCAACCGGCCAGATACAGTGCGGTGCACTCATGATTGCGTGTGTCTCCTTGGTCTTAAAATGGATAGCGCTAACATCTGGCCGAGTTTGAGTTACTTGCCTTGTCGAGTCAATAGATCCGCCAAGTCCTGACCATGCTAATATTTAGTTCATGATCGCTTCGGCCCTGTTTACACCTGCCCAGCAGAAGTTGCTGGGCTTACTGTTCGTGCGCGTGAATGAGGGATTCCACCTCAACGAAATCATGCGCCTGACAGGGCTGGGCAGCGCTTCCGCGCAACGCGAGCTCAAGCGCCTGCATGAATCCGGACTGATCGTCTCCGAACGCATCGGCAATGTGCGCCAGTTCCGTCCCAATAAGGCAAACCTGGTCTACCCCGAGCTGGCCAGCCTGGTCAAAAAGACCTTCGGCCTGGTCAGTGTACTGAATTCCGCGCTGGCGCCAATGCGCAAGCAGCTCAGCGTGGCTTTCGTCTACGGCACCACCGTCAAGGAAGCGGAAGATTCCACTACGCCGGTCGAACTGCTGCTGATCGGCGAGAACACCACCTACGGTGAGCTGCTGAGCCGGCTGCCGGTGGCGGAGCGCCTGCTGCGCCGCAAGATCAATCCCAACCTGTATTCCGTCGACGACTTCCAGCGCCGCCTGCGCGAGCAGCAGCCTTTTATCCTCAAGATGCTGAGCGACCGCAAGGTCTTCGTGCTGGGCGACGATACCGATCTCGATAACATCATCAAAGAAGTCCATCCGGAGGATGAACATGGAGACGCGTTACCGGACGTTTAAAGAGTTCTATCCCTTCTACCTGAAGGAGCACTCCAACAGCACGTGCCGCCGCCTGCATTTCGCCGGCTCCACCATTGTGCTGCTGCTGGTGGCGCTGACCATGATGTCGGGCGAGCTGGCGCTGCTTTGGCTGCTGCCGGTGGTCGGCTACGGCTTCGCCTGGGTCGGCCATTTCTTCTTCGAGCACAACCGGCCGGCCACCTTCAAATACCCGCTGTTCAGCCTAATGGGCGACTGGGTAATGTTCCGCGATATGCTTACGGGCCGCATTGCGTGGTGATGCCGCCGTGTGCGGCAGGCTGATGGCCACGCGGGTGTAGCGGCCAGCCTCCGATTCGCAGCCGATCTCGCCGCCGAAGGATGTCACCACGCGCTTGCAGAAGGCCAGGCCCATGCCGGTACCGCCGCCATTATGGTGCGTGGTGTAGAACGGCTCGAATACGTGGGGCAGGACATCGGGCGCAATGCCGTGACCGTTGTCCGTCACGACCAGCCAGTTGTGCATGCCGCGCGAATAACACTCGACGTCCACGGCACCACTGCCATTGAGCTTCACGGCCTGCAGGGCATTCTTCAGCAAGTTGTACAGCACGAACATCAATAGCACGTCCGAACCGTGGAAGCTGTACTCGTTGCGGATGGTGACGCGCACTTGCGAGCGCTCGGTGCCGGAGAAGGGGTAGCAGGCCATCGCTTCATCCACGCATACGCTGACCGAATGCACGGCGAAGCTCTCGCTGCGCATGATGCCATCGCGCGCAGAGGCCAGCAGCATGTCCACGATGAAGTTCGAGCGCGACACTTCCGCATCGATGCTGCGCGCAATTTCGCCCAGGTGTTCCAGCTGGCGTGTGCCCAGCGCACCCTGGTGCTCAGGTCGGTAGCCCGCAATGAGTTCGGGCAAGCTGCGCGCCAGGATACGGGTCTGGCAGCGGATGCTGGCCAGAGGCGTGCGCATCTCATGCGCAATGGTGGCGGCAGCAGCCATCGGATCGGCCAGCAAGTTGTGCCGCACGATGGCCTGGGCGATCAGGCCCAGCGAAGCCATGATGAACACCACGCCCGGCGGATAAATCGCGACCCCGTAGTTGCACAGGTAATCGATGGCTGCGCCGAAGTAGATCAGGATGCTGACGAAGACATAGCGCAGGCGCGTGCGTTCGGTCGAAACCGCGCGCTGCTGGCGCCTATACAGCAGCCACAAGGCACGCCCGATCACAATCACGGTCTGAGCCAGGTGCAGCGGATGCAGCCAGCCGGCCTTCGGATAGGCGCCGTAGAAGTAATGCTGCAAGCCTGACAGCATCCAGTCCGTCGTGGGCAGCAGCAAGCCCAGGCCGCACGCGAACAGGTAGCTGATGTAGAGGCCGGGACGCTCGTCCTTGCTGCCGGTCAGCTCGATGATGAAGTGGTACAGCGTGGTCGGCAGGAACAGGATGGGCAGGTAGCCCAGGCGCGCCAATGCCATGGCGGTGGTGTCGTCATGCGTCAGGAACAGCAGCGCCCAGCTCGCCTGCCAGAAGAAGGTCGTGGCACATACGGCGAAAAAGGTCAGCCCGACCCGGTTCGGGCCGCGCGAACGCAGTACGTACAGCCCATAGCAAATAAATAGGGCTGAGACCAATGCCGGTATTAGCGCATACATTGAGTTTCCTCAGCTTGAAAACGAATTGTTAACAGCTTATTGGCAAGAAATTGGCCAAGTATTGAGGAATATCAATAGTTCGGCGCGCCAATCGGAAAAAGTAAGGGCTGGCATTAAGCCGTTTTACTTTTATGGAGAAATAGTCCTATGTACGTGCACGTCCCAGCCCCCGACGCCCCTGCCGCAGCCGAAATGACTTTCCACCACAAGATTTCGATTTTCCTCAAGGATTCCAATGCCTATGGCAATACCTACTTTGCGCGGTATTTCGAATGGCAAGGTGTTTGCCGGGAGAAGTGGTTTTATGAATGTATTTCCCGCGACATGCTGCAGGCGGAGGGGGTATTTATTACCAAGCATGCGCAGAATGATTACCTGCAAGAGACTTTCCCGTTCCAGGAAGTTTCTTGCGAAGTAAATACCTACGACGTGCGCAAGTGTTCATTCTGGCTTGAGTTCCGCTTTTATGCCGACGGCCACCCCGTCTCGGTAGGCCGGCAGCAGATCGTCTTCGCCAACCACGCGAAGCAGATCTCCGCGCTGCCCGAGCTCGTGCTCAAGCGCATCAAGCGCTACGCCCTCAGGAAATAGCTGCCCAGCCCGTGTCCCACCCTGGGGTCACACCCGAAATGGGACACGAGCACGGCCGTAGAATGCTTGAGCCCGTGTCCCGATTGGGGTGTGACCCCAAGGTGGGACACGAGCCCTGCTGTAGCGCTTACTTGCTGGCGGCGATCCAGGCGTCGACTTTGGATTCCAGCAGGGCGAGCGGTACGGTGCCGTCGCCGAGCACTATGGCGTGGAACTTGGCCAGCGTGAACTTGCTGCCCAGGGCTTTCTCGGCTTTGGCGCGCAGTTCCTGGATCTTCAGGGCGCCTGTCTTGTAGGCCAGCGCCTGCGCCGGCCATACCATGTAGCGCTCGGTCTGGTTGCGCGCCACGCTTTCATCGCCCAGGGTTTCGGTCATGTATTTGATCGATTGTTCGCGGGTCCAGCCTTTGGCGTGCATGCCGGTGTCCACCACCAGGCGCACCGCGCGCAGCATCTCGTCGTTCAGGTGGCCGAAGTATTGTGCGGGGTCTTCGTACAGGCCCATTTCCTTGCCCAGGGTTTCGGCGTACAGCGCCCAGCCTTCGGTGAAGGCGGTGTTGCCGCCGAATTTGCGGAACTTCGGCATGTCCAGTTCCTGCATCAGCGCGATGTGGAAGTGGTGGCCTGGTTTGCCTTCGTGCAGGAACAGGGTGTTCATGCCGGTGCTGCCGTACTTGGTCGGGTCGGTCACCACGGACCAGAACACGCCAGGGCGCGAGCCATCCAGCGCCGGTGCGGTGTAGTGGTCGGAGGCGGTATCGCGGCTCAGCTCTGGCTCCAGGCGCAGGTCGAGCTTGGCCTTCGGAATCAGGGTGAACATGGCGGGCAGCTTGGTGTCCAGCAGGTCGTTCAGCTTGTGGTACACGGCCTGCACTTCCTCTTCCGTTTTGAACGGGAAGAATTTCGGCTGCTGCGACACCCACGTCGGCAGGCCGGCTGCCGGGCCGTTATAGCCGAGCTTCGGTCCCAGCTTGGCGTATTCAGCCTGGATGCGCGCGACTTCGCGCAGGCCGGTCTGGTGGATTTCTTCCGCGGTCTTGCTGGTGGTGGTGGAATCGGCGATGCGCACCTTGTACCAGGCTTCGCCGTTCGGCAGCGCGCTCCAGCCGGTGCTGGTGCGGCAGGCCGGGATATATTCTTTCTCCACGAAGGCGGACAGCTTGCTCAGCGCAGGATTCAGCTTGTCGGCGACAGTGGCGCGGTAAGCGGCTGCCAGGCGCTGCTTGTCAGCGTCGCTGAAGCTGGCTGGGAACTTGGTCACCGGCGTGAAATAGATGTTCTTTTCAGGCGTTTCGCTGACCAGCTTCTGGAACTGCGGCAACGCGGCAACCATGATGGCGCGCGGCTGGGTGATGCCCTTGGCCATGCCTTCCTTCATATTGGCGATGGCCTGGTCGATCCAGGCTGGAAGCTGGTTCAGGCGGCTCAGGTAAGCCTCGTATTCCTTGACCGTGGTCAGGGGCTGCGACGCGTCGCCGCCCGAGAAGTTGGCCAGGGTGACCGGCATGCTGCTCATGTGCTCGATCGGCAGCAGGTGTTCCGGGAATGGTTCGTAAGCCAGGTAGGTCTTCAGCTCGAAGGCCATCACGTCGTAGCTGATACGGTCGCCGCGATTGAGCTGCGCACGCGGAATCGCCTGCAAGCGCTTGGTGAAGTTGCGGTACAGGTCGAACTGCTTGGCGCGCGATTCAGGCCAGATGGCGGTGCCCAATTGGTCGTCGAAGCGGTTGTCGCCATTCTGCGTTGCCCCTACCGGGTCGAATTTGGCGATGGCATCGTAGTACTCGTCGGCCAGTGCCCAGAACTGCTTTTTGGCTGCCTCATTGCTCTTGGCCGGTGCCTTTTCAACCGCGGCCGGCTTGGCCGCAGCAGCGTTGGCGTGGACAGGGGCATAAGCCAGCAAAACGGCCGCTGCCAGCGCGCCGAGGGTAATACGATGTTTCATTTGTCTTGGTCCGGGTAAATGAAGGAGCGACAAGCATAGCCGAGCAGGGCCGCTGCTACAATGTTGCCAGATCGCCAAACACGAGGAGGGAAGGCCCATGTCGTATCCGCACATCGTTCGCAAGGCCGCCGCACAGGAGGCGGAAGGCACGTTCTCGCATCCGTGGAACCCGAACTCGGAGATCAGCGGCTCGCAGCTGTCGCGCATGGCGGGCTTGAAGCGCACTGGCGTCAGCATTGGCCGCATCAAGCCGGGCAAGGAGTCCTTCGCCTACCACCTGCACCACAACGAGGAAGAATGGGTCTACATTCTTTCCGGGCGCGGCATTGCCCATATCGATGGCGAGGATTATGAGCTGGAGCCGGGCGACTTCGTCGGCTTCCCGACGCCGTCCAAGGCGCACCAGATGATCAACCGCGGCACTGAGGACCTGGTCTACCTGATGGGCGGCGAAAACCTGGAAAGCGAAGTGGCGGACTTCCCTGCACTCGATCGCCGCATGGTGCGCACAGGCGACAAGATCAAGGTCTACAAACTCTCTGAAGGCAAAGACTTCGGCCCGCTATGAAAAAAATCCTGGCAATGACAATCGTCGTCGCGACGTTGGCGGGATGCACCGCGCCGATGGGACACCGTGGCTGCAATGCGGAGAAATTCGATACCTTCCTGCCGCGCTATATGAGCGACCGGCAGTTCGCGACTGAGCGCACGGTGTTCCCGCTCGAATCGCTGAACAAGGCGGAAGAAAAGAAAACGCTGGTAACGCGCGAGCAGTTTGCGGCATCAAGCATGCTGGCGGATTTGGTCAAAGCCGAACATCTGTCTACCAGGCAGCATGCGACGCCGGGCGGAATAGAGCTTAATATCTTCCGGCCCGACTCCGACTCGCTGGTCTATTTCTACCGTTTCCGCCAGCAGGACGGCTGCTGGTACCTGTGGCAATTCGAAGATTCATCACTGTGAAAATATGCTGAGCAAGCGCGGAATGTTTTATATGTTGTTGGCGGGCGCCCTGATAGGCGGCATGTGGTACTCGACGCGGATAATGCCGTCGCTGGCAAAAGGCGTACAGACCATGCGCAAGGGTTGCGGCCCCAAGGCCCCTGAATCGTTTGACGCCTTCCTGCCGCGCTACCAGTCCGACCGCATGTTTGCCAATGCGCGCACCACCGACCCGCTGGAAAAAGTGCTGAACGGAGACAACGGCCCGGTGTCATCCATGGTGCCGCGCACCGAGTACCGCAGCCAGGAGCTGCTGGGCGACATCGTCAAGAAGCAAGGCATGGCCGTCCGCCGCGGGGACGGAACGGCCGAAGTGGAAGCAGGACCCGTCACCTATCGCTTCCGCCTGCAGGGCGGATGCTGGGAGCTGTGGCAGGCCGAGTCCTGAACCTCAGGCTGCGTCCAGCGACTCCGCCCCGGTCATTAGCGATTCCACGGCGCGCTCGAACAGCGGCGAGTATTCCACCGGCCGCAGGCTGCCATCGCGCATTGCCGCCAGCAGTGCGGCGCGCGAGTACACCAGTGGCGTGGCATGGTCCGGTGCCGTGAACAGGAAGCCAGCATTGCGGGGCGCCACCACCGCCAAGCGCAGCGGAACATAGCTGTCGCCGGACTGCATCTCGAAGCCATTGCCGGCATGCGCCCATTGCAGCCATTCGTCTTCATAGTTCGATACCGGTGCCAGCGCCGGGTCGGGCTGCACCGTGGCCAGCACGCCATGCATCGCAAACTCGGCCCTGAACTGTGCTTGCCCCGGCAAGGCATCGGCATGCGTGGTGGCGGCCAGGGCCGGTTGTCCCGGGTCGATGGCCGCAAAACGCTCGCGCAATCCAGCGACGTTCATGCGCGGCGTGGTAGGCATCGGCATGTTATTGCACAACACATCCATGTGCAGCGACACCAGTTCGTCCAGCGCCGCCTGCGCATCCGCTTCGCTCATGCCAATTGTCGCCAGGCCGGCGCGCAGTTCGCGGCCCAGGGCCGGCAGCATTTTCATCAGCACCGCGCGTTCTTCCGGCAGGATTTTCTCCTGCGCGCTCCACACCAGCTCCGGCAGCAGTTTGCTGTAATCGGGCTGGCGGCCATAGGTATGCACCATGACCTGCGCCCAGGTGCCGGTGATGAAGTCCATCATGCGGCGGTCGACATTGACCGATTCGAGTTGGCCGCGCAAGTTATCGGCCAGGGCGGCCACGAACGGCGCCACTTTCACTGCGCGCTCGAAAGCCGGCATGGCACGGCGCACCACCGGATCGCATTCGCGCAGCAGGGCGGCAATAAAGCCGTCCAGTTCCAGCGCGGCATCGGCGAATACGGAAGGATCGTGCTCGTACTGCTGCAGCACCTGGTTGACCAGCCGTTCCACTTCGCCTTGCAATGGCTGCATCAGCTCCGAATCGGCGCCAATGCCGATAGCGGCACTGCCTATGCGGTCCAGCAGGTGGCGCGCCGGCAGGTGGGCGCCCTGCAGCACTGCCAGGTCTTTCAAGGCTGCACGCAGGAAGGGCGCGTGCAAGCGGCTCAGTTGCTGGCGGATGCCTTTCGGCAGCTGGTCATCATTCAGGATGAACTCGAACAGCAGGCCGACCAGCTCCACCACAATGCGTTCCGAACCGTGCGGCAGGTTCGCCATCCGGTCGAGCAGGGCCAGTGGCGGTTGCGGGCCGCTGGCTGCATGCTCGCGCTGGAGCTGGCGCAAAGCGTTATCAAGCTGCACGCGCAAGGTATTCTGTGCCTGCGGGGCGCTGCGCCGGATGCCGGAGGGGTTGAAAATGCTGAAGACCAGCTCTTGCAGTTCCGGCTTGGACGGCATGTCCGGCTGCCCGTGCAAGATGCTTGGCGGGTCTTGCCGGATTTCCTGCTGCACGGCGCCCAGGCGCGCCACCCGCTGGCGCATGGCAGCGTCAACGTCGGCCTGCCCTGTGGCGGCGCGTTGCCAGGCCAGCCGCTCCTGTTCCAAGCGGTTCAGCGCCGAAGGGCGAGCCACCAGGCGCGAACGGATGCCGCGCGATTCGAACACTTCGCGCAGGCGGGTGTAGAAGTCGCCCAGCTCCGCCGTCATGGCTTGAGACAGGGTGTCGAACAGCAGCTTGCTTTGCGCCTCGTCCGTCACCATGGCGTGCAGCGTGTCATACAGGGAGCGCGCCAGCAGGTAAGGGCGGAACGGGTTTTCGCGTTCGCGCACTTCGCTGTCGCCATGCATCTGGGCGATGATCAGGTTCAGGTGGCCGAGACTGAGTTCGTCGGCGTCGCGCAGTTTCAGCAGCAGGCGCTCGACTTCGATCTGGCGCGTTACGACTTCGTCATCGATCAGGGTCAGGGTATCGGCGCTGAAGTTGTGCAAGCCGGTGCGCAGGTCCGTGTGCATGGTCTGCATGGCGCGCGCCAGCAGGCCTGCGTACGAGCGCTCCATGCGCGCACGCATGGCGGCACCCTGCTCACGCAGGAAGATGCGGCATGCCCCGGCCAGGCGCTGTTCCGCCGGCGGCGCCGTACGCAGGGTTTCGCCCAAGACTGCGTCGGCCTGGTCGGTCATCCGTTTGCACAGTGTCGCAAATCCGATTTGCGCTTCTTCTAGGGCGAGTGCAAGCACCCTTTTCAACGTTTGCATATGCCTAGATTCTATCGAAATGTTGCGCCTAACAGTCAACAATTTAACGGTCGAAAGTGTGTCAAAATGCAATTTTGACCGGAGTTTCCTGCAATGCGTATCGCGCTAGTTGCTGCCTTGATGTTAACCGCAGTGTCGGCCCAGGCCGATGTAAGCCTGGTGGGCACCCTGAAAGAGAGGGCCCTGTTATCGGTTAACGGTGGCGCACCACGCACTTTCCCCGTTGGCGCCACGCTGCCTGATGGTAGCAGACTGGTGGGAGTCACGTCGGGCGAAGCGACCATAGAAGATGGCGGCAAGCGCTATGTCATCCGCCTGGGCGAGTACGCGGCATCCAGGACAGATGGTGGCGGCAATTCCATGGTGCTGTCGCCCGATACGAACGGACATTATGCGGTGGATGGGGCGATCAACGGCGTCCCGGTGAAAATGATGCTCGATACTGGCGCCACGCTGGTCTCGATTCCCGCCTCAATGGCGGCCAGGATGGGCATCGACTACAAGAATACGGGGCGCCGCGCCGCCACCCAGACCGCGGCCGGCACGGCCCCGGTGTGGATCGTGAAGCTGGATAAGGTGAAGGTGGGCACGTTCGAGTTTTCCAATGTGGACGGCTCCATCAACGAAGCCGGCCTGAACGTCATCCTGCTCGGTAACTCGGTCCTCAAGCGGCTTGATATGAAGACGGAGTCGGGGACCCTGACGCTGACGAAGCGTTTCTAGCATACAGCGCCGCTACCACGTCCGACTGCGTCACGATGCCGGCAAAGCGGTCTTCGTGATCGAGCACCGGGATGTGGTGGAAGCCGGAATCGGCCATCAGCGGCACCAGTTCGGTGATTGGCGTATCGACCTTGGCCGTGCGCGGGTGCCTGACCATGATCTGGCCGACCACCTCGGGCTTCTCCGAATGCGACGTGCCGGATGGGCGCAGGAAGTCCCGCAGCTGGCGGCGCATGCCGTGGTAATCATCCAGCCCGCCATGGGTCATGAAATCGCTGGTGGTGACGATGCCGATCACGCGCCGCACGCGGTTCAGCACTGGCACCGCTGCAATGCGGTGCTGGCGCATTTCACGCCAGGCGTCGGCCAGCGGCGTCGCGAATTCGGCCGTCACGACATCCTTTGACATGATGTCGCCGCACGTAATGATGCCGAAGCGTCGCTGGTAGGCGCGCATCTCCGTTTTCAGGAACAGTTCTTCCAGGTCGTCGCGGCTGATGTCCAGTTCCTGGTTGTACTGGCGCAGCACGGCGTCCAGGTCTTCCGGCTGGAAACCGAAGCGCACCGTCGGCACCTCGTCCTTCGTCGCATGCGGATTCGGATGCGCGAGCTGCTGGCTATGTGGATAGCGACGCCCGGTCAGGTTGTTGTAAACGATTGCCGCGAGCACGATCAGTACGCAGTCCAGCAGCACCGGCCCCAAAGGCAGGCGGTAGCCCATGGAATGCACGGCCGGGCCGCCAATCACCATCATCAGTGCCGTGGCGCCGCCGGGCGGGTGCAGGCAGCGCAGCGCGAACATGGCGGCAATCGCCAGCGGGGTCGCCAGGGTAGCGGCCACCGGGCCAGGGCCAAAGAACTGCACGCAAGCCACGCCCATCAGGCCGGAGACGACGTTGCCGCCGATGACCGCCCAAGGCTGCGCCATCGGGCTGGCAGGAAGGCAGAACAGCAGCACGGAAGAAGCGCCAATCGGCGCCACCAACCACAGGGCGTTATTGCCCAGCAGGTAATGGGCGCCGAAGCTGGTTATCAAAAGGCCAAGCAGGGCGCCGAAGCTGGCCCGCAAACGCTGGCGCTGGCTGGTATTGCTGCGGGCAGGAAGCAGGGAGACAAGCACGGATTTCAGCATCCGGCCATTATCCCACGGTTGGCCGCTACTCTCAGCCACCCGCCCCGTGCGACACAAGGTCAAGCGGCAGGCTGGTGGTGTACTTGATCTGCTCCATCGAGAAGGCGGACGACACGCCGGTCAGTTGCGCGGCCTTGATCAGCTTCTTGTAAAAACGGTCATACCCTTCGATATCGGTGGTCACCACCTTCAGCAGGTAGTCGATGTCGCCGCTCATGCGGTGGAACTCCTGTACTTCCGGCAGCGCCACCACGGCGGCGGCAAACTTCGCCAGCCATTTTTCGTCGTGCTGGCTGGTGCGCACGCTGACGAAGACCGTCACCGGCAAGCCCGCCTTGCGGCGATTGATGATCGCTACACGGCGGTCGAAATAGCCATCCTCCTCCAGCCGCTTCAGCCGCTTCCAGCAGGGCGTGGTCGAAAGGCCAACCTTTTCCGCCAGCTCGGCAACGGACAGCGTGCCATCCACCTGCAGCGCCCCCAGAATCGCGTAATCGTAGCGGTCAAGATCGTTCATTTTTATTTATATCGATATTTGGAATGCTTATTCTACATTAAGGCCTGTTTGAGGTAATTTTGGAATGCCTGATTCACAGCCAGTTCGTAAACTATTGAGTATGAGCAAAGAAATCTACCTCGACGGGAATGCCACCACCTGCGTGCTGCCAGCCGCCATCGACGCAGCCGTGCAAGCCATGCGCGATTGTTTCGGCAATCCCAGCAGCACCCACGCCACCGGCCTGAAGGCCAAGGCCATGATGGACACCGTGCGCCTGCGCGCCAAACGCCTGCTGGGCGTGGGCAGCGGCCGCATCATGTTCAATAGCGGCGCCACGGAAGGCATCCAGACCGCCGTGCTGTCGGCGCTGTGCGCACTGCGCGAACGCCGCGAGCGCGGTGAAGCCATCGGCAGCCTGCTGGTCTACGGCGCCACCGAACACAAGGCAGTGCCGGAAGCGCTGGCGCACTGGAACCGCCTGCTGGGCCTGGGCCTCGAACTGAAAAAGCTGCCGGTCGACTGCGACGGGCGCCATGACCTGGCCGCACTGCGTGCCTTGGCGCCGCAAGCCGCTTTCGTCTGCACCATGGCCGCCAACAACGAAACTGGCGTAGTGTCCGACCTGGCCGGCATCGGCGCTGTCCTGGTGGGCAGCAAGGCACTGTGGATGGTCGATTGCGTGCAGGGCTTGGGCAAGCTGCCGCTGGACCTCGGCAACACCCGTATCGACTACGCCCCATTCTCCGGCCACAAGCTGTATGCGCCAAAAGGCATTGGCATGCTGTACGTCCGCGAAGGCGCGCCATACACGCCGCTGGTGATGGGCGGCGGCCAGGAAGCCGGCCTGCGCTCCGGCACTGAGAACATGGCGGGCATTGCAGCGCTGGGCGCCGTGCTGGCCGCGCTGGAAGAGGGCGGTACCTTCCGCTCGCCGGCGGAACTGCACGGCTTCCGCGAAAAGCTGGCCGCCAGCCTGCGCGCCGCTTTCCCCGGCATTGTATTCAACGCGCCGTTCGACAAGGCGCTGCCGACCACCCTGAACTTCTCCGTGCCTGGCTTGTCGAGCAAAGAACTGCTGGACGTGTTCGACGCCGCCAATGTCCGCGTCAGCGCCGGCAGCGCATGCTCCGCCGCCAAGGCCGCACCAAGCTATGTGCTCGACGCAATGGGCCTGCCGGCCTGGCGCAGCAGCAGCGCTGTCCGCATGTCCTTCGGCCCGCTGGCCAGCGAAGAAATCATCAATGAAGCCTGCGCGCGCATCGAACGTTGCGGCCAGGCGCTGCGCACCGCCGGTTTGCTCGATACGCCAGGCGACGCCGCAGACGTGCCGGAAGGCGTACTGCAACTGAGCCTCGCGGGCAACCACACCTGGCTGCTGCTGGACGCACCATCGCGCCAATGCATCGTAATCGATCACCAGCCCGAGTTGGGCGAGCGCATTGACAGCCTGCTGCGCAGCCACGGCTATGAGGCCACCGCGCGCTTCAGCACGCAAGGTGATGCAGCGTGGCCGGCCGCTAGCGAGAGCCTGGCGTTCGGCGCACACACGCTGCGCCGCGTGGGTCTGGGCCCCGGCCAACAGGCATACCTGCTTTGCAGCGGTAATAAGGTAGATTACGCCTTCACCGGCCTGGCGCCGTTATCCGCACTGGCTGGCAAGCTTCCAGACGATACGCTGGTATGCGCAGGCCGCGAAGAGTTGAATGCCTGCTGCACCAGCCTGCGCGCCGAAGCGCAAGGAAGCGCAGCTAGTGCAGACCTGAACATCGACAGCATCGCGCTGGCGCGCCTGCTGGAAGCGCATCCGCAAGCGGTGCTGGTGGACGTTCGTGAAGTGTACGAGCAGGCCGCCTGCATCCCAGGCGACCACGCTGCGCAAAGCGTGCCACTGAGCCGGTTGGCAGCTTTCGTGCCTGGCTGGCTGCACGCCGCAGAACAGCCACCGCTGGTGTTCTTTTGTCGCAGCGGTAACCGCAGTGCCAAAGCCGCGCAATGCCTGCGCCGCCTCGGCTATCGCAACGCTTATAGCCTAGGTGGAGGAATTGCCCTGGCATCACCAGCACTGGCGCTGGCTGCATGATTTTGTGAGGTTGTATCCTGCTTGCGGCGGCCTTTGAGCCGCCGTTTTTTTTAGGTTCATCGCGGATTACCGGGAAGACCAAGTTGTAAACGCAAGAGAGCAGTAAGGAAGAGTCATTGTGCGACCAAACCCTCTAACTAACCAACTTCATGGTAAGTCTGGTGGCCGATCCGGCTAGCCCACTGATTTGCTCCCACTGCGGCGCTGATGCACCATGCGATCACGAAACGATCTGAATTCACTGGATCAGCCGTAAAAAATTCATTTGTGGAGATTGGAGAGAATCGCGCAGGTTTGTGTCGAATATACTATTTCCTATTGGAAATTAATTTACGATGGGAATTATGCTTATTCTTCGAAGGATGCTCGCACTTGCGTTGTTGCTTTACGCCGCCGTACTCTCGCACAGCGCCAGCGCCACTGAGAGCTTAGTCGCTACAAAGATGTGGTACCCAGGCACGGGCCGTTTTTACACGCTGGCCGATGCGTTAAGTTTCGCACAAACGCAATGGTGTACTAACGGTAGGTTTGACTGCTCAACAGAGTATGTTGGCGAAACCTATATGGGATATGAAGGAACTTGGCACTATCAGACCATTGCGCATTACAGCATCCGCAACTCGGATGGCACGATTTCAAACGTCAGCGCTAATACCGGTGGTTCCATCTACTTTGAATGCCCAAGCGGGTTTAGCGAGAATAGATCCAAAATTGTCCCTAGTGCGACCTGTCAGCGGCCAGATCCCATCCTTACACCCTGTTTCCTTTGCGGCGCGGCTGCACAGTTTGTTGGCAACCCAATCTTCCTTGCCGGTGGAGTGAAACAGCAAGTCGAAGTTGACTATGAAAATGCGACAGGAACGCTGCAGTTTGTCCGAACCTATCGTAGCGATCAGCGTAAATGGGAACACAACTACTCGAGCTTCGCCACAGACTTTACCCAAGCTCCGGTTTCCAACGCAGCGCCGAATTCTTGTTATTGGGGCCAAGGTACAACTAGTTGGGAATGGCGGTGCTTTGATTATGGTCCACGCGGCCAAGCTAATGATGTGCTGGTACGTAGGGCGAATGGCCGCCTGCTTTACTTTGGTACAAGTACTGATCTCAGCCCAGCAAAAGACGTCAACGATCGCGTAACACCTGCCCTGGATGAAGCGGGCAAGCGCATTGGTCTGCAAGTTACTAACGGACAAACCGATGCGATCGAAATCTATGATCTGAACGGCCGCTTGGTTTCATCACGAGATCGCAACGGCCAAACGACAACTTTCACCTACAGTGCAGCTGATACCCCTAAGGAAGTCGCACCTCGAGAGGGGCTACTTCTCACCGTGGCCGACACCTTCGGCCATGAACTTCATTTTTCGTACGACGATCACGCTCAGCTGACAACGATGAGAGATCCGGCTGGGAGCCTATATCGGTATACGTACAACGCCAACGGAACGTTAGATAAGGTGACTTATCCGGATGGAAAAGAGCGTCGCTATGTGTACGGCGAGTTAGACAAAACGTCGGGAGCATCCCTGCCGTACGCGCTTACCGGAATTATCGATGAAAACAACGTGCGGTTTGCGACGTACACCTACGATTCATCAGGACGCGCCATTTCGACCGAACATGCCGGCGGTGTCGAGAAATATACGGCTACCTATCCATATTCTGACCAGGCGATCGTGATCGATCCGCTTGGTACCAAGCGTACGTACAACAGCATATCGAATTTAAATGTATACCGGGCATACTCTACAGATCAGCCAAATCTCCTGCTCGGTGGAAATTATGTGGAGTCGACGTCAATTTCTTATGACGTAAACGGCAACATCAGCCGCTTCCAGAATTTCGATCGCTCAACAACGACTTACACCTACGACTTGGCCCGCAATCTGGAAACTAAGCGGGTGGAAGGATCTGGGTCTACAGTGGCTCGCACCATAAGTACCGAATGGCACCCCACGTATCGTTTGCCGATGCGTATAGCTGAACCGAAACGTATTACAAGTTTCACTTACGATGATCACGGCAACGTGTTGACAAGAACGGTGCAAGCGACCACGGATGCGAATGGTATGAGCGCCTTTTCTGCCACAGCATCAGGCTTGCCGAAGACCTGGACTTACACTTACGACACATTTGGTCACGTGCTGACTGTTAAAGCCCCACGTACGGACGTGAACCCAATTTCCACCTTCACATACGATGCGGAAGGTAATTTGGCAACGTCTACGAACGCAGCAGGGCACACAACCACTTACTCAAATTACGACCTGAACGGCCGTGTGGGACGCGTCACAGATCCAAATGGGTTGATCACCGACATCACTTATAAACCGCGTGGCTGGCCGTCTTCGATAAGCAGCGGTGGCGAGACCACAAGCTATGACTATGACGGTGTGGGGCAAGTTATTCAGGCCACTCTGCCCGATGGCAGTGCCCTCAGTTACACCTATGATGGCGCTCATCGCCTGACGGCCATTCGTGATAGCCAAGGTCACAGCATCACCTATGTTCTGGACCCAATGGGTAACCGCATAAGTGAACAAAGTAAAGACGCTAGTGGCACATTGACGCGCCAGATCACTCGCGTGTATGACGCTTTAAATCGCGTTAAACAAGTTTCCGGAGCACAGCAATGAAACTGAAGCGCTTGCTCTTCATTCCTACCGCACTGACATTGACTAGCGGCGTCCTCGCGCAGGTGCAGGACACTACGACAAGCTACATGTACGATGCAGTAGGCCGCGTCACACAAATCACTGATCCGCTCGCCCGCATCACGAAGCAAGAATACGATGGGCTTGGACGCAGAACAAAGATTCTGGACGCTAAAAATGGCATCACTCAGTTCATCTACGATGGCCTTGACCAGCTCACAAAGGTCATTGACGCGCGTAATCTCGCAACCGTCTATTCGATTGACGGTCTCGGAAACCTGGTCCAGACCAGCAGCCCCGATACTGGCAACACGGTTAACACTTACGACGAAGCGGGCAATCTGACGCGTCGCACCGATGCGAAGAACCAGGCCACAACGTACCAGTACGATGTGCTGAATCGCGTTACCTCCGCGGCGTTTAGCGATGGCAGCAGCGTTACCTACGTCTACGACCAGGGCGCCAACGCGATCGGCCGCCTGAGCCAGGTGACCGATGTCAGCGGCAGCATCCAATACGGCTACGACCAGCATGGAAGGGTAGTCAGCGAAGTGCGCACAATTGGCGGCCAGGCTTACACCACGACCTACCGCTACGACCAGTACGGCCGCCTCTCCGGTCTCACTTACCCGAGCGGCCGCAGCGTCGACTACGAGCGCGATGACATGGGCCGCATCAAGGAAATCCGCAGCGCCAAGGATGGCGCGCCGCAGCTACTGGTTAGCCAGGTGACGTACCAGCCCTTCGGCCCGCTGCAATCGCTGGTGTTCGGCAACGGCCAGACCTACTCACGCAGCTACGACCTCAATGGCCGCATGACGAGCTACACGCTCAATGGCCAAGTGCAAACGCTGGCCTACGACGCGGCGAGCCGCATCACAGGCGTTACCGACGGCGGCAATGCCGCCAACAACCGCACTTACGGCTACGACGAACTCGATCGCCTCACCAGCGAGCAGCGCCCCCAGCGCAGCCTGGGCTACAGCTATGACGCCGTCGGCAACCGCACGCAATATGTAAACGGCGCCGCATCAACCGCCTACACGTACGGCAGCACCAGCAACCGCCTGACGCAACTCACCGGTAGCCAGAACGCCAGCATCGCCACCGACGCCAACGGCAGCATCACCAGTAACGGCAGCGCCAGCTTCAACTATGACGCGCGCGGCCGCATGGTGTCGGCCAACACGGCCATCGGCCTGGTGAGCTACAAGATCAATGCCCTCGGCCAGCGCGTGCAGAAAATCACGCCAACCTCGACCACGGTTTATCACTACGACGGCAGCGGCAAGCTGATCGCCGAAAGCAGCGATGGCGCGCTGACCGAATACGTCTACCTGGGCGACATGCCGGTCGCGGTACTGAAATAAGACATGGAGAAACACGTGTTCAAGAAACTCTTCACTGCGGCATGGGTGGCATTGCTGTTCACCTTCTGCCAACTGGCAGCAGCCACAACGAACGTGAGCGTTACCGCAACCCCAAGTAATCCAACTGCCCCAGCGACCGTTACGCTGGCAGTGAGCGGGGATTCGGATGGCAATCCGATCATGGTCACCAAAGTGGAATACTTTAATGGCACAACATCGCTGGGCGTGAGCGTGCAGTCGCCGTTCACGCTGACGCTCAACAACCTCGCCGCGGGTACCTATCAGATAAGTGTCAAGGTCACCACGACCGACCCTGCCAACCCTGTTCTCCAATCCGCCCCGCTGGCACTTACGGTTGGCACCGCACCAGGTGCGGCGACAGCCTATTTCATCCACACCGACCAACTCAACACCCCGCGCGCGATTACTAATGGCAGCGGCGATCTGGTGTGGCAATGGGACAGCGATCCGGTCGGCAAGGATACGCCGAACGAACAGCCAACTGGGCAACCAGCCTTCACGTTCAACCAGCGCTTCCCGGGGCAGCAGTTTGACCGGGAAAGCAATCTGCATTACAACTACTTCAGGGATTATGACCCGGCGCTGGGGCGGTACATCCAAAGCGATCCGATTGGCCTCAAGGGCGGTCTGAATACATACGCATACGTTAGCGGCAATCCGCTCTCATTCTTGGACCCCTTTGGACTTGAAGAATGGTCGACTATTCAATGCGACGGGAAAGGGGGATTTGAAACCGTGAATAACGATTATGGTCCGGGCAGGCAATGTACGGAAATTCATGAGCGATCCCACATCCCGGACTGGAAAGAGGAATTCGGACAAGATGCGTGCGAGGGTAAAGCAAGGGGCTACGTGCCACTGCCAAAGGAAAACTCAAAGGAATATATGTACTTCCGGAGGGATTCCGAATGCAGGGCATACGAGGCTGAACGGGCTTGCGTAAAGAAATGCAATAATCCCGACGTTCAAAAAAGATGGGATCAAGGATGGATCAAGAATCAATGCGGCACGGATTCTGATAGCTGGGTAAATCGACAGAAGAATTGGAAAAGAAAATAAAGGTAAATCATGAAGCTGCGACTCTTAATTCTAATTCTGATCAGTGCTCTAGGATTTTCTAATCCTGTCATCGCAGATGTGATGCAAGGAAAAAAGCATCCTGTATTAACTGTTGACTCCGCGAGGATCATCGCAGATGCGGAGTTTAGGAAAATCACAAATGATTCGGTGAAACGGTTTTCAGTCCAATTGATACAGAATGACAAGCAAGAGATCGTCTTCGCTTACGAGGATTTAGATGTTGCGCTAAGACCAGGGGGTGAAATATATATTACTGTCAATAAAAAGACGCGGAAGGTTGCGTGGCGGCATGGATATTAATTCTAGGGTGCTACTTTCGCTGAGCCTGTCAGAAATTTAGTGTGAATCCGGGGGCATGAGATAATTCCGAAAGGGATGGTCCATGCCCGATGCTGAATTTACCCACCTTCTCGCCACCGAAGGCGACGCCAAGAACCACCGCAACGGCAAGAGCCGTAAGACCGTGCTGGCACCCGGCGGCGAGCTGGAGATCCCACGTGACCGTCTTTCCAACTTCGAGCCCAAGCTGGTGGCCAAGCATCAGCGCCGCATGAGCCGGTGCCATGAGCCGGTGCCAGGTCTGTTATTCGGACAGCTAGGATAAATCTCAAGGTCCGTCAATTTGAGAGCGGCCTGCGTTCGCAAGACATTGACGAGTTGTCTTCGAGGCTGTCGGCGGCGGGGATTGAACACCGCGCGACAGCTCTGGTCCTCGAAATAGAATTGTACTGAGCTTCCTTACAGCTTCATCTCAAGCATCGCGCGGAACAAGACGCTGGTTGGCGTGATGGTGGTATCGCTTCGACGCCCCGTCGCTTCGACATAGGACGACTGCGTCAGGTTATCCTGGTGCAGCATGTTCGATGCAGACAGGCGCAATTGCGTCTTCGGCGTGAACTTCCACAAGCCATACAGGTCCAACGCGCGCTTTGGTACGGAGTAGGCGTACTGCCTGTCGGAGATGCGTACTTCGCCGCCTCCCTGGTAGCTGTAGGAGCCGCCGAGCGTTAGCGGCAGCTTGTCCAGCTTCCAGTCTGCGCCGATAGTGCCACTGACCGGTACCTGCTGGTCCAGGCGGTTGTTCGGGCCCGGCACGGTGTCCAGCTTCGACCAGCTGCGCGTCAGGTTGGCGCGCATTTCGACGCCTGGCGCTTCCTTCATGATCGAGCGCAAAGGCAGCTTGGCTTCCAGTTCGATGCCGTAGGTGTTCGCGGTGCCGGCGTTGACCGGGCGCGAGACCCACACGCCGTCGATCAAGTCCACGCGGCGGCGCGTGATGTCTTCGATACGGCGCGCGTAGGTGCTGGCCGACAGGAGGCCGCCGCCTTCGCCGAGGTAGTGTTCGAACGCCAGGTCCAGGCCCCATGCGAGCTCGGGCTTCAGGTTCGGATTGCCCATCGAATCCGGCGATGTCGAGCTGTTGTTGTTGGAGGTGAAACGGCGCGGGATCAGGTCGCCCACGCCTGGCGCCTTGTAGGTGCGGGTCAGGCCGAAGCGCACCTGGTCCTTCTTCTTCTCGCCCAGTTTGTACAGCGTCTGGAACAGCGGGCTTAACACGCTGGAGTTGTTGTCGATGCTGCCGTAGTCGGTGCCGGTGCTCTTGATGTTCACGCCTTCCCAGCGCAGGCCGAAGTAGACGGACCAGCGGTCGGTCACATTCCATTCATCCTGCGCGTAGGCGGCGAGGCGCGTGACGTCGGCGGAATAAACTTCGTCGAGGTTCTGCGGCGTGGTACCAGCCGGTGCGCGCAGGTATTGTTCGCGCTGGATGCGGTCTTCGTCTCGCTTGCTGTAACCGATATCCCAGCCGGTCGCCAGCGCGTGGCCTGGGATCAGCGGGCTGGAATATTTGCCGGTGGTGGTGAAGCCCTTGTCGGTCGATTCGGAAGTCACGGTTCGGGTGCGTTCGAACAGCATGCCGGATTGCACGTTCGGAGCTTCGACGTTGCGGTGGTTGTAGTTAAGACCTGCTTTCATATCCAGCTTGGCGCCATCGGCCAGCGGGCGCGCCCAGCTCAGGTCCGTGCGGAACAATTCCATGTCGGCCTTGATGTCCTGGTCCAGGGCGCTGAACATCGGCTCCGCGCCGTACACGGTGGTGGTGCGCTCGGTGTTGTGGGCGCGGAAGCGGTTGACTGCGATGAAGCTCTGCGAGGTGATCACATCGCCTGGCTTGATCGCGTAATTGATGCGGGGTGCCAGGTTGAAGTTGCGGAAATAGCCGTCGCTGGTGGCTTCGGCCCGGCGCAGCAGCGGGGCGGTGCCGGTCGCTTCGGTGATGGTGTGGCTTGGGCGATCGAAGTCGCCATGCAGGAAGCCGCCACCGATCGAGTATGACCACGGGCCTTTTCGGTCCGACATTTGGAGGTTGACGCTGGCGCCAGGCTGGCCGTTGTCCGATTGCAGACCAGCTTTGATTTCGGTCTGTGCCGTGGAGATGGCTTTCTTCAGCACGATGTTGATGCCGCCGGCGATGGCCTGCGTGCTGAATTCCGCGGTAGCAGCGCGCATCACTTCGATGCGTTCGATCATGTCCGGCGTCAGCGAATCGAGCGAGAAGCCAGGTGGTGCAGGCTCACCGTTCAGCATGATGGAGGTGTAGCCGCTGCCCAGGCCACGCATGCGGATATTGCCGCCGCGGCCTTGCACGCCGTCGAGTGTGATGCCGGGCAGGCGCTTGAGCACTTCGCCGATGCTCGTGTCGCCGTTTTTCAGGATCTCCTCCTGCGTCACGACGATCTTGGTGGCGGTGTCGTTGCGACGGATATCCATGGCCGCACTACCCTTGATCTCAACTTTAGGTGTGGCTTTGTCGGTAGCGGCTTGCTCTTGCGCGTAAGCGCTATTGAGCGCCTGGACGATGAGCAGGAGGGGGAGGGCGATTTTCTTCATGCAAATGGCGGTGGCTTTTTGGAAACGTAGCAGGATACACCGCCGCTCCCTCAGCTGACAGGTAATTAAGCGCCAGTTACAAAGGGATAACAAAACTGCTGGTCGCGCCGCGCGTTTCTTTCGTTTCGGCTCAATGAGTTCTTTCGCATTGACATTTAATCTTTCGTTGTGATCTCATGTTTCTTTTGATAATGGAGGCGACATTGCGATTACAAGGATTGACGCGCCTGGCTATGCTGGGCCTGATGACGGTGGCGCTGGGCGCCCAGGCGGCTGCGCCGCACTTTGCAGTGGTGGGCGACCGCTTCGAGCTGGACGGCAAGCCCTATATCATCCGCGCCGGTGAGATGCACTATGCCCGCATCCCTCGCGCGTTCTGGCGCGAACGCCTGCAGCAGGCGCGCGCCCTGGGCCTCAACACCATTACGACTTATGTGTTTTGGAACCTGCACGAGCCGGAACCGGGTCGCTTTGACTTCAGCGACAACCTGGACCTGGCCGCCTTCATCCGCACCGCACAGGAGGTGGGGCTGAACGTGGTGCTGCGTCCGGGGCCTTACGTCTGCGCGGAGCTGGACTTCGGCGGCTTTCCAGCCTGGTTGCTGCGCACCCCCGGCCTGCGTGTGCGCAGCATGGATCCGCGCTTCCTCGACGCGACCGCGCGCTACTTCAAGCGCGTGGCGCAGGAGGTAGCGCCGCTGCTTTCCTCGCGCGGAGGACCGATCCTGATGACGCAAGTGGAGAATGAATACGGTTCATATGGCGATGACCATGAGTATATGGCCGCCATCCAGAAACAAATCCGCGAAGCGGGCTTTGATACGCCCCTGTTCACGTCGGACGGGCCTGACCCAACCTTGCTCGACCGCGGCACGCTGCCTGGCGTAACGGCTGTGGTCAATTTCAATGGCAACGTTGACGACGTCAAGGACGCCTTTGCCCAACTGGCCGCTTTCCGCCAGAACGTGCCGCGCATGGCCGGCGAGTACTGGGCCGGCTGGTTTGACCACTGGGGCGAACGGCACCACCAGACCAGTCCCAAGCTCGCCGCCGATGCGGTGGACTGGATGCTGGGGCAGGGCATCTCCTTCAACCTGTATATGGCGCATGGCGGCACCAGCTTCGGCTGGCAGCCGGGCGCAAACTACACGGGAACCACATACCAGCCGGACACGACCAGCTACGACTATGATGCCGCGATCGACGAAGCAGGCCGCCCGACACCGAAGTTCTTCGCCATCCGCGACGCCATCGCGCGCCACCTGCCTCCCGGTGAACGCTTGCCTGAGTTGCCCAAGCAGGCTGCCACAATCGCGGTGCCGCGCTTCACGCTCGATGAATCGGTAGCGCTGGTCGATTCCTTGCCCAAGCCGGTCGCATCGCGCCTGGCACGTAATATGGAAGCGTATGGGCAGGGCTATGGCTTCATCGTGTACCGCAAGCGCTTTGCCGATGGTGCGCGCGGCAAGCTGGATCTCGGCGCGGTACGCGACTACGCGCATGTGCTGGCGGACGGCGTTACCTTTGCCACGCTTGATCGCCGCCGCAACGAGAACTCGACGGAGATCGACCTCAATGCCGGCAGCACGCTGGACGTCGTGGTAGAAAATATGGGGCGCGTCAATTTCGGCCCCATGCTCGCAGATGAACGCAAGGGACTCACACGCGCCGTATCGCTGGCAGGGAAACCGCTGCTCGAATGGGAAGTATTTACGATGCCGCTGGCTGACCTTTCCACCTTGCGCTTCAAGCGCGGCGCACCTGCGCGGCAAGGCCCTACATTCTGGCGCGGGCATTTCCGCACCGATGCACAAGGCAGCACCTTCCTCGACACGCGCGCGCTCGGCAAAGGCCATGTGTGGGTCAACGGCCATCACCTTGGCCGCTATTGGCGCGTGGGTCCGCAACAAAGCCTGTTCCTGCCTGCGCCCTGGCTGCATAAGGGGGACAATGAAATCATCATCCTCGACCTTGATGGAGCAGCGGAAGCACCAAGTGTGCAGGGGTTGCGCGATCCCGTTTTCAGCACGCCGGGTTAGCAAAAAAATTCGTGCTCTTGCCGAGGTGAAATTCGACGCGTGAAATGCGCTGATCCGTAACGGACCCATATGTACGCTAGCGAACAGTCGCCTGTCGTGCGCCCGCCTAACATTGCTTGGAACATACTGCCGGTCTGCGCGGCAGTTCCAAGAATAAGTGTGAGGCCCACCCTTGAAAGAGCATCCTTTTTTATGGCCGGCCGCAAGTGCCGGATTCAAGGAATCGGAATCCGGGTCCCTGGATAAAGGGACTGGTGAGGACGATGATTTGCCGTTGCGCGGTGAGCTGTTCAGTGCGCAACAGATGGAGCAGCATGGCCGTGCGCTGGCTGCAAGCCATGAGCTCAGCAAGCGCAGCGGCGGCGACCGCCTGCTGGCGCGGCTGAGTGAAAACGAAGCGCTGATCGGTTCCACCTGCGAAGGCCTGACCGAGGCGGTCAAGGAAGGCCGCCAGATCACGCCGGCTTCCGAATGGCTGCTCGACAATTTCTACCTGATTGAAGACCAGATCCGCACCGCGCGGCGCCACCTGCCGAAAGACTACAGCAAGGAGCTGCCACGCCTGGCCAAAGGCGCGCCGGAGGGAACGCCGCGCGTCTACCAGATCGCTCTGGAAATCATTGCCCATGGCGACGGGCGCGTTGATCCGGAAAGCCTGAGCCGTTTCGTCGAAGCCTATCAGGAAGTGGCAACGCTCAAGCTGGGCGAGCTGTGGGCCATCCCCATCATGCTGCGCCTGGCACTGATCGAGAACCTGCGTCGCGTGGCCGCGCGCGTGGCGGAGAACCGCTTCCAGCGCGACCTGGCGAATAGCTGGGCCGACCAGATGGTGGAAATCGCGGACAAGAACCCGAGCGGCTTGATCCTGCTGGTGGCCGACATGGCGCGTTCCGAGCCGCCGATCACCAGCGGCTTCGTGGCCGAACTGGCACGCCGCTTGCAGGGACAAAGTCCGGTGCTGACGCTGGCGCTCAACTGGATCACTTATCGCCTGGCTGAATCGGGCCAGACCATCGAGCAGCAGATCCAGGCCGAAATCCACTTGCAGGCTGCGGAGCAGGTGTCGATCGCCAACAGCATCGGCAGCCTGCGCTTCCTCGGCACCATGGACTGGCAAGAGTTTGTCGAGACCATGAGCGTGGTCGAACAAACGTTGCGCGAGGATCCCGCCGGCACCTATCCGGACATGGACTTCTCCACGCGCGACCAGTACCGCCACTGCGTGGAACGCATGGCGCGCTATTCGCCCGCAACGGAAGTGGAGGTGGCGCAGCAGGCCATCGAGCTGGCGCGCACGCGCGCCGCCGATCACGACACGCGGCTGCATCACGTCGGCTATTACCTGATCGGCGATGGCATGCTACTGCTGGAGCAGCAGGTTGGCGTGCGGCTGCCGCCATTGCGTTCGCTGAAACGCACCATGCGCACTTCGCCGCTGTTGTCCTACCTCGGCGCGATCGGTGCACTGTCGGTGATCGCAACCGCGCTCATGCTGGAGCGCGCCTGGCGCGACGGCGTGCAGCCATGGGCACTGGTGGCAATGGGTATTCTTGGCCTGATGGGCAGCAGCCAGTTGGCGCTGGCCCTGGTCAATTGGGTCGCAACGCTGTTTGTCGAGCCGCGGCCCCTGCCGCGCATGGACTTCCGGAATGGCATTCCGCCTGATGCGCGCACCATGGTGGTCGTGCCGGCCTTGCTGTATAGCCGCGAGAACGTCGATGAGTTGTGCGAGCAGCTCGAAGTGCGCTTCCTCGCCAACCGCGACCCCCACCTGCGCTTCTGCCTTCTGACCGACTTCGCCGATGCGCAAGAAGAAACGCTGCCGACCGATGCCGCGCTGACCGAGCGCGCCGCAGCCAACATCGCACGCCTGAACCTGAAATATACGGAGCAGGGCGCGCCAGCGCCTTTCCTGTTGCTGCATCGGCCGCGCCGCTGGAACGCCGCGCAACGCGCCTGGATGGGCGAGGAGCGCAAGCGCGGCAAGCTGTCAGACCTGAACCGTCTCATGCGCGGCGGCGCGCAGGATGCGTTCTCGCTGATCGTTGGCGATATCGACGACCTGCCTGCCTTTAAATATGTGATCACGCTGGATAGCGACACCCAGCTGCCGCGCGACGCGGCGCGCCAGTTTGTCGCCACCATGCGCCATCCGCTCAACCTGCCGCGCATCGACCCGCGCCTGCGGCGCGTGGTCGCGGGCTACGGCATCCTGCAGCCGCGTGTGGCCGTCAGCCTGCCGAGCGAAGACGCTTCGCGCTATGAAAAACTGTGCGGCGGCGAACCGGGCATCGATCCCTATACCCGCACCGTCAGCGACGTGTACCAGGACGTATTTGCCGAAGGCTCTTTCATCGGCAAGGGCATCTACGATGTCGACGTGTTCGAAGAGGTGCTGGGCCGGCGCATGCCGAACAACCGCATCCTGAGCCACGACCTGCTGGAAGGCTGCTACTTGCGCGCCGGCTTGCTGAGCGATGCGCAGCTCTATGAGCATTATCCTGCGCGCTATCGCGACGACGTGAGCCGGCGCCAGCGCTGGATACGCGGCGACTGGCAACTGCTGCCATGGCTGATGCGGCGTGTGCCGCTGGCGGGCGGCAAGCACGAAAGCAATCCGCTGTCTGCGCTGTCGCGCTGGAAGCTGTTCGACAATCTGCGCCGCAGCCTGGTGGCGCCGGTGCTGACGCTGTCCCTGCTGATGGCGTTTGCAGCACTGCCGCACCCCTGGTTCTGGGCCTTGGCCGTGCTGGCGATTATCTTCGTGCCGCCCCTGGTCAGCGCCATTTACGACTTGCTCCATAAGCCCGATGACACGCTCTGGAGCCAGCATGCGCCAGCCTCGGTGCGCCGCAGCGGCATGCAGTTCGCACATGCCTTGCTGACGCTGGTGTTCCTGCCGTATGAGGCATATGTCAGCCTGGATGCGATCGTGCGCACTGCCTGGCGCCTGTTGGTGTCGCGCCGCCGCTTGCTGGAATGGCGTGCTTCGGGGCTGTCAATTTCCGGCACCAGCCTGGCCAGCAACTTGCGCACCATGTGGATTGCGCCGCTGCTGGCGCTTGGCGCTGGCGCAGGCCTGGCTGTGCTGCGCCCACGGGCGTTTGAGGCGGCGCTGATCTTCGTCGCCGCATGGTTCGCATCGCCGTTGGTGGCTTGGTGGATCAGCCTTCCCATCACGCGCGTGCAGCGCGCTTTGAAAGAAGACCAGAACCTGTTCCTGCATAAGTTGTCGCGCAAGACATGGCTGTGGTTCGAAACCTTCGTTGGACCGGAAGACAACTGGCTGCCGCCTGACAATATGCAGGAGCATCCGACCCAGGTAGTGGCGCACCGGACCTCGCCCACCAATATGGGCATGGCGCTGCTGGCCAACCTGACTGCCTACGACTTTGGCTACATCACCGGGGGCCAGCTAGCGGCACGCACTGCCAGCACGCTGGATAGCATGTCGCAGCTCGAGCGCCACCAGGGTCACTTCTACAACTGGTACGACACCCAGTCGATGAAGCCGCTGCATCCGATCTATATTTCCACCGTCGACAGCGGCAACCTGGCGGGCCACCTGCTCACGCTGCAGGCTGGCCTGGTTGGCATCGCCGAAATGCCGATCGTGCACCCGAACCTGGCGCAGGGCCTGGCCACGACTTGCGCCCTGGTGCGCGAAGCCGCTGCCTCGGCTGGCAGCATTGCGGCCGACGCCATGGCTGCGCTGGAAGCGGCCATTGCAGCGCCGCCGCCGGCCTATCCGCCCAGCCTGAGGCAGCAGCGCGCCTGGCTGGTACGTGCCTGTGAAGGCTCCGAACAATTCCTGCGCCAGGCATCGGTTCCGCTTGATCCGCAGGTTGCCGCGTGGGCTGGCGCGCTGCATTCGCAATGCCGCAGCATGCTGGAGGAGCTGGATGCCTTCGCACCCTGGATCACGGCGCAGACCGAAGCACAATACGACACGACACTCGATCGGGTGCCGACCCTGCGTGAACTGGCAAGCTGGCCACTGCCAGGAGCGGCACTGAGCGACCTGGCGCCGGACGAGCGCGAACGCCAGCAGCAGCTGGCATCGCTGGTGGAGCAGGGGGCAGCGCGTGCGCGCGAGCGGCTCGACATGCTGAATCGCCTGTCGCACCAGGCCAATGAGTTTGCCCAGTGCGAATATGGCTTCCTGTACAACCCGACCACCAAGCTGCTGGCCATCGGCTACAACCTGAGCGAGCGGCGGCTGGATGCGAGCTGCTACGACTTGCTGGCCTCCGAAGTCCGGCTGGCCAGCTTTGTCGCCATCGCGCAGGGGCAACTGCCGCAGGAGCACTGGTTCGCCATGGGGCGCCAGCTTTGCATCGTCCATGGCCAGCCGGTGCTGCTGTCGTGGAGCGGCTCGATGTTCGAGTACCTGATGCCACTGCTTGTGATGCCGACCTATCCAAGCACGCTGCTGGACCAGACATACCAGTCGGTAGTGGCGGCGCAGGTGGAATATGCAAGACAGCGCAATGTGCCATGGGGGATATCCGAATCCGGCTACAACACTACCGACGCGGCGCTGAATTACCAGTACCGTGCTTTCGGCGTGCCGGGCATCGGCCTGAAGCGCGGCCTGGCGGAAGACCTGGTGGTGGCGCCCTATGCCACCATGCTGGGCCTGATGGTCGACCCGGATACCTCTTGCCAGAACCTGCAGAAGATGGCGGCCATGGGCTTCATGGGCCGTTACGGCTTCTACGAGGCGATCGATTACACGGCGGCGCGCCTGCCGCGCGGCCAGCAATTCGCCATCATCAAGTCCTTCATGGTGCACCACCAGGGCATGGGCTTCCTGGCGCTGAGCTATGTGCTGAACGACAGGCCAATGCAGCGCCGCTTCGAATCCGATCCGCTGCTGCAATCGACCTTGCTGGTGCTGCAGGAACGCAGCCCGCGCGTCGGCGCCTTCCATTCGGCCAGTGCGGAACAGGCGTCGGTGCGCAGCACGGTACCGGACCAGGCGGCGCCGATGCGGATTCTGAGCCAGCATACGCCGCCGGTGCCGGAAACACAGCTCCTGTCCAACGGCCGCTACCATGTGATGGTGAGCAGCGCCGGCGGCAGCTACAGCCGCTGGAACAACCTGGCCGTGACGCGCTGGCGCGAAGACAGCACGCGCGACAATTGGGGCCAGTTCTGCTACGTGCAGGACGTGGAGGATGGTGCCGTCTGGTCGACTACCTACCAGCCGACACAGGCCGAACCGAAGCGGCTGGAAGTGATCTTCTCCGAAGGCCGCGCAGAGTTCCGCCGCAATGACAACGAGATCGAACTGTACACCGAAATCGTGGTGTCGCCGGAAGACGATATCGAGATGCGCCGCACGCGCGTCACCAACCATTCCGAGCGGCGCCGCATCATCGAATTCACCAGCTTTGCCGAAGTGGTGATGGCGCCTGCGCCGGCCGACAACGCACACCAGGCCTTCAGCAAGCTGTTCGTGCAGACCGAGATTGTGGAGGACGAAAGCGCGATCCTGTGCACGCGCCGTCCGCGCGGCAAGGACGAGAAGACGCCATACCTGCTGCACGTGATGACGGTGCACGATGCACAGGTGCAGCAGGTGTCTTATGAAACCGATCGTGCGCGCTTCATCGGCCGCGGCAATACGGCGCAGTCGCCGTTGGCGCTGCAGGAGCCCGGGCCGCTGTCCGGCAGCGAAGGTTCGGTGCTCGATCCGGTGGTGGCGATCCGCTACCGCATCGCATTGGAACCGGGCCAGGTATCGGTGATCGACGTGGTGACCGGCATGACCGACACGCGCGACGCGGCACAGTACCTGATCGACAAATACCAGGACCGCCACATGGCGGACCGTGTGTTCGAGCTGGCGTGGACCCACAGCCAGGTGGTGCTGCGGCAGTTGAACGCCAGCGAGGCCGAGGCGCAGTTGTATGCGCGCCTGGCCAACCACGTGATTTATCCGAATGCGGCCCTGCGCGCCGACCAGGGCATCCTGGTGCGCAACCAGCGTGGCCAGTCCGGATTGTGGGCTTACGCGATTTCCGGCGACCTGCCGATCGTGCTGATGGAAATCCGCGATGCCGCCAATATCGAACTGGCGCGCCAGCTGGTGCAGGCGCACGCATACTGGCGCCTGAAAGGACTGGTGGTGGACCTGGTGATCTGGTACGAAGACCGTTCAGGCTATCGCCAGGCGCTGCACGACCAGATCATGGGGCTGATTGCCTCCGGCCTCGATGCGCAGGCCATCGACCGGCCGGGCGGCATCTTTGTGCGGCCGACGGAAAGCATCGCGCCGGAGGACCGCGTGCTGCTGCAGACCGTGGCACGCGCCGTGCTGAGCGATGAGCGCGGCACGCTGGCCGACCAGCTGAAACGCGGCGTAGCGCCGTCGCTGCGCATGCCGCCGCTGCTGGCCGAGCCGCGTGCCGAGGCAATCGAGCGCGAGCGCGACGCTACGGCGGGCGTGCCTTTGCCTGGCGATCTGATCCTGGTGAACGGTCTTGGCGGCTTCACGCCGGACGGCAAGGAGTACGTGATCTCCACCGGCGCCGGCCAACGCACGCCACTGCCCTGGTCGAACGTCATTGCGAACGCGCAGTTCGGCAGCGTGGTGTCGGAAAGCGGGCAAGCCTATACCTGGCAGGAGAACGCGCATGAATTCCGCCTGACGCCGTGGCATAACGATCCTGTATCGGACCTGAGCGGTGAAGCCTTCTACCTGCGTGACGAACAGAGCGGCCGCTTCTGGTCGCCTTGCGCCTTGCCGGCGCCGGGTGCCGGCAGTTACCTGACGCGCCACGGCTTCGGCTATTCCACGTTCGAGTACGCGGAAGCGGGTATCGGCAGCCGCATGACCACCTTCGTGGCCCTGGATGCGCCAGTGCGCTACACGGTGATCCGCGTGCGCAACGAGTCCGACGTGGTGCGCAAGCTGTCAGTGACGGGGTATGTGGAGTGGGTGCTGGGCGATATGCGCTCCAAGTCGGGCATGCATATCGTGACCGAGATCGATCCGGTGACCGGTGCGCTGTTTGCGCGCAATGCCTACAACACGGAATTCTCCGGCCGCGTTGCCTTCTTCAATGCCGATGCATCGGTGCGCACCGTGACTTGCGACCGCACGGAATTCATCGGCCGCAACGGCAGCCTGGCACGGCCGGCTGCGCTGCGGCGTGTGCGCTTGTCGGGCAAGGCTGGCGCAGGACTGGACGCCTGCGCTGCGATCCAGGCGCCTTTCGAACTGCAGCCGGGGCAGGAACGCGAGATCGTGTTTGTGCTGGGCATGGGCGGCCGCCGCAATGCCGACGCGACCAATGTGGTGCAGCGCCACGGCGGGCGCGGTGCTGCGCTGCAGGCCTTGGGTGAAGTGCACGAACACTGGGACAAGGTGCTGGGTGCGGTGCAGGTGCAAACGCCGGAGCCGGAACTCGACGTACTGGCCAACGGCTGGCTGATGTACCAGACCATCGCCTGCCGCATGTGGGCACGCAGCGGCTACTACCAGAGCGGCGGCGCGTTCGGCTTCCGCGACCAGCTGCAGGATGCGATGGCGATGGTGCATACCCGTCCCGATATCCTGCGCGAACATTTGATCCTGTGCGCGGCGCACCAGTTCGTGGAAGGCGACGTGCAGCACTGGTGGCACCCGCCATCCGACCGTGGCGTGCGCACGCATTGTTCGGACGACTACCTGTGGCTTCCGCTCGCCGCCTGGCGCTATGTGGCGAGCACCGGCGACATGTCGGTATTGGATGAGCAAGCGCATTACCTCGAAGGCCGGCCGGTGCAGCCGGAAGAGGATTCCTACTATGACATGCCGAGCCGTTCGGCCCATGCCGGCGACCTGTACGAACACTGCGTGCGCGCCATCCGCAACGGCCTGCGCTTTGGCGAGCATGGCTTGCCACTGATCGGCTCCTGCGACTGGAACGACGGCATGGACAAGGTGGGCGAGCATGGCAAAGGCGAAAGCGTGTGGCTGGCCTGGTTCCTGATCGAAGTGCTGCAGCGCTTTGCCGAAGTGGCGGAGAAACGCGACGACGCTTCCTTTGCCAACGAATGCCGCGAGCAAGCCAGGACGCTGGCCGCAAATATCGAAGCCAATGCCTGGGACGGCCAATGGTACCGCCGCGCCTACTTCGACGACGGCACTCCGCTTGGCTCCGCGCAGAATGAGGAATGCCAGATCGACTCGATCTCGCAAAGCTGGGGTGTGCTGACCGGCGCCGCCGACAAGGCGCGCGTTGAGGGCGCCATGGAGCAGGTGGAAGCGCGGCTGGTGCGGCGCGATTTCGGCCTGATCCAGTTGCTTGACCCACCGTTCGACAAGTCCTCACTGAACCCCGGCTATATCCGTGGCTACGTGCCTGGCGTGCGCGAAAACGGCGGTCAGTACACCCACGCTGCCATCTGGACCGTGATGGCGTTCGCGCGACTGGGCGACGTCGAGCGCGCCTGGCATTTGATGCGCATGATCAATCCGGTGCGGCACGGCTCCAGCGCAGAAAGCTGCGCGCGCTACAAGGTAGAGCCGTATGTGGTGACAGCCGACGTGTACGCTGTCGAACCGCATGTCGGCCGCGGCGGCTGGAGCTGGTACACCGGCTCCTCCGGCTGGATGTACCGCCTGCTGCTCGAGTCCCTGCTTGGCCTGACCCGCCAGGCCGACAAGCTGCTGCTGGCCCCGCGCCTGCCGGCCGCGTGGCCAGGCTTCACGCTGCACTATCGCCACGGCAGCAGCACCTACATCCTGCGCGTCACCCGCGGCGAAGCCTCCGCCTCGCCAACGGAGATTGCCCTGGTCGACGATGGCAACACGTACGATATAGACATAAAGGTGTAATTTGAAAGTCGGGGTCAGCTCCGGCAATCGGACATCTTTTGTCCGATTGCCGGAGCTGACCCCGACTTTAGGTGTGCTATCCTCTGCGCGCTTGTAACAACAGAGAGATGCCATGTTCCGACTGTCTTTGCCTGCTGCCGCTGTGGTGGCTGCGTTTGCGTTGCCTGCGTGGGCCCAGGACCCGCTGAGCTTTGCGCGTTATGACCAGGTGCGCACGACTGACTTGCACCTGGACTTGAAGGCCGATTTCGCGCGCAAGACGCTCGACGGTTATGCGGAACTCTCGCTGAACTGGATTGACAAGTCGGCGCGTACGCTGGTGCTCGACACCCGCCAGCTCAAGATCGCGCGCGTGCAGGTTCTGCGCCCTGACGGCAACTGGGCGCCGACCTCCTTCATGCTCGACAAGCAGGACTCAAAAAAAGGCCGAGCCCTGCGCATCGCCCTGCAATCGCAGCCCGAGAAGGTTCGTATCTATTACCGCACCGCGCCGACCGCGAGTGCACTGCAGTGGATGAATCCCGAGCAGACTCTGTCGGGCAAGCGTCCCTTCATGTTCAGCCAGTCGGAGACGATCGAGGCGCGTTCCTGGGCGCCGGTACAGGACACGCCGGCGGTGCGCTTCACTTACAGCGCCCACATTGACGCCCCAGCCGGCATGCGCGTGGTGATGAGCGCGGAAGGCGACCAGCACGCGACCGGCAAGGGCGGCTGGAACTTCAAGATGCCGCAGCCGATTCCGGCCTACCTGCTGGCCATCGCCATCGGCGAAATCGAGCTGCGCAACCTCGGCCCGCGCACGGCAGTGTATGCAGAACCCGGCCGCATCGATGCCGCAGCCTACGAACTGGCCGATACCGAGAAAATGGTCAACGCTGCCGAAGCGCTGTATGGCCCTTATCGCTGGGGGCGTTACGACATGCTGGTGCTGCCGCCATCGTTCCCGATCGGCGGCATGGAAAACCCGCGCATGACCTTCCTGACCCCGACCATGATCGCGGGCGACCGCAGCCTGAACGACCTGATTGCGCACGAACTGGCGCATAGCTGGTCCGGCAACCTGGTCACCAACGCCTCGTGGAAGCACTGGTGGCTGAACGAGGGCTTCACCACCTACGTCACCACCCGTATCGTGGAAAGCCTGTACGGCAAGGACGTCGCCGAGATGAATCTGCAAGTGGAGCAGGCCGAAGCCATCGCTTCGCTGAAGGACATCCCGCCCGCCAAGCAAGCCTTGCTGACCAAGGACCCCGACACCAACCCGGACACATACACCGACGAAGGCCTGGCCTACCCGAAAGGCGCCTGGCTGCTGCACACGCTGGAGCAGCGTGCTGGCCGCGATGTGTTTGATCCCTTCCTGCGCGGCTGGTTCGACCAGCACGCCTTCCAGTCGGCGACCACCGACGAATTCGTCGACTACCTGCGCAAGAACCTGCTGGCTAAAAATCCCGCCATCATGGGCGATGCGGAGCTGGATGAATGGCTCCATGGCAGCGGCATCCCGGCCACCGCGCAGTACGTGAATTCGGCGCGCCTGGCCGCGCTGGATGCCAAGCGCGAAGCCTGGCTGAAAGGCGAACTGGCGACCGGCCTGCTGGAGACTCAGCAGTGGGTCGCGCTGGAGTGGATGCACTTCCTGAACGGCATCGACACCAAGGCCAACGCCGCGCAGATGAAGGAGCTGGACGAAGCCTTCAAGCTGCGCGAAACGAAGAACAATGAAATCGGCTTCCGCTTCCTGCTCGCGTCCGTGCATGCCGGCTATGGCGTGCGCGAACCGCTGCAGGCTTTCCTGATGAGCGTGGGCCGCCAGAAGTTCGTGGTCCCGCTGTACAAGGCGCTGCTGAACAACCCGAACGAAGCATCGTGGGCCAAGGGCGTCTACGCCCAGGCGCGCCCGCGCTACCATCCCGTGACTCAGGGCTCCGTCGATAAACTGCTGAAGAAATAACCATGCTGCTGAAGAAACCACTCGCCACCTTGCTCATGCTGGCCTTTGCGGCCAGCGCCGCCATCAGCGCACCGGCCGTTGCCGCTCCCGAAGGCGCAGCGGCTGCCACCGCTGCCAGTGCTCCAGCCTTTGACCTCGACCGCGACGTCAACCTGGCGCTGAAAACCTTCGACGTGCCGGGCGTTGCCATCGCCATCGTCAAGGACGGCAAGGTCTTGGCAAGCAAGGGCTTCGGCGTGCGCAAGCTGGGCAACCCGGCCCCGGTAACAAGCAAGACCTTGTTCGAGATTGCCTCGAACTCGAAAGCCTTTACCGCTGCCGGACTGGCGCAGCTGGTGGACGAGGGCAAGCTGGGATGGGACGATCCCGTCACCAGGCACCTGCCAGGCTTCCAGATGGCGGATGCTTATGTGACCCAGGCCATGACCGTGCGCGACCTGCTGGTGCACCGCAGCGGCTTGGGATTGGGCGCTGGCGACTTGCTGTGGTGGCCAACCACCACGTTCAGCACTGATGAAATCATCGACCGCCTGCGCAACGTCAAGCTGGCGACCAGCTTCCGCAACAACTACGCCTACGACAACCTGCTGTACATCGTGGCCGGCAAGATCATTGCGCAGAAGTCCGGCAAGAGCTGGGAAGAAGCGACACGCGAACGCATCCTGGCGCCGCTGGGTATGAACGGCACCACCACCAATGTCGATGACATGCTGAAGACGGCGGATTACTCGGCGCCGCACAGCAAGATCAACGGCAAAGCCACCGCGGTCAAGCCGATGCCGGTGCAGAACGCGGTAGGCGCAGTCGGCATCCAGACCAATGCGGAGGATATCGCCAAGTGGATGCAGGTGCTGCTCAACGAAGGCAAGATGGAAAACGGCAAGCAGCTTTTCAGCGCCAAGCAGGCGCGCGAGATGTGGACCCAGCAGACGCCAATGAAGATCAGCGAGCCGAAACCAGCGCTGGCCGCTACCAGGCCTAACTTCGCGGCGTACGGCCTTGGCTTCCAGCTGCGCGATTATCGCGGCCGCAAGATCGCCATGCACGGCGGCGCACTGCAGGGCTTCTATTCGCGCATCGTGATGGTGCCCGAAGAGAAGCTGGGCGTAGCCATCTTCACCAACGCGGAAAACGGCCCGATCATGACGGCCTTGCAATGGCGCATCCTGGACAACTACATGGGGGCGGCGCCGACCGACTGGATCAAGCTCTACGCCGAGCAGGAAGCGGAAATGCACAAGGAGGAACTGGCGCGCCAGGGCAAGCTGACAGCGACCCGCGCAGCGGCATCCAAGCCTTCGCTGCCGCTGGCTTCCTACAACGGCGACTACAGCGACGCCTGGTATGGCACGGTGAGTATCAGGCAGGAGGGCGGCAAGCAACTGATGTCCTTCAGCCGCACGCCGGATCTGACCGGCACGCTGGAACATTTCCAGCACGACACCTTCATCGTGCGCTGGAAGGAGCGCAATTTCAATGCCGATGCCTACGTGACGTTCTCACTGAATCCGGACGGTTCGATCGACCGCATGAAAATGGCGCCGGTATCCACCGAGACCGACTTCAGCTACGACTTTGCCGATTTGTCCTTTACTCCGGCGAAAAAATGACAAAATTCAGACAATAATGAAACGAAGTGTGAGATTCTTTCATGTGCATTTGCAGCATAATATCGCCTAGCTTATGCACATGGGAGAATGAATGACTAGCCTGATCGTTTCAATTGCCGTCGTTTTGGGAGGTCTTTTCGTCGCCGGCTATGGCTTTGTCACCTTGATGAGCCGCCTGCAATCCCGCTAGGCAACTCCAGTTCAAATACCTTGCGCTTGCGCGCCGCGATTTCACCGAGGGCGCGCCGAAAAGCCGGGTAACCATTCAGAAGCTTGTCGAAACTGCCATCGGCTTGCGCAAGTCTTAATCCCTTCTCCACCCGTTCCGCCATCGCCTTATTGTCTTTGCTGACAAAGAAATAAAACGGCACGCGGTAATGCAGGAAGATGGTCGGTTCCACCATCAATCCATCCTTGCCATACACCTGTTCCTCCGCCCATGCTTCGTGCACGCCACGCGGCATGTAATCGAAGCGTTTTGCCTTCAGCATCGGGAACAGGGAACTGTAATTCACGGTCGTTTCCACTGGCAGGCCATTGTGGCGCAGCACGTCCACAGACGGCCAATTGAGGCCTGCGCCGGCAGTGAGCTTGCGCAGTTCGTCCAGGTTCCGTATGTCGCGAAAGCGCGCCTCGTCTTCCTTGCGGATCAGGAAAACGCGGTAATCGTTCAAGTCGCGCACCAGCGAAATGCGGATCGGCAGCAGCTCGAGTTCGCGCTGGGCGTTGGTGCCGTCCCACATGATGTTGATGACGCCATTGCGCTTCAGCTCCAGGGCGCGGCGTGGGCTGGTCAGTTCGTGCGGATAGAACTCGATCGAGAAGGGGCCCTCGGTCTTTTCCAGCGCGAGGCGCAGCAGGAGATGGAAATACGTGACCTGGACTTCGGAGCCCGGCGTGACCGAAGGCAGGATGAAGCGCATCAGCGGCGCATTGGCCGCGTCGCCCGCATTGGCCAGGGTAGATGCTGCCGCCAGCAGCAGGCCGGCGGCAGCGCGTTGCAGCTTTTTCAGCACTTACTGCTTCGGCTTGATGAATTTCAGCGTCATGCGGTCGCTCTCGCCGATGGCGGCGTACTTCTCGCGGTCCTTGTCCTTGTTGGTGAAGGTTGGCGGCAGCGCCCAAACACCGTTTTCATGGTTGGCAGTGTCCTTGGCGTTGGCATTCACTTCAGACTTGGCCACCAGCTTGAAGCCGGCCTGCTCGGCCATCTTGATCACATAGGCCTCGTGCATATAGCCGGTACTTGCCTTGGCATCCTGGGTCATCGACGCCGGCAGGCGGTGTTCTTCCACGCCGAAGATGCCGCCCGGTTTCAGGGTGTCGTAAATGCTGGCCAGCAGCTTCTTCATGTTCTCGTCGCCGGTGCCGATCCAGTTATGGATGTTGCGGAAGGTGAGCACCATGTCGGCACTGCCTTTCGGCGCGTAGCTGTACACGCCGTTGCCTGGCTCGAAAGCACCCAGCACGACCTTGTCGCGGCCCGGCTGCTTGGCCAGGAATTCCTGGAAGCGCTCAGCCGACTTGCGCACCCGCTCATCGGCCGATTGCGGGCTGGAGCCCGCGGTAATCAGCTTGCCCTGGTCGCGCAGGTAGGGCGCCAGGATTTCCGTGTACCAGCCGCCGCCCGGCGACAGTTCGACCACGGTCATGTTCGGTTTGATGCCGAAGAAGGTCAGGGTTTCATATGGATGGCGGAATTGGTCGCGCTTGACGTTGTCCGCGTTGCGGGTCGGGCTGGCGATTGCAGCTTTCAGGGCAGGATCTGCCAAAGCAACGCCGGAAAAACTGGTGAAGCCAACGGCCAGCAGGCCGGCCAGGACATACTGTTTCATTCAGGAGTCTCCATTATTCGTTAGGCAGGCGACGCAGCGGCTCCGGTCGCCCGGGCCTTGATGATCGTGCAAGCTGGCCGCCCGGTCAAGTGTCCGCGCGGACGGTGCGCGGACACTCCCGGACACTGTTGCCTGATAAATGGGGACGTACCCCATTTAAAGTCGAAGCCCCTATTAAATGGGGTACGTCCCCATTTGTTAGGCAATTGTTTCAGCTTTGTACAAGCTTTACACAATGGCATAAAAATTGCGTACGATTTGACTCCTGCAAGCTGTCTTAGGTAATAACGATAACCCTGGAGAGACTATGGAACGACGTGCATTCCTCAACATGAGCGGCGGTGCAATGGCTGCCATGATGATGCCTTTTGGCCGCGCCATTGCGGCCGACGAGCTGATCAAGCCCGTGGAAGTGAAGTTCAAGAAGATGCTGGCAGATACCGCGCTGACCGCGGCGACCCAGGCCGGCGCCAGCTACTGCGACGTGCGCATTGGCCGCTACCTGAATCAGTTCATCACCACCCGTGACCTGAACATCGAAAACGTCACCAACACGGAGTCGGCAGGCGTCGGCGTGCGCGTGATCGCCAACGGCGCGTACGGCTTTGCTGCCACCAGCGACATGTCGCCGGACGGCGTCGCAGGTGCGGCGCGCCAGGCGGTTGCCATCGCCAAGGCCAACTCCAAGCTGCAGGCAGCGGGCGTGCAACTGGCGCCGACGCCGGGCGTGGGCGAAGTGTCGTGGGCTACCCCGATCAAGAAAGACTGGCGTACGGTGCCGATCAAGGAGAAGGCTGACCTGCTGATCACTGCCAACAAGGGCGCGCTGGAAGCCGGTGCCTCCTTCATCCAGTCATTGCTGTTCCAGGTTAACCAGCAGAAGTACTTCGCTTCCACCGATGGTTCCTATATCGACCAGGACCTGCATCGCTTGTGGGTGCCGTTCTTCGCTACCGCCGTCGACAAGTCGACCGGCAAATTCCGCAGCCGCTCTGACCTCGGCACCCCGGTCGGCATGGGTTATGAATACCTGGACGGCCGCAAGGAAGACAAGATCAAGGCGGCGGGCGGCGTCGCCACGCTGTACAACCGTACTTACGACCTGGTCGAGGATGCCAAAGCGGCCGGCCGCCAGGCCAAGGAAAAGCTGACCGCGAAGTCGGTCGAGCCGGGCAAGTACGACCTGGTGCTGTCGCCTGAACACATGTGGCTGACCATCCACGAATCCGTCGGCCACCCGACTGAGCTGGATCGCGTGCTGGGCTACGAGGCGAACTTCGCCGGCACTTCCTTCGCGACGCTGGACAAGCAGCAGTCGAAGAAATTCAAGTACGGCTCCGACCTGGTCAACATCGAAGCCGACAAGACCATCCAGGGCTCGCTGGGCGCTGTCGGTTACGACGACGAAGGCGTCAAGTGCAAGAAGTGGGACATCATCAAGGACGGCATCCTGGTCAACTACCAGGCCACGCGCGACCAGGTGGCAGTGATCGGCGAAAAAGAATCGCACGGCTGCTCTTACGCGGATTCGTGGAGCAACGTGCAGTTCCAGCGCATGCCTAACGTTTCGCTCAAGGCGGGCAAGAAGAAGCTGACCCCGGACGAACTGGTGAAAGACGTGAAGAAGGGCATCTACATCGTGGGCGCCGGTTCCTTCTCGATCGACCAGCAGCGCTACAACTTCCAGTTCGGCGGCCAGATGTTCTATGAGATCAAGGACGGCAAGATCGGCCAGATGCTGGAGGACGTCGCTTACCAGTCGAACACCCAGGAATTCTGGAATGCTTGCACCGCCATGTGCGATGAGCGCGACTGGCGCATGGGCGGATCCTTCTTCGACGGCAAGGGCCAGCCGATGCAGGTGAGCGCGGTGTCGCACGGTTCGTCGACTTCCCGCTTCAACGGCATCAATGTGATCAACACTGCCCGCAAGATCGGCTAAGGCGAAAGGACTACGAATGAAGATCCTGAATCAGGAAGAGACCAAGCGCATTGCCGACAAGGTCATGTCGCTGAGCAAAGCCGATGAGTGCATCGTCACCATCAACGGCAGCCGCACCGGCAATATCCGCTATGCACGCAATGCCGTGTCGACTGCGGGCCTGGTGGAGAATACCCAGTTGTCCGTCGCTGTCGCTTTCGGCAAAAAGCAGGGCACGGCCGTCATCAACGAGTTCGACGACAAATCGCTGGCCAAGGCCGTGCAGCGTGCGGAAGAACTGGCCAAGCTGGCGCCGGAAAATCCGGAGTTCATGCCGACGCCGGACAAGCAGGCATTCAAAGGCTCCGACACCTTCAGCAAATCGACTGACGCGATCAATCCCGAGTATCGCGCGCAGGTGGCTGCTTACAGCATCGAGGCCTGCAAAAAGAAAGGCCTGGTGGCTGCCGGCTTCTTTACCGACCAGTCTTCGTTTGAGACTGTCGCCAACTCGCGCGGTGTGTTCGGCCACCAGTCGCAGACCGGCATCGACTTTACCTGCACCGTACGCACCGAAGATGGCCGCGGTTCGGGCTGGGTGCGCCGTGACGCGCAGGACGTAACCCGCTTCGATCCGCGCGCAGCGGCTGAAGTGGCGATGGAAAAGGCGATCCGTTCGGCGGAAGCCAAGGCGCTGGAACCGGGCCGCTATACCGTGATCCTGGAACCTGCCGCAACGTCGGACCTGCTGGCATTCATGTTCAACAGCTTCGATGCGCGTTCGGCAGATGAAGGCCGCAGTTTCCTCGCCAAAAAGGGGGGCGGCAACCGCATGGGCGACAAGCTGTTCGATGAGCAGGTCAACGTCTGGGCCGATCCGTGGGACAAGGATATTCCTGTGCTGCCCTGGGATAACCAGACCTTGCTGGCACGCGAGCGCATGGACATCATCAAGAACGGCAAGATCGCTTCGATGAACTATTCGCCGTTCTGGGGCAAGAAGCAGGGCCAGCGTGCGGTCGGCCAGCCGGGCAACATCATCATGTCCGGCGGTTCCAAGTCGACCGAGGAGCTGATTGCTTCGACCAAGAAGGGCATCCTGGTGACCCGCACCTGGTATATCCGCATGGTCGACCCGCAAACCGTGTTGTTGACCGGCCTGACCCGCGATGGCACTTTCTATATCGAGAACGGCAAGATCAAGCATCCGGTGAAGAACTTCCGCTTCAATGAAAGTCCGGTGACGATGTTGAACAACATCGAAGAACTGGGCCGCCCTGAAGTGCTGGCAGGCGATGAGTCGCAATTCCAGTTGCTGATTCCCGCCATGAAGGTGCGGGACTTCAACTTCACTTCTCTGTCTGACGCAGTCTGAGACCGAGAATCGGCCCGCGGCCGCCGCGTCACAAAGTGTCAGACCCTGCGGGTCTGACACTGCATTACCGGTTTTAAAAATGGAGCAACACATTGGAACGTAGATCCTTCCTGAAAGTCGCCGCTGCTGCTGGTGGCACCATGCTGGTCCCTGTCTTCGGCAACGCCATCGCCGCCGAAGACCTGCTGAACCCAATGGCCCGTAAATTCAAAAAAGAACTGGCCGACGCCGCCCTGAACGCCGCCACCAAAGCCGGCGCCAGCTACTGCGACGTGCGCATCGGCCGCTACCTGAACCAGTTCATCACCACCCGCGACACCCGCGTCGAAAACATCGTCAACACCGAATCGACTGGTGTCGGCGTGCGCGTCATCGCCAACGGTGCCTACGGCTTCGCCGCCACCAACGCGCTGACTGTTGACGCGGTGGCCGACGCTGCGCGCCAGGCAGTCGCCATTGCACGCGCCAACGCGCGCCTGCAGGCTGCGCCGGTGCAACTGGCACCGGTCAAAGGCGTTGGCGAAGTCGCATGGCAGACTCCTTTCAAGAAGGATTGGCGCGAAGTGCCGATCAAGGAAAAGGCCGATATGCTGCTGGCCGCTAACAAGGCGGGCCTGGACGCCGGCGCGTCCTTCATGACCGCCAACCTGTTCCAGGTCAACCAGCAGAAGTACTTTGCTTCCACCGACGGTTCCTATATCGACCAGGACGTGCATCGCCTGTGGGCGCCGTTCACCGCCACGGCGGTGGACAAGGCTACCGGCAAATTCCGCACACGCGACGGCCTGTCCTCGCCGGCCGGCATGGGCTATGAATTCTTTGACGCCAGGCCAGAGCACAAAGTGCGTGCGGCCGGCGGCGTTACACAGTTGTACAACGGCGGTTACGACATCATCGAAGACGCCAAAGCGGCCGGCAAGCAGGCGCGCGAAAAACTGTCCGCCAAGTCGGTGGAGCCGGGCAAGTACGACCTGGTGCTGAGTCCAGAGCACCTGTTCCTGACCATCCACGAAAACGTCGGCCATGCGACGGAGCTGGACCGCGTGCTAGGCTATGAGGCCAACTACGCCGGCACTTCCTTCGCCACGCTGGACAAGTGGAAGGGCAAGAACTTCAAGTACGGCTCCGACATTGTCAACATCGTTGCGGACAAGACCACCCCGGGATCGCTGGGCAATGTCGGCTACGATGATGAAGGCGTGGCATCGAAGAAGTGGGACCTGATCCGCAACGGCATCCTGGTGAACTACCAGGCCACGCGCGATCAGGCCCACATCATCGGCGAGAAGGAGTCGCATGGCTGCTCGTACGCAGATTCCTGGAGCAGCGTGCAATTCCAGCGCATGCCTAACGTCTCGCTGGAAGCCGGCAAGAAGGCGATGTCGGTCGACGACATGGTCAAGGACGTGAAGAAGGGCATCTACATCCTGGGTCGCGGCTCTTACTCGATCGACCAGCAGCGCTACAACTTCCAGTTCGGCGGCCAGTTGTTCTATGAGATCAAGGACGGCAAAGTCGGCCAGATGCTGAACGACGTGGCCTACCAGTCGAACACGCAGGAATTCTGGAATTCCTGCTCGGCCATCTGCGACCAGCGCGACTGGCGCATGGGCGGTTCGTTCTTCGATGGCAAAGGCCAGCCAAGCCAGGTCAGCGCCGTGTCGCACGGTTCCTCGACCACCCGCTTTAACGGCATCAATGTGATCAACACTGCCCGCAAGATTGACTAAGGACGCGATAGATGAAACTCCTGAGCAAAGACGAAGCAAAAAGCATCTGCGACAAAGTGATGGCCATGTCCAAGGCCGACGAATGCCGCGTCAACCTGAGTGGCAGCCGCAAGGGCAATGTGCGTTACGCAAACAACAGCGTTTCCACTGCGGGGCAGATTGAAGACACGACTTTGGTCGTCAGCGTCGCTTTCGGCAAGAAGCAGGGTTCTGCCACCTGCAACCAGTTCGATGCCAAGTCGCTGGAAGCTGCAGTGCGCCGCGCGGAAGAAATCGCGCGCCTGGCGCCGGAGAACCCGGAATTCATGCCGGCCGTTGGCAAGCAGGACTTCAAGGCGACCAATACCTTCAACCGCAATGCGGAGGCGTTCAACCCGGAGTACCGCGCCGACGTGGCATTCGCCAGCATCGCCGCTGCGAAGAAGGCCGGCCTGCAGGCCGCCGGATTCTTTAACGACAGCATCGGCTTCGATTGCGTCGCCAACTCGAACGGCGTGTTCGGATTCCAGGAACTGGGCGGCTTGAACTTCACCGTCACCACGCGCACCGATGACGGCCGCGGTTCTGGCTGGGTCAATCGCGCTGCCTACGATCCCAAAGCTTTCGATCCGCGCGCTGCATCCGAAATCGCGATCGAGAAAGCGCTGCGTTCGGTGGATGCCAAAGCGCTGGAGCCGGGCCGCTATACCGTGGTGATGGAACCTGCCGCCACCAATGACCTGCTGAATTTCATGTTCAGCGCCTTCGATGCGCGCTCTGCCGATGAAGGCCGCAGCTTCCTGTCCAAGAAGGGCGGCGCCAACCGCCTGGGCGACAAGCTGTTCGACGAACAGGTGAATGTCTGGACCGATCCGTGGGATGCCAATGCGCCGGTGCTGCCCTGGGACCAGGGTACGATGCAGGCGCGCGCACGCCGTGACCTGATCAAGGGCGGCGTGATCACTTCGCTCGATTACAGCCGCTACTGGGCGCAGAAGCAGCGCAAGGAATCGACGCCGCCAGCTGGCAACATCATCATGTCAGGCGGCTCCAGGTCGACTGAAGAACTGATTGCGTCGACCAAGAAGGGCATCCTTGTCACCCGCACCTGGTATATCCGCATGGTGGACCCGCAATCGGTGGCGCTGACCGGCCTTACCCGCGATGGCACCTTCTACATCGAGAACGGCAAGATCAAGCACCCGATCAAGAACTTCCGCTTCAACGACAGCCCGGTGTCGATGCTGAACAACATCGACGAACTGGGACGTCCCGTGCTGATCGGCGACACCGATGCGCGCAAGCTGATGATTCCGGCGATGAAGGTGCGGGACTTCAACTTCACGTCGTTGTCCGACGCGGTCTAAGGAATGCCCGCCTACGATTTCTACTTTACGCGCCTGACTTACGAGTCAGGCGATTGGGATGTCGACATCCGCATGCCGAGCAATGTGCTCAACTCCCTGGTCGAATACACGACCCTGAAAGTTGACCCCGTTGAACGGATCGTGGCGCTGTCCGACCCGAAGATGCTGGAAGTGCCGTTCTGCTACCTGGCCGGACACAAACTGGTGCAGTTCACGCCCGCCGAGCGCAAGAACTTCGAGCGCTACGTGCGGGGTGGCGGCTTTGTCTTCGTGGATGACTGCAACCATGACATCGATGGACTGTTCGCGAAATCGTTCGAGGCGGAAGTAGCAAAGATCTTTGGCCCTAAAGCACTGCACAAGATTCCCAACAGCCACCCCCTGTATTCGGCCTTCTTCAAGTTTGACGGGCCGCCGAATACCGGGATGGAGCTGAATGGCTGGGGCGACGACCTGGTGCACGACTACCTGAAGGCCGTGGAGTTCGGCGGCCGCATCAGGCTTTTGTATAGCAATAAGGACTATGGCTGCGAGTGGGACTATGACTTCCGCAATAAGCGCTGGCTGGCAATCGACAACACGCGCTTCGCAGTCAATATCATTCAATACGCGTTGGGAGCATGACCGTGGCTGAAAGCGGCTGGAGCGAAAACGAGATCGGCGTATTGCACGCCAAGGTAAAGGCACTGAAGGCGAGCATGGGGCGCGTCATCATCGGCCAGGAAGAGGTGATCGATTCGCTGGTCATCTGCCTGCTGGCTGGCGGCCATGCGCTGGTCGAGGGCGTGCCGGGACTGGGCAAGACGCTGCTGGTCAAGTCGCTGGCGCAGGCCACCGACATGGAATTCCGCCGCGTGCAGTTCACGCCGGACTTGATGCCGTCCGATATCGTTGGCACCGAGATCCTGGAAGAAGACCATGCGACGCGCAAGCGCGAATTCCGTTTCCAGCAAGGCCCGGTTTTCACGCAAGTGCTGCTGGCGGACGAGATCAACCGCGCACCGCCGAAGACGCAATCTGCATTGCTGGAAGCGATGCAGGAGCGCTCGGTGACCTTCGCCGGCCAGACGCACAAGCTGCCGCGCCCATTCTTTGTGCTGGCGACGCAGAATCCGATCGAGCAGGCGGGCACCTATCCGCTGCCGGAAGCGCAGCTGGACCGCTTCCTGCTGCACATCGATGTTGGTTACCCGACGGAAGCCGAAGAAATCGCGATGGTCTCCGCCACGACGCACGCAGGATTGAAAGATACCGAGCCGGCAATGGACGTGGAGACTTTGCTGCGCCTGCAGGCGCTGGTGCGCGACATCGAAATCGGCGACCACTTGCTGCGTTACGCAACGCGCCTGGTACGCGCCACGCGCCCGCGCGAAACGACCGTGGAAGCGGTAAAGAAGCACGTCGGCTGGGGCGCTGGCCCGCGCGCCGGACAGGCGCTGGTGCTGGCCTCCAAGGCGCGCGCGCTGATGCAGGGCCGCCTTGCCGTGACGCGTGAGGACATCGGCCACATGCTGCTGCCCGTACTGGCGCACCGCGTGCTGCGCAATTTCGAAGCGGAAGCGGACGGCATCGCGATTGCCGATATCCTGGCCGCACTGCGCGACGCAATCAAGCCTGAATAAGCAATGCTGGAAACACCTGCGCTGCTGGCGCATTCCGCCGACCTCGAGCTGGTGATCCGCCATGTGCTGGCGGGTCTCGGCCATGGCATCCATGCAGGCCGCGAACGCGGGGCCGGCGTCGAGTTCTCGGAGTACCGTGCGTATGCGCCTGGCGACGAATGGCGCCGCGTCGACTGGAAGCTGCTGGCGCGCGCGGACCGCTACTACGTGCGCGAGGCGGAGCGCGACAGCCACGTTGCGACCTGGCTGGTGCTGGATGCCACGGCTTCGATGGCGGAGCCAAGCCGGCGTGTGGATGGCTTGAGCAAGCATTGGTATGCACGCACGGCGCTGGCTTGCGTGGCGGCGATTGCGCAGCGCCAGGGCGACGCCTTCGGGCTGCTGGTGATTTCCAACGGCAAGGTCGAATTCACTCCAGCCTCGCGTGGCCCGCGCCATTTGCAGCGTGTGCTGGCAGCCTTGCAGCGCGCCACGCCATCCGGCGTGCTGCCGGATGCCGAGACCTTGCGAGCCAGCCTGCATTTTGCGCGTTCGCAAAGCATGGTATTCGCGGCGACGGATGCGCTGGACTGGCCATCGCCGTTGGGCGAAGCGCTGGTACGCCTGCGCCACATGCGGCATGACGTGCGCTTGCTGGCCTTGCGTACCGAAGCGGAAGCCGAGGCGGATTTCGCCACCGGCCACGCCTATCGCGACCCGGAGGCAGGCGCTGGCCTGCATAGTTTCACGCGCGCCGACCGTGACGCTTACAGGGCAGCGCTCGAGTCCCACTTCGCGGCCGTGCGCACAGCGTGCCGGCAGCATGACGTGCCGTTGTGCGAGGCGCGGATTGAACAGCCGCTGGGCGAAGTCTTGCGCGCATGGTTGAGGAATCCGGAGGCGCGCAGGTCATGACCAGCATGCAGCCGTTGTGGTGGTTTGCCTTGCCGGTGCTGTTGCTGCCGGTGTGGTGGCACATGCGCAAGCGCGAGCGCACGCGCACCGACTTGCTCGCCACCGCACGCTTGCTGCCCGCAGCGGCCCCGCAACAGCAACGTGTGCTGCGGTGGGCGGACGTGCTGCTCCTGCTGGTGCGGCTGGTGCTTCTGGCAACGCTGATCGCCTGGATGGCGGTGCTGGCCATGCCGTGGAAGGGCGACACGGTGTTCATCGACCCATCGCTCGAAACGTCGCCTTGGGCCGCTCAACAGGTGCAGTCGGCAGGCATGAGCACCGCCGCCCGCGAGCCGCTGCCCGACGACCTGTGGAATTGGCTTGCCCGCAACGATCACGAATGGCGCCCCGAGGCCCGCTTCCTCATCCTTGCCCCCGGCGCTGCCATGCCCGCGCTCCCTCCGCGCCTGGCCCACGCCATCGACATTCGCCTCGCCCCATCACCCGCCGCCGCGACACGCATGCAGCCCCGCGAACGCCACATCGTCGTCTCCGCGCCGGCCGAACGCTTGCCGCGCTGGCAAGCCCTGTTCGCTGCCTTCAGCACCTCCGCCGACGGGACCAACCGCTACGTCCTGGCAGACACGCCGACAGCTGTGACCGAGCTGATAGTCTGGGATCACGGCGACACCGACCCGCCGGCCTCCTGGAAAGCCCCCCTCTGGTGGCGCACCGCCAACAGCAACGGACAAACGCAAACCCCGCAAGGCCTCTCCTGGACCGCGCCACAATGGCCGCTGCAAGACGTTGACGCCGCCCGCGCCCTGTATGAGCGCTGGCAGGCGGCCATCGCTCCGACGCCACCCTACCCAATGCCTGCCCAAGCGTTGAAGGCCGAACGCAGCAAGCCCCTGCCAACGCCACTCGCAAGATCGCCGGAATGGCTGGCGCTAGCCCTTCTGGCGCTGTTCGCAATCGAAAGGATCCTCACCCATGCCCGCCGCCGCTGACCACCTGGCCAGCGTGCGCCAACGCATGCTGCAGGCCCTGATCCGCCGCCGCATCGCAAGCTGGCTCTTGCCCCTGCTCCCGGCCGCCGCACTGGCCGCAACAATCGTCGCGGGAGGATTCGGACCGGCCAGACCGATCACCCTCACCGTTCCGCTCGCACTGGCCGCCGCCATCATGCTCTGGGCCGCAATCGACTTCGCGCTCTGGCGCAAGCGCATTGAAGAGCAACTGCCGGCCTGGCTGAACGACGCAGTTCCGGAGCTCGAGGACAGCAGCGCAATGCTGGCCGCCGCCCCGACAACCCCGCTCGGCAACCTCCAGCGCGACCGCCTGCTGACCCGCATAGGCCAGGCGCTTGACGACGAACGCCTGCGCGGCATCGCCAACGCGAAAGTCCGCTTCAACGCAATCCCGTTGGCCCTGGCCGCAGTGGCCACTGCCAGCGCATGGGCCTACGCCGCTGCGCATAGCCCCCAACACACTACACCATCCGGCGCAGGCCCCGCAGCGCAGGCAGCCATCGCCGCCGCCGGCGTCATCCTGCATGCCGAACCACCCCCATACACCGGCGTAAAGCCAAGCGAAGGCGCGCCGCGCGACTTGCAAATTCCCCAGCACAGCAAAGTGCGGTGGTGCGCCGTCAACGCCGACGCCACCATCGACCTGGGCGACGGCCACACCCTGCAAGCCGCAGCAGGCAAATGCATCGAATGGACCGCCAGCGACTCCATCTTCTGGCGCAGCCGTCACAACGCAGGCCAACGCTACACAATCCGCGTAACGCCCGACCAGCCGCCGCAGGTTGCGATCGCCGCGCCGAATGAATCGGTCAGCATCCTGAAACCCGACGCCCAGAGCGCGCAAATCAACGTCAGCATCAGCGACGACTATGCGGTCGCCAAAGCTACCCTGCACATGACTCTTGCTCGCGGCAGCGGCGAAAACATCCGCTTCACCGACAAGGAAACTCCTCTGCCGGCATCGGCCGACCCGCGCAAGCGCAGTTGGAACAAGCAATGGATGCTGAAGGAACTCGGCATGGAACCGGGCGACGAGTTGTACTTCTTTGTCCGTGCCAGCGACAATGCGCCGGTTCCGCATATCGCACAATCGCCAACCTATACATTGCGCCTGCCCGGGCCCCAAGGAGAAGCGCTCGAGTCGACAGCTTTGCCATCGATGGTAAAGCCGGAAAACCTGCGCAGCCAGCGCCAGATCATCATCGACACCGAACAGCTGGTGGCCGATTCGCCACGCTTGGGCGGCCCTGAACTGCGCGCCCGCAGCGAGAAGATCGCGGGCGACCAGGCCAAGCTGCGCCTGCGTTACGGGCAATTCCTTGGCGAAGAATCTTCCCTGTTCGGGGACGAAGAGCACGGCGACGGCGATGGGCACGAACACGGGGGCGGCGCCATCACCCAGGGCCTGGGTGGTTTCGGCACCGGCAATATCGCCGCCCAGTTCGGCCACGCTCACGACCAGGAAGGCAACGCCACTATCTTTGACCCCGCAACCAAGGAGGTTCTGCGCCGAGCGTTGCGCGCAATGTGGGATGCTGAAAAGCAGCTGCGCGCCATTGCGCCAAAGCCAGCCCTGCCTCCCGAGTACAAGGCACTTGGTGCAATCAAGGAATTACAGCAGGCAGAACGCGTTTACCTGCACCGCACGGCCTTCGTGCCACCAGCGATCAAGGAAGAGAAGCGCATGAGCGGTGAAATGGCTGGTGCCGCCAGCTACCGGCGCGCGCAAGGCACGGCAAGCGAATTCGTGCCAGCTGACATGCGCGAACTGGTACAGGCCCTGGGCGGTGACGGTGCGCTGCCGGCCCTTTGGAGCAAGGCAGCGCGTGAGGCAGTGGTGCGCATCAGCGATGAAGAACAACGCTTGTCGGCGCAAGCCGCAGTGCAGGACGTGGCCGACGGCTGCCTGCCGTGCCGCGCCCAATTGCGCGCCTGGCTGCGCGCGACGGTGCAGCAGCCAGCGGTTCTGCTGCAGGCACGCCCGCAAGCGCAAACGAAATTCAGCCAGGTTCTGCAAGGGAAGGGCGCGCCGTGACCGTGGATATCAACTTCCTGTACGGTGGCGCAATGCTGGCCGGGACGGCGAGCGCCTTGCTTTACTTGCGCAAGAAGCGCTGGGTCGACGCAGCGCTGGCCTTCGCTGCCGGCGCATCGCTGGCTACCTTGCTTGCTGCGCCGACCGCACCGGTTGGCGGCACGCAGCCAATTATCCTGCCGACCAGCGCAGCATCGCCAACGACACCCGATGACCGCCTGGCAGCAGCACTGGCGCAACTGCCATCGACACCCAACGGCGCCGCCGTGGAAGTGCAAGGCCCGGGCTTGCATGAGGCGCAGTGGCGCGACATGCCGGTCCGCCCGATCCAATGGCGGCCTGCAACGGACGGCTTGCTCTGGCTGGACTTCCCGCGCAGCCTGCCGCTTGGACGCAGCTTCGCGCTGACGGTGCGGCGCGACACGCCGCAAGCCGGCTGGCGCCTGCAGCTCCTGGCGGAGAATGGCCAGTTACTTTCCGAAGCGCGCGCCGCAGCCGCGGTGGAGTCGTTGACTGTGCAATGGCAACCGCCAATGGCGGAATCGATGGTCCTGCAAGCGCGCCTGCTCGACAAGGAAGGCAAAGCCATTGCGCAAGGCCCGGTACCCCTGCGCGTGCTGGATGCCATACCCTTGCAAGTGCAAGGCCGCTTCGGCGCGCCATCTTTTGACGCGCGCGTGCTGAACCAGTTGCTGACTGACTCGAACGCCATCGTTGACTGGCAAACCACACTTGGCAAGGCGCTGACCCGCGCCGAGGAAGCGCGGGCGCCGCTGACACATCCCAATGCGCTTGTCGCCGATGCCGCCTGGCTGGAGCGCGGCGGCCTGCGTGGCGCGCTGACCCAGGTTGCGCAAGGGGTACCGCTGCTGGTCCTCGGCGGCAACGCAGACGACGCCGCCTTGTGGCAGCGCGAACTTGGGCTGAAGCTGGCGCCGCAATCTGCGACTACGGAGCAGGAAGATACGCGCCATCTGACGTTCGCTGGCGCCACGCTCGCCTTCGCGCCTGGCGCACAGATGCCTGCGGCCGGCGGCACATGGCAGGCCGTTGCGCGCGACAAAGACGGCAAACCCTGGCTGTGGCAGCGCGACTGGCAGAAAGGCCGCATCCTGTGGCTGGCCGTGCGTGACTGGCACCGGCACGCCATCAGTGAGCCGGCGGCACTCGGCCAATGGTGGCAGCAAGTGATAGACCTGGCCGCGTCGCGAAGCGACCAGAAAATACGCTGGCTCGACGCAGACCCAATGCCACTTCCCGGCCTGCGCACCGAGGTCTGCGCGCAAGGCGTTGCTACCGGTGCTGCCGTCACTGTGGGGCAGGAATCGATGCGTTGGCAAGCCCGTAGTGAACGCGCGGACGCCGCGTGCGTAGCGCTCTGGCCACGTGCTGCCGGATGGCTGCCGGTGCGCAGCGGCGACGCGGGAAATGCCGTCTACGTCTACGCGGCAACTGAGTGGCCGGCATGGCAGGCAGCGCTACGCCATGACGCGACTGCCCGCTACGCCAGCCGCAGCACCCAGCCTGTTGCCGCCGCCACTGCGCAACGCAGCAACGGCAGCACGCCGCAGGCCGCGCCACGCACGCCGGAATTGTGGGCCACGGCCGTGCCACGCTGGTTGCTGGGCATCGCATTTGCTGTCAGCTTGTTGCTTCTGTGGTGGCGTGAGCGCCGTTGAGCTGCAAGCTGTGCTAATGTCAACGCATGAAAGCAATCGACGAATTCCGCGCCAAGCCGGGACTGCGGCTGCGCGACAAGGATGCTGAAGCAGGCGGCAAGCCCGATCGGGACTCGCTGGACAAGATGCTGGACGACATCTCCGACTTGCAGGAGATGCTCTACGCCGAACGCAAACGCAAGCTGCTGATCGTGTTGCAGGGTACTGACACCTCCGGCAAGGACGGCACCGTGCGCCACCTGTTCAGCAAGATCAATCCGATGGGCTTGCGCGCCGTCGGTTTCAGGGCGCCGACCGAGATCGAAGCGGCGCACGACTTCCTGTGGCGCGTCCACCGCGAAGTGCCGAAAGCCGGCGAGATTGCGGTTTTCAACCGCAGCCATTATGAAGATGTGCTGATCACACGCGTGCTTGGCATGATCACGCCGCAGGAATGCAAGCGCCGCTATGCGCAGATCCGCGACTTCGAGCGCATGCTGTCTGAAACCGGCACGACTATCGTCAAGTTGTTCCTGCACATATCCAAAGACGAGCAGAAAGAGCGCCTGCAAGAGCGCGTCGACGACCCGCACAAGCACTGGAAGTTCGACCCGGAAGACCTGAAGCAGCGTGAGCTCTGGAAGAATTACCAGAAAGCTTATGAAGACGCGATCACGGAGACCGATACCGGCCACGCGCCATGGTACGTGGTCCCCGCGAACTCAAAGCGCTACCGCAACGAAGTGGTTGCCCGCCTGTTGCTGGAAACCATGCGGGGCATGAAGCTGGACTGGCCGCCGCCAGACAAGCGCCTGCTGAAGCTCAAGGTTCGCTAGCCCACTCGCGCACATACGCGGGGGCCGCGACCTCGCATTCCGGATCGGGCACCGGCGCAGTGCGAAGCTGCACGAATGGCAGTTCGCCCACCCAGGCAGCAATGCCCATGTCCTCCTCGTCGTCATTCGGCCCGCCGCTGCGCACTTTGCACGCCGCTTCGGCCAGCGGGATGCGCAGCACGGTAGTTGCTGCGTGCTCCTTGTCGTTGCCGCCGCGGACTTCAAAGCGCCGGCCCGGCGCCAGGTGATCCATGAAAGCATCCAGCGTGCTGCGCTGCTCCACCTCGTTCACCGCCTCGAAGCGGCCGTAAATCATCACCGAGCGATAGTTCATCGTATGGTTGAAGGCCGAACGCGCCAGCACCAGGCCGTCCAGGTGGGTGATGGTGACGCAGGCATCCTGCGCCATCAGCTGCTTCAGCATGCGGCTGCCGTTGGAGCCGTGGATGTAAAGGTGGTCGCCTTCGCGCCAGCAGGCGGTCGGGATGCAATGCACGCCTTGCCCGTCGCTGAAGGCGATATGGCAGATATAGGCGGCATCGACGATGGCACGCACCAGTTCAGGTTCATAGGCGGCGTTGACGGCGCCACGTCGCACGCGGGTGCGGTCGGATGGGGGATGTGTTGTATTCATGGCATCGGACTATAATGTCCTGCTGGCCCCCGTAACAGGTCCAGGGGTATGTAATACCATGGAGCCACCATTGGACTATTCGCTGCTGATCTCGAACTTCACCGCCAGCCACGGCCACCATGGCTGGCCGCGCCAACGCCTGCTGCACGAATGCCTGCGGGCCGCCATCCGTGACGGAACGCTGGCGCCGGGCACGCGCCTGGTCGCCACGCGTGTCCTGGCATCGGAACTCGGCGTGGCGCGCAACACCGTGCTGTACGCCTACGAGCAGCTCACCAGCGAAGGCTATGTGACGACGGACCGCAGCGGCACCATCGTGGCCGCCGTGGCGCCGGCGCGGCAGCGCGAGCCCAGCGTGGTCGTACCGCACAAAGGCCTGTCGCAGCGCGCGCAGAACCTGCGTCACAGCACCGCATCTGCCGCCAGCGGCACGCCGTTCGTGCCGGGCGTCCCCGACCTGCCAAGCTTCCCGATCGGCCTGTGGCGCCGCCTGCTGGAACGTGCCTGGCGTTCCCTGCCCACGGAAAAACTGAATTACGGCGACCCGTGCGGCGAACCGGTGCTGCGCGAAGCCATCGCCGACTACCTGCGCGCTTCGCGCGGCGTCGTATGCGAAGCGGCGCAAGTGTTCATCACCGACGGCAGCCAGAGCAGCCTTGACCTGTGCGGGCGTGCTTGCGCCGATGCCGGCGAAACGCTGTGGATGGAAAATCCCGGCTACGGCGGCGCCATGGCCGCCTTCCGCGCCGCCAGCCTGAAACTGGAGCCGATCGACGTCGACGGCGAAGGCATCGCCCCGCGCCCGGAGGACTGGAAGGAGCGCCCGCCGCGCCTGATCTACACCACGCCGTCGCACCAGTACCCGACCGGCACCGTGCTGTCGCTGGCGCGCCGCATGGCCCTGATCGACGGCGCGCGCTCCTGCGGGGCGTTGATCATCGAGGACGATTACGACAGCGAATTCCGCCACGACGGACCGCCGCTGGCCTCCATGCAGGGCCTGCAGCCGGACGCGCCGGTGCTGTATTGCGGCACCTTCAGCAAGACCATGTTCCCTGGTCTGCGCATCGGCTACCTCGTGGTGCCGCCCTGGCTGGTGCAGCCGCTGGCAACGATGCGCCAGCAATCGGCCTCGCGCGGCCGCGCCGCCGACCAGGTTGCGCTGGCCGAATTCCTGCGCAGCGGCCAGTTCGCACTGCACCTGCGCCGCATGCGCCGCGTCTACCGTGAACGGCGCGACGCCCTCGTGGAAGCACTGGACAAGCACCTCGGCAGCATCGCCAGCGTGCAGGGCGCGTCGGCCGGCATGCACCTCGCGCTGCGCTGGGAAGACCCGCGCCTGTCCGACGTGGAGATCAGCCGCCGCGCCCTCGAGCAGGAAGGCATGATCGCCAACGCACTCAGCGTGCATGCCGTTGCCGGCCAATGCAACTGGCAGGGGCTGGCCCTTGGCTACGGCCAGGTCGACCCAGGCAAGGTGGATGGCCTGGTCAAGCGCCTGGCCGGTGTCATTCATTTAACGGCCTACGAAAATTTTTACCGAAAGTTCAAATAGTTGATCGAAAGCCTGCGCCCCTTGTTTTTAGAATGAAGTAAATCTGGCCTGACCGGATGTAGTCAAAAACAATAGACGAATACTGGGGCGTAATGAATCAACATTTCCTGAAGCTACGGCAGAATTTCAAGGCCGACATGATGGCGCGCTACGCCGTCGACGAACACCTGTTTGACGAAACCAGCCACTGCATCGCTCCCCTGGCGGTGCCGTTTGCGGTGCGTCGCGGCGAACTGCTGCAACGCGTGGGCCAGGCTTCGCGCGAAGTGTTCTGGCTGACCGGCGGCGTCGCCCGCGTCGGCTATGTCAGCGAAGGCGGCAACGAAGTCACGATGCGCTTTGCCACCGAAAGCCATATCGCAAACGCCTACGAGGACTTGCTGGAATTCCGTGGCGAGATGCCTGCGCGCTCCTTCATCGTGGCCGAGACTTCGGTGCAGGGTTTCCGTTTCGACTGGGAGCAAATGAGCGCGGCGCGCAGCCAGCACCCGGTGCTGACCGCCTACATGACGCGCGTGCTGGAATTCGCTGTCTGCAGCCAGGCGCGCCGCTTCATCACGCATACCGCATCGAGCGCCGAAGAGCGCCTCGCCAATTTCAGGAATGAGTATCCCAACCTGGAACGCCGGATTTCGCAGAAGGTGCTGGCATCCTACTTGCAGATCACGCCGGCCTACCTGTCGCAGCTCATGCGCCGCGAACAGGAAGCAGCGTAAGCGGTCAGTCGTCCGAGCGCTCCTGTTCCTGGCGCAGGAGCGTCGACATATATTGCGGCGTGATGCCGAGGAAGGAAGCCAGCGACTTTTGCGAGATGCGCTGCTCCAGCCCTGGGTATTGTTCGCGGAAAGCCGCCAGCCGGCAGTTGGCCGAGGTCATGCTGCGCACCAGGCAGCTTTGCGAATAGCGCCGGATCGAATGCTCCGACACCTTCAGGTAGTACTCGCGCATGATGCTGTGCTCTTCGCGCAGGCGCGCCATCGTGGCCCACTCCACGCGGATCGCCGTCACCGGGGTTTCCGCAATGATGAATTCCTGCGCCGGTTGCCCATCCTGGGCTGCCAGCAGGTCATGGTGCGAACCGCAGGAATCCCCCTCCGACGAAAACGCCATGGTCACGTCGGTGCCGTCCTTGGTAATCATCCCGCGCCGTGCAACGCCACGGTACAGCCAATAGGCCACGCTGGCCGGCACACCCGCGCGTTGCAGGTAGTCGCCTTTGCGGAAGTGCACCTCGACCACGTGCGGCGCAAGAATGCGGTTGAATGCATCGAACATTTCACGCGACACGCCGATACGGCTCATCGAGTATTCGCTGAATTCTTCTCGCTGCTTTAGGAATGCTTCGGACATTGCGGTAACTCTTGGTCTTTCTGACAATATTGTTTCTTGCCTGAAACCACAGGCCCCGCAATATAAACTACTGAAAGGGCCGGGGCAATGCCGCCGTACAGACTGTTGCGTACTCCCGCTTAATTTTAATAACTACTTGATAATCTTCAACTATTTAAACAGAAGACGGATGCCAATGTAGCTATACTACGCGTTGGCCATCCATTCCCGCATGCCATCGACCCATGGGCGAGCATTCAGGTTCAGCGATTTCCTGATCTGGTTGGCGCGGTCGTACAGCACCGAAAAATCGATCGACGGCGAGCGCTTGAAGGCGATGACCACGATATTGGCGTCGTGGACTTCGGGCAGCCACACCACGGCGTCGAACACCAGCTCCATGTGCTGCAGGTTCTTGCCGTAGTTGTCGAAGTCGCCAAATACATTGGTGGTCATGATGCCATCCGGGCCCAGGCAGTCGAAGCAAGCCTGGTAGAACTCGGGCGTATCGAGCACCGGGCCGCGCGCTTCTTCGTCGTACAGGTCGACCTGCAGCACGTCCACCGTGCCATGGTTGCGCGGGTCCAGCACGAAATCCATGGCATTCATCTGGCGCACTTCAAGCCGTTCGTCATTCGGCGGCAGGCCGAATTTCTCCTCGCAAATCGCAATCACGTTCGGGTTGAGCTCGATCGCAGTCACTCGGGCCTTGGGGAACTGGCGGTAGCTGAATTTGGTCAAGGCCGCGCTGCCAAGGCCGAGCTGGACGATGTGGCGCGGCGAGGGAATGAAGAGCGTCCACATCATCATCATGCGCACGTATTCAAGCTCGATCATGTCGGGCTTGGACAGGCGCATGGCGCCCTGCACCCAGGACGTACCAAGGTGCAGTGAACGGACACCTTCGAACTCGGTGATGGTGGCGGGAGGAAAACCAGGCTGGTCAAATCTACGGGAAGTCATGGCCGATAGTTTACCAGCCCGGCCCTCAAGCCTCCCGGCGGCGCCTGAGCGCCGCTGCGCCGACCACGCCGAGGCCCGCCAGCAGCAGGGCATAGCTGCCCGGCTCGGGGACCGCGCTGATATTCAGCGTGCCAGCGTAGCTGGCCGAGGCGGGTGTGCAGCAGGTGTCCTCGAAATCCACATAACCGAAGACCGTCAGTGCCAGCGGCCCCGTGATCACGGTGGGCAGCAGGTAGGCAAATTCGTATAGGCCCGGTCCGCTCAGCGTCAGCGCATGGCCATTGATATAGGCGGCAGTGAACGTCACATCGGTCTCCGGGCTGAAGCCCAGGGTTGCCAAGCCGGCATTAACGGAATAGGTGCCGGGGCTGGGAGAGAAATTGAAAGTATCGGAGAAAGCACCCTTCTCCAGGTTGGTCACGCCGAATGCGGCAGATTGGTCGGTAGCGCTGCCGCCGAGATTGACGTTGGTATTGAGGTTGTCAGCCTGTACTGCCGTGGTAGCAAGTGCAAGCAGCAAAGCCATGGCTGTCTTCATGGTGTTCTCCTGAAAGCGCAGGCGAGGCGCCTGCACATTCCAAGGTAGGCCGCACAATTGAGCTACTGTTTGATCTGGATCAAAGAGGCAGAATGATTGCCACGGCAAGACCGCCGCCTTCGCGGTTGGCTAGCGCGATCCGTCCGCCATGGGCTTCCGCGATTTCTCGCGCCAGGGCCAGGCCGAGGCCGGTGCCACTGCGCTTGGTGGAATAGAAAGGCACCAGCGCGTTGGCCAGCACCGCCTCGCTCATGCCCGGGCCGCGATCCTGCACCTCGATGCGCAGCATGCCCTGCTGGCGGCGCAGTTCCAGGCCGACTTCCTCAGGCGGCGAGCCTGATTCGTGCGCATTCTTCAGCAGGTTGAGCAAGGCCTGCTCCATTTGCGCAGCGTCGAAGGCATGCGGTTCGGCCGGCACCTCGCCATGCAGCTTGAACTGCACCTGCTCCGACAAGGCGGCCAGGAAGGCGCCCCAATCTTGCTGGTCAAGCCGCGGCGAAGGCAGCTTGGCAAAGCGCGCATAGCCGAGGATGAAGCTTTCCAGGTGGCGCGTGCGTTCTTCGATGGTAGCCAGGATTTGCGGCAAGCGCTCGGTCTGGCCGCGCCGCACCAGTTCGGTGCCGGAGTGGGCCAACGAGGTCAACGGCGCCAGCGAGTTGTTCAACTCATGGCTGATCACGCGGATGACTTTTTTCCACGTCTGCACTTCCTGGCGGCGCAGCTCTTGCGTGAGCTGGCGCAGCAACAAGAGCTCGTGCGGACGGCCGTTCAGGCTGAAGCTGCGGCGGGCCAGGTGGAACACTTCCTCCTCCTCACTGTCGCCGATGGTGAACAGGCCATCGCCGCCACGGCCCACGGCATCGCGCAGGGCAGGCTGGACGCCGGCAAGCAGCTCAGCCAGGCGCAAGCCCTCCAGCTTGCGGCCCTCGTTGACCAGCTGGCGCGCAGCCAGGTTGCCAAAGACGATGGTGTCGTTGTCCGTGACCAGCAGCATGGCGACCGGCGTGTGCTGGACCATGGTGTCAAGCAAGAGCTCGCGCTGCACCAGGCCGAGGCGCTGTTCGCGCAACACCTGGCCCAATTCATTGTGGGCAGCCACCAGGTCGCTCAGCTCATCATTCTGCGGCCAGTGCAGGCTGAAGGAAAAGTCGCCGTCGCGATAGCTGGTGACGGTACCGGTCAGTGCACGGTACAGCGAAAGCTGGCGCTGCAATTGGGCGCGGATGGTAATCACCGCCAGCGGAACCAGGCATAGCAGCGAAATGCCGACGACGATCGTTGGATGTTTCGGCAAGAGCTGATCGAGCCCAAGCGCGATCAGGATCCCCGTCGCCGTCAGCGTCCCCACCAGCGCCGACCACAATGTCAAAAGCGAGAGCCGCATATTCCTATACAGCCGGGCTCGTGTCACACCCTGGGGTCACACCCCAAGTGTGACACGAGCCCAGCAGGTTCACGGACGAGGCCGTGTCACACCTGGGGTGTGACCCCAAGGTGTGACACGGGCTGGACCGTAGGAGTAGGTGGGTCATGGGCGGGCGATGCCGAGGCGTTCCATGCGGCGGTAGAGGGCTTGGCGGGAGAGGCCGAGCTCGGCGGCGGCTTGGGCGACCACTCCGCTGGCGCGCTGCAGGGCGTTGACGATGGCTTCGCGGTCGGGTTCCTGGTCGGGTGCCGTGCTGGCTGGGACGTGGCCGTTCATTGTGCTGGCAACTGGCAGGCCGAGGTCGGGCACGGTGATGGCTTCGCCTTGTGCCAGCAGCGTGGCGCGGGCCATGACGTTCTTGAGCTCGCGGACGTTGCCGGGCCAGCCGTGCGACAAGAGGGCGGCTTCGGCATCGGGGCGCAACTGGCGTTCCTTGCCGAGGAAGTGCCGTGCCAGCGGCAGGATGTCGCCGGGGCGCTCGGCCAGCGGCGGCAGGCGCAGTTCGATCACGTTGAGGCGGTAGTACAGGTCTTCGCGGAAGGTGCCGGCGCGGATCATGGCGGGCAGGTCGGCATTCGTTGCGCTGATCACGCGTACCTGCACCTGGCGTTCGCGGTTGGAGCCGAGCCGTTCGAAGCGGCCGGTTTCCAGCACGCGCAGCAGCTTCATTTGGCCGGCCAGTGGCAGGTTGCCGATTTCGTCGAGGAACAGGGTGCCGCCATCGGCTGCTTCGAATTTGCCTTCGCGGGCTTTGGAGGCGCCGGTGTAGGCGCCGGCGTCGGCGCCGAACAGTTCGGCTTCAATCAGTTCGGCCGGCAGGGCGCCGCAGTTCAGCACGACGAAAGGGCCTTCGCGCACCGAGGAGTTGGCCTGGATGATGTCGGCGATGCGTTCCTTGCCGGTGCCGTTCGGGCCGGTGATCAGCACTGGGACGTCGGCGCGGGCGACCTGGCAGGCGAGCGAGATCACGCGTTCGGTGGCGGGGTCGTTCCACACCATATTGCGCAGGTTGTAGCGTTCCAGTTCGCGCCGCTGGCGCAGTTCGTCGCTGCGGTGCTGGCTGAGGGCGCGGTTGGCCTGGCCCAGTTCCAGCAGGTTGCGAACGGTGGCGATCAGGCGCTTGTCGTCCCAGGGCTTGGAGAGATAGTCTGCGGCGCCAGCCTTGATCAGGTCGACGGCGGCGTCGAGGTGGGTCCAGGCGGTCAGCAGGATTACGGGCAGGTCGGGGTGGCGTTTGCGGATGGCGCGGAATAGTTCGACGCCTTCTTCGCCGGAAGTGGTGTCGGCGGTGAAGTTCATGTCCTGCACCACCAGGTCGATGCTGGCGCTGCGCTGGTCGAGCAGGGCGAGGCCTTCTTCGGGGGAGGCGGCGTGCAGGGCTTCGATGTCGTGCAGCGAGAACAGGACTTCGAGGGCGACTGCGACTGCGGCGTTGTCGTCGATGATCAGTACGGTTGGCATTTTGGCAGGATACATTAAAACCGGTAAACCGGGGTCAGACGGGGACGCCGAGTCCCAAGGGTCTGACCCCCAACGGTCTCGAAGGTGGGGGCAACCGAAACCCGCGGCAGTGCCGCAGGCAGGGTCTGACCCTTGGGTCAGACCCAGGTTTACCGGGTCAGGCCGAGCGAGTCGCCAGCGCCGGCGAGGTAGAGGCGGCACGCCACGCCGGCCCATACACTGCCGCAATTCCAAGCGCCCACGAAGCGGCGGCGCCAACCAGCATATACTCGGCCGGCAAGCGTGCCAGTTCCAGCTTCGACACCAGCAGCTGGTTCAGCGCCAATGCTCCCAGCAGCCCGCCGACAATCCCGGTGGTGGTAATCATCACGTTCTCGGTCACGAAGTAGCGCAGGATATCGATCTTGCGCGCCCCGAGCGCCCGCCGCACCCCGATCTGCTTGCGGCGCTGCGTCACCCACAAGCTGGCCATGCCAACGATGCCGCTGGCCGTTACCACCATCAGCAGCACGCTGACGGTAATCAGCATCCAGCACAGCGCATTGTCGGCGCGATAGCGCTTGTCGCGCTCTTCGGACTGGGTCGTGCTGCGCACCACAACCTGGCCGTTATGCAGCTTGCGGATCGCCTGCTCGGCATCTTTCATGGCGCGATCGCGCTGGCCCGCCTCGGCGCGCAGGGTGTACAGCGTGGAACGCGCGCTGTTGGTCACGCGCGCCGGCACCATAGTCGAATACTCGCCCTCGGAGCCCATCGCGGCACTTGGGGTTTGCAGGGTCTCCACGACGCCGATCACGCTTACTTCGCGGGCTTCGGCGCCGGTGCCGTAATACAGCTTCTTGCCGACATAGCTGCCGGCATCGGGCCACACTTTCTCGGCGATCGCCTTGCTGACGATGACCACGCTGGGGAAGGCCTTGCTGGTTTTGGCGTCGATTTCGGGCACGTCTTGCGCGTTGAAATCGCGGCCTTCGATGAGCTTCAAGCCCCAGGTTTTGACCAGGGAGTCGGGCGTCAGGTACAGGGTCGGGCTGGCGATGCTGCGCAGCTGCTCGCGGCTGGAGACCACGCCGTTGTAGTTGCCGGAGCCCGAAAGCGGGATCTGGTTGGTGTCGGCCACCGAAACGATGCCTGGCACGGCGCGCAGCGCTGCGGCTTGCGCCCTTTGCGCTGCCAGTTGCTCTTCATGGCCGCCCTGGGCGAGCGGGCGCACGCTGAGCGTGAACACCTGCTCTTCGTTGGTGATGCCGATCGGGCGCGCGGCGACGGCCTGGCGCACGCTGACGATGTGCATGGCATTGGCCAGGATCGCCAGGCTGAGCGCCACTTGCACGGCCACCAGGATTGGGCCGGTTTTGTTGCGCATCAGCGCGGAGAAGATTGGTTTGATTTCCATGATTACCTCACTGCGATTTCAGTTGCAGGGCCGGCGTTACCTGGCAGGCGCGCCAGGTAGGCAGCAGGCCTGCCAGCATGGCGGCGCTGACGGACATGACGAAGGTCACCAGCAGCATCACCCAGTCCATCTTGGTGGTGACAGCGATCTGCTCGGAGATGCTGCCGATCAGGGCCAGCGCACCCAGTGCCAGCAGCAGCCCGAGGATGCCGCCGGCCAGTCCCACGACGGCACTCTCGATCAGGAACTGGGTGAAGATTTCCTTGCGCGAGGCGCCCAGGGCGCGGCGCACACCGACTTCCGGGGCGCGCACCGAGAATTTCGCCAGCAGCAGGCCGATGGTGTTGACCAGGCAAAGCAGCAGGAAGCCAAAGGCCAGCATGGCGGACAGGCGGCTGTCCTTGCCTACCACTTTCTGTTCCTGCAGCCATTCCATCACGTTGAACAGGTCGTTCGGCGCGTTGCGCAGCAGGCGGCCGAGCTTGCGCTGCTCGGCGGCGTAGGCATCGAGCCAGGCTTGCAGTTGCGGACGGTCCGAGGCCGAGTGCAATTCGAACCAGAACTGGATCCAGATGCATTCCGAATCGAGGAAAGCCTGGAAGCCGGGGGCGCGCTCGCTGCTGCAGCTGGTGTTGCCGTTCTGGTTCAGTTCGTGGCGGTTCGCGCTGTGGAAGGGGATGTAGAACTCGTCCTCGTCGCCAAAGGCGCCGCCGCCGCCGATGATGCGGTGGTAGCGCGGCACCGGTTTCCAGTCGCCGTACACGCCCACCACCGCGAAGTCGGAGCCGAAGATGCGCACGCGCTGGCCAACCGGGTTGGCGTTGCCGAACAGGCGCTCGGCCAGCTTGCGGCTCAGCACAATCACGTCGGCGCCGGCCTTGTCTTCGGCCTCGCTCCATGGGCCGCCCTGCACGAAGGGCACTTCGAACATGGCGAAGAAGTCGCGCGTGGGCGACAGGCCTTCAGCGGTGAATACCGGCAGGTCCTTGCGCGCCGGTTCAATCGAGCCGGCTACGCCGCGGACGGCGGTGCGGCGGTCGCCCTGGCCGGAGGCCAGCAGGTTCATGGCGTCGCGGTAGGACATTTCGTCGCCCTCGCGCTCACCCGGCGTGTAACCCTTGGTCGGGCCGTTGTCCAGGCGTGGCACCAGCAAGCGATCGCTCTTGTGTGGGATCGGGTCGCCCGACATCACGTGCAGGATGGTCAGGGTCGACACGCTGGCGGCCACGCCGACCGCCAGGATCAGCACCATCAGCGCCGTCAGCACCGGGTTGCGGCGCAAGCTGCGCACGCCCAGCAGGAAATAATATTGGAACATCTCAAGCCTCCTTGGCAACTGCCAGCGATGGCGACTTGCGCACCAGGTCGGACACCTGGCCGTCGATGATGTGGACGTTGCGCTGGGTGCGCTGCGCCAGTTCCGGGTCGTGCGTCACCATCAGGATGGTGGTGCCTTCGGCGTTGATTTCTTCCAGCAGTTCCATGACGCCGCGCGCCATCTGGGTGTCCAGGTTGCCGGTCGGTTCGTCGGCCAGCAGCAGCTTGGGCGAACCGGCCAGCGCACGCGCGATGGCCACGCGCTGCTGCTGGCCGCCCGACAGTTCGGCCGGGTAGTGGCGCATGCGCGAGGCCAGTCCCACCTTGGCCAGCGCGTCTTCGATGCGCTCCTTGCGTTCGGCCGCGTTGAAGCCGCGGTAGCGCAGCGGCACGTCGACGTTGTCGAACAGGCTCAGGTCGGGAATCAGGTTGAAGCCCTGGAAGATGAAGCCCAGCTTCTCATTGCGCAGGCGGGAGCGGGCGTTGTCGTCCATCCCTTTGACGTTGATGCCGTCCAGGACGTAGTCGCCGCTGGTGAAATCTTCCAGCAGGCCGGCGATGTTCAGGAAGCTGGTCTTGCCGGAGCCGGAAGGGCCGGTGACGGTGACGAATTCGCCTTGTTTGACTTCGATCTCGAAGCCGCGCAGCGCGTGGGTTTCGATCATGTGGGTGCGATAGACTTTGCTCAGGTTATTCATGCGCAGCATGGCTTGCCTCTCCGTAGGGGGTTATTTGTTGATCGAGACGCGCTTGGCGTTCTCAAAGCTTTCGGTACCGGCGATCACGATCTTGTCGCCTTGTTTCAATCCATTGACGATTTCCACTGCGGCCACGCTGGTGGCGCCAAGCTGCACCGGTGTGCGCACGGCAACGCCGTCCTGCAGCAGGTAGACATAGCGGCCGCCTTCCGATTCGACAAAGGGGCCGCGCTGCACCATCAGCACATTCGGCTTCTCGTCGATCAGCAGGCGCGCCGATACGCGCTGGCTTTGGCGCAGGCCTTCCGGCTGCTGGTCGAAGCGCACGCGCGCCAGGACCTGGTTCTTCACCACTTCGGGGGACAGGGCCGACAGCTTGCCTTTGGTCTTAACGCCGCCCACTTCGATTTCGGCGGTCATGCCCAGGCCCAGGTCATTGACGTAGGACTCCGGCACTTCCAGTTCCACCTCGAGCTGGGACAGGTCGACCAGCGTCATGAGCGGGGTGTTGGCTTGCACTACACTGCGGTTGGCGACCGACAGCGTGCCGATGAAGCCATCCACCGGCGCGCGCACGGTCAGTTCGTCGACGCGGCGCTGGGCATTGGCCAGCGACAGCTTCTGGCGTTCCATCTGCGCGGTCTTGGTTTTCAGTTCCAGAGAGACGTTGTCGCCTTCCAGTTCAGCCGCTTGCTTGGTATGCCTGGCGCGGATATCGGCGGCGGCCACGGCGTCCTTGGCCTTCTGCATGTCGATCTTGGCGATGATGCCGTCGGTCGACACGCTTTCGTAGCGCTGCAAGGTGCGCATGGCGGACACGCGCTCGATTTCGGCGGTGTCGGCTTCGCGCTGCGCGGCCAGTTTCTGCTTGCGGGCCAGGATTTGCTGGCGTGCGACTTCGGCCTGCAGTTCGTTGAACAGGGTTTGTTCTTTTTTCAGTTCGTCAGTCAGGTCGGGCGATTCCAGCACGGCCAGCACCTGGCCTTTTTTGACGGTGTCGCCGGCGTGCACTTTCAGTTCGACCGTGGACGTGGAGGTCGAGTACAGGGTCGGGCTGACGGCAGCGACGATGCGGCCATTGACGGCGGCATCGCGGATCAGGGTGCCGCGCGTGACTTCGCCGATGCGCAGGCGGGAGGCGCTGATCGATTGCTCGCTGCCGCTCCAGTTTTTCAGCAGCCCGTAGCCGGCTGCGGCCAGCGCCACGCCGGCCACCAGCAGCAGCACCTTGCGGCGCGGGAAGCGGCTGGTGGGGGCGGCAATCGCCTGGTCCTGGTGTGAGGTGTCGCGGATCATGTTCTTGTTCCTGGTGTTGGTGATTTGGTCAATCTTGCTATTGCATGAAGTGTGCCAGCTGCTAAGTGGTTGATTTATTTGATGTCCGCAGCGTCGCGCATGGTGTCCGCGAGCGTCCACCTTGTCCGCCTGTCCGCGTTGTCCAAACGGGACTACTTGATTTTTTGGTAAGCGGCTATACTTGCTGGCTTATCTTTATGGCAAGGAGTGGTTCTGTGGAGTATCCGTTCCCGGAAAGCGTAGTGGCGCGCTACGACGAATTGGCCGGCGCCAGCGGCAACGGCGCGGTGGATGGACAGACCTGGCAGGATTTGCTGCTCACGCCATACCTGCTGGCCGTCGGCGAGGGCGCCAGCATCTTTGGCCGGCAAATGCTGTACCGGCGCTTGCGCCGCGGCGCGGCGGCCGCGACGACCGGCCGTGTCCGGACACTGCTGGCGGACGACGCCGGACGCGAACGCCTCGACGCGCAGCTTGCTCCATTGCGCAAGGCCAGTGCCGAAGTCACAGAGTCGATTTATGTCGCAGCCGCAGACACTTCAGGCGCCGCAAACAGTGCGGTGCGGCCCGCCGCCTCGCACGACGGTTCGCCGTTACCGCCCGTGCCGGGCTGGTCGGGCTGGCTGTGGCTGATGCCCGTTGCCTTCCTCGCCAGCGCCGCCGCCAGTTTCTTCTGGCTGCCCGCACTGGTTCCAACGGTCGTGCTGTCGCTGCTCCTGATGGCGACCCAAATCACCTTCCACTCACGCATCCAGCAGTGGGCAGCCATCGTCGAAGCACTGCAACTGCAGCTCGGCGTACATGGCCGACAGCAGGATGCACCCGGCGCTGCGCTAGCCGCCCAGTTGCGCGGCAAGCTGGCACGCAGCGTCGTCTCCACTGCGCCCGGCGTCACCGAATATGCGGACTGGGTCATGCTGGACAACCTGAAGCACTATTTCGCCACACGCCGCCTGGTGCGCGAACACGCTGCCTTCCTGCGCGAGAGCTATGAACTGGTGGCGGCCCTGGATGCCGACCTCGCCCTGGCGCGTCACCTCGCCGCACAAACCCACTGGTGCTGGGCAGGAGAGGGTTGGGAGCAGGAGGTCCACCTCCAAGCTGTTCGCCATCCATTGCTGTCCGATGCGCAGGCGCTGGACCTGGCCCTGGATGGCAAGAGTGCTTTCATCAGCGGCCAGAATGGCATCGGCAAAAGCACCTTGCTGCGCACGGTCGGCCTGAACCTGCTGGCAGCGCGCGCGTTCGGCTTTTGCTACGCCGTGACTGCGCACGTGCCCAACTTGCCGGTTTATGCCAGCATGCAGAACGAAGACGCGCTGGACGGCGGCGAAAGCCTCTATCAATCAGAGCTGCGCCGCGCGCATGAATTGCTGGCGCTGGCGAAGGAGCCGCAACGCGCGGTCTTCATCATCGACGAAATCTTCCGTGGCACGAACCACCTGGAGTCGGTATCCGCAGCCGCCGCCGTGCTGGAACAGCTCGCCGGCCGCGGCATTGTGCTGGTGTCTTCGCACAACGTCGTGCTGGCGCAATTGCTGGAGCAATACTGCGTGCCGCTGCTGGTGCAAAAACGTGCCGACCGCCTGGTGCTGACTCCCGGCGTTCTGGCCGAAACCAACGGCCTGACCCTGCTGGCCCAATCCGGCTTCGACGCCTCCATCGAACAACGCGCCCGCGACGTCTACAAACGCCTCACTGGCCGTCTGCTGCCGGCATAAGGAGGGGGATCGCGTTTTTGCGATTTGTCTTAAATGGTCTTAAACCGTCATTTTTCGTCTTAGCGGAACTATTTTTTCTATTTTTAGTCATAGCCAGGGTGCGAAATCTATTCGACGGAGGCCACCATGAGCGAGGCAATGTTTGTATTACCCGTTCCGTTCGCTACGTACGTTGTGCTCAACCAATTCTTGACCAGGCACAAAGTGAAGAGGGAAATGTTCGAAGTCGTGGATGAGGCAGTCAAGACGTGGATGGATTCGTTTCAAGCCGAGAAGGAATTATCAGAGGCGAGCTCACTTAATGGTTATCAATGGAAGCACCTGTTCCTGCCCGAAGGGACCAGGCTCCGGACCATATGTGATGGTGCACATCACATTGCCCATGTCGAAGGGTGCAAGCTTTTGTACGAAGGACGAGTTTGTTCACCTTCGCAATTTGTGAATGGGATTCACGAGAGTGGGAGTGTCTGATTTTTTGTGTGTGAGGTGCTTGTGTCGCTTTTCGCACTCCACGACTGCAACAAACTCCTTTTCATTTTATCCATCTGGCGTAAATCGATCTGCATAAAGGATGGCGAACTGGTTCATCGCTTGCTTCCAGTGGAGGCCCGGCCCTCGCCATGCGGAGGTGATATTACGAAGTGCCAGCCAAATTAGCTTAGTAGCGGCATCGTCACTCGGGAAATGACCTCGCGTCTTGATGATTTTGCGTAGCCGCGCATGTAAGCTCTCGATGGCATTGGTCGTATAAACGATGCGCCTGACCTCTGGTGGAAACGCAAAGAAGGGAATTACATGTGACCAGGCCCGCCGCCAGCTTGTGACGACAGTTGGATATCTCTTCCCCCATGGCCCTTGTTCAAACGCTGTTAATTCGGCCTCGGCTGCTTCGGCGCTGGGAGCTGCATATATCGGCTTCAACGCTGCGGCAAACGCCTGGCGTTCCTTCCAAATGGCAAAGTTCAGGCTGTGGCGAATCAAGTGCACAATGCATGTCTGTAGCGTGGTGGCCGGGTAGGCCGCGCCAAGTGCTTCAGGCATACCCTTTAAGCCGTCCGTGACTGCGATCAGGATGTCGTGGCAGCCGCGTGTTTTGAGGTCGTTGAATACCTTCATCCAGAATTTTGCTCCTTCGGTTTGCTCGATCCACAAGCCGAGAACGTCGCGTGAGCCGTCCGGCAGCACACCTAACGCCAGGTATATCGCCTTATTGCGTACCACTGCGTCTTCGCGAATTTTCACCCGCAATGCATCAAAGAAGACGATCGGATACATTGGCTCAAGCGGCCTAGCTTGCCAGGCAGTGACCTCGCTCATAACGGCATCAGTGACGGTGCTGATTAGATCGGGGCTGACTTCGACGTTGTACATTTCAAGCAGGAATGCCTGGATTTCGCGCACCGTCATACCTCGCGCGTACATGGCAATGATCTTGTCATCGAAGCCTGTGAACCGACGTTCATGCTTGCCGATCAATTGCGGCTCGAATGTGCCGGCGCGGTCTCGAGGGATATCTACTCTCAATGCGCCTTCGTCGGTCAGAACCGTCTTAGAGCTCTTGCCATTACGGTGATTCGATGTGTCATCGGGTTTCTGCGCTCCAGGGGCATAGCCAAGATGGTGAGTCATTTCAGCGCCCAAGGCGCGTTCAATGATCGCCTTTTTGAACTTGCGCATTACCGCGTCAACAGCATCCGCCGTCATCGGCCCGGTTACGATTTGACTCAGCAATTCATCTGGAATGTCCGGCAAGCCGGCATCGGCCGGCACTGTGTTCCTGTTGCGTGAGGGCATATATGCTCCTGTCAGGTCTCAACATAATATGCCTCACACACAAAATTCAGGACAGGCTCACGAGAGTTGCCGCAATGCCTGGAAAACGATCTGGGTGCTAATGCCCAGCGAAACAGAATGGAAACTGGCAAATGAATATCGCGGAGTGCGCGCCTCAATTCGGGAACGAATTAGCACGAATAAGAACAAAAAAGCACGTTTTAGAACGTTTAAGACAAACCTCGAAAACGAGACCATCCTACCAACGCCGCTACGAAAAGTGCAAAAGCAATATGACTACTTGCGAAGCAATGGCAGTTGCGTACCCATAGATCCCGTCACCTTCATGGATAAGAATGGCGACACACTACTGCACATAGCGGCTCAACTTAACGACCTGGAAACGATGGAGGCGCTGATGAAAGCGGGGCTGAGTGCAAACAGCATTGGCGACATGGGCGCAACACCCCTCCATTGCGCTTGGAGCGAGGAGGCTGCCAATCTCCTGCTCTCCTATGGCGCATCGAATACTATCCGGGATGAGTTTGGGCGGTTGCCGGGCGAAGAGTCTTGCGGCGCAGCCAAAGCCTGGTCAGGCAGTACATGATCGCGATCGCCACTAGCCACGCCGCGTAGACCAGGCCCAGCGAAGGCTGGTAGCCATCCGGCAGGGTAAAGCCCGCAGGTCCGCCCTGTGGCGCCGCGCCATAGCGCAGCATGAAGTAGGGGAGCGAGAGGAAGTGGATCAAGGCGATATGCACGACGTAGAAGAACATCGGCGTGCCGCCAAACAGCATCAGTATCGGCACCGGGCGCAAACGTTCGAACCACGCCAGCACCGGCAGGGCAATGCCGACCGTCACGCAAAGGTAAAGCAGCGAAGGCGGATATTTGTGCACCCGGATGAAGGAGATGAAATCCCATACGAAGCCGCGCCCCTGCGGCGACCACGGATCGGGATCGCCATAAAAATTTCCGCTGCGCAGGACGACGAACACCAGCAGCAACAAGGCGCCAGCCGCCAGCAGGAAGCGCTGCCGGCGCGCAGCCTCCCATTGGAACACCGGTCCCAGCGCGTAGCCTGCCGCGATCAGCCCAAGCCATGGCATCAAAGGATAGGCGAGGAACACGCCGTAATTTCCGGCGACCGGCCAGAAGCCCTGCTGGTGCCAGGCCAGCCACAATGGATGGTTGGACTGGAAAGCGTCGAGCAGGTTGTGCGGCACGATCAGCAGCGCCGCAATCACAGAGATGGCCGGAAGGGGCAGCCACGCCAGCCCGGCGAGGAAGATCATCCCCATGCCCAGCGCCCACAGCACCTGCAGGATCGTGACGTTATATCCGAACTGCCAGCTGAAACTGATCCAGGTCGCTTCGAGCACCAGCAGCAGCAGGCCGCGCGTCACGAGGTAGCGCGATAGGGCGGGAATTCCACTCTTGGTCCCGCGCAGGAAGGCCGAAGTACCGGCCAGGAGCACGAATGTCGACGCGCACAAATGCGTAATCCAGCGCGTGGCGAACCACAGCGGCGTTGTCTTCGCCAGATCTTCCGGATTAAACAGCGCAGCGCCAAAGAAGTCGCGGGTATGGTCCAGGGCCATCAGTACGATCACCAGGCCGCGCAGCATGTCGATGCTGGCGAGACGCTTCGTAGTCGGCATGTTCGCTCCCATTGTTTATTTGCTATGCATTGTGGGCGCGAATTGCCGTCCAGGCAAATCTTTAATTTCTGTCTTGACAGAAATTAGTGTAAGCATAGAATAGCAGGCATGGAACTGAAACCAATAGCCGAACGTTTTGTACTGCACTGGGGCGAGATGGGCTCGCGCTGGGGCGTCAACCGCACCGTGGCGCAAATCCACGCGCTGCTGTACCTGGTCGGGCGTCCGATGGATGCGGAAGAAATCCAGCAAACGCTGGGCGTGGCGCGCTCCAATGTCAGCAACAGCCTGAAAGAGCTGCAGTCCTGGAACCTGGTGAAAGTGGTTCACCTGAAGGGCGATCGCCGCGACCATTTCGAGACGTCGACCGATGTGTGGGAGCTGTTCAAGCTGATCGTGGCTGGCCGCCGCCAGCGCGAGATCGATCCCACCGCCGCCGCACTGTCGGAATGCCTCGCCAATCCGGCCATGGCCGACGAGGACGAAGGCACGCGTGAACGGATCGAGGAAACGCTGAAATTCATCGAAGTGATGGCAACGCTGTCCGATGAACTTCTGCGCTACAAGCCCGAAACCTTGATGAAGACCTTGGGAGTCAGCGCAAAAATCAGCCGGGCTATTCGCGGCAAGCAGTGAAGCGGCATTAGCAGAGGCGGGCAGCAATGCCCGTTTTTTTGAAATCAAAATTTCTGTTTATACAGAAATTACTGTCTAAAGGAGATTGAAATGTTGATCGCATACGAAGTCCTGGTGCCCCTGGTGGCCGGCCTGGCTATCAGCTTCTACCTGCGCGGCGCGTTGCGCAACCTGCTGCTGGACTTGTGCGGCACCGCGTCGCGAGCCGAATTCTGGGTGCGTACCAGCACGGTTCTGATCACTGCATTTCCCATTCTTCTGGCGCTGTGGTTCGGGCATAGCGGCGTCCCCGGCGCCACGCCGGCGCTTGTCCTGCGCACCGCGCTGATCATGTCCGCGACCGGCATCGTCGTCGGCGTTGGGCTGATGGGCTGGAATATCGCGAAGTCGATCCCGAGGGGCATGAAGTGAAGATCCTGGTTTGCGGCGCATCCGGATTCATTGGCAGCGCGATCTGCGCCGCGCTGGCTGCTGCAGGGCACGACGTGCTGCGTGGCGTCCGCCTTGCGTTGCTGCCAGGGGAAATCGCCATCGATTACAACGTCGACTTGCAGCCATCCTCCTGGATGGCGCGCCTGCACGGGATTGATGCGGTAGTGAATGCGGTCGGCATTATCCGCGAGCATGCGAACGCAAGTTTCGAGGCGCTGCACAGCGCCGCCCCTCGCGCCCTGTTCGCTGCCTGCGCCGCCGCCGGCGTGCAACGCGTGGTGCAGATCTCCGCGCTTGGCGCCGAGCAGGGCGAAAGCGCCTATTTCGCCAGCAAGCGCGCGGCTGATGAGGCGCTGATGGCTTTGCCTCTCGATTGGACGGTCGTGCGCCCGTCGCTGGTGTTCGGGGTGGATGGCGAATCGGCGGCATTGTTTTGCAAGATGGCCAGCATGCCGCTCATCGCTGCACCTGCACTGGGCGAAGCACGCTTCCAGCCGGTCCATATAGACGATCTTGCGCGCGCAGCAGTAGCCGCCATTGATCCTGCCACACCCGCGCGGCGCGTGATCGACCTGGCAGGCGGCAGTTCGGTCACTTTTGACGGCATGCTGCGCGCTTACCGTGAAGCCATGGGATTCCCGCCAGCGCCAATGCTGCGCATCCCGGCGCCGGTGATGGCCTGTGCCGCCTGGCTGGGTGGCAAGCTTCGCGGCTCGCCTTTGACGCCGGACAACTGGCGCATGCTGCGTGCGGGAAGCGCGCCGGCGGACGACGTCGCGGCCAACCGCGCCACAACGCGTGAGCTGCTTGGCCGCCCACCGCGCGCTATCGGCACCTTCATCACGCCTGCCGACCGGGAGTTATTTCGCCTGCGCGCCCTCGCCGCATGGCGCGGCATCCTGCTGCGCGGGACGCTGGCCGCTGTCTGGCTGGCGACCGCTATGGTGAGTGCCTTTATTTATCCGCGCGCCGGCAGCCTGGCCATGCTGGCCCGCGTTGGCCTGGAGGGCTGGCCGGCGACGTTGGCGCTGTACGGCGCGGCAGCGCTGGACGCCGCGCTTGGCATCGCCACCATCGTGCGCCCGCGCCGCGTGCTCTGGCTGGCCCAAGGCGCGCTCATACTCGGCTACAGCATCGTGATTGCGGCCTGCTTGCCCGAATACCTGTGGCACCCCTTCGGCCCCTTGCTGAAAAACCTGCCGATCCTGGCCATCCTGTTCATTTTGCTTGCGGAGGAAAAATCGTGGACTACCTGACCATCAAGACCATCCACATCCTGTCCTCGGTGCTGATGGTCGGTACCGGCTTCGGCACGGCCTTCTACCTGTTTTTCGCGAACCGTTCGCGCTCGGTGGAAGCAATTGCCGTTGTCTCGCGGCTGGTGGTGCGCGCCGACTGGTGGTTCACCACGCCGGCCGTGATCGTGCAGCCGCTGTCCGGCGCATGGATGATCCACCTCGCCGGCTATCCGCTGGATGCATTCTGGATCAAGGCTTCGCTGGCGCTTTACGCCATGGCAGGTGCTTGCTGGCTGCCCGTGGTGTGGCTGCAAGTGCGGATGGGCAAGATGGCGCTGGCGGCACATGCCGCCAACACCGCGCTGCCCGCGCAGTACTGGCGGTATGCGCGGCGCTGGGAACTGCTCGGCTATCCGGCCTTCATCGCCATGCTGGCGGTGTACTGGCTGATGGTGCACAAGCCGATGTAAGGCTTATTTGTCCTGCGACTGCGGCTTGCCCTTGTCGATCACTTCGCGGCAATCGCCTTTGAATTTCGCGTTGTCGTAATTGGTCCAGCCGTAGCTGTCCACCACCCGCTTATGCACCTGGAAGTCCTTGTTGAGGAAACTCCAGGAAGGCTTGTCGTCCGGGTAGCGGATGTTTGCCACGTCCAGCATGGTGTGGAAAATGTTCTCGGTGGCCAGCTTGGCCTTGCGGTTGCGCAGCAGGGCGCCCACCTTGGATGGATAGTGCTCCAGGTACTGGTCCGAGAACCACATGAAGGCCGGCACATGGAATTCGTAATCCGTGTTGTGGCCGTGGAAGGCCAGGCGGCAGGTGCCGTCGTACAAGGTCTGACCGTGGTCGGCGACGTACAGCATCGACGCCAGCTGCCCGGTGCCTTTCAGGTCGGCGATCACCTGCGCCAGGAACCAGTCGGTGTACAGGATCGAGTTGTCGTAACTGTTATTCAGCTGTTCCTTGATCTTCAGGTCGGTGTACGCTGGCTTGTCGACGCCGAACAGCGACGGCTGCCACTTGTCGAATTCCTTCGGGTGGCGATGGCTGTAGTTCCAGTGGCTGCCCAGGGAGTGCAGCACGATCAGCTTTTTCGGCGCCGGGTCGGCCAGGGCATGCTTGAGCGGCTCGAACAGCACGTCGTCGAAATTGGAATGGTTGGTAAAGCTGCCCAGGTTAAGGAACTGGATCACGTCTGCTTCCTTGGCAAATACCGATACCGGCGTATCGTACTGGCCGAACGAGATCTGGTTCGACAGCCACCAGGTCTTGAAGCCCGCCTCTTTATAGGCGGTCAGGAAGGACTTTTCGCTGAAGCCATCCTTCAGGCTTTGCGTGGCAGGCTTGCGCGAAATGATGACCGGCACCGACAGCCGCGTCGCCGAGACCGACGTGATCACGTCCGACAGTGCGACCAGGTTGCTTTCCTTGCTCAATAGCGGATTGGTTTCACGCTTGTAGCCGTTCAGGCTCCAACGGTCGTAGCGCGACGATTCGCCCAGCACCATCACCACAATTTCCGGCTGCGTGCCGCCATCGACTTGCCGTGCGCCGAACTCAAAGCTTGCGCTGCGTTCATTCAGGTCGGCCAGGTAGCGGCGCTCTTTGTAGAAGTCGTAGCCGCGTGCCGCCAGGCCGAACGGCCAGGATTCGATGAAGGCGCCCGGATCGAACGGCAGGCGTGCCCAGTAGGGCAGGGCCGGGCCGGGCAGGCGCAGCATATGGGCGCCGGCAACGGCGGCGCGGGCCGAGGCGCTTTCGCTGGAACTGTCGGCGTCGGACGCGCTTTCGCTCTCGCCTGCGCTGGCGTTGCTGGCCGAGGCATTAGCCGACCCGCTGGCCGGCGCGCGCGCCGCAGGCGCCGCTTCGATGCCGAATTCATAGCCCCAGGCCGCCGCCGTCGCCAGCACAAGCAATGTGAACAGCGCCAACCAGCGCGAGCTGCCATTCCAATCGAGGCCGCGCGTCTGGCGCGCTGCGCGGAAGCACAGTACCCACCACACGGCCACGGCCACCATCACGGCCAGCATGGTCCACACTTTGCGGCCGAGGAATTCCAGCGCTTCCTGCGGGCTGGTTTCGGCCAGGATGCCGAGATGGTGGGTGGAAATGCCCTGGCCGTAAAATACGAACAGGTAGATCTCGGTAGGCAGCGCCAGGAAGGCCGGGATCAGCAGCCAATGGAAATAGGCAGGCCGCTTGAACAGCGCCCACACCGTCACCCAGGCGACGAACTCGATCCCCAGCAATTGCCACGGCTGCTCCACCGGCTTACCCAGGAGTAATGGCACGAAGGGCACCGCGGATAGCGCCAGGTAGCTAAACAGGATGAACAGGTGTGAAGGGCGCGGCAGCATTGCTTACAGGAAAGTACAAAATGATCGCTATTATGCGGCCAATGCGCCGCCGCGGGGCGTCCAAATACTGCCACTTTATTCAGCATTCCGGTTGACTGAGCTGTTAACCAGGTATATACTCGCGAGTTCTCAATTTAGTCTGCGCATCGTATACGCCTCGTTTTGAGTGACGTTCAGCGCACACTGAGAGATACCGTTTTAGCCCCCGGGCAAAAGCTGCCCGGGTTGTCAATGCTGTAATTTTGTTGGATTTAAAACGATGCCAACCATCAATCAATTGATTCGCCAACCACGTACCAAGCTGGTCGTGAAGAGCAAATCGCCGGCACTTGAAAACTGCCCGCAAAAGCGTGGCGTGTGCACCCGTGTGTACACCACCACTCCTAAGAAGCCTAACTCGGCACTGCGTAAAGTTGCAAAAGTGCGTCTGACCAACGGTTTCGAAGTGATTTCGTACATCGGCGGTGAAGGCCACAACCTGCAGGAACACAGCGTTGTTCTGCTGCGCGGCGGTCGTGTAAAAGACTTGCCAGGTGTGCGTTACCACATGGTCCGTGGCTCTCTGGATACCCAGGGCGTTAAAGACCGTAAGCAAGCTCGTTCCAAGTACGGTGCGAAGCGTGCCAAGGCCGCTAAGAAGTAATTTGCAATTTAACTGAGTTGAGGCGGTCGCGAGACCGAGTAAGTGGAAGGCTATGATGGCCTCCGCGAGTGCCCGAGGCACTCAACTGAAGAAAAGGAAATGACATGCCACGTCGTCGTGAAGTACCCAAGCGCGAAATTCTGCCGGATCCAAAATTCGGTAGCACCGAAGTCGCTAAATTCGTAAACGTTCTGATGCTGTCCGGCAAGAAGTCGGTTGCAGAAAACATCATCTACGGTGCCTTCGACCACATCCAATCGAAGTCCGGCAAGGACCCGCTGGAAGTGTTCACCGCAGCGATCAACAACGCCAAGCCACTGGTTGAAGTGAAGTCCCGCCGTGTTGGCGGCGCGAACTACCAGGTGCCGGTCGAAGTGCGCCCAGTGCGCCGCCTGGCCCTGTCCATGCGTTGGCTGCGTGAAGCCGCTAACAAGCGCTCCGAAAAGTCCATGCCACAGCGCCTGGGCGGTGAGCTGATGGAAGCCGCGGAAGGCCGTGGCGGTGCAATGAAGCGCCGTGACGAAGTCCACCGTATGGCTGAAGCGAACAAAGCGTTCTCGCACTTCCGCTTCTAATACGTTTGGCCGGCCAGTATTGGCCGGCCTAGTTCAAGCCGGGCACATTTTTCTCGAAAAAATGCTGCTCGGTTTTGTCCATTCAAAGATTTAGGATCAATTATGGCCCGCAAGACCCCCATTGAGCGCTACCGTAATATCGGTATCTCCGCTCACATCGACGCCGGTAAGACCACCACTACCGAGCGCGTGCTGTTCTACACCGGCGTGAACCACAAGATTGGTGAAGTGCACGACGGCGCCGCCACCATGGACTGGATGGAGCAGGAACAAGAGCGCGGCATTACCATTACCTCGGCAGCGACCACCTGCTTCTGGAATGGTATGGCCAACAACTTCAAGCCACACCACATCAACATCATCGACACCCCAGGGCACGTTGACTTCACCATCGAGGTGGAGCGTTCGATGCGCGTTCTGGACGGCGCTTGCATGGTTTACTGCGCAGTGGGCGGCGTGCAGCCACAGTCTGAAACCGTATGGCGCCAGGCTAACAAGTACAAGGTCCCTCGTCTGGCCTTCGTGAACAAGATGGACCGTACCGGCGCCAACTTCTTCAAGGTCTACGAGCAGATGCGTTCGCGCCTGAAGGCCAACCCAATCCTGATCCAGATCCCGATCGGCGCTGAAGACAACTTCAAAGGCGTGATCGACCTGGTCAAGATGAAGGCCATCATCTGGGACGACGCGTCCCAGGGCATGAAGTTCGACTACGTGGACATCCCAGCCGAGCTGGCCGATTCCGCTGCCGAGTGGCGCGAGAAGATGGTGGAAGCCGCAGCTGAAGCGTCGGAAGACCTGATGAACAAGTACCTGGAAGAAGGCGAACTCTCTGAAGAAGAGATCAAGAAAGCCCTGCGCCAGCGTACCATCGCTTCGGAAATCGTTCCGATGATGTGCGGCACCGCCTTCAAGAACAAGGGCGTGCAGGCCATGCTGGACGCCGTGATCGAATACCTGCCATCGCCAGTGGACATCGCTGACGTTGCCGGTACCGACGAAGACGAACAGCCAGCTACCCGTAAGGCTTCGGACGAAGAGAAGTTCGCTGCCCTGGCATTCAAGATCATGACCGACCCGTTCGTGGGCCAGCTGGCCTTCTTCCGCGTCTACTCCGGCGTGGTGAACGCAGGCGACACCGTGTACAACTCGGTCAAGCAGCGTAAAGAGCGTCTGGGCCGTATTCTGCAGATGCACGCTAACCAGCGTGAAGAGATCAAGGAAGTCCGCGCCGGCGACATCGCCGCTGCAGTGGGCCTGAAGGACGTGACCACCGGCGAAACCCTGTGCGATCCATCCTCGATCATCACCCTGGAAAAGATGGTGTTCCCAGAGCCAGTGATCCAGCAGGCAGTTGAGCCTAAGACCAAGGCTGACCAGGAAAAGATGGGCCTGGCCCTGAACCGCCTGGCACAGGAAGACCCTTCGTTCCGCGTCAAGACCGACGAAGAATCCGGCCAGACCATCATCGGTGGTATGGGCGAGCTGCACCTGGAAATTATCGTTGACCGTATGAAGCGCGAATTCGGCGTGGAAGCAACCGTTGGCAAGCCACAGGTTGCATACCGCGAAACCGTGCGCAAGTCGGTGTCCGACGTGGAAGGCAAGTTCGTCAAGCAGTCCGGCGGCCGCGGTCAGTACGGTCACGCTGTTGTTACCCTGGAACCACAGGAACAAGGCAAGGGCTTCGAATTCGTCGACGCGATCAAGGGCGGTGTGATTCCTCGCGAATTCATCCCTGCGGTGGAAAAAGGCGTGCGCGAAACCCTGAACAACGGTGTTCTGGCAGGCTACCCAGTGGTTGACGTCAAAGTCACCCTGACCTTCGGTTCCTACCACGACGTTGACTCGAACGAAAATGCATTCCGCATGGCCGGTTCGATGGCGTTCAAGGAAGCGTGCCGTCGCGCCAGCCCAGTGATCCTGGAGCCAATGATGGCTGTTGAAGTCGAGACTCCGGAAGACTACGCCGGTACCGTGATGGGCGACCTGTCGTCCCGCCGCGGTATGGTGCAGGGCATGGACGAGATCCCAGGCGGCGGCGGCAAGATCATCAAGGCAGAGGTACCGCTGTCGGAGATGTTCGGCTACTCGACCATCCTGCGTTCCGCGACCCAGGGCCGCGCGACCTACACCATGGAGTTCAAGCACTACTCTGAAGCTCCTAAGCACGTGATCGACGCAATCGTCACCGCTAAAGCGAAGTAAAATAAATAATTACCCGGGCGGGGGAGATCCTCCCGTCCGGAATTGACCTTAAATCTAAAGTTCTGAGGAAGAATTAAAATGGCAAAAGAAAAGTTCGAGCGGACTAAACCGCACGTGAACGTTGGCACCATCGGTCACGTTGACCACGGCAAAACCACCCTGACCGCTGCAATCGCAACCGTTCTGTCGAAGAAATTCGGCGGCGAAGCGAAAGCTTACGACCAGATCGACGCTGCTCCAGAAGAAAAAGCACGCGGCATTACCATTAACACCGCCCACGTTGAGTACGAGACCGCAACCCGTCACTACGCTCACGTTGACTGCCCAGGCCACGCCGACTACATCAAGAACATGATTACCGGTGCTGCGCAGATGGACGGCGCGATCCTGGTTTGCTCCGCAGCTGACGGCC
>Ga0102592_1000345_pt1 | contig 87713 bp, 80 predicted proteins | sample AraplaCol_mMF_r2_FD_76861 | JGI IMG/M metagenome (GOLD analysis project Ga0102592, IMG submission 76861) | Arabidopsis root microbial communities from North Carolina, USA - plate scrape MF_Col_mMF_r2 (SPADES assembly) (version 2) | ecosystem: Host-associated > Plants > Roots > Endosphere...
GTTCGTACAACCAGTTCGGCGCTGTGGTTGGTGTTCGCCACAAGTTCTAATTTGACGCGGGTGTAAGCCCGCTTCAGATTCGGCTTGATCAAAACGCCGGCATCCGCAAGGATGCCGGCGTTTTGTTTTGTGACGCGGGACGCCCCGCATCCCAAGCGACGCGCTCGGCGTCAGACCCGGCTGATCGTTCCCGATGGCATTTGTACAGCATTGGGCGGGAGGGAAGATCCGCGCGCAATTCGGTCTCGTGTTGCGTTCCTGTCCTGCGCCCTTGTCACAGGCCTCCTGCCAGATGGTGCACAGCTGTTGCGAGGCGAGATCGATTGCCGCGACCGTGGTCGCATCATCGGTTCGCAGCCCATATTGCAGGTCGTATCGATTACCGGCAGGCACCTGCCGGAATACAAAAAAGCCCCGGCCATCACTGGCAGGGGCTTTTGCAATGAAGCTGTAACGCTTTGGCCCGGCTGACCGTCAGCCAGCCGAAGGGCGGCTGCGAAGCCGCCTGCAAACCATCACTCTTCCTCATCCAGCGGCATGGCGCGGCGCGGCGGAGGCGGGCGCTTGCCGATCATCACGGCGAGTTCGGCCGGCTTGCCGCGGCGAATGACCTTCATCTTGACTTCGGCGCCGGGCTTGAGCTGCGCGATGGCATTGAGTAGCGCAGTCGTATCGGAAATCACCTGGTTGTCGACCGATACCAGCACGTCGCCAGGCTTCACGCCGGCCTTGTCGGCAGGGCCGCCCTGGACCACGGCCGCGATCAGCGCGCCTTCCTTCGCGTCCAGGCCAAACGATTCAGCGATTTCCGGGGTCAGGTCCTGGGGCTCCACACCGATCCAGCCGCGCGTCACACTGCCAGTCGAGATGATGGATTCCATCACCTGCTTGGCGGTCGACACCGGGATGGCGAAGCCGATACCGAGCGAACCGCCCGAGCGCGAATAGATGGCGGTGTTGATGCCCAGCAGGTTGCCCTGCGCGTCCACCAGCGCGCCGCCCGAGTTGCCCGGGTTGATGGCTGCGTCGGTCTGGATGAAGTTCTCGAAGGTATTGATACCCAGGTGGCTGCGCCCCAGCGCGGAAACGATACCCATCGTCACGGTCTGGCCCACGCCAAACGGATTGCCGATGGCCAGCACCACGTCGCCGACCTTCACGTTCTCGATGCGGCCCAGCGTGATCGCAGGCAGATCCTTGAGTGTGATCTTCAGCACGGCCAGATCGGTCTCGGGGTCGGAGCCGACGACCTTGGCGTTGGCCTTGCGGCCATCGGTCAGCGCCACCTCGATTTCATCGGCGCCATCCACCACATGGTGGTTGGTTAGAATGTAACCCTCGGCGCTGACAATCACGCCCGAACCCAGGCTGGACACCGGCTCCTGGCGTTCCGGCAGCCGATCGCCGAAGAAGAACCGGAACCACGGATCCTCCGCCTGCGGATTGGGTGACCGCTTCGTGCCGTTCTTGCTGGTGAAGATGTTGACCACGGCGGGCATGGCTTCCTTGGCGGCATCGCTATAGGAACCCTGTGCCGCAGAGCCGGCCACGCTTGGCACCACTTCCTTCAGTGCCACGATGGGCGACCCCGACTGCACGGCCACCCGCCCACGCTGCAGCCACTCGGGTTTGAGCGTGGCTACCACGAACCACACGGCCAGCACGACCGTGACGGCCTGAGCAAAGAACAGCCAGAATCGGCGCAACATATCGGAGTTTTGACCAGAAAATGAAAACCAAAGAGCTGGAATTGTACTTGAACGACCTGCTGGAAGTTTCCCGCTTCAAGGACTATTGCCCGAACGGGCTCCAAGTGCAAGGTCGACCCGAAGTCACCCATATCGTCACTGGCGTAACAGCTAGCCTCGCGCTGATCGACGCAGCCATCGAGGCCGGCGCCGATGCAATCCTGGTGCATCACGGTTACTTCTGGAAGAACGAAGATGCACGGGTCATCGGTCAAAAACACGCAAGATTGAAGAAACTTCTTGCGGCCGATATCAACCTGATGGCCTTTCACCTGCCATTGGACAATCACGCAGAATTGGGCAATAACGCGCAACTGGGCCTGCAGCTGGGCGTCGCACCCAACGGCCGTTTCAGCGACGATCAACTTGGCTGGACAGGCACGCTGCCGCAGCCGATGCCGCTGCATGCGTTCGCCGCGCACGTAGGCGGCGTGCTCGATCGCGAGCCGCTGACCATTGGAGATCCGGATCAGATGATTCGAAGCGTGGGCTGGTGCACGGGCGGCGCGCAGGGGTATTTCGCGGCCGCCGTGGCGGCCGGCGTGGATGTTTACCTGAGTGGGGAAGTGTCCGAGCCCACTACGCATCTGGCGCGCGAGAGCGGTGTGGCCTATATCGCGGCCGGGCATCACGCAACAGAGCGCTATGGCATCCGGGCCGTGGGCGAACATCTGGCGCAGCGCTTCGACCTGCGCCATACCTTCATCGATATTCCGAACCCGGTCTGAGCGGCCGGGTCCGGAAACGTCAGCAAGCCAGGTCAGGCAGCATCAGGCGCCCGGGGCCTTCAGGCTGTCGCGGATTTCGCGCAGCAGCTTGATGTCCTCGGGTGTTTCGGCCGGCTTCGGGGCTTCCTGCTCCTTCTCCCGCATGTTGTTGAACGCGCGGACCATCATGAAGATGATGAATGCGAGGATGACAAAGTTGACCACGATGGTTAGGAAATTGCCGTAGGCGAACACCGGCACGCCGGCCTTCTTCAAGGCATCGAGCGTGTGCGGCACGCCCGGGGGCGGCTCGGCCAGCACGACAAACATGTTGGAAAAATCGAGTTTGCCCACCACGCGGCCCACCAGCGGCATGATCAGGTCGTTGACGACAGAATCGACGATCTTCCCGAACGCAGCGCCGATGATCACACCCACGGCCAGGTCGATCACGTTGCCACGCATCGCAAAAGTTCGGAACTCGCTCATCATTCCCATCGGTTTTTCTCCAATTTGTTGTTCCAGATTAACGTTTGTGTTTGACAAAGCCTGCATCATCGCAACCTCGAGTGCAAGTCTGGATGCCGCATCAGAACGCTTTCCGCAGCGATCCCACATCCGTTCCCATGACCGATTATCGGCGCCACGGCTATCAGTAGTTCGCCTATCGTCGCCAGATGTGCCTCAGGTATAATTTTTTGTTGACGCAGGATTCAATTGATGACATCCCCTGGGGTTTGGAATGAGTGACCAGCAAGACGTGAAGAACGTAGACAAAGGTCGCCGCAATTGGTTGATCGCGACATCCGTCGCGGGCGGCGTAGGAGGCGTTGCAGTAGCAGTACCGTTTGTCAGCACCTTTGCACCGTCGGAAAAGGCCAAGGCCGCCGGCGCGCCTGTTGAAGCCGACGTTGGCGGCCTGAAACCCGGCGAGATGATGACGGTTGAATGGCGGGGCAAACCGGTCTGGATTCTGCGCCGTACCCCTGAAATGCTTGCCTCGCTCAAGAAGACTGATGCAGAGGTGGCGGATCCCGATTCCGACGTTCCCTTCACGATGAAGACGCCGGACTATTGCAAGAACGAGACCCGCTCGCGCGCCGAACACAAGGACCTGCTGGTCGTGGTCGGCATCTGCTCGCATCTTGGCTGCTCTCCCTCCGGTCCGTTCGCCTCGGGTTCCAACCCGCAGCTTGGCGCAGACCCTGGCTTCCTGTGCCCGTGCCACGGTTCCACCTTCGATCTTGCCGGCCGCGTGTTCAAGAACAAGCCTGCACCGCAGAATCTTGACGTACCCCCGTACCAGTTCCTGTCCGACACCAAGATCGTGATCGGCAAGGACGAGAAAGGAGAAGCGTGATCATGGCGGCCGAAAAAGAAGTCAAGACTACCGGGCTGCTGGGCTGGATCGACGCCCGTTTCCCTGCGACCCAGCTCTGGGAAGACCACCTCTCCAAGTACTACGCACCGAAGAACTTCAACTTCTGGTACTTCTTCGGATCGCTGGCGCTGCTGGTGCTGGTGATCCAGATCGTCACCGGCATCTTCCTGGTGATGAACTACAAGCCGGACGGCACGCTGAATGCCGCCGGCATTCCCGTGGCGTTCGCCAGCGTGGAATTCATCATGCGCGAGGTACCGTGGGGCTGGCTGGTGCGCTACATGCATTCCACCGGCGCCTCGGCATTCTTTGTCGTGGTGTACCTGCACATGTTCCGCGGGCTGCTGTACGGCTCGTACCGCAAGCCGCGCGAACTGGTCTGGATCTTCGGCTGCCTGATCTTCCTGTGCCTGATGGCCGAAGCGTTCATGGGCTACCTGCTGCCCTGGGGCCAGATGTCGTACTGGGGCGCGCAGGTGATCGTGAACCTCTTCTCGGCAATTCCCGTGATCGGCCAGGACCTGTCGCTGTTCATCCGCGGTGACTATGTGGTGAGCGATGCCACGCTGAACCGCTTCTTCTCGTTCCACGTCATTGCGGTGCCGCTGGTGCTGCTGGGCCTGGTGGTGGCGCACATCATCGCGCTGCACGAAGTGGGTTCGAACAACCCGGACGGCGTGGAAATCAAGGCGAAGAAGGACGCGAACGGCGTGCCGCTGGACGGCATCCCGTTCCACCCGTACTACTCCGTGCACGACCTGCTGGGCGTGGCCGGCTTCCTGATCATCTTCTCGGCCGTGATCTTCTTCTTCCCGGAAGTAGGCGGCTATTTCCTGGAAGCCAACAACTTCTTCCCGGCTGACCCGCTGAAGACGCCGCCGCACATCGCGCCGGTGTGGTACTTCACGCCGTTCTACTCGATGCTGCGGGCTACGACGTCGAACTTCCTGCCGATCCTGTGGCTGTTCTTTGCGTTCGTGCTGGGCATGGTGTTCCTGCGCAGCAAGGATGTGCGTATCAAGATCGGTTCGGTGGTCATCCTGGTCATCCTGGCCGCAGGCTTCAAGTTCATCGACGCCAAGTTCTGGGGCGTGCTGGTGATGGGCGGCTCGGTCATCGTGCTGTTCTTCATGCCGTGGCTGGACTGCTCGCCGGTCAAGTCCATCCGCTATCGTCCCGCTTTCCACAAGTCGATCCTGGTCGTCTTCGTGGTGGTGTTCCTGGTCCTGGGTTATCTGGGCGTGCAACCGCCGTCGCCGGTGGGTGAGAAGGTGTCGCAGCTCGGTACGCTGCTGTACTTTGCCTTCTTCCTGACCATGCCGCTGTGGAGCCGTGCCGGCACGTTCAAGCCGGTGCCGGAGCGCGTCACGTTCCATCCGCACTAAGACGCTGCGCGACCCTACAAGAGGACAAGGACACAAGATGAAAAAGTTGCTTTCGATCTTCGCACTGGTCGGCGCATGCCTTGCCGCGCTGCCCGCGATGGCCTCAGAAGGCGGTTATCCGCTGGAACCGGCTCCGCTGGACACTAGCGACGTCTCGTCGCTGCAGCGTGGCGCCAAGCTGTTCGTCAACTACTGCCTGAACTGCCACGGCGCGTCGATGATGCGCTACAACCGGCTCAAGGACCTGGACCTGACGGACGACCAGATCCGTCAGAACCTGCTGTTCTCGGCCGACAAGGTTGGCGAAACGATGACGATCGCCATGCCGCCGAAGGATGCCAAGGCCTTCTTTGGCGCCATTCCGCCGGACCTGTCGGTTATCGCCCGCGCCCGCGGCAACGACTGGCTCTACACCTACCTGCGTACCTTCTACCGCGACGACGCGCGCGCCACGGGCTGGAACAACCTGGTCTTCCCGAGCGTGGGCATGCCCCACGTGCTGTGGGAACTGCAGGGCCAGCGCGCGCCGAAGTACGTCGAAGCGGAAGAGCACGGTGAAAAGGTGCACAAGCTGGCCGGCTGGGAGCAGATCACGCCCGGCAAGATGAGCACGCAGGAGTACGACCAGGCCGTGGCCGATCTGGTGAACTACCTGAACTGGATGGCCGAGCCGGCTCAGAGCCACCGCAAGCGCCTGGGCGTCTGGGTGCTGCTGTTCCTGGGTGTGTTCACCGTGTTCGCATGGCGCCTGAACGCCGCGTTCTGGAAGGACGTGAAGTAAGGCCGTGGCCGCGCGGGGCCCCGTAGTTGTAACCGAATATGTAACAACGCAGGACTCGCCGCCCGAAGGGCCGGCGCGGAAGTTGCAGCAGTGCAGCACCGCGCCGGCCCTTTTATTTTGCGCTTTTCGGGTTGGAAGTGTCCCAAAGGACACTCATCGGCCCGGCTGGCTATTTGTAACTAATTTGCTTTTCAATGGGCCGTTCTGACAGAATGTTTGCCCTGTCCAGACCTAGCACCGCCAAGTTCGTCAAATTTCCATAGATTTGGCGCACTTCACACCCAAGGAATTCAACCATGATGGTGTTGTATTCGGGTACCACTTGCCCGTTTTCCCAACGTTGCCGCCTCGTCCTGTTCGAAAAGGGCATGGACTTCGAGATCCGCGACGTTGACCTGTTCAACAAGCCGGAAGACATTTCGGTGATGAACCCGTACGGCCAGGTGCCGATCCTCGTCGAGCGCGACCTGATCCTGTACGAATCGAACATCATCAACGAGTACATCGACGAGCGGTTCCCGCACCCGCAGCTGATGCCGGCCGACCCGGTGCAGCGCGCGCGCGCCCGCCTGTTCCTGTTCAACTTCGAAAAGGAACTGTTCACCCACGTCTACGTGCTGGAGAACGAAAAGGGCAAGGCCGCCGAGAAGAACCACGAGCGTGCCCGCGCCGCCATCCGCGACCGCCTGACGCAGCTTGCGCCGATCTTCGTCAAGAACAAGTACATGCTGGGCGAAGAGTTCTCGATGCTCGACGTGGCCATCGCCCCGCTGCTGTGGCGCCTGGACCATTACGGCATCGAACTGTCGAAGAACGCCGCGCCGCTGCTGAAGTACGCGGAACGCATCTTCAGCCGCCCGGCCTACATCGAAGCACTGACCCCGTCTGAAAAGGTCATGCGTCGCTAAGACGGACCCGACGCCACCGCACAAGCGTAATGCCAGAAACTTCCACCAAGCCCTACCTGATCCGCGCCATTTACGAATGGTGTACCGATAACGGCTTCACGCCGTATATCGCAGTCTTTGTCGACGGCAACACCAACGTGCCGCGCGAGTTCGTGAAAAACAACGAAATCGTGCTGAACGTGAGCTTCGACGCGACCAGCGGCCTGGACATGGGCAACGAGTGGATTACCTTCAGCGCACGCTTTGGTGGCGTCTCGCGCAAGATCGACGTGCCCGTGGAAAACGTGCTGGCGATCTACGCACGTGAAAACGGGCAGGGCATGGCATTCCCGGTGGAACGCAGCGTCCCCGAAACCCAGGCCGCCACGGAGCGCGAAAACAACCCGCCCCCGAAGCTGGCGCCGGTAGATGCCGACACGCCAGCACCGGTCACGGCGGAAGAGGGCGCAGAGGGCTCGGACGACGACCCGAACCCGCCGCCCGTACCACGCATCGGCGGCAAGAAGCCTTCCCTGAAGGTGGTCAAATAAGCCATCGCCAAGACACACCGCATGCAGTAGAATCGCGGTCTGCACCAAACATGCCGGCTTAGCTCATCAGGTAGAGCAGTTGATTTGTAATCATCAGGTGGCGGGTTCGAGTCCTGCAGCCGGCACCAGTTTCATGTGAAAAAGCCACGCGAAAGCGTGGCTTTGCATTTCGCGCCTCGTGCCCGGCGCCGATCCTTCGGCCGCGGCCGCAGATCGTGGCAAGCACGACAGCAAGATACGCCGCGGGTCCCCAACCCCCGCGGCGGCGTCACCTCAACGGCGCCCCGTCAAGCCCCCACCGGCTTTCCCCCCACATGCCGCACCACTACCGTCGACGACCTTGACGGCAAATTGGCGTCCGGCCAGTTGCCGCCGGCCGCTCCCGTTCCCGTCGGATGCTGGATGTTCACGAAGAACGTGGTCAAGTCGGGCGTGTAGGCCAGCCCGGTGATCTCGCAGCCGACCGGTCCTACCAGCAGGCGTCGCACTTCGCGGGTTACCTGGTCGACGTAGTGCATCGAGTTGGCGCCGAAGATGCTGGTCGTGGATGAGCCCGTGCCGGCGTCGGTTTGTACCCACAGGCGGCCCTTCGGGTCCACGCGGATGCCGTCGGGGCTGCTGAAGGTGGCGCCGGTCATGTTGCCCTTCTGGTTGGCTGCCGCGATCGATGGGTCGCCGGCCAGCAGCAGGATTTCCCATTTGAATCTCGTTGCCAGTGGCGAGTCGCCGTCCTCGCGCCAGCGGATGATGTGTCCGTGGGGATTGTTGGCGCGCGGGTTGGCGGCGTCGGTCTGTACGCGGCCGCCGTTGTTGGTCAGGGTGCAGAAGATCGTCTTGTCGAGGCCCACGGTGATCCATTCCGGGCGGTCCATCAGCGTGGCGCCCACGACGCGGGCGGCCGTCTTGGTGTTGACGAGCACGTCGGCCTGGGTGTTGAAGTCGATCGGCGCAGGCGTGGGCGCGGTGGCAAATTGCGTCCAGTTGCCGGGGTCCGATGCGCCGGCCACGAGGCCATTCCTGCCCTGGGTCAGTTCGATCCACTCCCCCGATCCGTCGGCGTTGAACTTCGCGACGTACAGCGTGCCGTCGTCCAGCAGGCTCGCGTTGTTGAGCCGGTTGGTCGTGTCGAACGCGCTGGTCGGGATGAACTTGTAGATGCAGCCGGGCGTGCCGTCGTCGCCCATGTAGAAGGCCACGCGGTTGTTGGCATCGGCCATGAACGCGGTGTTTTCATGGTCGAAGCGGCCCATGGCGGTGCGCTTCACGGGCAGGCCGGCAATCTGTTGCAGCGGGTCGATTTCGACGATCCAGCCGTAGCCTGCTTCGGCTTGCGTAGGGTCCAGGTAGTTGTCGGTGGTTTCCTCGCAGGTCAGGTATGTACCCCACGGCGTATGGCCGCTGGAGCAGTTGTTGAGCGTGCCGATGACCACCGGGCCCACGGCGGCGGCAGCCGGGCCGGAGACGCGATAGGCCGTGTTGCCCGAGTAGCGTTTGTTGTATAGCGAGTTGCGCTTGACCTGCCATTTGTCGGCAACCAGCTCGATCTCGATGACCGATACGCCCACCGATGACAGTGCGATGCGCTTCTGCTCTGCGGTGGCCGTGGCCGGATTGTAGGACCCAGCCATCAGGATGGCCGCGTCGGGCGCTTCGTGATTGATCGCCAGCAGGCCGCCCTTCTGCGGGTCGACGCCGGGGATCTCGAAAAAGTGCATGCCGTCGTGGTTGCCTCCGGCCTGCTGCTCGGTTTCCATCGACGTCTGGAACGCACCCTTGTAGCCGGCCGCGCCCGCCGCCACGGGATCGCCGGCGGAGAACAGCACGTACGACTGGTAATCCTTGGCCACCGTCACCTGGTTGGCCGTGATCTTCGATGGCAGCGACTGGAAGTTGACGCTGTAGTCCAGCGGCTGCTGGCCGGGAGCCGGGGCGGGGGCGGGTGCCGGGGTGGGCGACGGCGCCGGTACGGCACCGTTGTCACCGTCGCCGCCGCACGCGGCCAGCAGTGTGCCGCCGCCGAATGCGGACAGCAGTGAAACGCCGAGGCTGCCCCGCAGCACGCGGCGGCGCGCCGGATTGGCGGCGACCAACTCTTCCAGCGTTTGACCCGGGACAGTCTTGTTGCCTTCGGCCTCGCGGCGCGGGGCGCGCAGCTTGTCGGTGATGTACGACATGTGTTCCTCCAGTATTTGCGGGGGGCCCCGCCGTGAATACGGTGCCGGCGGGGAATAGCCGCGGCCGATACTAGGGAACAAATGTGTCGGTTTAGTTACTGAATGACTGCTCATCCAGCCAATGGGTGCGCGTTGCAGGTCTGCGTTCGAGGGGTGCTTCAGTTTGCATGACCGCATCCGATAACGCTAAAGCTGGCAAGCCCCCGATGGGGATTGCGGAGTCCGGTGCAATGGCCGAGGCGGTCAACCTCAAGGCTATGGCGTCGGCGCCTGTCTCGCGCATAATCGGCGTCACGCCAGATCGACCCTTTCCAAAAAGGGCAAAACACAAGTGGTAGTTCTTGGTTGGGTACAACAGGAGAGGTCAAACATGCATAGCAAACTGGCAGGCTGCCGCCCGGTGCGACTGGCCCTGGCAAGTCTCGTCGCCACGCTGGCCGCTTGCGGCGGGGGCGGTGACGATAGTGGCGGATCGGTGTTGCGCGTGTCCGAGGCATCCACGCTTTCCACGCAGGCCGTCAGCAGCAGTGTCACGGCCAGCCCCACGCGCTGGATGCCGTCGCTCACCGACACGTGGCAGCTTCAGCTGCAAGGCACGATCAACACCAGCTACAACGTGGCGGTCTACGACATCGACCTCTTCGATACACCGCAAGCCACCATCAATGCGCTGAAGGCGCAGGGCAAGCGGGTGGTGTGCTATTTCTCCGCAGGCAGCAGCGAGGACTGGCGCCCCGACTACGCGAAGTTCAAGCCGGCTGACATGGGCAACGCACTCGATGGCTGGGCGGGCGAACGCTGGCTCGATACGCGCTCGGCCAACGTGCGCGCCATCATGCAGGCGCGCATGGACCTGGCCAAGTCCAAGGGCTGCGATGGAATCGATGCCGACAACGTCGACGGCTATACCAACAACCCCGGCCTGCCGCTCACGGCCGCCACGCAGCTTGACTACAACCGCTTCCTGGCCGATCAGGCGCATGCCCGGGGCCTGGCGATCGGCCTGAAGAACGCCGTCGCGCAGCTGAGCGACCTGGCGCCGTCGTTCGATTTCGCGGTGAACGAGCAGTGCTTCCAGTACAACGAGTGCAGCGGCTATTCGGCCTTCACCGTGCAGGGCAAGCCCGTGTTCAACGTCGAATACCAGTCGAAGTGGAAGGATGCCGCCACGCGGCAGAAGCTCTGTGCCAAGGCCCAGGCACTGAACCTCCGGACGCTGGTGCTGCCGCTCGCCTTGAACGACAAGTTCCGCTACAGCTGCGACTAAGGATCTGAAATTTAAAGAATCGACTACGAAGCGGTAGTCGGGGGACTCAGGGGCGGGCGGCTTCGCGGCTGTCCGCCTTTTCCATTTCCCGCCACGCCAGGAACAGGCGCGTATCGAATTCCAGCTGGTGATACTGCGGTTCCATATGCTCGCAGAGCCGGTAGAACGCCTTGTTGTGGTCCGATTCCTTCAGGTGCGCCAGTTCGTGCACCACGATCATCCGCAGGAATTCGGGGGGCGCCTCCTTGAATAGCGACGCCACGCGGATTTCCTTCTTCGCCTTCAGCTTGCCGCCCTGCACGCGCGAGATGGCCGTATGCAGGCCCAGCGCGTGCTGCGCGGTGTCGAGCCGCGCGTCGTAGCCCACCTTGTGCAGCGGCGGGGCGCTGCGCAGGTATTCCTGCTTGATCTCGGCCGTGTACTCGTAGAGCGCGCGGTCGGTCTGGACCGTGTGATGCCCGGGGTAGCGGCGCGCGAGGTGGTCGCCCAGCGTGCCGGCCGCCATTGCGGCGCGCACCTGGTCAAGCACATTGGGCGGATAGCCGCCCAGGAATCGCATCGGGTCTTTCACGCCCGGCCGCCAGCCTTCGGTCATGTCAGTGGTGGTGATGGTGGTGATGCATCCAGCTGTTATCCACCGAATGCACGAACGACTCCACGGCATCCTTGTCGCCCAGGGCGTGGCGCATCATTTCGCCGCACTTGCAGAAGCCCTGGTACGGGGTGATGTGCGAGCACGCCGACGTCTTCTGCAGATACAGCGTGACGGGTTTCGCGCACTTCTTGCACTTGAACTTGAGGGTCAGGGCGGGTTTGCTCATGGGAATGGGGTAAAAATGCCTCGATGCGAAACCGGCCATTGTACCGGCCGCGCCCATCGGCTGCCGGGCCGGGGCCCGGGGCCGGCGATCGGGGCCGGTCCGTTTGCTACACTCCCGCCATTCCCGCATTCCAACCGAATCCAACCGAACACGCTCCATGGCACAGTACGTTTTCACCATGAACCGCGTGGGCAAGATCGTTCCGCCCAAGCGTCACATTCTCAAGGACATCTCGCTGTCCTTCTTCCCCGGTGCCAAGATCGGCGTGCTGGGCCTGAACGGCTCGGGCAAGTCCACGCTGCTGAAGATCATGGCCGGTCTCGACAAGGAGATCGAGGGCGAAGCCACGCCGATGCCGAACCTGAACATCGGCTACCTGCCGCAGGAACCGCAGCTCGACCCCGAGCAGACCGTCCGAGAATCGGTGGAAGAAGCGCTGGGCGGCGTGTTCGAGGCCCGCAAGAAGCTCGACGAGATCTACGCAGCCTATGCCGAGCCGGACGCCGATTTCGACGCGCTGGCCGCCGACCAGGCCAAGTACGAGGCGATCCTGGCCGCCAGCGACGGCAACAACGTCGAACTGCAGCTGGAAATTGCCGCCGACGCGCTGCGCCTGCCGCCGTGGGACGCCAGGATCGGCCATCTGTCGGGCGGTGAAAAGCGCCGCGTGGCGCTGTGCCGCCTGCTGCTGTCGCGCCCCGACATGCTGCTGCTCGACGAACCGACCAACCACCTCGACGCCGAATCGGTGGACTGGCTCGAACAGTTCCTGACGCGCTTCCCGGGCACCGTGGTGGCCGTCACCCACGATCGCTACTTCCTGGACAACGCCGCCGAGTGGATCCTGGAACTGGACCGCGGCCATGGCATTCCCTGGAAGGGTAACTACAGCTCGTGGCTGGAGCAGAAGGAAGACCGCCTGAAGCAGGAAGAGGCCACCGAGTCGGCCCGCCAGAAGGCGCTGAACAAGGAACTGGAGTGGGTGCGCCAGAACCCGAAGGGCCGCCAGGCCAAGTCCAAGGCGCGTCTGGCCCGTTTCGACGAACTGAACAGCCAGGAATACCAGAAGCGCAACGAAACCCAGGAGATTTTCATCCCCGTGGGCGAGCGCCTGGGTAACGAAGTCATCGAATTCGACAACGTCAGCAAGGGCTTTGGCGACCGCATGCTGATCGAGAACCTGAGCTTCAAGGTGCCGCCGGGCGCCATCGTCGGCATCATCGGCCCGAACGGCGCCGGCAAATCGACGTTCTTCAAGATGCTGACCGGCAAGGAACAGCCGGACAGCGGCGAGATCAAGATCGGGCCGACGGTGAAGATGGCATTCGTGGACCAGAGCCGCGACGCGCTGGATGGCAGCAAGACCGTGTTCGAGGAAATCTCGGGCGGGTCGGACATCCTGACCGTGGGCCGCTACGAAACGCCGTCGCGTGCGTACATCGGCCGCTTCAACTTCAAGGGCGGCGACCAGCAGAAGACCGTGGGCACGCTGTCAGGCGGTGAACGTGGCCGGCTGCACATGGCCAAGACGCTGATCGCGGGCGGCAACGTGCTGCTGCTCGATGAACCGTCGAACGACCTCGACGTGGAAACGCTGCGCGCGCTGGAAGACGCGCTGCTGGAATTCGCCGGCTGCGTCATGGTGATCTCCCACGACCGCTGGTTCCTGGACCGTATCGCCACCCACATCCTCGCCTTCGAAGGCGATTCGCATGTGGAGTTCTTCCCCGGCAACTACCAGGAATACGAAGCCGACAAGAAGAAGCGCCTGGGCGAAGAAGCCGCGAAGCCGAAGCGCATCCGCTACAAGCCGATCACTCGCTGATCGGCGACAGGTTCGGTTTGCTCCCCTATCCCATGGATGGGAGAGGGGCGGGGGAGAGGGCCCGGCGGTTCAAACTACGGCAAGCTGGCAAGCAGAATCCCCATGCCCTCTCCCCCAACTCCTCTCCCCCAAGAGGGAGAGGGAGCAGGCAGGTCAGTGGCAGCATCAAGCCCGGACGAGCCTCACCAGCGTGATCTCCGACGGCGCGCCAAACCGCTTCGGCGGACCCCAGTAGCCCGTTCCGCGGCTCACGTAGATCCACATGCTTTCATGTCGGTTCAGCCCATGCACATAGGGCTGCTGCATCGGCACGAACAGGTTCCACGGCCAGAACTGGCCGCCGTGGGTGTGTCCGGATAGCTGCAGGTCGAATCCGGCTGCGGCGGCCGCCGGCGCCGAGCGGGGCTGGTGCGCCAGCAGTATGCGTGCCGCGGCGTTGGCCGGCGCGCCGTGCAGCGCGCGCACGGGGTCGCTGCGATGGCTTTCGATAAAGCCCCCGGCCGTGAAATCGGTCACGCCACCCAGCACCAGCGATGCCTCGCCACGTGCCACCACCACGTGCTCGTTCATCAGCACGCGCAGGCCCAGGCGGGTCAGTTCCTCGATCCACGACTCCGCGCCCGAGTAGTACTCGTGGTTGCCCGTTACCACGTAGGCGCCATGCGGCGCGGATAACCGCGCAAACGGCGCCGTGTGGGCAGAAAGCTCGCGCACCGAACCGTCGACCAGATCGCCGGTAATGGCGATGGCGTCGGGCTTCAGCCCGTTCACGCTGTCGACGATGCGGTTCAGGTAGGGCGCCTTGATGGTCGGCCCCACGTGAATATCGCTGATCTGCGCGATCGTAAAACCTTCAAATTCCTGCGGCAGGTTAGCGATCGGCACGTCGACCTTCTTCACCCGCGCCAGGCCGCGCGCATTGAAATAGCCGATCGCCGACACGGCCACCGCCAGCCCAACCACCGCCGACGCGCTGTAGAAGGCCAGCCCCGCCGGCTGCCAGCGGGCCAGCATCGCCACCAGCAGGAAGATGTCGCGCGCAAAGGTCAGCACCAGCAGCGATGAGAAGAATCCCATCGCAAGCATGCCGAGCCAGCTCAGCCGGTCGGCCCAGTCGCCCGCCAGGCGCCGCGCCATCAGCGCGGCCGGAATCAGCACGGTCGAGGCGATCAGCCACAGCACGGCCAGCATATGGACGACGGCCGGCAGGGGCAGCGCGGGCAGCAGCCGCGCGCCGATATAGGCGTGCAGCGCGGCCACGATCGCGGTGGGAACCAGCAGGGAACGGCGGGAGCGCCTGGTACTCATGGCAGGGGCGTCAGAGTCGGATTCGAGTGTAGGTGAGGCTGTGCCAGCTGCGCTTCAAGGGTCTGTTTCAAACGAAACATGCACGGTGCACCACTTTGAGGCACCCATGTGATCTGTCCGGTTTCCGCAAGGCCAATGAATGTTTTTGCCGCACATTGTTCCTGCAACCGCACTAATTTAGATTCATCTGACGCCGAATGTTGGAGATTCCATGTCCTGTGCGAAGCCCGCCCGTCTGGGCCTGACCTTGCTTGCCGTGGCGCTGCTGGCCGCCCTGCCGCCGGCGGGGGTGTCCGCCAAGTCCGCGTCCGCAGCCAGTGCCGCGCAAAAGCTGGCGCCGCTGAGCTGGCCGCGCAATTTCGAGGTGGCTGGCGACCACGTGGAGCTCTACCAGCCCGAAATCGAGAAATGGGACGGCAACCGGCTGTCGGGGCGCGCGGCCGTGGCCATCGGCGCCAGACAGGGCACGCCGGTCTATGGCGTGGCGCGCTTCTCGGCGCAGGCCGATATCGACAAGCCGTCGTCGCTGGTGCAACTGACGAATATCCAGATCGACAGCGTGGACGTGCCCACCCGCCCCGATGCCGCCGACAGGGTGCGGCAGGCGCTGATCGGCCGGCTGTCGCCCCAGGGGCTGACCGTACCGCTGGAGGAACTGCAAGCCAGCTACGCGGTATCGCAGCAGCTGGCTAAGGCGCAGCGCGTGCCGGTGAAGAACGACGCCCCGCAGATCCTGTTTGCCACCACGCCCACGCTGATGGTCCATGTCGATGGCGACCCGGCCTGGCGCCAGGTGGCCGGCACATCGTATGAGCGCGCCATCAACAGCCGCGCGCTCCTGCTGCGCGATGCCGGCGGCGAACTGTGGCTGCAGGCGGCCGGTTACTGGTATCGCTCGGAATCGGCCGGCGGCACGTGGGAGCCCGTGTCCAACCCGCCTGCCGCGCTGCTGGGGGCGGCTGGCAAGATCACCGCATCGAAGGACGAGCCGAAGCCCGACGCGATGATGCCCGCCGACGGCAAGAAGCCACCGCGCGCCCCGGTGGTGCTGATGGCCACGCGGCCGGCTGAACTGATCCTGACATCGGGCGAACCGCAAATGACGCCCGTGGGCGGCACCGGCCTGCTGACGATGTCGAACGCCGACCACGCGGTGCTCATCGATCCTTCCAGCAACCAGACTTACGTGCTGATCTCGGGCCGCTGGTTCCGCGCGGCGATGCTCAACGGCCCGTGGGAATACGTGCCCGGTGCCCAATTGCCGGCCGAGTTCGCCAAAATCTCGCCGCAGGACCCCAAGGCCAACGTGCTGGTGTCGGTGCCCGGCACGCCGCAGGCCCGCGAGGCCGAGATCGCGGCCACGATTCCGCAGACGGCCTCGGTGTCGCGCACCAAGGCCGCGACGACCGTGACCTACGACGGCACGCCCAGGTTCGAGTCGATCGCCGGCACGTCGCTGCGCTACGCGGTCAACACCGCCACGCCCGTGATCGAGGTCGATTCGTCGCACTACTTCGCGGTGGTCAACGGCGTCTGGTTCACGGCCGGCGCGCCGGGCGGCCCCTGGCAGGTGGCCACCGAGGTGCCATCGGCCATCTACACGATCCCGCCCAGTTCGCCGCTGTACTACGTGACCTACGTACGCATCTACTCGGTCACGCCGACCACGGTGGTGGTCGGCTACACGCCGGGCTACCTGGGCGTGGTGGTGAACCCGGACGGCACCGTGGTCTACGGCACCGGCTATGTCTATCCGCCGTATGTCGGCACGTACTACTACGGCTACCCGGTGACCTACGGCTATGGCGCGGGATTCGGCATCGGCGTGGCCGAAGGATTCGCCTTCGGCTTCGCGGCCGGCGCGATCTGGGGTGCGGCGGCGCCCTACTGGGGCCCGTACTGGTATGGCGGCGGCAGCTTCGTCAATATCAACCAGGCGAACTTCTACGGCCGCTGGGGGCAGGGCACCGTGACCCATGCCGAAGGCTGGAACGCCTGGACGGGCACGCAGTGGCGCGGCACGGCCGGCGCCGGCTACAACCCCGCCACGGGCGCGCGCTTCCAGGGCAGCCAGGGCGCCGCGTTCAATCCCTATTCCGGCAACTATGCGGCCGGGCGGCAGGGATCGTTCGCCAACCCTTCAACGGGGCGCGAGGGCGCCGGGCGCGGCGGCGTGGCCGGCAATGAATACACGGGCAACTATGCGGCCGGCCGGCAGGCGGCCGGATATAACGCCCAGACCGGCCGCATCGGCGCCGGCGAAGCGGGCATCGCCGGCAACACGCAGACCGGCCAGTACACAGCCGGCAGCCGTGGCTTTGTCGCCAATCCGAACAAGGACAACGCCGTGGTCTGGAACAACGGCAACGTCTACGCGGGCCATGACGGCAACGTCTACCAGCACACCGACGACGGCTGGCAGAAGCACACCACCAACGGCTGGGAGCCCATGCAGCAGAACAGCGAAATGCAGGGCCGGCTGGATCAGCAGCGCCAGGCGCGGCAGGCCGGGCAGCAACGCTTCAACAGCGCGGCGGCCCAGCAGTGGCAGGGACGCTTTGCCGGCGGCGGCGGCAGGTTCGGCGGCGGTGGCGGCCGGTTCCATGGCGGGTTCCGGCGATAGCGTTGCATCGCTTCCGGCGCGATCGCTCTCGCACGCAGGAGAGAGAAAAAAGGCCGGGAGCCTTGGAAACCCGCCGTCTGCCTCCCTCTCCCGCCAGGCGGGAGAGGGGCCGGGGCAGAGCGCAAAGCGGTTCAAATCGACACCACCGCGGCACGCGCCCACAAGTCAGACAGGCCACCGGCTTGGATCGCGCGCAGGCCGTCCACCAGCCGCGACGCGCGGGTCTGCTCGGTCTTGCCGGCCCGCCGCATCAGCTACGCGGCGACCACTCCCCTTTGCGGACCCCCATCGCCGTCACCAGCCCATAAGCGGTAATTCCCAGCGCAACGCCCAGGAAATGGCCGTCGAGGCCCATCCCGGCCACGTTGGCCAGCACCCAGCCGCCGCCGGCGGCAAGGCCGATCCGGCTCAGGCCGGCGACGATCGGCCAGCGCATGCGCGCGGCGCCCAGCGACGCGAAGTACAGCGCCATGCCCAGCCCGAATCCACCGAATGCCGGGCCGACCCATGACAGCGCCCGGGCCGCGATGGCGGCCACTTCGGCATCCCTGGTGAACAGCGCGGCGAACTGGGTCGGCATAAGCCCCACGGCGGCGCCGACGCTGCCCGCCAGCAGCAGCGCCAGCAACGCCCCCACCCAGGCAGTGCGGCGCGCCGTATGCCAGTCGCCAGCGCCCACCGAGCGGCCCACCAGCGCCGTGAGCGCCGAGCCCACGCCGAATGCCAGCGGAATCATCAGGAATTCCAGCCGTGCCGAAATGCCATAGGCCGCCACGGCCGTGGTGCCGTAGTGCCGCAGCTGCGCCGTGACCAGGATCGTCGTCAGGTTGGCCACCGATGCCAGCGCGCAGGCGATCAGGCCGACCGCCAGAATGCGATGGAACAGCGCGCCCGACAGCTTCACGCGCAGCGTCGGCACAAAGCCCGCACCGCCGCGCATCACGACCCAGGCCATCATCAGCGCCGCCGCCCACGATGCCGCCGCCAGCCCCGCGCCGATCCCGGCCAGGCCCATGCCCAGCCCTTCGGCAAACCACCACGCCAGCACCGGAAACACGATCCACATGCCGGCCAGCACGCGGGCGGCCAGCGCGTGCCGTCCGCCGCCGCGCAGCACCGACGCCAGCGTATTGGCCAGCCACGCCGGCACCGCACCGAGGCCGAACAGCCAGATCGCATAGGTCGCCGCCGCTTCGGCCGCCGTGCTGCCGCCGACGGCGCCGAACACCTGATGCGGGAAGCCGGCCAGCGCAATGGCGAAGGCCAGTCCGGCCGTCACCGCGATGATCATCGCGTGCATGACCAGCGACGAGGCATCGTCGCGCTTGCCCGCACCGAGCGCGCGCGCGATGGCCGACACCACGCCGCCGCCCATCGCTCCGGTCGACATCTGCTGCAGCAGCAGTGCGAATGGCAGCACCACCGCCCAGCCGGCCAGCGCCGCCGTGCCCTGGCGCGCGGCCAGCCACGTTTCGATCAATTGGGAACCGGCCTGCAGGAAGGCCACCAGGCTGGTGGGCGCGGCCAGCGCGGCAATGCGCCGGGCGATCTCGCCGTTGGAAACCGGCTCCACGGCGGCGGCCGGGCCGTTCAGCGTCAATGCGTCAGGCTTGCTCATCGGCGGCCTCCGTGGCGGGTTGCGCGCCAAAGCGTTCGCGCAGATATCGGCCGGCGCCGGGGCCGGGCCGCACACGCAGGTCATCGACGGTGATCGTGCTGCCATCGGCACGGGTCAGGCACCCGGCCACGATCTCGCCGCCGTCGCGCTTGTCTTCCAGCACGGTCAGCGGCCCCTTGCCGTCGGCCAGCCAGCGGTCGGCCCACGCCTTGAGCGACACGTAGACCGGAAAGAAGTCGCGCCCCATCTCTGTCAGCTGGTACACCTGCCGCGCGCCGCCGCCGGGTGCCGGCACCTTTTCGAGCAGCCCATGTTCGACCAGCGTCTTGAGCCGCGCGCTGAGGATGTTGGGCGCAATGCCCAGATGCTTCTCGAATTCGTCGAATCGCGAACTGCCGTAGTAGACCTCCCGCATCAGCAGGATCGCCCATCTCTCGCCCAGCATCGCCATTGACCGCGCCACAGGGCACGGCATATTGGCAAAGTCCGTGTGTGCCATCGTCTCCTCTTTTTACTTTTGATATGCAAGTAAAAGGGATAATAGCTTGCGATTTGAAAGTCGGCAGGCGATTTTTGTCAGGCTTGTGCGAATACCGGCAATCCCGTCACCGCCTCGCGCAGGAACCCGATCAGCGCCCGCGTGGCCATCGACAGGTGCGGGTTTGGCGTGGTGATGATGTACAGGCGGTTGCCGAGGCCTTCGGGCTTCCAGTCCGGCAGCACCGGCACCAGCGTGCCCCGGCGCACATCTTCCCACCCCATGTAGACGGGCAGCAGGCTGATGCCGTGCCCCTGACGCACCGCGTTCATCAGGAACGGAAAGTGTTCGGATTGCAGGTAGGGCGTGATCTCCACATCGTGCCGCTCCGGCCCGCACGCGGAATCGCGGCCCAGGGTCAATAGGAAACGTCTCGAAGTGTAGGGCGGGCAAAGGAATCGGCAGGCCGTCAGGTCGGACGGTTTTTGCAGCGGCGGGGTCCGCGCCAGATATTCCGGCGACGCGCACAACTGCCAGCGGATGGCGCAGACCTCGCGCGCCACGGTGTCCAGCGGCGGCAGCGACGTCACCTTCAGCGCCACGTCGATCTCGGCGGCGATCAGGTCGGTCACGCGGTTGGCAAAGAACACGCGCAGCGAAATGCCCGGGTGCAGTTCGGCAAAGCGCAGCAGCAGCGGGGCGATAAAGGCGTCGCCCAGCCCGGTGGGCACGCTCACGCGCACATGGCCGCGCAGTGTCTTGCCCAGGCTGTCGATCTCGGCCTGTGCGGCGGCCATCTCCTGCAGGATGCGCAGGCCGTGCTCGTAGAGCGACTGGCCGGCATCGGTCATCTCCAGGTGGCGCGTGGTCCGGCGCAGCAGCATGGCACCGGCCTGTTCTTCCAGCTGCCCCAACTGCCGGCTGATCTGCGACCGGGTGACGCCGCGCCGGCGTCCCGCTTCGGCCAGGTTGCCCGCTTCGACGATATCCACGAAGGCCTGCACAAGGTTGAGGTCCATGCGACGACTCTGAAAGCAATGTCAAGTTTGACGCAACATTGTGATTCGGTCAGATGGGATTGTCGATGCCGGCGTGCATCGATAAAGTGGCCAGTCATCGGTGGAAATTCGCGACCCATCGCACCCCCGGCAGCCCTACAAGGAGACCCCGCATGCCCGCAGACCTCTGGTTCGAATCGTTGCAGCGCCCCGGCGCGGAGGTGCTGGATCGCGGCATGCGGCTGGCCGGCGGGCTGAGGCGGCTGGGGCTGGAAGAGGGCAACGTGGTCGCGGTGCTGCTGCGCAACGATCCGGTGTTCGCGGACGTGGTGTTCGCGTGCCGCGCGGCCGGCACTTACTATTGCCCGGTCAACTGGCATTTCATGGCCGAGGAAGTGCGCTACCTGCTGGAAGACAGCGGCGCACGCGCGCTGATCGTCCATGCCGATCTGCTGCCGGCCGTGCAGGCGGCGGTGCCTGCCGGCGTTGCGGTGCTGGTGGTGGGCGGCTCACATCCCGATGCGATCGAATACGAGCCGTGGCTTGCCGCGCAGACCGCCTACGACGGGCCGCGCGTGGCGCCGCGCGGGCATCTGGCCTATACGTCGGGCACCACCGGCCGGCCCAAGGGCGTGTTGCGCCAGGCGGTGCCGCTGGCGGACCTGGACGCGCAGCAGGACCGCCTGCGCTCGCTGATCCGGCAAGCCTACGGCATCGTGCCCGGCTGCCGTGCCCTGATGGCAGCGCCGCTCTATCACAGCGCGCCGAGCGTGTACGTGCAGAACGCGCTGCAGATGGCCGAGCGGCTGGTGCTGGCGCCGCGCTTCGATGCCGAGCAGGTGCTGGCGCTGGTGGAGAAGCACCGCATCGACGTGCTTTACCTGGTGCCGATCATGTACGTGCGGCTGCTGAAGCTGCCGCCCGAAGTGCGCGCGAAGTACGACCTCTCGTCGATCCGCTTTGTCGCGTCCACCGGCTCGCCGTGCTCGCCGGAGGTAAAGCGGGCGATGCTCGACTGGCTTGGTCCGGTGATCCACGAGACCTACGCGTCGAGCGAGGCTGGCCTGGTCACCGTGGCCACGCCAGAGGACGCCGCGGCCCGCCCCGGTACGGCCGGGCGCCCCGTGGACGAAGCCAGCGTGCGCATCATCGACGAGAACGGCCGGCCGTGCGCGCCAGGCGAGGTGGGTCTGGTCTACGTGCGGCAGCCCGCCTATCCCGACTTCACCTACCTGAACAACGACCCGGCGCGCCGGGCGATCGACATCGACGGGCGCGTCACGCTGGGCGACATGGGCTACGTCGATGCCGACGGCTATCTCTTCATCTGCGACCGCGCGTCGGACATGGTCATCTCGGGCGGCGTGAACATCTATCCGGCCGAGATCGAACATGAGCTGGTGCGCTATCCGGGCGTGGCGGACTGCGTAGTGTTCGGCGTGCCGGACGACGAGTACGGCGAACGGCTGCACGGTGTGATCGAGCCGGTGGCCGGCGCCGACGTGGAATCCGCTGCGGTGATCGAATGGCTGCGCGGCCGGCTGTCGGGCTTCAAGGTGCCGCGCTCGATCGAGATCGTGGAACGGCTGCCGCGCGACGAAACCGGCAAACTGGCCAAACGCCGGTTGCGGGACCAGCACTGGGCAGGCCGCCAGCGGCGGGTCTGATCACGACTTGCCCCACGGTGCTTGCCCTTCTGCCGCACGGCGGGAGAGGGTCGGCGGAGAGGGCAGGCGCCGGCATCGCGATTCCATTCATATAAAGCAGGAGACAACCATGCACCGTATTGCCATCAGCATCTGCGCCGCCTTGTTGGGGATCGCGTTCACTGCCCCCGCCGTGGCCGCCTATCCCGACCGGCCGATCAAGCTCGTGGTTCCGTACACCCCGGGCGGCTCGACCGACCAGTTTGGCCGTGCGATGGCCGAAGGCATGGCGCGCGAGATGAAGCAGCCCGTGGTGGTGGAGAACCGCCCCGGCGCCAACACGATGGTGGGCACGCAGGGCGTGGCACGGGCGCAGCCGGATGGCTACACGGTGCTGATGGGCAGCAGCGCCAGCATGGTCCTGAATCCGATGCTCTACAAGAAGACCGGCTACGACCCGAAAGACTTCAAGGTCATCCTGATCGGCATCGAGGTGCCGCTGGTGGTGGTCACCAACAACCAGGTGCCGGCCAGCAGCATCAAGGACTTTGCCGCATATGCCAGGGCGGCGGGCGGCAAGCTCAACTATTCGTCGGTGGGGCTCGGCAATCCGCTGCAACTGGCCACGGAAATGCTGAAGTCGGAACTGGGGATCGAGATGACGCACGTGCCCTACAACGGCAGTGCGCCGGCGCTGGCGTCGCTGCTGGCCAACGACACGCAGCTGATGGTGGACGTGGTCAGCACCTCGCTGCCGCATATCAAGGCGGGCAAGCTCAAGGCGCTGGCCGTGACGGGCCGCGCGCGGCTGGATGTCCTGCCCAATGTGCCGACGGTGGCCGAAAGCGGATACCCCAGCTTCCATGCGGCCACGTGGTTCGGCCTCGCCGTGCCGGCCCAGACGCCGCCGGAGGCTGTCGCGAAACTGCAGGCCGCCGCATCGCACGTGCTGACCGAGACGGCATTCCGCAACACGTTCAATGCGCTGGGACTGATCGTGCAACAGCCCCGCAGCCAGGCCGAAATTGACCGCTACGTGCAAGCCGACCGCGAGAACTGGGGCAAGGTGATTCGCGCCAACAACATCAGCCTGGACTGAACCGGCGCGGCGCAACCGTATGGTGCGGAAGTTCAGGGGCGTATAGTTGAGGGCGTTTTTTACGCCCCCGCATGCTTTCCGCATCGACGCCATGACCGCCCCTGTCGAGCCGCCTGATTCGAACCTTCCTGATTCCAGTCCGCCATCGGAACCTGCCGCACGCCGCGACCGGCTCGGAGAACTCCGCGTTCATGCGCGTCGCGCGGCGAATCGCAAGACGCGCCAGGTTGGCCGTATCTCGCGCACGTCGATGCGCTATGCGGCGTTCATGTGCGGCGCTGGCGGGGTGGCGCTGTTCTCGATGGTATTTGCCTACATCGCCGAGATTGCGCTGCGCTGGAACGCGAAGCTGACCACGGCCACGCCGTGGCTGGCCTTCGTGATGCTGCCCTTCGGGCTGGCCGCGCTGCGCTGGCTGACGATCCGGCTGGCGCCGCAGGCGCGCGGCTCCGGCATTCCGCAGGTGATCGCCGCCGTGACGCTGCCGCCGGCCGGCGTGGCGCAGACCGTGCTCGTGTCATTCCGGCAATCGATGTGGAAGGTGGTGCTGACCGCCGGGGCGCTGCTGGCCGGCGCGTCGGTGGGGCGGGAGGGACCATCGGTCCAGGTGGGGGCCGCTGCCATGCTGGCCTGGGGACAGTGGTGCCAGCAGAAGCTGCGCTTCCGCATCGGCTTTCATCCCAGTTCGCTGATCGCGGCCGGCGCGGCGGGCGGCCTGGCGGCAGCGTTCAACACGCCGCTGGCCGGCGTGGTCTTCGCCATCGAGGAACTGGGGCGCGGCACGGCGGTGCGGTGGGACAGGCTGGTGCTGTCCGGCGTGCTGACAGCCGGTTTCCTGTCGCTGGCCGTGCTGGGCAACAATCCGTACTTCAGCGTGAAGGTGCCGATGCTGGTGCTGCACGACGCGTGGGGCCCGGTCGTGCTGTGCGCGGTGGTCAACGGTGTGGCAGGCGGCCTGTTCGCCAAGCTGCTGATTCGCGGCGTGCCCGGCCTGGTGCCTTCGGCATGGCGCGGATGGACGACCGCGCATCCGGTCTGTGTGGCCTTCCTGTGCGGGCTGGTCGTCGCCGTGGTGGGCTGGGCCACTGCCGGCGCCACGTTCGGCACGGGCTATGAGCAGGCGTCCGGGCTGATCAACGGCGAGCCGCACAGCACGCTGTGGTTCGGGCTGGCCAAGTTCGTCGCCACGGTGGTGTCGTACTTCGCGGGCGTCCCGGGCGGCATCTTCACGCCGGCGCTGGCCATCGGCGCGGGCATCGGCGCGAACATTGCCGATTTCGTGACCCATTTCATGTCCGGCATGGCCGAGCCGCGCGTCCTGGCGCTGGTGTCGATGGCGGCCTTCCTGGCCGCAGCCACCCAGGCGCCGATCACCGCCAGCGTGATCGTGATGGAAATGACGCGCACGCAGGACCTGACCATCTACCTGCTGGCGGCGTCTCTGCTGGCGTCGTTCCTGTCGCGCCAGTTCAATCCGCATCCGTTCTATCACCACATGGGCCATGCGTTTCGCCGGGAGGCGACGGCCATCGCGCGGAAGGATTCCCCGGCATGACGCCCGAAAGGCGAGTCAGATAGTGGCGCAAGCGGCCCTCGAATGTGGCCGTAACGGTCAGTTACAAACTTCCCCGGCGGGACGCTCGCCAAAGTGTGGTTTGGCAGCGAAGCGCCGTAGCGGACGCATGGGCGATGTCTTAACATCTGCTTCGCATTGAACGGCGGCAGCAGATCGGCCCGCAATGCATGTGTACCGGCGGCACAGAATTCGTCGGCAGGCATTCGATGCATTTCGGGGGAGCAGAAGATGGCCACACAACGACCGGGCGCGACGCGCCCGACCACGCCGCGCGCCGACAAGCCGCACACCAGCACGTCACGTGACAGCGCCCAATGGCACGACCTTGGCGCGGACACCGTCATCTGGCATACACGCGGCCTGCAATCCAGCACTCGCATGCGCGCACCTGCCGCCCGGCGCACGCCGACACAGCAATTGCCGCCGAGCCAGGTGCCGAAGCTGATCCTGTGGACGGTGCTGATCGGCATCGCGCTGGTATGCTTCCATGCCGTGAAGCGTATGCTCTGACCCAGCCTGTCGACCCGGCATCACATCGTTGATGCCGCATATCCCCGGCAGGAACCCTCGGGACGGAGCCGGCTCCAATGCGGAGCCGTTTTCAGGAGTGTGTTTTGAGATTTCCTTTTGCCGGGCTGGCCGTTGCCGCCCTGCTGGCGATGTCTGTCGCCCAAGCCGCCACGGCTGCACCGGCCGCACCGGCCGCGCAGCCTGCCACCAAGGCCCCGAATGCCGCCGCCGCAGCGGTCCCCGACGGCAAGGACCGTTTCTCGACGATGCTCGATACGCTCGAGATCGGCAGCCCGCTGCCCGCGTTGCCCGATTGCGCCGACCACCGGACCCCGGATGGCAAGGATGTGACCGCCTACTGCGTGGAACTGCGTGGCGACGGCGTGATGCGCCAGGTGGGCGTGCCGCGCGACCAGCGGCCGGCGTTCATGGACGGACCGCGCCTGGTGGCGCTGGTCGATGGCAATGCGCTGGTGGGCGTCATCGTGCCGACCGACGGCATCCGCTCGCAGGACGCCGCCGCGCAGGCGCTCAACGCCCGCTATGGCAAGCCGTTCCGCCAGGAAATGGTGGACATGAAGGACAAGGCCGGCAAGGACGTGCGAAGCATCCACGCGGGCTGGATGCGCAAGCCGCTGACCGTCGAGCTTTATGCGATTCCCGAGAATCCGGCCGAAGGCACGATCGAACTGCTGCTGCCGCAGGCGCGCGCGCTGATGGCCAACCGCGATGCCGAAGTGGCCAAGTCGCTGGCGCCGCCTCCCCCGGCGGCAGGCAAGGGCGGCAAGTCAGACAAGACTGAAAAGACCGACAAGGCCGAGAAGACGGACAAGGCCGATAAGGCCGACAAGGCCGAAAAGAAGGCCCCGGCCAAGCCGATCAACCCGGGCAGCTGGTAGGCCGACCGCCTGGCGGCAGGGCTGCCCGCCGTCAGGCCGACAGAACGTCAGACCGCAGGCCCGCCAGCGTCAGAGCCCTTCCATCACCTTGTCCAGGCCGCGCACTACACCGCGCACGGCATGCACCTTGCGAATGGCCAGCAGCGCGCCGGACACATAAGGCTTGGAGCCGTCGCCGGCTTCGTGCCGGATGTGCAGGCGCTGGCCATCGGCGCCGAAGATCACCTCGACTCCCAACTGGTATCCCGGCAGCCGCACGGCGTGCACCTGCGAGCCGGACATCGTCGCGCCGCGCGTCTCCCTGGGACCGCTGACCTGGTCCACGGGCACGGCCTGCGCCGCCTGCTTGACCTGGCCTAGCCGGAACGCCAGTTCGCGCACCGTGCCGGACGGCACATCCACCTTGCCCGCCTTGGCGTAGTCGATGATTTCCCAATGGTCGAGGTGGCGTGCCGCCATCTCGGCAAACTTCTGCAGCAAGACCACCGTGATCGCGAAGTTGCCGCAGGCCAGCACGCCACGGTCGGCCTTGCGCGCGGCGGCGTCGATCTCGGCATAGTCGTCGTCGGACAGCCCCGACGTGCCCACCACGACATGCGCGCCGTGCGCCAGTGCCTGCAGAATGTTGTGCTTGGCGATCACCGGCTTGGTGTATTCGACATAGACGTCATACGGCGTCTTGCCCAGTTCCTCGATGCTGGCCGCCGCCACGCCCGGCGTGTCCTTGTGGCCGGTCAGGCTGGCCAGCGTCTGGCCCGCCGCGCCGCGCGACAGTCCGGCCACCAGCGTCATGTCGGCGGCGTGGGCCACGCCGCGCGCCAGTTCGCCGCCCGCCCAGCCGGTGACGCCGCCCACGGCAACGCGAATCGTCTCGTTCATCGTTCTCTCCCGCTCCGGTTGCAAGGAGGACAAGCATAGCGCGCCCGATTCAATCGCGCTGGCGATGCCTGGCAATGCCTGGTTTTCCGGCCGGAACCGGCAACGGCTAGTCGGCGGCGCGCCGGCGGTCGATCTTGCGCGCCAGCACGATCGACGTGGTGGTGTGATTCACGCCGTCGAGCATGCCGATCTCGTCGAGCAGCTTGTCCAGCCGCGCGTGGGTATCGCAGCGGATCACGGCCATGTAGTCCACCGGGCCGCTGACCGAATTCAGTTCTTCCACCTCGGGGAATCGCTGCAGCGCGCGCACCACGGCCGGCGCCGCCTTCGGCTGCACCGACAGTCCGCAGAACGCCAGGATGGCGTTGTCTTCCATCTGGCTGCCCAGCCGCACGCCGTAGCCGGCGATCACGCCCGTACGTTCCAGTCGGGCGATGCGGGCCACCACGGTCGTGCGCGCGATACCCAGCGCGCGCGACAGGTTGGCTGCGCTCTCCCGCGCATTGGCCTGCAACAAGGCCAGCAGGTGGCGGTCGGTCTGGTCGAGGTCAGCCATGGTGTCGATGACGATTCGTCAAAATGCTATGTCAATGTGACCGATTATGCCGGGGTTTCGTCAATCTTGTGGCTATAAAACGTGCGCGCGGCTGCCCATACTTCACTCACCAACAACAAGTTCCTGACGGAGTGAGCCATGCAAGCTTCCACGCTCGGTCCCGCTGCGGTGCGCGACCTGACTCTCGCCCCCCGTCCGCTTTCGGTGGTCGTGCTTGGCGCCGGCAAGATCGGCCGCGTGATTGCCGCGATGCTGGCCAATACCGGCGACTACCGCGTCTGTCTGGTCGATCACGACGCGCACCGGCTCGATGGCGTGCCGCGCGGCGTCGACGTACGGGCCGGCGATCCGACCGAACCCGGCACCTGCGCGGCGCTGCTGGCCGGGGCCGATGCAGTGATGAACGCGCTGCCGTTTCATGCCGCCATCCACGTGGCCACGGTGGCCGCGCGCCTGGGCGTGCATTACTTCGACCTGACCGAGGACGTGGCGGCCACCCATGCCATCCGCGCGCTGGCCGGCGGCGCGCGGTCCGTGCTGATGCCGCAGTGCGGGCTGGCGCCCGGCTTTATCGGCGTGGTGGGGCACGACCTCGCGCAACGCTTCCTGCGCGGCGGCGGCGAACTGCACGACCTGCGCATGCGCGTGGGCGCGCTGCCGCGCTACCCGAGCAACGCGCTCAAGTACAACCTGACGTGGAGCACCGAGGGACTCATCAACGAATACTGCAATCCGTGCGAGGCCATCGTGGACGGCCGCCGCGTGGAGCTTCCCGCGCTGGAAGGGCACGAGTCCTTCGCACTGGACGGCGTCGAGTACGAAGCCTTTAATACCTCTGGAGGGCTGGGCACGCTGCCCGACACGCTGGCCGGGCACGCGCGCCAGGTCGATTACAAGTCGATCCGCTATCCCGGCCACTGCGCCCAGATGAAGCTGCTGCTGAACGACCTGCGGTTGCGCGAACGCCGCGAATGGTTGCGCGAGATCTTCGAGCACGCCATTCCGGTGACGGCGCAGGATGTGGTGGTGGTGTTTGCCAGCGCCACCGGCCATCCGCCCGGCGCGCGCGGCGAAGGCACGCGCGGACCGTTGACGCAGGCGTCGTTTTCCGCGCGGATCGGCGGCATGGACGATTTCGCCGGCATCGGCCATGTCAACGCGATCCAGCTGACCACGGCGGCCGGCATCTGTACCGCGCTGGATCTGGTGGCCGCCGGGGTGTTGCCGCAGTCCGGATTCGTGAAACAGGAAGCCATGCCGCTCGACAGCTTTCTGGCCAACCGCTTCGGCCAGCATTACGCGCGGCACCCTCTTCAGGAGACGCTCGCATGAAAGCGCAGGAATTTGCCGATTGCTGGCAGGCGATGGGCCTGCCGTTGCCATGGACCTCGACGGGTGCTGCCGCGGCGGGCACGCTGGCCGTCCGTTCGCCGATCGACGGCGAGGTGTTCGGCCAGTTGCCAGTGTGTTCGCCCGCCGATGCCGACGCCCGCATCGCCCGCGCCCATGCGGCGCAGAGCGTCTGGGCGCTGATGCCCGCGCCGGCGCGCGGCGAGGTGGTACGCCGCCTGGGCGAGGCGCTGCGCGTCCACAAGACGGCGCTGGGCCGGCTGGTATCGCTCGAAGCCGGCAAGATCCTGCAGGAAGGGCTGGGCGAAGTGCAGGAGATGATCGACATCTGCGACTTCGCCGTGGGCCTGTCGCGCCAGTTGCACGGGCTGACGATTGCGTCCGAGCGTCCCGCGCATGCGATGCGCGAGACCTGGCATCCGTATGGGCTGTGCGGCGTGATCTCGGCATTCAACTTTCCGGTGGCGGTATGGGCCTGGAATGCCGCGCTGGCGCTGGTGTGTGGCAATGGCGTGGTGTGGAAGCCATCGGAAAAGACACCGCTTTGCGCGCTGGCCGTGCAGGGCCTGCTGGACCGGGTGTTCGACGACCATGCGCCGCAGCTGGCGGGGCTGTGCTGCGTGCTGACGGGCGGGCGCCAACTGGGGCAGGCGTTGGTCCAGCATCCTTCGGTGCGGTTGATGAGCGCGACCGGCTCCACGCGCATGGGCCGGGAGGTCGGCATGGCCTGCGCCGCGCACTTCAAGCGCGCCATCCTGGAGCTGGGGGGGAACAACGCGGCGATCGTCGCGCCCTCGGCCAACCTGGAACTGACCATCCGCGCGATGACGTTCGCGGCGGCGGGCACGGCGGGGCAGCGTTGCACCACGTTGCGCCGCGCGTTCGTGCACGCGGACAGGATCGAGGCCGTGACGCAGCGTCTGCGACAGGTGTATGCGCGCCTGCCGGTGGGCGATCCGCTGCAGGACGGCACGCTGGTCGGGCCGTTGATCGATGCAGCGGCCGGCGACGCCATGGCCAACGCGCTGGCCAGTTGCCGCGCGCAGGGCAATGTCGTGCATGGCGGCGAACGGCTGCTGACCGACCGCTTCCCGCGCGCCTGCTACGTGCGGCCGGCCCTGGTGCTGACCGACACCCAGCATGACACGATGCTGACCGAGACCTTCGCGCCCATCCTCTACCTGATGCCGTACACATCGCTGGACGAAGCCATCGCGCTGAACAATGCGTCATCGCATGGCCTGTCGTCGTGCATCTTTACCGAGTCGTTGCGCGAGGCCGAGATGTTCCTGTCGGCGGCGGGCAGCGACTGCGGCATCGCCAACGTCAACATCGGCACCAGCGGGGCGGAGATCGGCGGCGCGTTCGGCGGCGAGAAGGCAACGGGCGGCGGCCGGGAGTCGGGGTCCGATGCGTGGAAGGGCTATATGCGCCGGGCCACCAATACGATCAACTACGGCGACACCCTGCCGCTCGCCCAGGGCATCCGCTTCGACGTGTGAGGCGGCGGAGGGCGCTTACGTGCATGAAGTCGTTGCGAATCGTAACAAGGGTTACAGCGCCTTGACGCTGTATTACCGGACCCACCCATATAACGTTCTTAACGACAGCGCATTGAGATGACGCAATGCCTGGGACAAAAAGGACGTTGTGATGAGAACGAAAGCGATTGTGTTGGGTCTGGCAGTGACTGGCGCGGCCATGCTTGGCGGCTGCGCGGTGTATCCCACGCCGTACGGACCGGAGGTCGGCCCAGCCCCGGTCGCGGTGGCGCCCGCGCCGGTGTACGTGTCGCCGCCGGCCGTGGTGGTGCGGCCATCGTATGGTTACTACGGTGGCGGGTACTACGGTGGTTATTATGGGCGCCGGTACCGGCACTGGTAAGCAAGGGCGCGTCAGCGCCTGAAGGACGATTCCCCTCTACACAGGGACGATTCCCCTCTCCACAGGTGGCAGAGGGGAGAAGGCAGGGGACTTTTCTCAGTCGCTCGCGCCGCCGTTCAGCCCGCCCCATCCCGGCGCGAGCGTTTCGCCGATATCGCGCAGGTCCACCAGGTCGAGCACGCGGCCGACGGTATGGTCGACCAGCTCGGCAATGCTTTGCGGCTTCTGATAGAAGCCCGGAACTGGCGGAAATACGATGCCGCCCATCTCGGTGACGGCGGTCATGTTGCGCAGGTGGGCCAGGTTCAGCGGGGTTTCACGCACCATCAGCACCAGTTTGCGGCGTTCCTTGAGCGTGACGTCGGCTGCGCGGGTGATCAGGTTGTCCGAGAGGCCGTGGGCCACGGCGGCCAGCGTGCGCATCGAGCACGGTGCCACGATCATCGCGTGGGCGCGGAACGATCCGCTGGCAATGGTGGCGCCGATATCGCGCACGTTGTGAACCACATCGGCCAGCGCTTCGACTTCCGCGCGGCCGATGTCGAGTTCGTGCTGCAGGTTCATGATGCCGGCCGGCGACATCAGCAGGTGGGTTTCCACGCCGCTCACATCGCGCAGCACCTGTAGCAGCCGGACACCGTAGACGGCGCCCGTGGCACCCGTGATGGCGACGATCAGCCGTTGCGGCACGCCGCCCTGATTCACAGGCATGGCAGTTCCAGACAGGCTCAGGCCTTCAGCAGCGATTGCAGTTCGCCGTTCTGGTACATCTCCATCATGATGTCCGAGCCGCCGACGAACTCGCCGTTCACGTACAGCTGCGGAATGGTCGGCCAGCTCGCGTATTCCTTGATGCCCTGACGGATGGCCTCGTCTTCGAGCACGTTGACCGTGGTCGGCGCGTCAACGCCGCAGGCCTTCAGGATCTGGATCGCACGGCCCGAGAAACCGCACATCGGAAACTGGGCGGTGCCCTTCATGAACAGCACGACGGGGCTGCCCTTCACGATCTGGTCGATCTTCTGTTGTACGTCACTCATGATGAAAACGGTCCGGTTGCATGGGGGATCAGCGGATTTTACCGGAATCGGGCTCCGGCATCAGGTAGGGGTATCAGCCAGTCGCACGCCTGGGCCGGACCCAGCCGTCAGCCCGGCAGCCGGCCGCCGCTACAGCGTTCGTTGCCGCCCAGGTCGCGTGCCGTGAACACCTCGGCAAAACCCGCGCTGGTCAGCAGGTGGCGGGTGGCGTAGCCCTGGTCGTAGCCGTGCTCCATCAGCAGCCAGCCCTGCGGCACCAGCCGCTGCGGGGCCCCGGCGACGATGGCCCGCAGGTCGGCCAGGCCGTCCTCGTGATCGGTCAGCGCGTCGATCGGCTCGAAGCGCAGGTCGCCTTCGGCCAGGTGCGGATCGCCCGCCGCGATGTAGGGCGGATTGCTGACGATGAGGTGAAACCGCAGTCCGGGCGGCAGCGCGTGATACCAGTCAGACACCAGGAACCGGATATTGTCCGCCTGCAGCGCACGGGCGTTGTCCTGCGCCACCATCAGCGCGCCGGGCGAAATGTCGGTGGCCCAGACCTCGGCGTCGGGCCGCTCGCGGGCGATGGTGATGGCCAGGATGCCGGAGCCGGTGCCCATGTCCAGCACGCGCGGCGTGTGGACGCCGGCCAGGCGGGCCAGCGATGCCTCTGCCGCCACTTCGGTGTCGGGGCGTGGAATCAGCACATCGGGCGTGACGCGGAACGTGCGGCCGAAGAATTCGCGTTCGCCCAGCAGGTACGCCATCGGTTCCCCGGTCAGCCGCCGCGCCAGTAACGTGGAAAATGCATCACGTTGTGCATCATTGAGATGGTCCTGGTCGCGGGTGATCAGCTGGGTGCGCGTGAGCCCGGTGACGTGGGACAGCAGCATGCGCGCCTCCAGCGCCGGCAGGCCGGCCATGGCGGCAAGCGTCTGCGCTTCGCGCAGGGTGGGCGTGGATGGCAGGGGCGGAAAATCGCCCGGAGGGTTCGAGGACATCGGCGGTGCGTCTGGACAATCGGCGGCCGGTTCGCAAAAAACCCCGTCGGACCTGGGCCTGACGGGGTTTTCGCGTGGCTCTGCTTTCAGGCGTCTAGTGTAAGCCCATTCGGGGCCGGCTTCCGTGCGCGCCTGCGTAGGGCTATTACTTGTTGACGGCGTCCTTGGCCTTGTCGGCCGTGGTGTTGACGGCGTCCTTGGTGGCTTCCTTGGCGTGGGCCATGGCATTGCCGGCGTCTTCGCGGGCCTTGTCGGCAGCGGCCGAGACATCCGAGGCCACGCCGCTGGCGGCGGCCTTGGCGGCGTCGGCGGCATTCGCAGCGGCCGCGGCGGCATCGCTGGCAGCGGCCTTGGCCGATTCTGCAGCGCTTTGCATGGCGCTGTCGGCGTTGGTTTGCGGAGCCTCTTCCTTCTTGCCGCAGGCGGCAACGGAAATGGCGGCGGTAAGCATCAGCACGGCGAGCAGTTTGTTCATGATTTCGTCCTTGTGTGTCTGTTGGAGGAGTGACATCCAGCCAGACTTCGATGCCCCCAAATGCGCCGGTGTCTCACAAAGTGACGTATTGGGGTGGTCTGGTCGAAATCGATTATAGACAGCGCCTTTTTACAAGCCAGTGCTGTTTCAAGCATTTACCTAGGTTACAAACTTCGACGGCGCCCGGTCCCCGTCAGGCATCCTCGCCCAGCGCCGCCAGCTGGTCGGCCTGATGCTCGGCGGCCAGCGATCCGAGCAGTTCGTCGAGGTCGCCGTCCATGATCATGTCGATCTTGTACAGCGTCAGGTTGATGCGATGATCCGTCACCCGGCCCTGCGGGAAGTTGTACGTGCGGATGCGGTCGCTGCGGTCGCCGGAGCCGATCAGGTTGCGCCGCGTGCTGGCTTCCTTGGCCTGGGCCGCGCGCAACTGGCCGTCCTTGATCCGCGCGGCCAGCACCTTCATGGCTTTTTCCTTGTTGCGGTGCTGGCTGCGGTCGTCCTGGCACTCCACCACGATGCCGGTGGGCAGGTGGGTCAGGCGCACGGCGGAGTCGGTCTTGTTCACGTGCTGGCCGCCCGCGCCCGACGCGCGGAACGTATCGACACGCAGGTCTGACGGATTGATCTCGACCTCGCCCACCTCGTCGGCCTCGGGCATCACGGCCACGGTGCAGGCCGACGTATGGATGCGACCCTGCGCCTCGGTGGCCGGCACGCGCTGCACGCGATGGCCACCCGACTCGAACTTGAGCTTCGAGAACGCGGCATCGCCGGCAATGCGCACAATCACTTCCTTGTAGCCGCCCAGGTCGGATGCGGATTCGCTCATGACTTCCACCTGCCAGCGCCGGCGTTCCGCATAGCGCGTGTACATGCGCAGCAGGTCGGCCGCGAACAGCGCGCTTTCCTCGCCGCCGGTGCCGGCGCGGATTTCGAGCAGCAGGTTGCGGTCGTCGTTGGGGTCCCTGGGCAGCAGCAGCGTCTGCAGCGATTTCTCCAGGCCGTCGAGCCGTTCGCGCGCGGCGTCGATCTCGTCGGCGGCAAAGTCCTTCATCTCGGGATCGTCCAGCAGCGCCTGCGCGGTGGCCAGGTCGTCCTGCGCCTGGCGATACTGCGCGTACTGCTCGGCCACCGGCGACAGTTCGGCATGTTCGCGCGACAGCTTGCGGTACTGGTCCATGTCCGCCGTGGCCGTTTCGCTGGCGAGCAGGGCGTTGACTTCGTCGAGTCGCTCGGCCAGCTGGTCGAGCTTGTGGAGCATGCTGGGTTTCATCGGTAGCGGAATCGGGAGGCTGGGGGACGCGGTGGCGTGGCCACGGCGCGGATCGGCGGGCGGATACCCGGTGGCGCCGGCGGACGCCAGCGCGGCATGGACAACGCGGCTAGCGTTCCGAGTGACTGCTGTGGCGGAACAGGCCCGGCACCAGGCGCAGCAGCGCCTCGCGGTCTTCGCCCTGGGTGTGGTTCAGCGCGTGCGTGGGGCCGTGCAGGAACTTGCGGGTCAGCGCGCCGGACAGGGCTTCGAGCACGGCGGCCGGATCGTCGCCACGCGCCAGCATGCGGCGGGCACGCTCCATTTCGGCCTGGCGGATGGCTTCGCCGCTGGCCTGCAGGTCGCGGATCACGGGCACCACGCTGCGCGTTTCGAGCCAGTGCATGAAGTTCTGCACGCGCGATTCGATGATGGCCTCGGCCTGGGCCACGGCGGCCTGGCGCATCGCGTTGCCCTCGCGCACGACGGCGCCAAGGTCGTCGACGGTATAGAGGAACACGTCGTTCAGGCGCGCCACTTCGGGTTCGACGTCGCGCGGTACGGCCAGGTCGACCATCATGATCGGACGGTGCTTGCGCCGCTTGACCGCGCGCTCCACCGCACCCAGGCCGATGATCGGCAGCGAGCTTGCGGTGCACGACACGACGATGTCGAACTCGTGCAGGCGCTCGCCCAGGTCCTGCAGGCGGATGGCCTGCGTGGTCAGGCCCTGCTCGGCCAACTGCTCGGCCAGCTTCTCGCCGCGTTCCACGGTGCGGTTGGCCACCACCACCTGGCGCGGCTTCTGCGCGGCGAAGTGCGTGGCGCACAGTTCGATCATCTCGCCGGCGCCGATGAACAGCACGCGCTGCGTCGACACACTTTCGAAAATCCGCTGGGCCAGGCGCACGGCGGCCGCGGCCATCGATACCGAGTGCGCGCCGATCTCGGTCTGGCCGCGCACTTCCTTGGCCACCGCGAACGTGCGCTGGAACAGCTGGTTCAGGTAGGTGCCCAGCGCGCCGGCTTCGCCAGCGGTACGCACCGCGTCCTTGAGCTGCCCCAGAATCTGGGTTTCGCCCAGCACCATCGAGTCGAGCCCGCTGGCCACGCGGAAGGCATGGCGCACGGCTTCGGACTGGGGCAGGGCGTACAAATGCGGCGCCAGATCCCCTGCGGGCACGTTGTGATGCTGGGCCAGCCAGCGCAGCGTGTGCTCGAAACCTTCCTGACCCGGCTGCAGCACATCGGTGGCGCAGTAGATCTCGGTACGGTTGCAGGTGGAAAGAATGGCGGCCTCGGTGCCGTTGCGCCCAGCCAGGTGGGTGCGCAGCGCGCCGAGTGCGGGTTTGATCTGCTCAAGCGGAAACGCCACACGCTCGCGGAGCGAGACGGGTGCCGTGGTGTGATTGATACCGATCGCGAGCAGTTGCATTTGTGGGGTTGGGTTGCCGTCCGGAACGGTGCCGGAAGCGGTGGTCATTATACCGCTCCGTTACAAAGTTGCAGGGAACCCCGAGCGGCGCCGCCGACCTGCAGTATCGTTACGACACATCCACTTTTGCTGTGGATCAAAAGACACGGGAGTTGTTATGTTCGGACTGGCAGTGGTGGGCGCAGTGGTGGGTTTCGGCGGACGGCTTTTGCACCCGGCCGGCCGCGTGGTCACCGTGCCGACCGCGCTATTGCTGGGCGTGCTGGGTGCGCTCGCCGCGTTCTATGGCGGGCGCGCAGCGCATCTGTTTACCGACGGGCAGATATTCGGATGGGCCGCCGCCATCGCCGGCGCTGCGCTGCTGGTGGCTGTGTGGGGCGTGGCGCGGCCCCGCCGGTAATTTCAGAACGAACAAAATGGTCAGGAACCGGCGCCCAGGGCGATATGCCTGATCAGCCTCTTGCGTCCAGAAAGCGACGCAGGATGGCGCTGGAGTAATGGCTGGCCACGTCGCGCAAAAACGACGAAAAATCTACATGTGCCGTATCGTCCGCTCGGTCGGACACGGTGCGCATCAAGGCGTAGGGCACGCCATATTCGTGGCAGATCTGCGCCAGCGCGGCGCCCTCCATTTCCACCGCCTGCAGTCCGGGCAGGGCCTGTCGCAAATCGGCAACGGCCGCCGGCGCGTTGATGAACTGGTCGCCGCTGGCAATCATGCCGACGTGCAGGCGCGGCTGATCGACGCCGAAGCGGGCCAGCACGCCATCGGGCACCTCGGTGGCCAGATCGTCGCGCAGGAAGTCTTCCGCCGCGCCGCGCAACGCAGCGGTGAGTACGGGGTCGGCCGGGAATTCGGCCCGGTCCAGCAGGGGCACCTCGTGGCGCGGAAACAGCGGGCGCGCATCCATGTCGTGCTGGACGGTGCGGTCGGCCACCACGATGTCGCCGACCCGTACGTCAGTGCCCACTCCGCCTGCGAGGCCCGTAAAAACGATCTCATCGACGCCAAATTCCCGGATAAGTGTCACCGTGGTAGCCGCTGCCGCGACCTTGCCGACACGCGCCAGCACCAGGACCACGGCCTGGCCATGCAGCGTGCCGCGGTAGTAATCGCGCATGCCGATGGTTTGCATGGTGGCGCGGGCGTCTTCATGGCGCATGGCGGCGATCAGGCCGTCTACTTCGTGATGCAGGGCGGCGAGGATGCCGAGAGTCATGGTGAGGTGTCGGACTGGATCGAAAACGGCGCCAGCTTACCGGCGACCGGAACGATGCGGAAGCCGGGCCGAGTGTGGACAGCGTGCGACATTCGAACATGACAATAGTGTTCGATTGTGTGGTTTGCAATACATGGCGTTACAATCCGTTGCGATTAATGCGATTCATTCGCATTCGTATTTTCGATAAGCAACGAGAGAGAAATCCATGTCAGTCCGCGCCCGGGGCCGCGTTTGCCGCTCGCACGTCCTTCAGATGACCACCCTTGCCCTGAGCATGCAGGCCGCCAGCCTGGCCATCGCCCAGGAACAGGTGCCCGCCGCCGAACCGGCCCATCACAGCCTGCCCGTGGTGACGGTCAGCGGCAGCAGCGGCGTGGAGTCGCCCACGGGCCCGGTGCAGGGCTTCGTGGCCAAGCGCGCCGTGACGGCCACCAAGACCGATACGCCGATCATCGAGACGCCGCAGTCGATCACGGTCATCACGCGGGATCGCATGGAGTTGCAGGGTGCGCAGTCGGTGGCGCAGGCGGTGGGCTATACGGCCGGCGTCACCACGGCCGGCTTCGCCAACGACAACCGTACCGATACGATCAAGATCCGCGGCACCGATTCCACCCAATACCTGGACGGCCTGCTGAACGCGGTCGGCTTCTATAACAACACCCGCCCCGATCCCTACGCGCTGGAGCGCATTGAAGTGCTGAAGGGGCCGTCGGGCATGCTGTACGGCCAGGGCGCCGTGGGCGGCGTCGTGAACCTGGTGTCGAAGCGGCCGCAGGCGGAGGCGGCGCGCGAGATCGGCGTGAGCTTCGGCAACTACAACCGCAAGCAGATCCAGGCCGACTTTACCGGCCCGATCGATGCCGATGGCAAGTGGCTGTACCGCTTCGTGGCGATGGCGCGCGACAGCGATGCGTCGGTGGACTACGTGAAGGACAACCGGTATTTCATCGCGCCGTCGCTGACGTACCGGCCGAACGCCGACACCGAATTCACGCTGCTGGCCAACTTCCAGAAGGACGACAGCGGCACGATGATCGGCTTCTTCCCGTGGCGCGGCACCCTGATTGAGAACCCGGCCGGCCAGATCCCGCAGAACTTCTTCGTCAGCGAACCGGGATTCGACAAGTACACGGCCGAGCAGCACGCCGTGGGCTACCAGTTCTCGCACCGTTTCAACGACACCTTCACGGTGCGCCAGAACCTGCGTTACTCGCACAGCACGGTGGACTACCGCAGCATCTACACCACCGGCTTCACCGGCGCCACGCACGGCTGGGTGCCGGGCAGCGACACCATGCTGCGCCGCGTGCTCTACCTGAACCAGCCAACGCTGAACCAGTTCGCCGTGGATACCCAGGGCCAGGCGAAATTCCGCACCGGTCCGGTTGGCCACACGTTCCTGGCCGGGATGGACTACCAGAACAGCGAGAGCACGGGCCGCACCAATGCCAACGGATCGGCCGCGCCGATCAACGTGTTCAACCCGGTCTACGGCAACTACGTGGCGCCCACGGCGTTCCGTGACCTGCCGCCGGCCAAGCAGATCCAGACCGGCGTGTACCTGCAGGACCAGATCGAATGGGACAAGTGGCTGCTGATGGTGGGGCTGCGCTACGACTGGTCGCGCGCGGCGCAGGACAACACGCCGTCGGCCTCGCGTGACGACAACGAACTGACCAAGCGATTCGGCCTGATGTACCGGTCCGACTTCGGGCTGAACCCGTATGTCAGCTATGCCGAGTCGTTCCAGGGGCAGGCCGGTTTCAATGTCGACGGCACGGCATTCAAGCCGCTGCGCGGCAAGCAGTGGGAAGCCGGTATCAAGTACCAGCCGCCGGGCAGGAACATGACGCTGACGGCGGCCGTGTTCGACATGCGCGAGGAAAACCGCAAGGTGGCCGGCGTGGTCAACGGCATGGCGGGCACGGTGCAGATCGGCGAGGCCCGCACGCGCGGCGCCGAACTGGAGGCGCTGGTGTCGCTCGGCCGGCTGGACCTGATCGCCGCGTACACGTTCCTGAACGCCAGGACGCTGGAAGGCACGGCGGCCGAGCAGGGGCAGCGGCTTGCCAGCGTGCCGGCCAACACGGCGTCGCTGTGGGCCAACTATCGCTTCAGCCTGTTCGATATCCCGGGCTTCCTGGCCGGCGCCGGCGCGCGGTACAACGGTCCGAGCACGGACGGCACGGGCAACAACCGGGTGGGCGGCTTCACGGTGTTCGACGCCGTGGTGGCCTACGATCGCGGCCCGGTGCGCGTATCGCTGAACATGAACAACGTGTTCGGCAAGCAGTACGTCTATAGCTGTATCGCGCGCGGCGACTGCTTCTTCGGCACGCAGCGTTCGATCATCGGCAACGTGACCTACCGCTTCTGACGCGTCCGGTTCCGGGCCGGCGCGCCCCCGGGAGACTTCGGCGTGCCGGTTTGCTAGCATGCAGCCCATGCCGACTCTTCGGGGGATCGCCGGTTGGAAACTTTCACGTCTCGCCGCACCATCCAGCAGGCGCTGGCCGACTGGCGCGCCCAGGGCCGCCTTGGCGCCGCCGACCTGCTGGCCGCCTGGGCGCCCACGCTGCCCCGCCGCGCCCACTGGCATGACTGGCTGGACCGCGCGCTGCTGATCCTCGGCACGGCGCTGCTGTGCGCCGGTGTCATCGTCTTCTTCGCCTTCAACTGGGCGTCACTTCATAAATTCTCCAAATTCGGACTGCTGGCCGGGCTGCTGACGCTGCTGGCCGGGTATGCCGCGTGGCGTCCTGCTGGCGACATGGCGGGCCGGGCCGCGCTGGGCGGTGCGCAGATGGTGTCCGGTGTGCTGATGGCCGTGATCGGGCAGACCTACCAGACCGGCGCCGATGCCTGGCAGCTGTTCGCGCTGTGGACGCTGCTGGCCGTGCCCTGGGCGCTGGCGGCCCGTGCGGCGCCGCACTGGTGGATCGTGCTGGTCATCGGCAACGTGGCGCTGCTGCGGTTCTGCAGCGTGAGGCTGGGCATCGGCGGCATGTTCGAACTGCTGTTCTCGGCCCGGTTCGCACGCGAGACGATGATGTTCCTGCTCGGGACGTCGATCCTCCAACTGGCGGTCTGGTACGTGCTGGCGCGCCGGGCGGGGCGCTGGGGCTTCGTGGGCGCTACCGGCCCCAGGCTGCTGGGCCTGCTGGCCTGCGGCTATGCGGGATGGGTGGGATTGACGAGCGTGCTGACCGGCCAAGTGAATGCCACGGGCCTGCTGGTCAGCGCGGTGGCGCTGGCGGGCCTGGCGGCCTGGTTCCGCTGGCGCGCATTCGACATCGTCGTGCTGAGCCTGACGTGCCTGACCGGCATCGGCGTGATCGTCTCGGCGGTGGGCCGCTGGCTCGCCGATTTCCACGGCGATTTCGGCGCCTTCCTGCTGCTGGCGCTGCTGACCATCGGCCTGGCCGTGGCAGCCGCCACGTGGCTGCTGCGCGCCTGGCGCGAGACATCGGGGAGCCAGGCATGAGCCAGCATCCGATCGACCGGATGGATCCGACCGAACAGACCGAACGCGGGCTCTGGAACCAGCTGGCCGCGCGCGGCACGGTGCGGGGCGACTATGCGCCGATCTTGCGCACGCCATGGCCGATCCGCCTGCTGATGGGCGGCGCGGGCTGGCTGGGGGCGCTGTTCTTCCAGATCTTCCTGCTCGGCACCGTGTTTGCCACCACGCGCGGCAACGGCCCGGCCATGGCCGTCACTGGCCTGGTGATGATCGGCATCGCCGTCGCGCTGTACCGCGTGACCGGCCGCGAAAGCGGCCGCATTGCGCTCGGGCAGTTTGCGCTGGCCCTGAGCCTGGGCGGCCAGGGCATGGTCATCGCCGGCGTGGGCGAGGCGCTGGGCTTCCGGCGATTCCTGGAAACCGCGCCGTTCTGGCTGGGCGTAGCCCTGTTTGAAGCGGTGCTGTTCGTGCTGGTGCCCGATCGCCTGCACCGCCTTCTGGCGATGCTCGCCCTGTGGCTGGCGCTGGGCATTGCCGCATGCGTGGCGCTGGGCGACCTGATCGCGCCGCGCTGGACCGCCATTCCAATGACGCTCGGGCCGATGACGGCGCTGGCATTTGCCGCGTTGCTGGCCTTCGTCATGCACGAGGACCGGCTCGCGGCGGCGGGGCGCCTGCAGATGGCCGAGCCTGCCGCCGATGCCACGTTGCTGATGGCGCTGCTGGGTGCGCTGGTGGTGACCGGTTTTGCGCACCCGGCCGACCTGATCTTCGGCGTCGACACGCCCTGGCGCGCGCAGGGCGGATGGCTGGCCGGCGCGCTGCTTGGGGGGGCGCTGGTGGCCATGACGCTGCTGGAGAGCCGGCGGCTGGCGTGCAGCACGCCGGTTGGCGTGGCGATGGTGGCGGTGGCCGTCGCGTTCAGCGTCTTGATGGTGTACGCCCCGGCCGTGACGGCCGGCGCGCTGGCACTGGCCATGGCGCTGCGGCGCGGTTCGCTGCCGTGGCTCGGGCTGGCCATCGCCACGGTGCTGATCGGCTTTGTCTGGTACTACAGCACGCTGCAGTGGACGCTGCTGGCCAAGTCCGCCACGCTGGTCGCCGCCGGCGCGCTGCTGCTGGCCGCCCGCGCCGCGCTGGCGCGTATCGCCCACACGGAGGCCGTGGCATGAAACGCTGGATCATCGTGGGATGGCTGATGACGGTTGGCGTCGCCCTGGCGGGCATCGCCGGCAAGGAGCGGCTGCTGGCACGCGGCGATGTGGTGTACCTGCGGCTGGCGCCGGTGGACCCCCGCTCGCTGATGCAGGGCGACTACATGGCGCTGAATTTTTCGATCGCCAACGCGGTGCGCGTGGCGCATGGCACGGCGCCGACCCGGCTGGCACGCGAGGAAGTCATCGTGATCCGTCGCGACGCGCGCAACGAAGGCCATTTCGTCCGCCTGCACAAGGGCGAGCCGCTGGCCGCCGACGAGCGCCTGCTGCGTGTGCAGAACGTGCCGGCGCGGTGGGGCGGCACCGGCGTGCAGGTATCGACGGACGCGTGGTTCTTCCAGGAAGGCCAGGCGGAGCGCTATGCCCAGGCGAAGTTCGGAGAATTCCGAGTCGATGCCGACGGGCAGGCCTTGCTCGTGGGGATGCGGGACGAGGCGCTGCGCGGCATGTAGCCGCGCACCGGCCGCTGCAATGAAAAATCGCCCGCAACCATTACGGCTGCGGGCGATTTTCGTGGGTTCGGGCAGGGGAGACGGCTCCCCGGCGCGGCTTAGACGTTGAACAGGAAGTTCATCACGTCGCCGTCCTGCACCACGTATTCCTTGCCTTCGGCGCGCATCTTCCCGGCTTCCTTGGCGCCCGTTTCGCCCTTGTACTGGATGTAGTCGGCGTAGGCGATGGTCTGGGCGCGAATGAAGCCGCGTTCGAAGTCGGTGTGGATCACGCCGGCGGCCTTCGGGGCGGTGTCACCCACGTGGATCGTCCAGGCGCGCACTTCCTTCACGCCAGCCGTGAAGTACGTCTGCAGGCCCAGCAGCGTGAAGCCGGCGCGGATCACGCGGTCCAGGCCCGGTTCTTCCATGCCCAGGTCGGCCAGGAATTCGGCCTTGTCGGCGTCGTCCAGGTCGGCGATCTCGGCCTCGATGGCGGCGCAGACGGCCACCACCGGCGAGCCGGTGGCCTTGGCGTATTCGCGCACGGCGTCCAGGTGCGGGTTGTTCTCGAAGCCGTCTTCACGCACGTTGGCCACGTACATGGTGGGCTTGGCGGTGATCAGGCAGAACGGGCGCAGGGCATCCCACTCCTCCGGCGACAGGTCCAGCGTGCGCACGGCCTTGGCCTGGTCCAGCACGGCCTGCGATTTTTCCAGCACGGCCACCAGGCGCTGCGCTTCCTTGTCGCCAGCGCGGGCCGGCTTGATATAGCGCGCCAGGGCCTTCTCGACGGTGGCCAGGTCGGCCAGCGCCAGTTCGGTGTTGATGACTTCGATGTCCGACAGCGGATCGACCTTGCCCGCCACGTGGATCACGTTGTCGTCCTCGAAGCAGCGCACCACGTGCGTGATGGCGTCGGTTTCGCGGATGTTGGCCAGGAACTGGTTGCCCAGGCCTTCACCCTTGGACGCGCCGGCCACCAGGCCAGCGATATCGACGAACTCGACGGTCGCCGGCAGGATGCGCTCGGGCTTGACGATTTCCGCCAGCTTGGCCAGCCGCGGATCCGGCACTTCCACCACGCCCACGTTGGGTTCGATGGTGCAGAACGGATAGTTCTCGGCGGCGATGCCGGCCTTGGTCAGGGCATTGAACAGCGTGGACTTGCCGACGTTGGGCAGGCCGACGATGCCGCATTTGAGGCTCATGGGAAACCTTTAACAATCAATGGGTTGCAGTGCGTCTGACGCGCGGCGGGCGGGCGGTCGGACAAGCGACCTGCGATGCCGGGGCAGAGTGGGTCAGGCGGGACAGGACCAGTGGATCGGGGCGTTGCTCAACGATCCGTGCCGGATACGGCCGCCGGAAAAACCGCCATTGTAACCCTGCGGGACGCCGCGCTGGCACGGCGCGAAGCCGCGCGCCGGGGGCGTCCGTCGGGCGCGGTTGCGTTCCCTTCACTTGCCGGGGTGGCCGGGCCGAGCGCGCCACGGCCGCCGCCGGCCGATTCCGCGATTTTGTTCGCTATCCCTCATAACTCGCGCCATTTCGCGCGATTCCGAAAGATGGCTCCGCATAAAATTCGTCCCTTGTCGTGCGCGATACCGCACGCGGCCGCTGTGGAGGTTTCTGTGGGTTCGTCAGCGATGTCTTGATGCAGTGGATCCAGAAGGGTACGAACTATGTCGAGGGATTATCGAAGGGAGCTTGATGGACTGAGGGCCCTGGCGGTATTGGCCGTCATCGTGAATCATCTGGAACGGCAGTGGATGCCGGGCGGTTATCTCGGCGTAGACATTTTCTTCGTCATATCCGGGTATGTGATCACGGCATCGCTGTTTTTCCGCAGCGATCGCGGATTAGGCGACCTGCTGCTGAATTTCTACGCGCGGCGCATCAAGAGACTGGCTCCGGCGCTGATTGTTTTTGTCGGCGTCACGGCGGTTGCGATCGCGTTATTCGACCCCCGCCCATGGGGGCACCTGAAAACCGGCGCGGCGGCGCTGTTTGGCCTGTCCAATATCTACCTGATCGTGCAGGCGGCTGATTATTTCAGCGATTCGACGCAGCTGAATGTCTTTGTCCATACCTGGTCGCTCGGCGTCGAGGAACAGTTTTACGCGGTGTTCCCGTTCATGGTGTGGCTGCTCGGTTTCCGGCGGCTCAATGGCAGCAGGCAGGGCCGGTTTTACTGGGTGCTTGGCCTGTCTGCCGTGGCATCGCTGGCGGCATTTGTCTGGCTGGGCACAAGTAAGCCGATCGTCTCCTACTATTCGATGCCGACGCGCTTCTGGGAACTTGCGGCAGGCGCCCTGGCTTTCGGCTGGCTGAATCGACGCGACACTGACGGATCGGTCGGGACCAGTGCCTGGATTGCCGCCATGGCGCTGGCCTGCATGCTGGCAGTCCTGTTTGTGCCGGAGACGTATCACACGCTGTCGACGATCGCGGTGGTGGCAGCCACCGCCGCCTTTATCGTGGCGGTTCGGCGTGATACGGCGGTGTATCGCCTGTTGACGCGCAAGCCGGTGATCTATATCGGGCTGATTTCGTACTCGCTGTATTTGTGGCATTGGGGCGTGATTGCGGTGAGCCGGTGGACGGTCGGCGTGCATTGGTGGACCGTGCCGTTTCTGCTGGTGGCCATGTTCGGCCTGGCGGCGCTCTCGTATCACTGCATCGAGCGCCCGCTCCGGGCTGCGAACTGGTCCGCCAGGCCGTCGATCACCATCGGCTATGGGCTGGCCACGTCGGCCTGCTTGTGCCTCGCGCTGGTGTTGGTCCTGAATCCGATGAGCGGGCGACTGTATGCCGGCCGCCTGCCGGCGATGGCCGCGGTTGGCACGTCAACGCTCACCGATGCCTATTCGCTGCAGGGCACCGATTCGGTGTGGATGGGCGATCCCTGCGTGCTGTCGGATAACGATCAGGTGGGCAAGGTCATTCCGCGCAGGGCCTGTACCCTGGGTAATTTTGAAAATGCCCGGAAGCATGTCCTGGTGATCGGAAACTCGATGTCGACCGCATTTGTCCAGGCTTTCGACGATCTGGTGCTGCGGGACGGCTACTCGGTCACCCTGGTGTCGTCATGGGGTGCCTCGCCAGTCCGCGAAATCGCCAATCGTGGTGCGTGGAACCGGGCGAATGACGATTATTGGGCGCGCGTCGTCCCGGAATCGATTCAGGGGCTTCGGCCGGGCGACTGGGTATTCATGATCAATGACGTGGCCGAATTGTCCCCGAAGGTGGCAACCCCGGAGAGCATCGACAGGCTGCAGACATTGGCGAACGGCCTGGAAGCCTTTTCAGATAATCTGGCCAGCAGGAATATCCGTCTGGCCGTCCTTCACGGCAATCCATTTGCCAGGGATGCAAACTGCGAGCCGGTATCAGCCGTCAAGCAATGGTTTTCGCCGTTCGACAGCGTTTGCAAGTTCTATACGAAGGACGACACATTGCGACGGCGCGAGAATCTGGACAAGGTGTTGCGCGGGCTGGAATCGCGCAAAAAAATCAAGGTCGTGGACCTGATCGATATCTTTTGCCCGGGCACCGTCTGCAATTACAGCGCGGCAAATGGGCAGATCCTGTATCGGGATGTCTGGTCGCATCCGTCAGTCGAAGGCGCAAGGCTTTCCAGCGCGGCCATACGCAAGGTATTCGTGGCCGACATGCACTAGGCGGCGGACGGTGACGGCGGGCGGGAGCCGGCCGGCGGTGCGGCCCGTCGTCGTGCGGCCAATGCCGCACCCGTCACGTCGCTATAATCCAGCCATGTCCGGACCTGCCGTGCCGGCGCCTAGCGCCGCCGCCCAATCGATGTCATCGAATCCTTCTTCCCGCTTCCAGATCGCCGTGGTCGGCGGTGGCATTGTCGGCAAGGCCTGTGCGCTGCTGCTGGCGCAACAGGGCATGCAAGTGGTGCTGGTGGCGCCGCGCCCCGCTGGCGATACCGCGCGCACCGGCGACGATGACTGGGATAGCCGCATCTACGCGTTCTCGGCCAGTTCGCAGGCGCTGCTGGAGCGGCTGCGGGTCTGGGAGGCGCTGGACCCGGCGCGCGTGCAGCCGGTGCGCGACATGCGCATCTATGGCGACGAAAGCGCCTGCGAGACCGATCCCTCGCCGCATGGCGACCTCCATTTCTCGGCCTACGCTGCCGCCGTGCCGCAACTGGCCTGGATCGTCGAATCGGGCCACGTCGAGCGTGTGCTCGATACCGCGCTGCGCTTCCAGCATCAGGTGAAATGGTTCGACGACACGGCCGAGCAGCTGGAGCGCGACATCGACGGTGTGACGCTCACGCTGGCCAGCGGCGAGCGCATGCGCGCCAACTGCCTGGTGGGCGCCGACGGCGCGCGGTCGTGGGTGCGCCAGCAATGCCATATCGGCACCACGCAGCGGCGCTACCGCCAGCTGGGCGTCGTCGCCAACTTCCGCTGCGAACTGCCGCATCAGGAAACCGCCTGGCAGTGGTTCCTGGGCTGCCCCGAAAAACTGATGGCCGACGAGGAATCGGCCAATGGCGAGATCCTGGCCATGCTGCCGCTGCCGGGCAACCGGGTGTCGATGGTGTGGTCGGCCGACGAGGCCCATGCGCGCGACCTGCTGGCCCTGTCGCCCGAAGCCTTGGCCGCCACCGTGGCCCAGGTGGCCAGCGGCGCCGTGGGCGCCCGCTTCGGCACGCTGCGCTGCATTACGCCGGCGCAGGGTTTTCCGCTGGTGCTGCAGCGGGCAGATCACTTTGTCCAGCCGCACGTGGCGCTGGTGGGCGATGCGGCCCACGCGGTGCATCCGCTGGCGGGGCAGGGCATGAACCTGGGCCTGCGCGACGTGGTGGAACTTGGGCGGGTGATGGCCGACAAAGAGTCGTTCCGTCATGAAGGCGACCTGCGCCTGCTGCGCCGCTACGAGCGGGCCCGCGCCACTGACCTGCTGTCGCTGACGGCGGCCACTGACGGTCTGCACCGGCTGTTTTCGCTGCCCGGCACGCCAGCCCGGGTGGTGCGGAACCTGGGCATCCGTGCGGTGGGCAGCCAGGGGCTGCTCAAGCGGTTCCTGATCGGCCGCGCACTCGGGTAGTCCGGCCGGCGCCGATCACGCGGATACCCCGAGCTTCCCGGAACGCGCGACAATCTCGCCATCGGCGCCGAATGCGGCCAATCCCGCTTTCGGCGATTTACCGATGACATGCAAAGCCGGCACACTGACCGGCATATCGTTACCTGGAGTCAATATGTTGCAACTGTTCCGCCGCCGATCCGCACGCGTTGCCGCGATCGCCGCCCTTGCCAGCGGCGTGGCCGCAGCGGGCTATGCCCTTCACGCGCTGGCCGCGGACGAACCGGGCACGGACAAGATCAAGCAGTCGATCCAGAAGATGCTGGGCGGCCGTGCCGAGGTGAAGAGCGTGACCCGCGCGCCCGTGCCGGGCCTGTACGAGGTCAACGTCGGCGGCCAGCTGGTCTACACGGACTCCACCGGCCGCTACATCCTCAACGGCGAGCTGATCGACACCAAGACCAATACCAACCTGACCGAAGAGCGCCTGGCCGAGATCAACAAGATCAAGTGGTCGGACCTGCCGCTGACCCGCGCCATCAAATGGACCAAGGGCGACGGCAGCCGCGCCGTGGCCGTGTTCTCCGACCCGAACTGCGGGTACTGCAAGAAGATCGAGCAGACCTTCCAGCAGATGGACAACATTACCGTCTACACCTTCCTGTACCCGGTGCTGTCGCCGGACTCGTCGGTCAAGGCCAAGCAGGTCTGGTGCGCGGCGGACCGCACCAAGGTATGGCGCGACTGGATGCTGAACCACGTGGCGCTGGTGGGTAACGGCAGCTGCAAGACGCCGATCGACGACAACCTGGCGCTGGGCCAGAGCCTGAATATCACGGGCACGCCGGCGGTGTTCTTTACCGACGGCACGCGTATCCCGGGCGCGGCGGATGCCGCCACGCTCGAACGCAAGCTCGCAAGCCTCAAGAAATAACGACGACGCCGGACCCCAGCCGGCTGTCAGGAACGGCCGGCACTGTCCGGCCGTTTTTCATTTCCGGACGCCCCTTTCCGGACGCCCCTTTTGTCCATCCACAAGAAAACGGGAGACGCCATCATGACGTTCCAGGCTTTGCTGCTGACCCAGGCCGACGACAAATCCACGCAGGCGCAGATCGCCCAGCTTGACGAAAGCCAGTTGCCCGAGGACGGCAACGTGCTCGTGGCCGTCGATTATTCGACGATCAACTTCAAGGACGGCCTGGCGATCACGGGCCGCTCGCCCGTGGTGCGCAAATGGCCGATGGTGGCCGGCATCGACGGCGCGGGCACGGTGCTGGATTCCACCGATCCGCGCTGGAAGACCGGCGACCGCGTGGTGCTGAACGGCTACGGCGTGGGCGAGACGCACTGGGGCTGCCTGGCGCAGCGCGCGCGGCTCAAGGGCGAATGGCTCGTGAAGCTGCCGGACGCCTTCACCACGCGCCAGGCCATGGCCATCGGCACGGCTGGCTATACGGCCATGCTGTCGGTGCTGGCGCTGGAGCGCGGCGGCGTGAACGGCCCGGTGCGGCCCGGCGATGGCGACGTGCTGGTGACCGGCGCCTCGGGCGGCGTGGGGTCGGTGGCGATCGCCATCCTGTCCAGGCTCGGGTATCGCGTGACGGCCTCGACCGGCAAGTCGTCGGAAGCCGACTTCCTGCGCGCGCTGGGTGCCGCCGACGTGATCGACCGCGCCGAACTGGGCGTCCCCGGCAAGCCGCTGCAGAAGGAACGCTGGGCAGCGGTGGTGGATTCGGTGGGCTCCCACACGCTGGTCAACGCGTGCGCACAGGTGCGCTACGGCGGCGTGGTCACGGCGTGCGGGCTGGCGCAGGGCATGGATTTTCCGGCGTCGGTGGCGCCGTTCATCCTGCGCGGCGTGACGCTGGCCGGCATCGACAGCGTGATGGCGCCGATGCCGCTGCGCGAGACGGCGTGGAAGCGGCTGGCGCAAGACCTGGCGCCCGACCGGCTGCAGGCCATCACACGCGAGATCCGGCTGGGCGAGGCCATCGAGGCGGGCCGCAAGATCATGGAAGGCGGCATGCGCGGGCGCGTGGTCGTCGATGTGAACGGCTGACGCGCGGGGCTCGTAGATATCGCACGTCCCGGATGGTCCGGGGCGTGACGCTACAATCGTGACCATGACGCCGATCCGCTACGCCATCGCCCCGCTTCAACCGGAAGCCCACCTGTTCGCCGTGACCGTGACGGTGGACGTTCCCGACCCGGCCGGCCAGGTCTTCACGCTGCCCGCGTGGATTCCGGGCAGCTACATGATCAGGGATTTCGCACGCAACATCGTCCGCATCCGCGCCGACGCGGGCCGCGTCCGCGTGCCGCTGACCAAGCTCGACAAGCAGACCTGGCAGGCCGCCCCGGTACCGGCCCAGGCCGGTCCGCTGACGCTGAGCTACGAGGTCTACGCGTGGGACCTGTCGGTGCGCAGTGCGCACCTGGACACGACCCACGGCTTCTACAACGGCAGCTCGGTATTCCTGCGCGTGGTGGGGCAGGACGCGCATCCGTGCACGGTCGACATCCATCCGCCCGCCGGCGAGGCCTATGCCGACTGGCGCGTGGCCACGTCGCTGCCCGAGGCCCGCGGCCCGGGCGGTGCCCGCCGCTACGGGTTTGGCCGCTACCAGGCGGCCGACTACGACGATCTGATCGACCATCCCGTGGAGATGGGAACGTTTGCGCTGGGCACCTTCCGCGCCTGCGGCGCGCAGCACGACGTGGTGTTCACGGGCCGCGTGCCGCAGCTGGACATGGCGCGCATCTGCCGCGACCTGAAGCAGATCTGCGAGGCGCAGATCAGGCTGTTCGAGCCGCGTTCGGCCCGCGCGCCGTTCCTGGACAGCAATCGCCGCTACGTCTTCATGACGATGGTCACCACCGACGGCTACGGCGGCCTGGAGCACCGTGCCAGCACGGCACTGATGTGCGCGCGCAACGACCTGCCCGTGCGCGGCAACAGCGAGACCAGCGAGGGGTATCGCACCTTCCTGGGCCTGTGCAGCCACGAGTACTTCCACACCTGGAACGTCAAGCGCATCAAGCCGGCGGCATACGTGCCGTACGACCTGACGCAGGAAACGTACACGCCGCTGCTGTGGCTGTTCGAGGGCTTCACCAGCTACTACGACGACCTGATCCTGGTGCGCACCGGGCTGGTCTCCGAGCAGCAGTACGTGGACATGCTGGCCAAGACCTGGAACGGCGTGCTGCGCGGCAACGGCCGCACCAAGCAGAGCGTGGCCGAAAGCGCCTTCGATGCCTGGACGAAATACTATCGCCAGGACGAGAACGCACCGAATGCCATCGTCAGCTACTACACCAAGGGGTCGCTGGTGGCGCTGGCGCTGGACCTGACCATCCGCGAAAAGACGCGTGGCCGCCGGTCGCTGGACGACATCATGCGCGCGCTGTGGCAACGCTATGGCCGCGACTTCTACGCGCCGGGCGCCACCCGGCGCGGCGTGACAGAAGCCGAGGTGCATGCGCTGTTCGACGACGTGACCGGCCTGCGCCTGGGCAAGCTGCTGCGTGCGCTGACCGAAGGTACCGACGAGATCGGCCTGCCGGCGCTGTTCCGCGACTTCGGCATCGTGGCCGAGCCCCAGAAGCCGAACGGCAGTGCTGCGCTGGGCATCAAGACCCGTACCGATGACGGCTGGGTGCGCGTGAGCCAGGTGCTCGATGGCGGCGCGGGCCAGCGGGCCGGCGTGTCGGCGGGCGACCTGATCGCGGCCGTGGACGGCCTGCGCGTGGCGCCGGGCCAGCTCGACAAGCTGCTGTCGCGCTACCGCCCGGGCGACCGGGCCGAGCTGCACGTGTTCCGGCGCGACGAACTGCAGGTGCTGCCGGTGACCCTGGCGCGCGAGCCGGCCGCGCAGTACAAGGTCAAGCTGGAACCGGGCAAGCATGCGGGGCGAGCGCGCTGGCTGGGCCAGTAACCTGCCTGTCACGGCGCCGTGGCCATCATGGTGACGGCGCCCGCTCCCCGCCTGCCCCCGATTGATCTGTTTCTGCCCGGCTTCTGGCCTCCGCCCCATGGAATACGCGCACGACCCCCGCACGTTCCTGTTTTCGCATTACATCTACCGTGGCCTGCGGTCGGCCACGGGCGTGATCGGCCTGACACTGATCGCGATGCAGTTCATGGACCTGCCGAGCGCCATGGTGGTGTCGGTGGGCGCGCTCTGCACGAGCCTGATGGACTTGCCCAGCCCGCTGTCGCACAAGTTCAACGAGATGCTGGCCAGCGTGCTGCTGTGCACGGCCGTGACCGCGCTGGTGGCGCTGGCCACGCCGTTTCCGCGCGTGATGCCGTTCGTGCTGGTGCTGGTGACGTTCCTGGCCGGCATGATGACGGTCTACGGCAACAAGACCATGCCGCTGCAGTTCTCGATGCTGTTCGTCATGACGCTGACGGTCAACGAGGAATTCGTGGTGCGCAAGGCGCTGGAACACTCTGCGCTGTTCGGCGCCGGCGCGCTGGGCTACCTGCTGTATGCGATGACCGTCAGCTGGATCATGGAGCGCCGCACGCGCCAGCAGATTCTGGCCGAATCGCTATACGAGATGGCCGGGTACCTTGAGATCAAGGCAGCCTTCTACGACGCCGGCACCGACTACGACGAGCAGTTCAACCAGCTGGTGCGTCAGCAGATCGTGGTGGCCGAGCGCCAGCAGGCAGCCCGCGACATGGTGCTGCGCGGCAACAAGACGCCGCATGACGGGCTGCTGGTGCAGGTGCACCTGCGCATGCTCGACCTCTACGAGTACCTGCTGTCGACCAATACCGATTACGCGCTGCTGCGCCAGACCTTCGGCGGCACGCCGGTGCTGGACGGGCTGCGCCGGCTGGTGCTGGGGCTGTGCAAGGATCTGGAGGAAATCGCCTACGACGTCACGCGCGGCCGGCCGTCGTACAGCGCGTTCGACTATCGTCCCGACCTGCGCAAGGTGGAAGAGGAGATCGACCAGCTGCGCCATCACCATGTATCCCCGGCCGCGATGAACGCGCTGCGCGACACACTGGAGATGATTCGCGGCGCCATCACGCTCCTTGGCCAGCTGCACGAGGCATCGCGCACACCGGTCGAGCCGGCCCAGGTGCTGCCGGGCTCGGACATGACGCCGTTCCTGACACGGCAGAAATACGAATTCGGCGTGGTGCGCGACAACCTGCACTGGCGCTCGCCCGCCTTCCGCTTTGCGCTGCGCATCACGATGGCGGTGGCGGTGGGGCTGTGGCTGGGCGACCGGCTGCCGTATGCGTCGCACAGCTACTGGATCCTGCTGACCATCGTCGTGATCCTGAAGCCGAACTTCAGCATGACCAAGCAGCGATACAACGACCGCCTGATCGGCACGCTGATCGGCTGCATCGTCAGCGTGGGCATCCTGCGCTGGGTGCACGAGCCGCTGCTGCTGATCGGCATCCTGTACCTGGCGCTGGTGGCCAGCGCCGCGTTCGTGCAGATCAAATATCGCTATACGGCCATTGCCGCGTGCATCCAGGTGCTTATCCAGATCAACCTGCTGATCCCCGGCAGCCAGACCGTGGTGGGCGAGCGGCTGGTGGACACGGTGATCGGGGGCATCATCGCGTCGATTTTCAGCTTTGTACTTCCTAGCTGGGAGTACCGGGCGATTCCGAAACTGGTCGAGAACGTGCTGCAGGCCAACCGCCGCTATATCGCGGCCACGCGCGACCTGCTGACGCGCAAGGCCAAGGATGACTTTGCCTATCGCGTGCAGCGCAAGCAGTTCATGGACAACCTGTCCGCGCTGATCGGATCGTTCCAGCGCATGCTCGACGAGCCGCGCAGCCGGCATCGCGCCGTGGACAACCTGAGCCGCTTCATCGTGCAGAACTACCTGGTGGCGGCGCACGTGGCGGCGGCGCGCATTCAGGTGCGGCAGCACTATGGCGAGCTGGATGTCCCGGCGGCGGAAGCCGCGATCGAGCAGGCCACCGATGCCGCGCTGCGGTCCCTGACGCTGGCCAGCGAACGGCTGGCAGGCGAGGAACGGCACGGCCCGCGCGGTGCCGGCTTTATCCGTACGCCGGCCGAGACGGCAGTGGCGGGGGTGGGGCTGGTGCATGAAACCGCGCCGTCACCGGCCAGGGCCGGGGCGGGGTCGCCCGCGCTGGCGCAAGCGGCTTCGGACGACGAAGCCAGCGAGCGGCGCGCCCGCATCGCCGATTCGGCCGACCGACGCAAGGCCGATGTCCTGACCCAGGCGGCCGCGGCCGGAGAGATCGGCGCCAACGAGCCGCTGCAGAAGACGCAGGACCAGCATGCCGCCACATCGGCCAGTGCATCGGGCCGCGCCGCGAATGCGCTGCTGGAACGTCGCCTGCGCGCGCTGCGGGAGGATGCGGCCAAGATCGCGCTGCGGACCGGCGCGATCGGCCGGGCGATCCGCGTGCCGCTGAAGACTTGAGGCGTTCGGCTGCCGCGACGGTTTTCTTCCCGAAGATTCACGCCGCGACGGTTTTCTCCCCCGAAGATTCACGCCGCGGCGGTTTTCTTCCCGAAGATTCACGCCGCGACGGTTTTCTGCCCGAAGATTCACGCCGCGGCGGTTTTCTACACTCTCCCGCGCGCGGGAGAGGGGCGGGGAGAGGGCAGGCGCATGGAGTACTAACCCGGCTCGGCAAGTGCGACACGCTTGCCCTTTCCCCCAACTCCTCTCCCGCAGGCGGGAGGGCGAGCGCAACCCACATCCCTCACCCCTCCGCTGCAGCGCCGCCGTTCTCCTCTTCCGGCAGCGTCAGCATCCCGCTGTTGAACGAATAGCCATACACCTCGCCGTAGCGGCCCCAGTCGATGGCGATCCTGAGCACGCGCTCGGCTTCGTCGGGCTTCAGGTAGGCCTCCATCGCGCGCAGGATCGCTTCTTCGCCAACTTCGCCGTTCTCGCTCTGCTCCAGCTCGCGCCGGATGTGCGCGGCCAGCGCCACATGGGCCAGCAGCTGCTTGCCGAACAGCACCTTGCGCTCGGGCGGCTCGGTCTCGTAGTAGCTGCGGCCCAGCGCCGTGGCCGTGATGTCGCCGCGCTCGATCGTGACCAGGCCCAGCAGCTGCATCGCTTCGCAGGCGGGCAGCAGGTCATCGTCGGTCAGGCCGGCTTCCTCGGCCAGGTGCGGCAGGTCGGCGCGGCCGAAGAACGGCGACTCGTGCAGCAGGTCGAGCACGGCTTCCATCTGGCTGATATCGGCGTCGGGCAGGCGATAGCCGATCGGCGCGGCAGCCTGGGCCGGCACGCGCGGCCCCAGGGCGGCGGGCGACGTCATCAGCGTGTAGACCTCGTCGACCAGCGCGCGCACCTGGGCGTCGTCGCGGTTGCGCGGGCGCGGGAACGGCACCGGCACTTCGGCGCGCACCCGGCCCGGATCGCTGGACAGGATCACGATGCGGTCGGCCATCATCACCGCTTCCTCGATGTTGTGCGACACGATCAGGATGCTCCTGATATTGGCGCGGCCCGATTCCCAGAGGGCGAGCATCTCGTCGCGCAGCGTCTCGCCGGTCAGTACATCCAGTGCGGAGAACGCCTCGTCCATCAGCAGCAGGTCGGGCTCGGTCACCAGCGCACGGGCGATACCCACGCGCTGGCGCATGCCGCCCGACAGCTCGCGCGGCAGCGCGCTGTTGAAGCCCGACAGCCCGATCATGTCGATGGCCGCCTCGGCGCGGCGCGTGCGCTCGGCGCGGGCCACGCCCTGCGCTTCGAGCCCCAGTTCCACGTTCTGCTGCACCGTCAGCCACGGGAACAGCGCGAATGACTGGAATACCATCGCGATGCCTTCGGCGGTGCCGGCCAGCCGCCGGCCACGAAAATGCACCTCGCCGCGATCGGCCCCGACCAGGCCGGCCATGATGCGCAGCAACGTTGACTTGCCCGAGCCCGACTTGCCAAGCATGGCCACGATCTCGCCTTCGCGCAGGGTCAGGTTCACGCCTTCGAGCACGGCGCGGTCGGTGTGGTCTGCGGTGCGAAACATCTTGCCCACGCCGCGCAGGTCGATCACCGGATGGGCGTTGTCTTGCAGTGCCATCGTAAATTCCTTAGTTCCGGGCTTTCATGCCGGGTGTCAGAGCCGGGTGCGCGCCTGCGCGAGGTCGTAGAGCCGGTTCCACAGGAGCCGGTTGAAGCCCACCACGAACAGCGCCATCACGCCGATGCCCAGCGCAATGCGCGGAAAGTCGCCGCGCGCGGTCATTTCGGCGATGTAGCTGCCCAGGCCCGTGGCCACCAGCGTGCGGTCGCCCCACGTCACGTATTCGGACACGATGCTCGCATTCCACGACCCGCCCGCTGCCGTCACCAGCCCGGTCAGCAGGCTCGGGAACACGGCCGGCACCAGAAAGCGCCGCCACATCAGCCAGCCCTTGAGTCCGAAGTTGCGCGCCGCCAGCCGCAGTTCGGTGGGAATGCCCGACGCGCCGGCCACCACATTGAAGAGGATGTACCACTGCGTGCCGAAGATCATCAGCGGGCTGAGCCAGATCTCGGGGTTCAGGCCGAACCTGGCGATGGCCATCACGGCCAGCGGGAACATCAGGTTGGCCGGAAAGGCCGCCAGAAACTGGGCGATCGGCTGGGCGATCCGCGCCAGCGACGGATTCAGGCCGATGCGGATGCCCACCGGCACCCAGACCAGTGCGGCCAGCGCAATCAGCACGATCACGCGCACCATCGTCAGCGTGCCCAGCCACAGCACATGCGCGGCCTCGGCCCAGCCCACCTCGCTGTGCACGAAGTGAAACACGCGATACAGCGCGGCCAGGGCGATGGCGATGATGATGGCGTCGCGCAGGCGGTCCAGCCACGGCGCCCAGCGCACCGGCGCGGCGGGCAGCGCCACCACGTTGCGATGGCGCGCGCTCCAGGCCAGCGTGCGGCCAGCCAGCGCGGCGGTGCGCTTCAGCACCGCATGCACCCAGGCCGACCGGCGCAGCAGATTGAGCAGCCACGACTGCGGCACGGTGTCCTGCGCCAGCGTCTCGAAGCGGAAGCGGTCGGCCCAGGCCACCAGCGGGCGGAACAGGAACTGGTCGTAGAGCACGATGCCCACCAGCATCGCCAGGATCGCCCAGCCGATGGCGGCCAGATCCTGCTGCTGGATGGCCAGCGCGATATACGAGCCGATGCCCGGCAGGCGGATGTCATGGCCGGACACGGCAATGGCCTCGGACGCCACTACGAAGAACCAGCCGCCCGACATCGACATCATCATGTTCCATAGCAGGCCCGGCATGGCGTAGGGCACTTCGAGCCGCCAGAACCGCTGCCACGGCGACAGCCGGAACATGGCCGCCGCTTCGAGCAGGTCGCCGGGAATCGTGCGGAACGACTGGTACAGGCTGAACGCCATGTTCCAGGCCTGCGAGGTGAAGATCGCGAAGATGGCCGCGCATTCCACACCGGCCAGGTTGCCGGGGAACAGCGCGATAAATCCGGTGACGGTGATCGACAGGAAGCCGAGGACGGGGATCGACTGGAGGATGTCCAGGGCGGGCACCATCACCTTTTCGGCGGTGCGACTGCGCGAGGCCAGCGCGGCAAATGCGAACGAGAACACCAGCGACGCGCCCAGCGCGGCCAGCATGCGGATGCTGGTGCGCATCAGGTAGTAGGGCAGCCATGCCACGTCCAGATGGATGGCCAGCGATTCGCCCGGCTGGTAGGGCACGTCCATCTGGCGCGCGGCATACGCCACGATGACGATGGCGGCCAGGATGATCGGCAGCAGCGCGAAGTCGAAGCGGTTCGGCGGGGCGGTCAGCAGCGGCCCGACGTAGCCGGGCGCTTGGTTGTTGTTGGGCGTTGGTGGCATGGCGCGGCCTCGGTCGTGTGTCGTGCGCCATGCCCGCTCCCCCAGCTCCTCTCCGGCGAGGCGGGAGAGAGGCTGGGGGAGAGGGCGAAGGCATCGTATGCTGACGTCCTAACGCCCAACCGGGCTAGGTAGTTTACCTAGGGGATGAAACGAATCATGACAGCATCGACGGAAACCTGGCAGCTCGTCGCCCACGGCCGCGTCCAGGGCGTGGGCTACCGCGGCAACTGCGCGGACCGGGCAAGGGCGCTCGGGCTGGGCGGATGGGTGCGCAATCGCATGGATGGCACGGTGGAAGTCATCGCCACAGGCCCGCGGGAGCACCTGGAAGCACTGCGGTCGTGGATGGAGCAGGGCCCGCCGGCCGCACAGGTGTCCCGCGTGGACGTGAAGGCGGCGCCGCACGAAACCTTCGATGGTTTCGAATGGCGCCCGACCGCCTAGGTTTTCTGCCAGTCGATTCCCGGCCGGCCGTGGCGTTCGAGCCAGTCGTTGGCCTGTTTGAAGTGCCCGCAGCCCAGGAACCCGCGATGCGCCGATAGCGGCGACGGGTGTGGCGCTTCCAGCACGCAGTGGGTCTGGCCTTCCAGCAGCGCGCGTTTGGCCTGGGCATGGCTGCCCCACAGCATAAACACGAGGTTGGGCCGCGACATGGCCAGCGCGTGGATCAGGCAGTCGGTCACGGCTTCCCAGCCGCGCCTGGCGTGGCTGGCCGCGTTGGCCTGCTCCACGGTCAGCACCGTATTCAGCAGCAGCACACCCTGGCGCGCCCAGCCTTCGAGATTGCCCGAGGCGCGCACCGGCTCGCCACCATATTCGGCGGCGATCTCCTTGAAGATATTACGCAGGCTCGGCGGCACCTTGATGCCATCGGGCACCGAGAACGCCAGGCCGTGCGCCTGCGGCATCTCCACGCCGCCGACCGTGCCGGTGCCGTGATACGGGTCCTGGCCCAGGATGACGACCTGCACCGCGTCGGGCGGCGTCAGGTGCAGCGCGTGGAATACGGCGTGCGGAAAGACCGGCTTGCCGGCGGCGCGCTCGCCATCGACGAATTCGCACAGCGATGCCCATTCGGCATTGCCCAGGCACGGCGCCAGCAGCTTGCGCCACGCGGCGGGCAGGGCATCGACCTGATCTTGCAGGCAGTCGACGGTCGGGGCGGGTTTTGAAGTTTCGGTGACGAAGAGGTCAGCTTGCATCGGGCGCGTCGGTAAGTCGGTAGCCGCGAGCGGCCTTGCTGAGATCCATGGGGACAAGCGGTGCCACGTGGCCCAGTCGCTGGCTGAAGGCGTGCAGCACGGCTTCGGCGCGGGCTTCGTCCTTGTCGGACGGCGCGCCTTTTTTCGGCAGCCATTCGAGTTCCAATTCCTGGATGGGCTCGGTCCGGGCGATGCCGGGCGCGCTGATGGTGCCGGTATCGATGGCGGCCTCGATGCGCTCGCCATCCTGCTCGACGATCCACGTGCGGCGCACGAAATCGGTCCGGAAGACCGGCGCCAGCCGGTCGGCCAGCGGCGCCACCACGGCGCGGGCGGGGGCCTCGAAGCGGTCCGGTTCGATGGCTTCGCCGCCGATCTCGGTTTCCCACTCGTGGCGCGCGGCCAGGCCGCCGCCGCTCTTGCCGGCGGTCTTCAGCGTCTGCAGCCACTGGCTGTCCTTCCGGCGCAGCCGCAGCGCGGCGCGCGCACGGGCAAGCTCGCGCGTGGGCGTGTCCAGATAGACGTTCAGCATCGTCACTTCGCCACGCGCCTCGCCATGGGCGTCGAGCCACGCCGCCACGGCCGCCAGCGCGGCATCGGGCAGGGCCAGCTTCAGTTCGATCTCCTTTGTCATCGCCGTGCTCCGTCGTGGGTCGGTCAGTCGTGGATCGGTTGCCGGACGAATCGTCGTTCAGCCAAACAGCCGCGCCAGTTCCACACCCGGTTCGGGCGCGCGCATGAATGCTTCGCCCACCAGGAAGGCGTGGACGTTGGCGTCGCGCATGCGCTGGACGTCGGCTGGGCCCAGGATGCCCGATTCGGTCACCACCAGACGGTTGTCCGGCATGTGCGGCAGCAGGGCCAGCGTGTTGTCCAGCGACACCTCGAACGTGCGCAGGTTGCGGTTGTTCACGCCCATCAGCGGCGTCCGGAGCTTCAGCGCAGCGTCCAGTTCGTCTTCGCCATGCACTTCCACCAGCACGTCCATGCCCAGTTCCAGCGCGCAGGCTTCCAGCTCGGCCATCAGGCCGTGGTCGAGCGCGGCCACGATCAGCAGGATGCAGTCGGCGCCCCAGGTGCGCGCTTCGTAGACCTGATACAGGTCCATCATGAAGTCCTTGCGCAGGGCCGGCAGGTCGCAGGCGGCGCGGGCGCGCTTCAGGTAATCGGCGTGGCCCTGGAAGAAGTTCACGTCGGTCAGCACGGACAGGCAGGCTGCGCCGTGCGTGGCGTAGCTCTCCGCGATGGCTTCGGGCACGAAGTTCTCGCGCAGCACGCCCTTGGACGGCGACGCCTTCTTGACCTCGGCGATCACCGCGGCGTGGCCGGCGGCAATCTTCTCGCGCAGCGCGCGTTCGAAGCCGCGCGGCGCCAGGCCGGGCTCGCCGCGCAGGCTCTCGGCTTCGGCGCGCAGGCTCGGCAGGTCGCGCTTCTTGCGCGCCGCGTTGACTTCGTCGGCCTTCACGGCCAGGATCTTTTCGAGAATGTCGGACATGGCGATTTACTTAAATTGCTGTGTGGCGCGCACGAACTGGTCGAGCTTCTCGCGGGCGGCGCCGCTGGCGATGGCTTCGCGCGCACGCTGGATGCCGTCTTCGATCGAACTGGCCACATTGGCTGCGTAGAGCGCGGTGCCGGCGTTGAGCGAGACGATCTCGCGCGGCGTGCCCGGTACGTTGCCCAGTGCTTCGAGTAGCATTTCCTTTGATTCGGTGGCATCGGCCACCTTGAGGCCCCGATTGGAGATCATCGACAGGCCGAAGTCTTCCGGATGGATCTCGTACTCGCGCACTTCGCCATCCTTCAGTTCGCCCACCAGCGTGGCGGCGCCCAGCGACACCTCGTCCATGCCGTCCTTGCCGTAGACCACGATGGCGTGCTGGGCGCCCAGGCGCTGCATCACGCGCACCTGGATACCGACCAGGTCAGGGTGGAACACGCCCATCAGGATGTTCGGCGCGTCGGCCGGGTTGGTCAGCGGGCCCAGAATGTTGAAGATCGTGCGCACGCCCATTTCCTTGCGGATCGGCGCCACGTTCTTCATGGCCGGGTGGTGCGTGGGTGCAAACATGAAGCCGATGCCGGTCTGCTCGATGCACTGCCCCACCTGCCCGGGCGTGAGCATGATGTTCACGCCGAGCGCCTCCAGCACGTCGGCGCTGCCCGATTTGGACGAAACGCCACGGTTGCCGTGCTTGGCGATCTTCGCGCCAGCGGCGGCGGCCACGAACATCGACGCCGTGGAGATATTGAACGTATGCGACCCATCGCCGCCGGTGCCGACGATGTCGACGAAGTTCTGGCGGTCCTTCACATCCACGTGGTTGGCAAACTCGCGCATCACCTGCGCGGCGGCCGAGATTTCGCCGATGGTTTCCTTCTTCACGCGCAGGCCGGTCAGGATGGCGGCGGCCATCACGGGGCTGATCTGGCCCTGCATGATCTGCCGCATCAGGTGCAGCATTTCGTCATGAAAGATCTCGCGGTGCTCGATGCAGCGCGTCAGTGCTTCCTGTGGCGTGATGGACATGGCGGGCTGTTCAATATTGTGGGCGGCTGGATGGTCGGAGGAGTAGGCGGTGTAGTCAGTGCGCCTCATCGTGGCGCCTTGATGAAGTTGGCCAGCAGCGCATGGCCGTGCTCGGACAGGATCGACTCGGGGTGGAACTGCACGCCTTCCACGTTCAGCGTCTTGTGGCGCACGCCCATGATCTCGCCGTCCGGCGTCCAGGCCGTGACTTCCAGGCAATCGGGCAGCGTCTCGCGCTCGATGGCCAGCGAATGATAGCGCGTCACGTCGAAGTGCTTCGGCAGGCCCGCGAACACGCCTTCCTGCGTGGTTTCGATCGTGCTCACCTTGCCGTGCATCACCTGCTTGGCGCGGATCACCTTGCCGCCGAATGCCTCGCCGATGGCCTGGTGGCCCAGGCACACGCCAAGCAGCGGAACCTTGCCGGCAAAGTGCCTGAGTACCTCGACCGAGATGCCGGCCTCGTGCGGGCTGCAGGGGCCCGGCGACACGCAGATGTGGTCCGGCTTCAGAGCCTCGATCTCCTCGATCGAGATTTCGTCGTTGCGATAGGTCCGCACGTCGGCGCCCAGTTCGCCAAAGTACTGCACGAGGTTGTAGGTGAACGAATCGTAGTTGTCGATCATCAGCAGCATGTCATCTCTCCCGGGGGCTCAGAGGTCGGCGTCCAGGCCGTCCTGGACCTGTTCGGCGGCACGGATCACGGCGCGCGCCTTCGCCTCGGTTTCCCTCCATTCGGCCTCGGGGTCCGAGTCCGCCACGATGCCGGCCGCGGCCTGCACGTAGAGATTGCCGTCCTTGATCACGCCGGTGCGGATGGCGATGGCCAGGTCCATCTCGCCGCCGAACGACAGGTAGCCCACGGCGCCGCCGTAGATGCCGCGCTTGCGCGGTTCCAGTTCGTCGATGATTTCCATCGCGCGCACCTTGGGCGCGCCCGACAGCGTGCCGGCCGGGAAGGTGGCACGCAGTACGTCCAGGTTGCTCATGCCCTCGCGCAGCGTGCCTTCCACCGAGCTGACGATGTGCTGCACGTGCGAGTACTTCTCGATCACCATCTTGTCGGTGACCTTGACCGAGCCGGTCTCGGCAATGCGGCCGATGTCGTTGCGCGCCAGGTCGATCAGCATGACGTGCTCGGCGATCTCCTTGGGATCGTTGAGCAGTTCCGTGGCCAGTTGGGCGTCGCGGTCGGGCGTGCTGCCGCGCGGACGCGTGCCGGCCAGCGGGCGGATCGTGACGATGCGCGCGGTCTCGGTGTCGCCGTTCTGGGGCGTGCCGACCTTGCGGGTTTCCTGGCGCACCAGGATCTCGGGCGACGCGCCCACCACCTGGAAATCGCCGAAGTTGTAGAAATACATGTACGGCGACGGATTCAGCGAGCGCAGCGCGCGGTACAGCGACAGCGGCGAGTCGCGGTACGGCTTCATCAGGCGCTGGCCCACCTGCACCTGCATCATGTCGCCGGCCATGATGTATTCCTTGGCCTTGTGCACGGCCGTCAGGTAGTCGGCCTTGGCGAATTCGCGATACACCTCGGTCTGCACCGACGGGCTGGTCACCGGCACGTCCACCGGCTGGCGCAGCTTCATGCGCAGTTCGCGCAGGCGCTGGCGGGCGCGGGAATAGGCTTCGGGCGTGGTCGGGTCGGCGTAGACGATCAGGTAGAGCTTGCCGGACAGGTTGTCGATCACGGCCAGTTCTTCGCACAGCAGCAGCTGGATATCGGGCAGGCCCAGGTCGTCGGGCATCTGCTTGTCGGCCAGCTTCTTCTCGATATAGCGCACGGCGTCATAGCCGAAGTAGCCGGCCAGGCCGCCGCAGAAGCGCGGCAGGCCCGGGCGCAGCGCCACCTTGAAGCGGCTCTCGAACGCGGCGATGAAGTCCAGCGGGTTGCCTTCGTGGGTTTCCACGACCTTGCCGTCGGTGACCACCTCGGCGCGCTGGCCGTAGGCACGGATCAGCGTGCGCGCATGCAGGCCGATGAACGAATACCGGCCGAAGCGCTCGCCGCCCACCACCGATTCCAGCAGGAAGGTGTTCACGCCGCGCGTCTGCGACTGCGCCAGCTTCAGGTACAGCGACAGCGGGGTTTCCAGATCGGCCAGCGCCTCGGCGATGATCGGGATGCGGTTGTAGCCCTGGTCGGCCAGCGATTTGAATTCCAGTTCGGTCATGTCGATCCTCTACTTGCGGCGCCGGCCAGTATGGTCGGGTCAGGCGGCACCGGGATGTCGTCAGCGGGATGGGAGGGCGACAAGCTGCATCAACCCGCCTCCCCCAGGGGGCGGACCGTGGCGCACACGTGAATCGATGAGGCTGCACACGGCCAGGGGCGGCGCGTGGCACGTTCTCGAGGCTAACCGTAGCACAGGCGCAAGCAGGAGCAACCCGAACTACGGCGCTGGCGGAAGGATCTGCCGGGGAAGCCGGTCGTCAGGACATCGGGACCGGTCCGGCGGAGCCTGGGCGGGGGGAGATCCGCAGTCTGCGGAAGTCCGGGCGACCCAGGCCCGTCAGGAAACTCGCGAACGCACTTTACGCCTGTTCAGAGGCGCGCCAGCGACGCCAGGGCCAGGCCTGCCGATCACTGCCAGAAAAGATGCGTTTGCGGTTGAGGAACATTGATTGTTCAGCGGGGATTAACCGTGATGGTTTGACCGGTGTGCAGCAAGAATCGCTGCGACGCGGGCAATGTCGGCGACTATACCATCGGCGTCGACGCCTTGTACAGGGTTCCCATGGTTGTAGCCATAGGGCATCAACAGCACCCCCATGCCCGCCGCGCGGGCCGCGCGGGCGTCGTTTTCGGAGTCGCCAATGGCCAGCACGGCCGCCGGATCCATGCGGAACGCCTCGGCCACCTTGAGCAGCGGATACGGGTCGGGCTTGCGCAGCGCAAAGGCATCGCCGCCGTAGACCAGCTCGAAATACTGGGCCAGGCCGGTCTTGGCGAGCAGCGGCTCGGTGAAGTTCCACGGCTTGTTGGTCACGCAGGCCATGCGCAGGCCAAGCGCCTTCAACGCCGCCAGGCCCTCGCGCACATTCGGGTAGACATTGGAGAACTGGCCGTTGATGCGCACGTATTCGCGGTCGTAGAGCGCGTAGGCGTCGGCAAACAGGCCGTTGGCGTGCAGCGGGCTGAAGCGGGCGTCCAGCACGCGGCGGATCAGGTTCTCCGACCCCTTGCCCACGAAGCTGACGATCTCCTGGGCGGACATCGGTTCCACCGGGCCCAGGTGCGGATGCTGGTGCACCAGCGCCAGCAGCATCGCATTGACCGATGCATGGAAGTCGCCAGCGGTATCGACCATGGTGCCGTCCAGGTCGACGATCACCGCCTGGATGCCGCGCCAGTCGGTGCGGCGCAGGATGTCGCTCGTCATCGTCCGGGCCCGCCTTACTTGCCGACCTTGGACAGCACGTCGCGGAACGTGCCGATGATGCCCTTGTAGCCGCCGTCGGCGTCAGGCTTGCCGAATACGGCAGACCCGGCCACGAAGGTGTCGGCGCCCGCGGCGGCGATCTCGGCGATGTTGTCCGGCTTCACGCCGCCGTCCACTTCCAGCAGGATCTGGCGGCCGGTGCGGGCCGTGTAGGCGTCGATCCGGGCACGCACGGCGCGCAGCTTGTTCAGCGTCTCGGGGATGAACGACTGGCCGCCGAAGCCCGGGTTGACGCTCATCAGCAGGATCACGTCCAGGCGATCCATCACGTGGTCCAGGTGGTGCAGCGGCGTGGCCGGGTTGAACACCAGGCCGGCCTGGCAGCCGTTGTCGCGGATCAGGGCCAGCGAGCGGTCGATGTGATCGCTGGCTTCCGGGTGGAACGTGATGATATTGGCGCCGGCCTTGGCAAAGTCGGGAATGATGCGATCCACGGGGCGCACCATCAGGTGGACGTCGATCGGGGCGGTCACGTGCGGGCGGATGGCCTCGCAGACCAGCGGGCCCACGGTCAGGTTGGGCACGTAGTGGTTGTCCATCACGTCGAAGTGGATCCAGTCGGCACCGGCTTCGGTGACGCGGCGCACTTCCTCGCCCAGGCGGGCAAAGTCGGCGGATAGGATGGACGGGGCGATGCGGTAGGTGGGCTGGCTCATGGCTGTTCGGGCGCTGGATTGAGGCTCTGAAGGCGGCGGATGCGGGGTGATCCGCGAGAATGGCGCGTATTTTACGCCCGTCGGGCCCGATCCTGCCCGACAGCGCGTGCTTGCCCCTGCCAAGCCCTTGCCGCACAATGCGACACACCCGGCCGCGCCCCCCAGCGGGACGCTGGCCTGCCGACCATCCTCATCCGTCGAACAATGAGCGAGTACGCTTTTTCCGTGGCCGTGCGCACCCAGTACATGGCCGACCAGTCGGACCCGGACCGCGGACGCTACGCGTTCGCCTACACCATCACCATCCACAACATCGGCGAAGTGGCCGCGCAGCTGATCTCGCGCCACTGGATCATCACCGACAGCGACAACGCCACGCAGGAAGTGGCCGGGCTGGGCGTGGTGGGCCACCAGCCGCTGCTCAAGCCGGGCGAGCACTTCGAGTATTCGAGCTGGGCCACGATCTCGACCCCGGTGGGATCGATGAAGGGCGAGTATTTCTGTGTGGCCGAGGACGGCCACCGCTTCGAGGTGCCGATTCCCGAGTTCGCGCTGGTGCTGCCGCGCATGCTCCACTGAGCTGGCGCGGCAAGGGCCGGGCAGGACGGGCGGCGCGCGGAACCTATGCGTCCGGCGCCTTGTCCGTCTCCTGCGGTGCCTTGACGGCGCGCGACGGGTGGTCCTGCGGCGCACGGGTGGGCCGCGGATGCTTCTTCGCGGTGCCCATCGTCCAGACCACGATGAAAATCAGCAGCAGTAACGCCAGGCCGGCTTCGGCTGCCAGCAGCAGGGTGGGATGGTTTTCGAAAAACTGGCTCATCGCGTTGGGGCAGTCTGTGACAGTCGGCGGATCGGGTTGAGATTGTAGGCAAAGAACGAACAAGATGGCATATCAGTATTCCTCGCGCGCGCCGCGTGCGTCTTCCCGAGGCTGGCTGGCACTGGCGGCCTCTGCCCTGGGCGCCGCGCTGCTGGCCGGCTGCATGAGCAGCGGCCCGATCCGCGTGCAGCCGGGCGGCACGGCCGGCACCCCGGCACCGTCGACATCGCCGAACGCCGGCAAGCTGCAACCGGCCACCTGGGCCGAGATCGGCGGCTGGAGCCAGGACGACGTGCGCGCCGCCTGGCCGGCCCTGCAGGCCAGCTGCCAGGCGCTGAAGAAGAAGCCCGAGTGGAGCCGCGTCTGCGCCACCGGCCTGATGGTGGACGCCGGCGACCTGGTCGCCATGCGCGCGTACTTCGAAACCAACTTCCAGCCGTTCCGCGTGGTCAACGTCGATGGCACGGATAGTGGTCTGATCACCGGTTACTATGAACCCATCCTGCATGGGTCCCGCACGCGCCAGGGCCAGTACCAGGTGCCGCTGTACCGCCGCCCCGCGCAACTGCGCGGCGCCATGCCCCCGCGCGCCGACCTGCTGCAGATGCCGGCGATGCGCGGCAGCGAGCTGGTCTATGTGGATGACGCCGTCGAGGCGGCCTTCCTGCAGATCCAGGGTTCGGGCCGTATCCGCCTGCCAGACGGCACGATGATGCGCGTCGGGTTTGGCGGCACCAACGACCAGCCGTTCCGCTCCTTCGGCAAATGGCTGCTCGACCGCGGCGAGATCACGCCCGCGCAGGCGACGATGCAGGGCATCAAGGCCTGGGCGCGCAACAACCCGGCGCGCGTCGACGAAATGCTCAACGTGAATCCGCGTTTCGTGTTCTTCCGCGAGCTGCCGCCGAACAATGACGGCCCGGTCGGCGCGCTCGGTGTGCCGCTCACCGCGGAACGCTCCATCGCCGTCGATCCGGCCACGATCCCGCTGGGCGTGCCGGTCTTCCTGTCGACCACCCGCCCGCTGTCCACCGAGCCGATCCAGCGCCTGATGTTCGCCCAGGACACCGGCTCGGCCATCAAGGGCGGCGTGCGCGCCGACTTCTTCTGGGGCGCCGGCGACGCCGCCGGCGAAACCGCCGGCCGCATGAAGCAGGGCGGCCGCATGTGGGTGCTGATGCCGCGCAGCTGATGGCTGTCGCTGGCCCACGGTTATCTCCCCTCTCCCGCAAGGCGGGAGAGGGGAACCAGAAGCCTTCGGCGATCCGCCATCTTCCCCCTCCCAATCCCTCTCCACGCCCAGGGTCTTTCGCCACCCCGGCGTGTCCGTTTCGCATTTCCCCAACACCGCTCTCGCATTCCGTCACGCTGTGACGCATCGCCCCTGACGAGTTCCGTGTGAACTGTCATCGGCTTGACTGCCATCAATCCTTGGTCATCGCATTTTCACGATGATGGGCACATCCGACGTGCACCAGCACGCCACCGCATTCCCCACTCTCGCTGAGCAGAGACATGAAGGCGAAACACAGGATGTTCCCCGCAATGGCGGCGCTGCCGCTGTTCCTCTGGATGGCTCATGGCCAGGCCGAAACGGCGCCACCGCCGAATCCGGTTCCCACCCTCACCGCGGACGAATTCAACCACGCCAGACAGATCTACTTCGAGCGGTGCGCGGGGTGCCACGGCGTGCTGCGCAAGGGCGCCACGGGCAAGCCGCTGACGCCTGACATCACACGGGCACGCGGCACCGAATACCTGAAGACGTTCATCAAGTACGGCAGCCCGGCGGGCATGCCGAACTGGGGCACGTCGGGCGACCTGTCTGATCCCGAGGTGGACCTGATGGCACGCTACGTGCAGCTGGAGCCGCCGACTCCGCCGGAATTCTCGCTGGCCGACATCGAGAAATCGCGCAAGGACATCGTGCCCGTGGCAAAGCGGCCCACGCGCAAGATGAACAACTACAACCTGGACAACCTGTTCTCGGTCACGCTGCGCGATGCGGGCGAAGTGGCGCTGATCGACGGCGATTCCAAGAAGATCATCAATATCGTCAAGACCGGCTACGCGGTGCATATCTCGCGCATGTCGGCGTCGGGCCGCTACCTGTACGTGATTGGCCGCGATGCCCGCCTGAACCTGATCGACCTGTGGATGCCGGTGCCCGACAACGTGGCCGAGGTCAAGATCGGCCTGGAAGCGCGCTCGGTGGAGACGTCGAAGTACAAGGGCTTCGAAGACAAGTACGCCGTGGCGGGCTCGTACTGGCCGCCGCAGTACGTGATCATGGAAGGCGACACGCTCAAGCCGCTGAAGGTGGTGTCCACGCGTGGCATGACCGTCGACAACGAGTACCACCCCGAGCCGCGCGTGGCGTCGATCGTGGCCAGCCACTACCGGCCCGAGTTCGTCATCAATGCCAAGGAAACCGGCAAGATCCTGATGGTCGACTATTCGGACCTGAAGAACCTGAAGACCACCACGATCGATTCGGCCAAGTTCCTGCATGACGGCGGCTTCGATTCCACGGGCCGCTACTTCCTGGTGGCCGCCAATGCGTCGGACAAGATTGCCGTGGTCGACACCAAGGAAGACCGCCTGGCGGCGCTGGTGGACGTGGGCAAGACCCCGCACCCGGGCCGGGGCGCCAACTTTGTCCATCCGAAGTACGGCCCGGTCTGGGCCACGAGCCACCTGGGCGACGAAACCGTCAGCCTGATCGGCACCGACCCGGTGAAGAACAAGGCCAACGCCTGGAAGGTGGTGCAGACGCTCAAGGGCCAGGGCGGCGGATCGCTGTTCATCAAGACGCATCCGAAGTCCCACAACCTGTGGGTGGACACGCCGCTGAATCCCGACGCCAAGCTGAACCAGTCGGTGGCCGTGTTCAACACCCGGAAGCTCGAAGGCGGCTACGAGATCCTGCCGATCGCGGAATGGGCCAACCTGAAGGGCGAGGGCGCCAAGCGCGTGGTGCAGGCCGAGTACAACAAGGCCGGCGACGAGGTGTGGTTCTCCGTCTGGGGCACCAAGGACCAGGAATCGGCGCTGGTGGTGGTCGATGACAAGACGCGCAAGCTCAAGACCGTCATCAAGGACCCGCGCCTGATCACGCCGACCGGCAAGTTCAACACCCATAACACCCAGCACGACGTCTATTGATGTCCGGGCAGCCGGCGCCCGGCGGCGCTGGCTGCCTGTCCGGAATTCGACATACCAGGAGAATGCACATGCATCCCGCAAAAGTGATGGTTGCCGCCTTGCTGGCGGCGGCAATGCCGCTGGCCGCCCACGCCAGCGCCGACCTTGCCAAGAGCAAGAACTGCATGGCCTGCCACAGCGTCGACAAGAAGATGGTTGGCCCGGCGTTCAAGGACGTGGCCGCCAAGTACAAGAGCGACAAGGACGCCGCGGCGAAGCTGTCGCAAAGCATCCTGAAAGGCAGCACCGGCAAGTGGGGCCCGATCCCGATGCCGGCCAATTCGGTCAGCGATGCCGATGCCGGTGCGCTTGCAAAGTGGGTGCTGACGCTCTGACCTCCAACCCCTTGAACCCTTGATTCGCCGATCCATGGCCCGATCCATCGCATGGCACCTGGTGCTGCTCGGCATGCTGGCCGCGCCGGCCGCGCTGGTGCATGCGGAACCGTCCGCGGCACGCCAGGCGCAACTGGCGCGCTGGCTGCGCGACGACTGTGGTGCCTGCCATGGCATGACGTTGCAGGGCGGGCTTGGGTCGCCGCTGACGGCCAACGCACTGGCGGGAAAGCCGCGTGACGGCCTGGTGGCAACCGTGCTGCAAGGTCGGCCCGGCACCGCCATGCCGCCCTGGCAACCGTTCATGACGCAGGAAGAAGCCCAATGGCTGATCGACAGACTCCAGGCGGGCAAGCCGCCGCCCGTGCTCCCCGCATCGTCCGCCAGCGCATTGCACGACTGATCCGCTTCACGGCGGCTGCGCTGGGGGTGTCATGCCTGATGGCTGCCTGTGCCGGCTTGCCTGCCAAACCGGCCCCCGTCATGCGCGGCACCGGCGACCTTGGCGTGGTCATCGAGCGCGCCGCCGGCCGGCTGCAGGTGGTGGAAACCAGCGGCATGACGAGCCTGGGCACCATCGACGGCCTGGGCGACCTTTCCCACGCCAGCGTGGTGTTCTCGCGCGATGGGCGGTACGCCTACGTCTTTGGCCGCGATGGCGGCCTGTCCCGCGTGGATCTGCTGGCGCAACGCATCACCCATCGCGTGAAGCAGGCGGGCAACAGTATCGGCGGCGCCATCCTGCAGAACGGCAAGGTGGTGGCTGCGCAGAACTATGCGCCGGGCGGCATCAAGCTGTTCGACGCCGGGACGCTGGAGCTGCTGTCCGAGATTCCTGCCATCGGCCCCGATGGCCGCCGTTCCAAGGTGGTGGGGCTGGCCGACCTGCCCGGCCAGCGCCTGGCAGCCAGCCTGTTCGAGGCAGGCGAAATCTGGGTCATCGACGCATCGGATCCGCGACAGCCGCAGGTCACGCGCCTGCCTGCGGGCCGCGAACCGTATGACGGCCTGGTGACGCCGGACGGGCGCTGGTACCTGGCCGGCCTGTTTGGCGAAGACGGCCTGTCGCTGGTGGATCTGTGGCAGACGCCGCCCGCCGCGCGCAAGGTGCTGTCCGGCTACGGCCGGGGCCAGGCGCCGCTGCCGGTCTACAAGATGCCGCATCTGCGCGGCTGGGCCATGGCGCAGGGGCAGGCGTGGCTGCCGGCCATCGGCCGCCACGAACTGCTGGTGGCCGACCCCGCGCGCAGCTGGCAGGAACAGGCACGCGTGTCCGTGGCCGGGCAGCCGGTGTTTGCGATGGCCCGCCCCGATGGCCGCCAGGTGTGGGTCAACTTTGCCTTTCCGAAGAACGACACGGTGCAGGTGGTGGATACCGCCACGCGGCAGGTGGTGAAGACGCTGACGCCCTGCCATGGCGTGCTGCACATGGAGTTCACGCCCAAGGGCGAGGCGTTGTGGCTGTCCTGTCGCGACGACAACCGCGTGGAGGTCTACGACACCGCCACGTTCCGCCGCATCGCCACGCTGGCGGCCGATCAGCCGAGCGGCATCTTCTTCACGGTGCGCGCGCAGCGCATCGGCATGTAATCGCCCAATGTGCCTGCCATAACTGCCATGTTCGACGAGCAACGCTTCTACGACAGTATCCAGCGCGATTTCCCGATCGTGCCGCGCCCGTTCCAGCGCGCGGGCGCAGCGCTGGACCTGAACGAACGCACGGTGCTGAGCCTGCTGGCGCGCGACCTGGGCGCCGGCCGCGTAAGCCGGGTCGGTGCCGTGTTCGCACCCAATGTGATCGGCGCCAGCACGCTGGCCGCGCTGGCGGTGCCGCCAGACGCGCTGCCCAGGGTGGCGGCGCGCGTCAATGCCTACGGCGCCGTCAGCCACAACTATGCGCGGCACGGTCACCGCTACAACCTCTGGTTCGTGGCCGGCGCACGCAATCGCGCCGCGCTGGATGTCGTGCTGGGCAGCATCGCCGACGACGTCGGCCAGATGCCGCTGGACCTGCCGATGGAGCGCGAGTACCACATCGACCTGGGTTTTTCGATGTCTGGCGCGCACGGCACGCTGCGCGGCAGGCGCACTCCAGCGCCCGCGTCGACGCATCTGGACGAGGACGACTGGCGCCTGGTGGCGGCCTTGGAAACGGGGCTGCCGCTGACACCGCAGCCGTTCCACGCGCTGGCCCGGTGCAGTGGCGTGCCGCTGCACCGGGTGCTGGCGCGCATTGCGCAGTGGCATGCCAGCGGCGTGATACGCCGCTTTGGTGTGATCCTGCATCACCGCCCGTTTGGCTATCGTCACAACGCCATGTGCGTGTGGAATGTGCCCGATGCCCGCGTGGATGCCATCGGCACGCGGCTGGCGCGCGTGGCGCCGGTGTCGCTGTGCTACCGGCGCACGCGCTGCCAGCCCACCTGGCCGTACAACCTGTTTGCGATGGTGCATGCGCGCAGCGAGGACGAACTGCAATCCGCGCTGGAACATTTCGACCGGCAGGCCGGCATGGGCACCCTACCGGGCAGGGTGCTGCGTAGCGGCACGTGCTTCAAGCAGTGTGGCACGCGCTATAGCTGGGAGGCGCCGCCGGCATGACCCAACCCGCCATCGTCGATGCGCCCGCTTCCGTCGACTCCCTTGATGCCCTCGACCGGCGCATCGTCAACGCGCTGCAACGTGGGCTGCCGCTGACGCCCCGGCCCTATGCCGATGCCGCCGCTGCGCTGGATATCGACGAGGCCACGCTGATTACCCGGCTGCGGGCGCTGCTGGCGCGGGGTGTGCTGACGCGCTTTGGCCCGCTGTTCCAGATCGAGCGCGCGGGCGGCCAGTTCGTGCTGTGTGCCTGCCACGCACCAGCCGACCGGCTGGACGCCGTGGTCGCCGCCATCAACGCCTTTCCCGAGGTGGCCCATCACTACGCGCGTACACATCATCTGAACCTGTGGTTCGTGCTCGCGGTAGCCGATGCTGGCGACGTACCCGGCGTGCTGGCCCGTATGACGGCCAGCACCGGCGTCGAGATCCTGCCCTTCCCGAAGGAACGCGAGTTCTTCGTCAATCTGTATCTACCGGTGTAGCGACCATGACCCCCGCCCCCAGCATCCCCCTTGCCACTGCAATCCGCGCCAGCGACCTGGACGCCATCGACCGCGCGCTGGTCCAGGCCACGCAGGCCGGCCTGCCGCTGGTGCCGGCGCCATGGCAGGCGCTGGCCGACCGGATCGGCATTCCGGAAGACGAGGTGCTGGCCCGCTTTGCCGCCATGCACGAGCGCGGCGTGCTGCGCCGGGTGGGCGCCGTGCCCAACCACTATGCGCTGGGCTGGCGCGCCAACGGCATGACGGTGTGGGATGTCGATGACGCACGGATCGCCGAGCTTGGCGAACGCGTGGGCGCCTTGCCATGCGTCAGCCATTGCTACCAGCGGCCGCGCCGGCTGCCGGACTGGCCCTACAACCTGTTCGCCATGGTCCATGCACGCACGCGCGAAGAGGCCGCTCCGCACATCGCACAAATACGAGATTTGCTGGTCCAGGCATGCCGGGCGCACGACGTGCTCTGGTCCACCCGCATCCTCAAGAAAACCGGCCTGCGGCTGCGGGCTTCCGGAGATTGACACATGTTCAGACTTTCCCGCTTCATGGAAGCATTGCGCGATGGCGGCCCGGTACCGGCGCCACGCCGCGCCGGTGGCCCGGTGGTGATCTGGAATCTGGTGCGGCGCTGCAACCTCAACTGCAAGCATTGCTATTCCACATCGGCCGATACCGATTTCAAGGGCGAGCTGTCGACCGCCGAAGCCATCGGTGTGCTCGAACAGCTGAAGGCAGCCGGCGTGCCTGCGCTGATCCTGTCTGGCGGCGAGCCGTTGCTGCGGCCGGACCTGTACGAGATTGCCGCACACGCCAAGCAGATGGGCTTTCATCTGTCGTTGTCGTCGAACGGCACGCTGCTGGACACCCGGCACGCCGCCAGGCTGCTGGTGGCCGGCTTTGACTACGTGGGCGTGAGCCTGGACGGCATGGAGGCCACGCACGACCGCTTCCGGCGCTGCCCCGGCGCGTTCCGGCAGGCGCTGGATGGCCTGCGCGTGGCCCGGCAATGCGGTCTGCGCGTGGGCGTGCGCATGACGCTGACCGAAGCCAATGCCGACGAATTGCCTGATGTGGTGGCGCTGGCCGAAGCCGAAGGCATCGACAAGTTCTATCTATCGCATTTCAACTATGCGGGGCGCGGCAGCAGCCATCGCGGCGACGACGCGCACCACGCCCATACGCGCGTGGCCGTGGATTGGCTGTTCGACCACGTGTGGGACCGCGCCCAGGAAGGCCGCGCCGGCGATTTCGTCACGGGCAACAACGACGCCGACGGCGTGAGCCTGCTGCACTGGATTGCGCGGCGCCAGCCCGGGCGGCTGGCCGACATGCGCCAGCGCCTGGTCAACTGGGGCGGCAACGCCACGGGCGTGGGCGTTGCCAATATCGACAACCTTGGCAACGTGCATCCGGACACGATGTGGTGGCATGTGTCGATCGGCAATGTCCGCGAGCGTGCGTTTGGCGATATCTGGGCCGACCGCAGCCATCCGCTGATGCGCGGGCTCAAATCGAGCCCCCGGCCGCTGGAAGGGCGCTGCGCCAGCTGCGCGCATCGCGACATCTGCAACGGCAACACGCGCGTGCGCGCCTATGCCGTCAGCGGCAATCCATGGGCCGAGGACCCGGGCTGCTATCTGTCCGATGAGGAGATCGCCGAACCGCTCGGCCGGGAGGTGGTTGCATGAAGCGCCTGATTGCGGGGATGGCGATGGCCGCCTGGGTGTGGTCAGGCGCCCATGCTGGCACGGCGCCCGGTGCGGTGGCCGACGTGGCGGCCACCTTCCGGGAGCACTGCGCGGCCTGCCACGGCGCCGACCGCCTGGGGGGCATGGGCCCGGCGCTGCTGCCCGAAAGCCTGGAGCGGCTCAAGCCCGATGCCTTGCGCGATGTGCTGCGCCATGGCCGGGCGGCCACGCAGATGCCGGGTTTCGCCGGTCAGTTGCCGGAGGCCACGCTGGACCAGATCGCCTCGTGGCTGCGCACGGCACCGGCGCAGGCGCCGCACTGGGAGGCGGCGGATATCCGCGCATCGCGCGTGGTCCATCACGCGCCGGGCAGCCTGCCGGACAAGCCGGTGTTCCGGGCCGATCCATCCAATCTGTTCCTGGTGGTGGAGTCGGGCACCCACCACCTGAGCGTGCTCGATGGCGACAGGCTGGAACCGATCCACCGCTTCCAGACGCGCTTTGCGCTGCACGGTGGCCCCAAGTTCAGCCGTGACGGCCGCCATGTATATGTGGCGAGCCGCGACGGCTGGATCAGCAAGTACGACCTGTGGAACCTGACACTGGTGGCCGAGATCCGCGCCGGGCTGAATACGCGCAATGTGGCGGTCAGCGACGATGGCAAATGGGTGCTTGCCGGCAATACGCTGCCGCAGACCATGGTGCTGCTGCGCGCCGATGACCTGTCGCTGGCGCGGGTGTATCCGGTGACCGGGGCGAACGGCAAGGCATCGCGCGTATCGGCGGTCTACGATGCCGCGCCGCGTGGCTCGTTTATCGCGGCGCTGCGCGACATCCCCGAAGTCTGGGAGATTCCGTACGCGACGCTGGAGCCGCGCGTGATTGCGCTGGACGATGTGCTCGACGATTTCTTCTTCGACCAGTCGTATCGCCATATTCTCGGCGCCTCGCGCGGCGGCGCCGGACAGGTGATCGATCTCGATGCCGGCCGCAAGGTGGCAGACCTGGCGCTGTCCGGCATGCCGCACCTGGGCAGCGGCATCACCTGGCAGCGTGACGGGCGCGATGTGATGGCGTCGCCGAACCTCAGGCAGGGCGCGCTGAGCGTGATCGACATGCAGACGTGGCAAACCGTTGCCACGATCCCCACGAACGGGCCGGGGTTCTTCCTGCGCAGCCACGAGGCCATGCCCTATGCGTGGACCGACGCAATGATGAGCCCGCGCCGCGACACGCTCCAGATCATCGACAAGCAGACGCTGAAGGTGGTGGGCAGCGTCACGCCGTCGCCGGGCCGCACGGCAGCGCATGTGGAGTTCACGCGCGACGGGCGCCTTGCGCTGGTCAGCCTGATGGAAGACGAGGGCGCCATCGTGGTCTACGACGCCGCCACGCTGCGGGAAGTTAAGCGATTGCCGATGGACAGGCCGGTGGGCAAATACAACGTGTTCAACAAGACCACGCGCTCGTCGGGCACGAGCCATTGAACCGGGAGAAGTCATGATGACACGGTGGAACATCGACGTGCGGCGCGCAGCGCAAGGTGCCGACGGCAGGAAGACGGGCAAGGTCTGGCTGGTGGGCGTCGGCCCGGGCGATCCGGACCTGGTGACGGTCAAGGCCGCGCGGGCATTGTCGGCAGCCCAGGTCTGGCTGATCGACGATCTGGTGCCGGAGATGATGGAATGCTACGCAAGCCCGGGCACCGAGATCATCTCCGTTGGCAAGCGCGGCGGGCGCTGCTCGGTCAGCCAGGCCAGCATCCACGCCCAGACGCTGGCGCACGCGCTGGCGGGCCGCTGCGTGGCGCGCGTGAAGGGGGGCGATCCGCTGATGTTCGGCCGCGGCGGCGAGGAGGCCGCGTTCCTGCGCGGGCATGGGATCGATGTCGAGGTGGTCAACGGCATCAGCAGCGGGTTGGCCGCTGCGCAGGCGCTGGGCATCGCGCTGACGCATCGCGCCCATTGCCACGGGGTGACGTTCGTGACCGCGCACACGCGCGGCGATGGCGAACCGGACTGGCGCGCGCTGGCCGCCAGCGGCACCACGCTGGTGATCTATATGGGCATGCATCGGATCGCGTTGATCCGTGCGGCCCTGCTGCAGGCGGGGATGCGTCCGGACATGCCGGCGGGCGTGGTGATGCACGCCAGTTGTGCCGATCAGCGAAGCTGGACCGGCACGCTGGGCACGCTGACCGATGCGGTGGGGGCCGGGCTGGCGAGCCCGTCGATCATTCTCGTGGGCGAAGTGGTGGCGACGGCCCTGCGCCGCTCTGCGGTTTGCACGCCGCTGCCGCGAGCGGCAGAGGAACCGGGGGAGAGGGCGGGCATCTCAGGTTGCGACTTCGCCGTTTGAACGGCGTTACCGTTTTCCCCAACCCCTCTCCAAGGCAGGAGAGGGGTGCCGGTCACCGGAGTGCCGCCGCTTGCGCGGGCACCTGTTCCCCGCCACGCACGATTCTTCCATCCCCATTACAATAGCCGCCTGATCACCCAACACAGAGGTATTGGTCCCATGCGCCATTGATGCCGCCGTCGACAAGACGGCCAGTCTCCACCCGCCCCCGCAAGCTGGGGGAGTTCCTGGCATCTCTGGAATGTATGCATGACCGATCCCTATCTCAGGCTCGAAGGCCTGTCCTATGTCCTGCCCGACGGCCGGACGCTATTCTCCGATCTCGACGAAACTTTCGACCAGCGCCCCACCGGCCTCGTCGGCCGCAATGGCGCGGGCAAATCCGTGCTGGCGCAGATGCTGGCGGGGCAGCTACTGCCAACGCGCGGGCGCTGCGTGCGCGCGGGCAGCGTGCGCTATCTGGCCCAGCAGGTAGCGCCGCCAGCGGATGCCACGGTAGCCAGCCTGGCCGGGGTGCAGCACACGCTCGACGCCCTGGCGCGCATCGAGGCGGGCAGTAGCGCGCCGGAGGATTTCGATGCCGTCGGCGGCGGCTGGGATGTGCGGCAGCGGCTGCAACAGGCACTTGAACGCAGTGGCCTGGGCCATCTCGACGCCGGCATGACCGCAGATGCCCTGAGCGGCGGCGAGGCCATGCGGGTGGCGCTGGCCGGCGCGATGCTGTCCGATGCCGACTTCCTGATCCTGGACGAGCCCAGCAACCATCTCGACCGTCCGGCGCGTCACGCACTGATCGAACAACTGCGCCAGTGGCCGCGCGGGCTGCTTGTCCTCAGCCATGACCGGGCGCTTCTGGATACCCTGCCGCGCATCGTGGAACTGTCGTCGCTGGGCTTGCGCAGCTATGGCGGCAACTTCACGTTCTATGCGCAATGCAAGGCGGATGAGCGGCAGCACGCGATCGACCAGCTTGAACAGCGCAAGCTCGACCGCAAGCGGGAGCAGCAGTCCATGCGCGACCAGCGCGAGCGCCAGGAGCGGCGCCAGGCGCGCGGCAATCGGGAAGGCAAGACGTCGAACCAGGCCAGGATCCTGCTGGGCGGCCAGAAGGCACGCAGCGAAGTCTCGGCAGGCAAGCTGCGGCAACAGCAGGCCGCCAGCCAGGCCAGCCTTGACCAGCGCGTGCGCGAAGCCGCGCAGCAGGTGGAAGACGCGGCACGCATCACGATGCACGCCGTGCCGGGCGCGCAGGCCGAATGGGCTGGCAGGGCCGCACACCGGCGCGTGGCCGAACTGGATGCCGTGGCGCTGCCGTTCGTGTCGGGCGCCACACGCCGCATCAGCCTGATCGTCACCGGGCAGCAGCGCGTGGGCGTGGTCGGCCCGAACGGCTGCGGCAAGTCCACGTTGCTCAAGACGCTGGCCGGCCAGCTTGCGCCGCTGGCGGGCGCCTGCAGGCAGCCGGCCGATACGGTCTACCTTGACCAGCAATTGGCGAATCTCGATCCGGGGCAGTCGGTGCTGGCGCAGTTCCAGGCCGCCAACGGCACGTCGACCGAAGCCAACCTGCGCATGCTGCTGGCGCATCTTGGACTCGATGCACAAAAGATCGTCGCGCCCAGCGGCGCGCTCAGTGGCGGCGAACGGCTGAAGGCGGCGCTGGCCTGCACGCTCTACGCCGACCCGCCGCCGCAACTGCTGCTGCTCGACGAACCGAGCAATCACCTGGACCTGCCGTCGGCACAGGCCCTGGAGGCCATGCTGTGCAGCTACCAGGGCGCACTGGTGGTGGTGTCGCACGACGACGCCTTCATGGACGGTCTGGCATTGACCCACCGCCTGGCTGCCACCGACGAAGGCTGGCAGCTCGATGCCTGGTAAGCGAAACCCGGGGCGCAAAAAAGCCGCCGGGCCCTGACAGGCGCCCGGCGGCTGCATTCCGGCGTTACAGCATTACTGGCGAGCGAGACGGCCTTCCGGAACCTCGCGGGCCGGGCCGCGCGAGAGCAGTCCCAGCACCACTTGCAGCGCAAAGGTCAGGGCACCCACCAGGAACACCACGTCGCCGAAGGTGCGTACCCAGCGCAGCGTCTGCAGGATCGGCTGCTGGACGAACGCTTCGCTGCGCGCGTACCAGAGGCCCTGGCTGATGCTGGCCAGCGCCTGGATGATGCCCACCGGCAGCAGGCTGGTGCCGATCATCAGCACCAGGCCGCCGTTCAGGCCCCAGAAGGCGATCGACATCATGCGCGGGCTCAGCTTGTAGTCCGGGCGGACATAGCGCAGCACCAGCAGCGTGAAGCCGAGCGCCAGGAAGCCATAGACACCGAACAGCGCGGCGTGCGCGTGGACGGGGGTGGTATTCAGGCCCTGCACGTAGTACAGCGAGATCGGCGGGTTGATCATGAAGCCGAAGACCCCGGCGCCGAGCATGTTCCAGAACGCCACGGCCGTGAAGCACATCACCGGCCAGCGCAGGTTGTTCATCCACGGGGCGCGTTCCTTGAGGCGCCAGTTTTCCCACGCTTCGTGACCCAGCACGATCAGCGGCATGACTTCCAGCGCCGAGAACGTGGCGCCGATGGCCATGACGGGCGTGGTGGTGCCGGCAAAGTACAGGTGGTGGAACGTGCCCGGAATGCCGCCAAGCATGAACAGCGATGCCGACGCCAGGCTGGCCGCCGTCGCCATCGGGCGCGATACCAGGCCCAGCGTGGAGAAGATGAAGGCCAGCGCCGTGGTGGCGAATACCTCGAAGAAGCCTTCCACCCACAGGTGGACCACCCACCAGCGCCAGTACTCCATCACCGTCAGGCTGGTGCGCTCGCCGTAGAACAGGCCCGCGCCGTAGAACAGGCCGATGGCAACCACGGACGAAGTCAGCAGCGCCAGCAGGTTCTTGTCGCCGCCGCCACGTGCCTTGAGCGCCGGGGCAATGCCGCGCAGCATCAGCACCAGCCAGATCACGATCCCGGCCAGCTTGCCGATCTGCCACAGACGGCCCAGGTCCACATACTCGTAGCCCTGGTGGCCCAGCCAGAAGTTCAGGTTGGCCGGCATCTTCTGCGCGATGGCCAGGTAGTTGCCGGTGAACGAGCCCACCACGACCACCACCAGCGCCCAGAACAGGATGTCGACACCCAGCCTCTGGTACTTCGGGTCCTTGCCGCCGTTGATCAGCGGCGCCAGGAACAGGCCCGCCGCCAGGAAGCCCGTGGCGATCCAGAACAGCGCGCTCTGGATATGCCAGGTGCGCACCAGCGAGTACGGGAACCACTGCGACATGTCGATGCCGTAGAACTTCTGGCCCTCGACCGTGTAGTGCGCAGTGAAGCCGCCGATCAGCACCTGGAAGGCGAACAGCGCCACCACCAGGAACACGTACTTGCCCAGCGCGCGTTGCGACGGCGTCAGCGCAAAGGTCGACAGCGGATCGCGGGCCGGTGCGGGCGGCAGCGGCTCTTCCTTGCCGCGCAGGAACGCCCACGCCCAGATCAGCAGGCCCACGCCGGCCAGCAGCACCACCACGCTGGCCACCGACCAGACCACGTTCTCGGCGGTCGGGCGATTGTCGATCAGCGGCTCATGCGGCCAGTTGTTGGTGTAGGTGGCGGTGTGTCCGGGGCGGTCGGTGGCGGCGGCCCATGCGGTCCAGAAGAAGAAATGCGTCAGCTGCACGCGCCGCTCCGGCGAGGGCAGCGTGTTTTCCTTCATCGCGAAGCTCTCCCGGCTCTTGTGCAGTTCGGGGGCGTCGGAGAACAGGCGGTGGTAGTAGTCGGCCGTCATCTCGATGGCCTTGGCGCGGCGCGGCGACACCGTCAGCACGTTGCTGGCGTCGGTGTGATTGCCGCGGTACTCGGCCTTCAGATGCGCGCGCAACACGGCCTGGTCGCCGACGTCGAGCGCGGCAAAGTCCTTGCCGAAGCGCTCGCGCGCGGCCAGGTCCAGCCAGGCCGTGAGTTCACGGTGCAGCCAATCGGCCGTCCAGTCGGGCGCCTGGTAGGCGCCGTGGCCCCAGATGGAGCCAAGCTGCATGCCACCCACCGACTGCCATGCGGTCTGGCCGTCGAGGACGTCCTCGGACGTGAACAGCGTCGTGCCGTCGGCGGTGACAACCTGCGCCGGAATGGGCGGCTGCTGCCGGTAGACCTCGGAACCGTAGTAGCCAAGGAGAGCGAACGTGACCGCCAGCACGGCGATCAGCGTGAACCATAGTTTCTTGTAGGGGCCCATGATGGGTGCGTATCGGTACGCTGTATGGGTTGGCAGGATGCGAGATGGCTCGCGGGTCAGTGATCGCGATCAGTGCGCACGCGCGGCGTTCTCGAACAGCACGTTGTTTTCCAGGTGGATGTGTTCCATCAGGTCTTCGCGGAACGTGCGCAGGCCCAGGTACAGCGCGCGCCAGGTGTTGCAGGCGGCGCGCGGCAGCGTGATGTCGTGGGTCAGGTCGGACAGCCGTTGCAGCGCGGCGCCGTGGTCGTCGTGCTCCATGCGCATGACCGTGATCGGCGCCGACGCCATGGCGCCCATGCCGCGCGACAGCATCGGGAACAGCACCTGCTCTTCCTTCTGCATATGGCTCAGCAGTTCCTGCAGCATCACGCTCAGGTGATCGGCCAGGCCTGCGGGACATTCGGGCCGGTCGCCGTGCACTTCCTCCACCCGGCGCGCCAGGCGGATCAGTTCCGGCAGCTGCTCGCGGTGGCGCTCGTGGAAACGCGCCAGGATGAAGCCGATCAGTTCCTCGGCCGGCGCTTCGCTCCAGTCGTGGCCGTCGGCCGGGGCCTGGGCCTGCAGCGCCTGCAGGCGGGCCTCGATTGCGGTGGCGTCGAGCCCCTTGGCCTGCGCGGCATCGCGCAATGTGTGCGATCCGCCACAGCAGAAGTCGAGGTCGTAGTCGTGGAAGATCTTCGTCGCACCGGGGATCCGACGGGCCAGCTGGCCCAGAGACTGGTCTTGCATGCTCATGATTTGCTCCTTCTCAATAAAAGCCGACGTCTCTTGTGCGAATCTCGTGCCCATCAGAAAGATTCAAAGATTCAATGATTTACCTGTCGGTAGGGTTTTTTGGACCGCGAGCCGGCGTGGTGAATCGAACCTGAATGGGGTGTTTTTGACCATGATTGGCGAGCTATTACAGGCCGACCTGTGCGCGGATCTGCCGCAGGCGGTACGGATGCAGAGACTGGTGGGCAGCCTGCGCGCGCATTTCCGTTGCGGCGCCGTGGCGCTGCTGCGACTGGAGGAAGACCAGCTCCGGCCGGTGGCCGTCGACGGCCTGGTGCGCGACGCGCTGGGGCGCCGCTTCGCGGTGAGCCTGCATCCACGGCTGGCGGCCATCCTGGCGCGCCGCGGCGTGACGTGCTTCCACCATGACAGCGCGCTGCCGGACCCCTACGACGGCCTGATCGACGAACACGTGGGCGAGCCGCTGCCGGTGCATGACTGCATGGGCATCAGCCTCGAAGCCGAAGGCAAGACGTGGGGCGTGCTGACGCTCGATGCGCTGCAGGTGGGCACGTTCACCGATGCCGCGCAGGTCGAACTGCAACGGCTGACGCCGGTGATCGAGGCCGCCATCCGCATCACGCGGCTGGAGGCGGAGATCCGGGCGCTACGGCAGGGGCGGATCGACGAGCCCGCTGGCGACGTGGTGCGCGACGATGGCGAGATCATCGGCCAGAGCCAGGCCATCAGCCATCTGCTGCACGAACTGCGGGTGGTGGCCGATTCGGAGTTGCCGGTGCTGCTGCTGGGCGAGACCGGCGTGGGCAAGGAATTGTTCGCGCACCGCCTGCACCGGCTGTCGCGGCGCCGCAACCGGCCGCTGATCCATGTGAACTGCGCCGCGTTGCCGGAATCGCTGGCCGAGAGCGAACTGTTCGGCCATGCGCGTGGCGCGTTCTCGGGCGCCACTGGCGAGCGGCCGGGGCGGTTCGAGGCCGCCGATGGCGGCACGCTGTTCCTGGACGAGGTGGGCGAACTGCCACTGTCGATCCAGGCCAAGCTGCTGCGCACGCTGCAGAACGGCGAGATCCAGCGGCTTGGCTCCGACCGGCCGCGGCGCGTGGATGTGCGCGTGATTGCCGCCACCAACCGCCATCTGCGCGAACACGTGCGCGATGGCTCGTTTCGCGCCGATCTCTATCACCGGCTGTCGGTGTACCCGATCCCCATCCCCCCGCTGCGCGAGCGCGACAACGACGTGCTGCTGCTGGCCGGCCATTTCCTCGAACTGAACCGGGCGCGGCTGGGGTTGCGCAGCCTGCGCCTGTCCGCCGCCGCGCAGGACGCGCTGCGGCGCTATCCGTGGCCGGGCAATGTGCGGGAACTGGAACACGTGATCAGCCGGGCGGCGCTGAAGCTGGTCAGCCGGGGTGCCAATCGCGTCGACATCCTGACGCTCGACGCCGACCTGTTCCGTGACCTGTTCGATGCCGATGGCGTGGGCGGCGGGCTGACGCCGGCCGCCGTGGCGCCCGTCGAACCCGCGCCTCCGGTAGTGGTGCCGGCCGTTTCGCTGCGCGAGGCGGTGGATTCGTGCCAGCGGCGCTGCATCGAACAGGCCCTGCTGGCACAGGACGGCAACTGGGCGCAGGCCGCGCGCCAGCTTGGCGTGGATGCCAGCAACCTGCACAAGCTGGCCCGCCGGCTGGGCTTCAAGCGCGAGACGCGCCGCGCTGCGCGCGCCGGTTAGCGCGGGCGGTTGTCGACGATACGCCGCGCCTTGCCCACCGACCGCTCGACGCCGCCTTCCGGCAGGATCTCGATGCCGGCCGTGACGCCGATATACGCCTTGATGTCGTGCGTCAGCTGCTCGCGCGCATGGGCCGCCACCGACGGCTCGGCGCCATGGGCGCATTCCACGCGCACGGTCAGCGTATCGAGCGGCCCCTCCTTGCCCAGCACGCACTGGTAGTGCGGCGCCAGTTCGGTGTGCTTGAGGATCAATTCCTCGATCTGCGACGGAAAGACGTTCACGCCGCGCACGATCATCATGTCGTCGGTGCGGCCGGTGATCTTCTCCATGCGTCGGAAGGCCGCCCGCGCGGTGCCCGGCAGCAGGCGCGTGAGGTCGCGCGTGCGATAGCGGATGACCGGCATCGCTTCCTTGCTGAGCGACGTGAAGACCAGTTCGCCGAATTCGCCGTCGGGCAGCACGTCGCCGGTATCGGGATCGATGATCTCCGGATAGAAATGGTCTTCCCAGATGGTCGGGCCGTCCTTGGTCTCGGCGCATTCGTTGGCCACGCCCGGGCCCATCACTTCCGAAAGGCCATAGATGTCGACGGCCGAGATGCCCATGCGCTTTTCGATCGCCAGGCGCATCTCCGGCGTCCACGGCTCGGCGCCGAAGATGCCGATGCGCAGCGACGTCGACGCCGGGTCGATACCCTGGCGCTCCAGCTCGTCGGCAATCGCCAGCATGTAGCTGGGCGTCACCATGATGACCTCTGGCTTGAAGTCCTGGATCAGCTGCACCTGGCGCTCGGTCTGGCCGCCGCCGAACGGGATGGCCGTCAGGCCGGCCTTTTCCACGCCATAGTGCGCACCGAGTCCGCCCGTGAACAGCCCGTAGCCGTAGCTGATATGCACCTTGTCGCCGCGCCGGGCGCCCGCCGCGCGGATCGAGCGCGCCATCACCGTGGCCCAGGTATCGATGTCCTGCAGCGTGTAGCCCACCACGGTGGGCTTGCCGGTGGTGCCCGACGATGCGTGGACCCGCGCCACGCGGTCCTGCGGCACCGCGAACATGCCGAACGGGTAGTTGTCGCGCAGGTCCTGCTTCGTGGTGAACGGAAAACGCGCCAGATCGGCCAGCGACTGCACCTGGTCGGGATGCACGCCCGCCTCGTCGAACTTGCGCCGGTACACGGGCGAGTTTTCGTAGGCATGGCGCAGCGACCATTTCAGGCGCTCAAGCTGCAGGGCTTGAAGTTGCTGCCGGCTGGCAGTCTCGATCGGCTCCAGGGGCAGATCGGTGAGGCGCGTACTCATGATGTCTCCACGTTTCCGGGATGGTGCGCTACGTTGGCGCAGGGTACCGCGTTTGTCTGGTATCAGGCCTCGGCTGGCGGGAGGACGTGCCCCTTGATCTGGGCCGACTTGCCGCGGAACATCGCCACCGGTTCGCCGGCGCGGTTGGTCACCTTGATGTCGTACACGCCATGCCGGCCGGACAGGATCTGCTCCACGGCTTCGGCGGTCAGTACGTCGCCGCCGTGCACGGGGCGCAGGAATTCGATGCTGCAGCCCGACGCCACGGTGTTGATGTTATGGCTGTTGCAGGCGAATGCGAAGGCGGAATCGGCCAGCGTGAACATCAGGCCGCCGTGGCAGATGGCATGGCCGTTCAGGAACTCGGGCCGTATCGGCATCGACAGGCGCGCGTAGCCGGGCCGGACCTCCTCGATCACCATGCCCAGCCAGCGGCTGCAGGCGTCGGACTCGTACATGGCATGCGCGGTGGCCTGGGCCTGGGCCAGGGCCTGTGGGTCTTGGTTCAAGCGGGTCTCCTTGCTCGCGGGGAAACGGGATCAGGCGCCCTTGAAATGCGGGGCGCGCTTTTCAAGAAAGGCGTTCACGCCTTCGTTGTAATCGTGGGACTGGCCGAGCTGGCGCTGCAGGTCGCGTTCGAGGTCCAGCTGGGCGTCGAAGCTGTTGGTGGCGCTGGCATGCATCGACTGCTTGATGGCCGCCAGCGCACGCGTGGGCTGTGCCGCCAGGTGTGTAGCCAGGGCCAGGGCCTGTTCCATGAGCAGGGGATCGTCCATGGTCTCCCAGATCAGGCCCCATTTTTCGGCTTCCTCGGCACTGAGCTTGTCGCCGGTCATCGCCAGCCCCAGTGCGCGGGCCATGCCCAGGCGCTTGGGCAGCAGCCACGTGCCGCCGGAATCGGGCACCAGGCCGATCTTGACGAATGCCTGGATAAAGCTGGCCGACCTGGCTGCCAGCACCATGTCGCAGGCCAGCGCCAGGTTGGCGCCTGCGCCGGCGGCCGTACCGTTGACCGCGGCGATCACGGGCAGCGGCATCGCCTGCAGGCGGCGCACGAGCGGGTTGAACCAGGTATCGATCAGTTCGCCGAGATCGGTGGCGTGGCCGGGCGTGAAGTCGAGATCGGCCAGATCCTGGCCCGCGCAGAAGCCACGGCCTGCGCCGGTCAGCAGCAGCGCCCGGGCACCGCCGGCTTGTGTCTGATCCAGCGCCTGGACCAGCGCGCGATGCATGTCGCGGGTAAAGCTGTTGAGCTTGTCGGGCCGGTTGAGCGTGACAACGGCCACATCGCCGTGCCAGCGCAGCAGGATGGGGCCGGATTCGAGACTCGCACGCACGGGGGCGTGCGCCGGGCTGGCCGGGCTAACCGGGGTTGGGGGCATGGTGGTCTCCTGCGCCATGTGTTCCTGCGCCATTTGTTCTTCGGGTCGGTATGCGGATCTGTTGCCGCGACGGGTCGCACGGCCATTGTAGATAGTGGCGTGCATCCGTTAAATTAACCGACCAGTCGGTCGGCAAATAGTATTAGGGATGCCGGCAGGGCGCAAGAGGTGGCCGCCCGCCTTGACCAGCTTCACGGCGGCGGGCGAGTATCGATCCGCTTCTGTATAAGACAGATCACTGATTCCTCTCATCGCAAGGAGAAGACATGTCGTACGAGAACATCCTGGTGGAGACGCGTGGCCGCGTCGGGCTGGTGACGCTCAATCGCCCCAAGGCCCTGAACGCGCTCAATGACGCACTGATGGACGAACTGGGCGCCGCGCTGACCGCGTTCGACGCGGACGAGGCCATCGGCTGCATCGTCATCACGGGCAGCGAGCGCGCCTTTGCCGCCGGCGCCGACATCGGCATGATGGCGAAGTATTCCTATATGGATGTCTACAAGGGCGACTACATCACGCGCAACTGGGAAACCATCCGCCGCATCCGCAAGCCGGTGATCGCGGCGGTGGGCGGCTACGCGCTGGGTGGCGGCTGCGAGCTGGCGATGATGTGCGACATCGTGATTGCGGCCGACAGCGCCAGGTTCGGCCAGCCCGAGGTCAAGCTTGGCACCATGCCGGGCGCGGGCGGCACGCAGCGCCTGCCGCGCGCCGTATCGAAGGCCAAGGCCATGGACCTGTGCCTTACCGCTCGCATGATGGACGCGGCCGAGGCCGAGCGTGCCGGCCTGGTGTCGCGCGTGGTGGCGGCCGACAAGCTGGTCGACGAGGCGGTGTCGGCGGCCGAGACCATCGCCAGCTATTCGCTGCCGGTGGTCATGATGATCAAGGAGTCGATCAACGCCGCCTATGAGACAACGCTCAACGAAGGCGTCCACTTCGAGCGGCGTTTGTTCCATTCGACCTTCGCCACCGAAGACCAGAAAGAGGGAATGGCGGCGTTTGTGGAGAAACGCGCACCCAATTTCAAGCATCAGTAAAACTTGAGTCGGGGAATACCCGAGGCAAGTTGAGGGGTATTGGTCGGTCCGATAATTATTTATTGGACCGATTTTCCTTTGTGATCAAGGGTTTGAGTTGTATATCCCGAATGTCGCTCCATGAGTTCGTGACATGCGTGTTGCAAAGGTCGCAGATCAGGCCTAATATTCGCCCCCTCGCAACACGAAGCGCGCTGCAAACGCAGCAGCGACAAGGGTTTGCGGGTCAGCAGGGGGTTGGGGTTGCGAGGGTTTGCAGCGCTGACCGGCAGAAAAAAGTTCTGCAAAAACTGTTGACGAAACGTTGAATGCTCTGCATAATCTCGTTTCTCCGCTGCAACGAAACGACGCAGCGACAGCGAACGGCAAAGCCGGCCGCTGGGGTTCTTTAACAACCAAACAACCGATAAGTGTGGGCGCTTGATGGCGAACGCCACGAAGCTTGCTTCGTGATGCTTCAAAAGTTATCAGTGCTCGCACAGTAAAACATGTTGGTTTGCGTCGCGAGACGCGAGCCAGTCAGTTTTCTGAGAGTGAGCGACCGCTCGAAAGAGCGAGGTGCTTCG
>Ga0102592_1000350_pt1 | contig 85899 bp, 93 predicted proteins | sample AraplaCol_mMF_r2_FD_76861 | JGI IMG/M metagenome (GOLD analysis project Ga0102592, IMG submission 76861) | Arabidopsis root microbial communities from North Carolina, USA - plate scrape MF_Col_mMF_r2 (SPADES assembly) (version 2) | ecosystem: Host-associated > Plants > Roots > Endosphere...
ACTTCGGTCCGCCCGTCAATGCCGATTGCCACTGCGGCGGCAGGCGCATGCGCCGCGTCCAGAAGCCGGGCGATATCGATGTCGTCCCGGCCGGCCTCGACGGGTCCTGGGAGGATGATGCCGATTGCCGGATCCTGCGTGTGAGTCTCGACCCCTTGCGGCTGCAGCAGGTCGCGGAAGATCTCGGGCGGGATTTCAGCGAGATCGAGCTGCAGCCAAGATTCCAGCTGCGCGATGCCGGCATCGAAGCGATCTGCCGGGCGATCAAGGCGGATCTGGAGGCCGATATGCCATCAGAGCCGCTCTATATCGATCTTCTCGCCAACGCGCTCGCCATCCGGTTGATCGAGACGTCGAGCAATGGTGCGCCTCGGCCAGAGATTGGTCGTGAACAAAAACTCTCGGCCCGGCAATTGCGGATGTTGACGGAATTCATCGAGACCCATCTGGACCGGAAGCTGCATCTGGCGGATCTGGCTGTCGTTGCCGGCGTCAGCGTCACAAGGCTGAAGAGCCTGTTTCGCAACAGCACCGGCCTTTCCGTGCACCAATATGTCATCCGCCGCCGCGTCGAATATGCCCGTGCCCTGATGACGACGACGGATATGGCCGCAAGCGAGATTGCCCTTGCCGCAGGCTTTGCCCATCAAAGCCATATGGCGACGACCATGCGCCGGCTCATCGGCCAGACACCCGGAGAGATCTTGCGCGAAGTGGGCGAATTCCGCCCGAAATTGCAAAGACCGGCCTGAATTTGTGCGACGCTTTCGGTGCGGCCCTCTAGTCCTTGCGCGTCACCAGCAAGGAGAAAGACATGATTGCAATCCTCGGAGCCGCTGGAAAGATCGGCTATTCGACCGCCAGGACGCTGCGCGAGGCAGGGGTGCCTGTGCGCGCCATCCTGCGCGATCCGGCAAAGGCTGACCGCCTGAGCGCCATCGGCTGCGAAGTCGCATTTGCCGATCTGCAGGACGCCAGGGCGCTTGCCGCAGCGATATCGGATGCCGACAGCGTTCAGGTCATTCTGCCGGCCGACCCTCGGGCCGAGGACATAAAAGGCGATATGCGCCGCTCGATCGAAAGCATTGCCGGGGCTTTGGAGGAGGCGCGCCCCGCCCTCGTGCTTGCCATTTCCGATTACGGCGCCCATCTCGGCGAAGGCTTCGCCATGCCGAGCATGTTCTACCTGTTCGAACAGCGCCTTCGCCAGCTCGATATGCGCCGGATCTTTCTGCGGTCGGCCGAGCATATGGAAGGCTGGGGCCGCGTCGCGCCGATAGCGATCGCAACCGGCATCCTGCCGAGCTTTCATGACCCGGTCGAAAAGCAGATCCCCAACGTCTCGGCACAGGATGTCGGCCGCATCGCCGCCGATCTCCTGCTTCGGCCCGACATCGAGACGCGCGAACAGATCGTTCATGCGGAAGGCCCGCGCCGCTATAGCGCCAGCGACGTGGCTGCAGCGCTGAGCCAGCTGCTGGGGCGCACGATTACCGCTGAAGCCCTGCCCCGCTCGCAATGGCGGGAAAGCCTGGGCCGGGTGATGAGCGCCAGCGCTGCCGATCTTCTGACCGAGCTCTACGAGGTTCACAGCAGGGGCGGCCTCATCGAGGTCGAGCCGAATGCGCGCGATATCCGAAAAGGCCCCACCGAACTTGTCGACGCACTGAGGCCTATTGTCGCCGAACGGTGACTTCAGGGAGGGTCGTTCCGGCAAAACGGAACCGGACGAGGCTGAGGGGATTTATCCCTCAGCACAGGAGGTTCCGATGATCCGCAAACTGAAATCAGGCGAATATCGTCTCTATTCCCGCAAACCCGACGCCAAGACGAACAAACGCAAGAACCTTGGCACCTTCAAGACCCGGGAAGCGGCTGAGAAGCATGAACGCGAGGTGCAGTACTTCAAGCATCACTAGAGCAATTCCGGCGAGAGTACCGAGCATCCGCGATAGCGCCGTTGGCGCCGACTACGCCTCGAGTGTACGGCAGATCGCTTTCGCCTCAGCGGCCAACCGTACCCTTCGAATCATCCTGATATGGGCTGCTGCGGTTGGGGTCGCTGTAATAAGTCCGGTAGCCGCCGCTCGAATAGGTCTCTCGATAGGTGCCGTTGAGCTGCTGATGCGTCTGCGAATAGAGATCGCCGTTTCGATAGGTGTTATAGCCGCCGCCGAGATTCTGCTCCCTGATATAGGTATTGCCTGAACTGTCGGTGGAACACGGAGCCGAAACCAGCTCGCACGATGCAGACGCGCTCCCGGCCGTCAGCAAGAAAATCCCAAACAAAATCGTCTTCATTCAACTCTCTTTTCGCGAAAATAAACGCCACGCACGTATGCAATGTAACTGAACGGCGAAAAAGAACAAACAGAAAACATCCGGGCTTCAACTCGCCCTTCGTACAATCGGTCAAATGTTAAACTGCATGTGCGATCATCCCAATCCTCGAACCGACAGGCGGCGCAATGATGGGTGAATGGTTGACGGCGGCAAAACGATGGGCGCAGAGCGTGAAGCGCGATGTCGTCGCGCTCTGGATCGCCGCGCGTGACGATCGCACGCCCCTGATGGCCAAGATCGTTGCCGGGGCGGTTGCTGCCTACGCCCTTTCCCCTGTTGACCTCATACCCGATTTCGTCCCGGTGCTCGGCTATCTCGATGATCTCATCATCGTGCCGCTCGGCATCCTCATCGCCATCCGCCTTATTCCCGCGCCGCTGATGTCGGAATTCAGGGACATGGCCACGGAGCGCACGCAGCGCCCGGTCAGCCGTTCGGGGCTTGCGGCGATCGTGATCGTCTGGCTGCTCGCCGCCGTCCTCTTCCTGTGGCTTGCGCGGGATCTGTTTCGTCGCTGAGCGCAAGCGAGTTTATCCGGTCTATTCGCGCACGAAGGCGCTGCGCAGCCAGTCGAGGAAATGGCCCGCTGCCGGCGAGAGCGCGCGGCCAGGCTGAATGACGGCCACGAAACCGTTCTCGTAAGTCAGGAATTCCGATCGTTCCACCAGCTTGCCGCTTTTCAGCTCGTTCAGCGCAAAACGCCGCTCCACCAAAGCCACGCCAAGCCCGCTGACGGCGGCGCTGACACAAAGATACATATGCGGGAAGTAGAGCTCCGACTGCGCCGAGATCCTGTGCCCGGTCGCCGCCTGCCAGTTGGTCCATTGTTCGCTCAAACTGTCGGGCGAAATGCGGGCTGGGAAGCTGAAATCATCGCCATCGGTACTGAACGGATAATCCGGTGCGGACACCAGGCCAAAGGAAACGGAGGCGAGCGGGATATGCTCGCGCCTGAACTGCGGCCGTGACAGCCGATCCCAGCTCAGCATGATATCCACCCCGTCCCTCGCCCGGTTCGGGCCGGCGTCGCGGGCGCTCGATGACATGGTCAGCTGCACGCGGCAATTCGGATAGAGGCTGTAGAATTCCGCCAGACGCGGCACCAGCCAGACCATGGCGAAGGTGGCGCTGCAGGAAAGATGCACGCTTGCTTCGTTCCGGCTCGACTTCAGCTCCTGATAACGCTCCTCCAGAAGATCGAAGGCCCGCGACACCGTGGTGAAGAAGGCCGCCCCATCCTCATTCAGCCGAAGGCCGGTTCCTGACTTCTCGAACACGGGAAGCCCAAGCTGCTCCTGCAAAAGCTGCAGCTGCTTCGAGACGGCACCGTGCGTGCGCCCCAGCTCATCGGCTGCCCGTGTGACCGAACCGAGACGTGCAGTGGCCTCGAAGGCCCGGAGATAGGAGAGCGGCGGCAGATGGCGGGCCATGGTCTTCTCTTGTGTGAGTTTTTCTAACGGATGACGTGAAGATAACGCGCTTTTTCGAATTCGGATATGGGCATAAAACCATGACACAAGAGCAAAGCGAGTGGAAATCTTCGCCTCCACCTTCGTCAATCATAGGTGAGTTTTGCCAACAGAGAAAGGAAATTTCATCATGCATGTGACCGACACGCTCCGCATGTGGCGCGAACGCTGGACCGAACGTCGCCTCTTCGCACGCGAGCTGGATACTTTGCCTGACGAAACGCTCAGGGATTTCGGCATGACCCGTGAAGCCGCCTTCGAGCAGAGCCACCGACCCTTCTGGCGTGCGTAGGCGGCGTCCCTACCCGAAAGTCAAACTTCACAGCTCCGGCGACATCAGCGACGGAACCTCGAAGCGGTGTGCGCAGTTATCCTGATGATCGTCTGCGAGTTTCACCCATGTATGTCATCCTTGGCGCGTCCGGACATATAGGCTCTGTCGTTATCGACGCTTTGCGGGCGTCGGGCGAGGAAGTCATCGCTCTCGTTCACAGTGCCGACAAGGCCGCCGTCATCGCACGCGACGGTGTCGAACCCGTCATCGCCGATGTGGGCGACACGGGGCAGCTTCGATCGATCCTGCAAAAAGGGCGTCGCGCTTTTCTCTTGAACCCGCCGGCCGATATCAAGGGCGATACCAACGCCGGGGAACTGAAAACCGCCAGCAGTATTGCCGCCGCACTCGAAGGATCCGGGCTGGAGAAGCTCGTCCTGGTGTCGACCTATGGAGCGCTTGATGGCGCCGGAATCGGCGATCTCTCGGTGCTGTACGAATTCGAACGCCTCGTGAAGGCAACCGGCATTCCGGTCGCGATCAATCGCGGCGCATATTACTTCACCAATCTCGACATGCTTCTGCAGCCTGCGAAAGAGACCGGGCGCCTGCTCACCCCCTTCCCCGAGGACATGAAGATCCCGATGGTGTCGCCAAGGGATCTGGGGGAAGCCGCTGCTGCGCGCCTCAGGAGCCCGAGCGAGGATATCGGGATAGACCATGTCGAAGGTCCGGAGCGTTATTCCTTCGCCGATGTCGCCAAGGCGTTTTCATCGCGTCTCGGCCGCCCGGTTACAGCCGAGACGATCCCTCGCGAAAGGTTCGAGGAATATTATCTCGGACTTGGCTTCTCCTGGGCTGCCGCCCGTTGCTACGCAAAGATGGCAGAGGTCACCATCGACACCGGCTTTGAAATGCCCACCCGCCGCCATTGGGGGAGGACGACGCTGGATCAGCACCTCGAATTACTTCGAGAAAATCAGTGACGCGAGCATCTCGCAGATACACGGCGATACAAAAACGTCCTCCGCTGAAACATTTCCAATTCATCCGTCTGTTCAGATGAACCCGTCGCCCGGTTGCGGGCCTTAGCCATCTGACGGAAGGACAGACAGATGAGGACCATCATGATCATGGCAGCAGGCGCACTCCTCATTGCGGGTGCAATGCAGCTGACCAAGGCCAACGCCGAGCAGCCCATCCAGCGTACCGATCTCGTTCAGAACGACATCGACGTGCCCGGTCACGAGGCGGTGCAGGTTCGCGTCGACTTCGCCCCCGGCGCCTTCGCCGTGAAGCATCACCATCCGGGCGAGGAAATCGCCTATGTGGTCGAAGGCACGCTGGAATATGAGCTGGACGGACAGAAGCCGGTGACGCTGAAAGCCGGCCAGTCGCTGTTCATCCCCTCGGGCGTTGCCCATTCCGCCAGGAATTTCGGCGACGGCAAGGCCTCCGAACTCGCAACCTATATCGTCACGAAGGGCTCGCCGCTCGTTGTGCCGGTGAAGTAGCCTGGTGACAGATGCAGGTCGGCGCGCCCATGGCGGGTTGCCGGCCTGGTTCGCCTGGATCAGCCGAAACCGTGGCCTCCCCAAGGACCCCGCAATCGCCGAGCCTTCCTCTGCGCCTCCGTCATCCTCCTTGCGAGACGACGGACCCGGCCATGAGTTCCAGATCGGTTTCCGAGGCGTTTCCAATGATCCACGGGCAGGCATAATAATCTTCGATGCGGTCGATAACGCCGCCGACGACATGGACACGAACCGGCCATGCGACCCGCCACAGGTCTCCTCGCTGGAAGAGCACGAGCAGGACGGGCTCCCCGTCGATCGCCCCAAACTCCATGGTCCACGGTTCCGTGTTTTTCTCGTATTCGACGAAATAGGGAGAGTTTCTGAGCAGACCGTCGAAGCAGTCGGCGACCCGCAACCGGGCATCGGCGCTGGTGAGACCCCGCACACCATCCCAATCATGGCGGTTGAAGAGGTCAACATAGCGCTGCAGGAGCAGCGCCGTGTCGGCATCAAGCGGACGGCTTGGTTCGCCGGTCGGTTCAGCGGGCAAGCCGGCGAGCTTCGCCCGTCCACGGGAGAGCGCGGCTTTGACGCCGCCAACCGTCGAATCCACGAGTTCTGCGGTCTCCTCCAGCGAATAGTCGAACACATCTTTCAGGAGGACGCAGGCGCGCTCTTTGGGCGGCAGGCTGCCGACCAGCCGTTCGATGGCGCGACGTGCATCACTCGTCGCCGGCTCCGCAGCGACGACTCCGATGTCATCTGAATAGGTGCTCTCCGCGCGCTCGCGCGCATCGCGCCGCCTCAGAAAGTCGATGCAGCGATTGTGAGCGATGCGAAACAGCCAGGACTTCAGCCTGTGGGCCTCATCGAGGGTCTCGATCTTCATGTAGGCCTCGAATAGCGTTTCCTGCATGAGATCCTCACCGTCGAGCCGTGAGCCGGTCATGCGGGCGCAGTAGCGATGCAGTTGGGCACGAATGTCTGACACCGTCTCGAGGAAGGCTCGATATCGCACATCGAATAGACCGATCGGTCGCTCCCGCATGTCCTTCACCTGTCACATCCCAACGTTTTTGAGGAAATAGATACGAGTCATGCGACTTCGCGACTTTCAAGGCGTGCTGCCGCGGCTCCGGTCAGGCCGAGCTTGGGGCGAACCCACTGTGCAAACCGCTCTATCGCGTCATCGGCTTCGGGAGCGCGGCCAGCCATCATCTGGAACGAGTGCAGCATCTCCGGAAATACCTCTAGGCGCACCTCGACGCCCGCCGCCTTCGCACGGTCTGCGAGCACTCGGCTGTCGTCAAGCAGGGTTTCGTCTTCGCCAGCTTGCAGACAGATCGGCGGCAAGCCCTTGAGATCGGCAAAGATTGGACTGGCGAATGGATTTCGAGCATCGGCCCCTCCGAGCACCTGTGATGCCAACATATCCACGGTCGCCTTCTGGAAGAAAGCGTCCTTTTCGCGGTTAGCCTCGTAAGACAGGCCGCTCGCCGACAGATCGTGCCAGCCAGAGATGCTGAAGAGCGCGGCCGGCAGCGGCCGTCCCGTATCGCGGAGTTTCATCGCGGCTGCAATGATCAGGCCTGCGCCAGCGGAATCGCCTGCACCTATAGTGTGCTCCGGCCCGATGCCCTGCTCGGCCAACCACTCCAACGCGGCCACGACCTGCTCGATCTGCCGCGGGAACTTGCTCTGAAACGAGTAGTCGTAACTCACGATCAAAGCGTGGCAGCCTACCGCCTTGGCGATGTGTCCGACCATCTTGCGATGGGTCCAGATCGACCCGCCAACATAACCGCCGCCGTGTACGTAAAGCATGACGCGATCCCTGGCCGCCAGTTTGGGCTGCACCCACAGCGCGGTCTTGCCGCCGAGGTTCGTCTCGATGTAGTCGACGCCGCCCGGTTCCGCCGTCAGAACCGACCACTCGGAGACTTCCGGTGGCAATTCCCGACCGTTGCGCCAAGCCTCGGCGTTCGTTTCGTAGTATATCTTGTTTGCCAAACTCTGCTTGCTATCCATTGTCACGCTCCAATTCGTTAAGGGGCGACGTCGAGGACGACCGCCAACAATAACCAAGACGGACGGTCGCGCCGAAAGGATACGTGGCCAGCAGATTTGAATTTCAGTACGGACTCCAGACCTGCTGCGTGGGACCGCCCGAATGCGGAAGATGAAGGCCACCGCGCCGGCTGGCGGGTGGCCGGCAGATCGGCAGAGGCTCAGCCCGCAGCCCGGGTTGTCACGGGATTTTGCGCCGCTCTCCGCGCCTCGATATAGGCCCGCAGCGCAGCCGGTTCGTCCGTCTGGATCGTGCTGATTCCGGCGTCCATGAGGCGGCCCCAGATGGCGTTGGGTTCGGTCAGCGCCCGGGGATCGGTCCACTCGCCGCTCGCCGCCATATCCAGCGTATTGAACCAGATTGCCATATCGGCATCTTCGAAGAGCTGGCGGTTGCCGGTGATCGTGTCGAGATGATCGAAGCGCAGTTCGCACATGAAAGGCTTGATTTCCGAGAGCAGCGAAAGCCTTTCGCTGACATCGCCGGCGGTGAAATAGGCCATCGCCATGAAGGGCACGCCTTCTATGTTCTGGGCGCGTACCCAGTCGAGATCCTGTCGCGCCATGACAGTCGTCTTCAGATCGACGGATGACGCGACGCCCATGTCACGAGCACAGGCTGCCACCTCCGAGAACAACCTGCGATCCTTCAGGTCGAGATCGGCGAAGATGCGTCCGCGAATGGTCTCGAACACCTGCTTCAGCGTCGGGATGCGCTGGTCGGTGGTGGTGCGGTGCTCGCCGCCATTGTCTTCGCGCAGCGCAATCGTCTGCAGTTCGGCTATTGTGAAGGTCTCCGCGTCGCGGTCGATGCCCGCCATGCGCAGGAGCGTATCGTCATGCATCAGGAAAAGCTCGCCATCCGCGCTCTTGCGCACGTCGATCTCGACAATATCGGCGCCGACGGCAATGGCCTTCTCGATCGCTGCCAGGCTGTTTTCCGGCGCACCGTGCCAGGCGCCGCGATGGGCGACGATAGCGCAGGAACGGTTCGGGTCGGCGATGAAGTCTTTGTAGCTCATGGTCTTTCCTTATGTGTCAGCCGCGGCGGCTGGCGAGGTATGATTTGAGGGCGACCGGTTCGTCGGTCTGGATCAGGGAAACGCCGGCCTCGATGAGACGGCCCCAGATGGCATCGGGATCCTGCATGGCAGCCGTATCGGTAAAGCCGGCAAAGGCGACGGAATCGAGCGTATTGGCCCAGAGCGCCATGCCCGCCTGGCGAGCGTGGAGCGCGGCGATATCCTCGACGCGGTCGAAGCAGACTTCGCAAACGGCAGGCGCAAGCTGGAACAACAGATCGAGCTCCGCCTCGGCATGCGTAGCGCCGATCCGTGACTTGGCCATGAACAGCACGCCATACGGGCTAACAGTCTCGCGCACCCAGGCAAGATCTTCGGGCGTTCGAAGATTGCCCCAGAAATCCACCTGGGATTCGACATCGAGATCGCGCGCGCAGGCGATGACGTCGGGGACGATGGCACGATCCTTGACATCGAGATGCAGGAAGATGCGATCGCGCGTCAGGTCGAAGAGCTGCTGCAGGCTCGGCAGCCTCTCGCCGGTCATGGCGTTATTCTCGCCACCGTCGCGGTTTCTGAGCGTGAGACCTGCGAGCCGTGCCGAGCTCAGCGCCTCCGGCGCCTCGTCGATGCCCGCCATGCGCAGCAGCGTCTCGTCATGCAGCAGGAAGAGCCCGCCGTCCGCACTCCGGCGCACGTCGATTTCGACGATATCGGCACCGGCGCGGATCGCCGCTTCGATGGCGGGCAGGCTGTTTTCGGGTGCGTCGCGCCAGATGCCGCGATGCGCCACGACTGCGCAGTCCCTGTTCGGGCTGCGCACATAGTCAGTGTAGTTCATGGTGAGGTCTTTCAATGGCCGGCGAATGCATCCGCAATGGCGCGCCCCGTTTCGCCGTCAAACAGGTGCAGGCGGGATCGTGGGAAGGAAAAGGAAAGTTCCGTGGCGGCATCGATCTGCGCGCCGAAGGGCGTGGCGATACGGATGGAGGTGCCCGCGAGATCGACGGCCAGCACCGAATGCGAGCCGAGATCCTCGAAATGCCTGAGGCGTCCCTTGATCGTACCGTCGGCGCTGATGGCGATATCTTCCGGGCGGATGCCGAGCTGGAAATTGCCCGGCCTGTGGTACTCGGCGACCACCTGCCCGTCTGCCAGCCGCAGCACGAACCCGTCTGATGTCACCGGCAGGATATTCATCGGCGGCGCGCCGATGAACTTGGCGACGAAGACCGAGGCCGGGCGATGATAGATCGCCTTCGGCGTATCGAACTGTTCGACATTGCCCTTGTTGAGGATGAGGATCCGGTCGGCAAGCGTCATCGCCTCCACCTGGTCGTGGGTAACGAAAACGGTCGTTGCTCCGATGCGCCGATGCAGGTCGGCAAGCTCGACGCGCATGTCGTGGCGCAGCTGCGCATCAAGATTGGACAGTGGCTCGTCGAAGAGCAGCACGCCGGGCTCGCGTACGATCGCCCGGCCGATCGCCACACGCTGGCGCTGGCCACCTGAAAGCTGTCCCGGTTTGCGATCGAGATAGGCGGCCAGTCCCAGCATCTCGGCAACGGCGCCAACACGTTCCCTGCGTTCAGCTTTCGGCAGGCCGGCGACACGCAGGCTGTAGGCCATGTTGTCAAAAACGGTCATATGCGGATAGAGCGCGTAGTTCTGGAAGACCATGGCGCAGCCGCGCTGCTTCGGCTCCAGGCCCTGCACCTCGCGGTTGCCGAACAGGATCTTGCCGCCGCTGACGGCCTCGAGGCCTGCGATCATCTGCAGCAGCGTGGATTTTCCGCAGCCGGACGGGCCGAGAACGACGGTGAATTCGCCGGCGCGTAACTCGACATCGAGTGGCGGGATGACGGTCGATTTCGCGTCATATGCCTTGGTGACGCCTGCGAGCGTGATGTTGGTGGCCGCGCTGCGGATAGCGGTATCGATGGCGTTCACGTCATTTCTCCGAAAGAACAAGGCCTTGCACGAGGTAGCGCTGCAGGAGCGCAATCATCGCAAGGGGAATGATCGAGACGACCACGACACCCGCCATGATCATCGGAAAGTCGGGAATCTCGCCCTCCATATCGGGCGCGAGCCGTGCAAGACCGACGACGGCGGTGGTCATCTCGGGTTTCGAGGCGGCAACGAGCGGCCAGAGATATTGCGTCCAGCCGCTGAGGAAGGTCAGCACGAAAAGTGCCGCAAAGCTGCTCCGTGAAATCGGCAGCAGAATGTGGAAGAGGAAGCGGATCGGCCCTGCTCCATCCATGCGCGCTGCCTTGAAGAGATCGGACGGCAGCGTGCGGAAGAACTGCCGGAACAGGAAGGTACCGGTTCCATGCGCGACAAGCGGCGCCACGAGTCCGAAATGCGTGTCGAGCACACTGAGTTCGAGGTGGAGTGGGGCGCCGAACAGGCTTTCGATCAAGGCGTTCGCCCCGGTCAGATCGAGCAATCCATTCAGTGGCGAGAAGATATTGGCCGCCACCTGATAGGTGGTGATCACGCGAATATCGATCGGTAGCATGATCGTCGCCAGGATCACCGCGAAGGCAATACCTGCCCAGCGGATGCGGAAATAGACCAGCGCATAGGCCGCAAGGAAGGACAGCGCGCAGGTAAAGAAAGCATCGTAAAGCGCGACCAGCATGCTGTTCAGCATCTGGATCGGAATACGGGTTTCGTTGAAGACACGCCTGACGTTGTCGACGAACTGATCACCCGGATACCAGGCAAGCCCGTTGCGAAGCAGAAACTCATAGGACTGTGATGCATTGGCAAGCGTCAGATAGAGAGGCCCGAGAATGAAGACGATGCCGATAAGCAGGATGGCGCTGGCGACGAAATTGAGCGAGCGGGCATTTTCGATCATGGCTCTCTCCTACCGTTCATAATTGACGCTACGGCCGAGAAGCAGGAACTGCGCGGCGGTCAGGATGACGACGAAGACCATCAGGATGGCCGTCTGCGTGGAAGCGCCCGAGAGATCGTAGCCGCTGAAGCCATCGGTATAGATCTTGTAGACCAGCAGATTGGTGGCGCCGCCCGGACCGCCCTTGGTGATCGTGTCGATCAGCGCGAAGGCCGAGGTGACGCTTTCGGTGAACTCCAGCACCAGCGTCAGGAAGAGCTGAGGCATGATCAGCGGCAGCTGCACGTCGAAAATGCGCCGCCACGGCCCTGCCCCATCCATGGCCGCCGCCTGAAACATGGTGCGCGGGATGGATTGCAGGCCGGCAAGCAGGATGACGAAATTGAAGGGAATGCCGCCCCAGACATGGGCTACGATGAGCGTGATGAATGCGTCAGTGCCATCGAGGCCGGGCGCCCACGCCCCCGGAAAGAAATGGTTGATTGGCGCCAGAATGCCGACGAACGGGTTGAAGATGAAGGCGAAGACGACGCCGATTGAAGCTCCCGCCACCCCCTTCGGCCAGACAAGCACGTTACGCGCTGACAGCGACAGACGGATCTTTCGGTCGGCGGCAACCGCCAGGATCAGCGGCAGAGCGACGGCGAGTGACGAAGCAAAGACCATGAAGATAATCGTGCGCCAGCCGGCATTCCAGAATTCCGGGTCGGCAAGCACGCGGCGGAAATTATCCCAGCCGACGAATTCCGACCCGCCGCCGAATGGCCTTTCCAGAAAGAACGACCAATAGAAGGCCTGCACGATCGGCGCATAGAAGAAGATGAGGATCAACAGCAGCAAGGGTGCGGCTAGCAAAGCCGGCAGCCAGCGATGGCTGAAAAGCGAGGATTCCGACGTCATCACGCATGTCCATTTCGAGGAAACCCGGTGCGGCGACGGGGAGCGCCGCACCGGCCAGGTATCAGGGCAGCTTTGCCGTCTTGTACGTCTGCTCGAAGCGGCGCAGCAGCTCGTCGCCACGCTTCTTGGCATTGTCGAGCGAGACCTGCGCGGTCTGTGTGCCCGCAAATGCCTTCTGCGTTTCCTCTATGAGGATCGAGCGGAACTGCACGTAGAAGCCGAGGCGAATGCCACGTGTATCGGGCGTGCCCGGCTCGTTCATGGATTCGATGCCGACACCGGCCGTCGCATATTTGGTGGTACCGGCATCCGGGCTTTTGGCGATGGCGTCGAGCACGTCATTGGTGACAGGCACGTAACCGGTCGAAGCCGTCATGAACATCTGCTGTTCCGGCTTGCGCAGGAAGTCGAGGAAGACCTTGGCGCCATCGATCTCGGCCTGGTCGTGACCCTTCATGATGTAGATGGACGCGCCGCCGACGAAGGTGTTGTGGCGCTCGTAGCCCTTGTACATTGGCGTCAGGCCGACGGAGAGCTCATACTTGCCGGCAAAGGCCTTTGAAGAGTCCGTGTAGGAACCGGAGGAATTTTCCATCATGGCGCATTCGCCGGAATTGAAAGCGGCGGTGTAGTTGCCGGCCTTGGTGTCGCTGGCGATCTTGACCAGGCCCTCCTTGCGCCAGTCGATCAGGTTCTGCAGGTGCTTTGCAAAGAAGGTTGTGTTGAAGACATATTCGGCATCGAGACCATCATAGCCATTATGCTTGGAGGCGATCGCCAGGCCGTGACGGGCGGAGAACTGCTCGAACATCGACCAGGGCTCGCCATTGGTGACATAGGGGCATTCATGGCCTGATGCCTTCAGCTTGCGGGCAGCCTCGATAATGTCTTCCCAGGTCTTCGGCATCTCGGTGACGCCGGCTTTCTCGAGCTCCGTCTTGTTGACGTAGAAGAGCAGCGTCGAAGCATTGTAGGGCTGCGAATAGAGCTTGCCGCCTGACGTTTCGTAATAGGAGCGCGCGCCCTTGATGTAATTGTTCCAGTTGACGTCGGGCAGTACATCCTGAACCGGAACGACGGCATCCGACAGAAGCAGGTCGAGCGTGCCGGCATCGAAGAACTGGATCAGCACCGGATGTTTGTTGGAGCGGTAGGCGGCAATCGCTTTCTGCATGGAGACTTCATAGCTGCCCTGCCCGACGCAGGTCACATGGTCTTTCGACTGCGACGCGTTGAAGGCGTCGCATTGCGCCAGGATCGCCTTCTCGACGCTTCCCGTATTGCCGTACCAGAATTCGAAATTTGCAGCCTGCGCGGAACTACACGCAGCCGTCATCAGGGCGGCAGCAGCCACCAGAATGGAGATCTTCATAATACCCTCGCCTGAAATGTGAGACCCGCCGGACCAGCGTCCGGATCGTGAACGGCGGCTTAGTACACTTTATGTGTAACAACTGGATGACGAGATTTGGCTTGATCGGTTACGCAGGGCCCGGTATCTAGGCACCTGCGGTTGCTATCTATGTTGCATTTACACTTTTGTAGTATATTCGAGGTGCGTGATGCCTTATTCTCCTGAACCGTTGATTGCTGCCCGCTTCCGGCGTCCGGGAGAAGAAATCGTCGTCTCCCCGAATGAGCGCAGCCTGCTGAAACTCATCTGGCGCAATCCCGGCCTGTCACGATCCGAGATCACCGGCCACACCGACCTGACACAGCAATCGGTCCATCGCATCATCGACCAGCTCGTCGAGCGCGGCATCGTTTCTCTGGGATCTCCCAAACCCGGGCTCGGCCGCGGTCAGCCGAGTCCCATGCTGAGCCTCAACGGCCGCCACGCCTATTCGGTCGGCATTTCCGTCAATTCCGACGTGGTCGATATCTGCCTGGTAGACCTGTCGGGCAATGTGCTCGGCGAAAGCGACATCTCGCTGAGGGAGCTCAGCATGAACCAGGCGCTGGATCGCGTGCGCGACCGCATCGCCGAACTGCAGCAGTTGAACGGCCTCGATGACGAGACCTTCTTCGGCATCGGCTTCGGCATTGCCGGCGCTCTGATATCAGGGACAAAATATAATGCCTCGATGCCGCTGCATGAATGGTCGTTGATCGAGCTTGGGCCGCTTCTGAGCGATCTCTTCAAGAAGCCCGTCTGGCTCCTGAACGGCGGCAGCGCCGGCGCAGTCGCCGAGGCGATGTTCGGCGTCGGGCGTTTCATCAAGCATTTCGCCTATCTCAGCTTCAATTACGGCTTCGGCGGCGGCCTGATCAACGACGGCGAACTCCTGGCCGGCGGTAACGGCAATGCCGGCGAATTCTCGGGGATGTTTGACGATGAGGAGACCACTCGCCGCCCCGCTCTGCAGCTGCTCCTGGAGAAGCTGAAGCGCCACAATGTCGATGTGCCGTCGATCCCCTATCTGCGCCGGCATTTCGATCCGAAATGGCCAGGCGTCGTGGAATGGGTCGAGGAGATCACCCCCGCCTATAACCGTCTCGTCAATGCCATCTGGGCGATCTACGACCCGCAGGCGATCGTCTTCGGCGGCCAGGTGCCGCCGGGATTGGCGCAGATGCTGAGCGAACGCACCGAACTTTTCGGACGCCCGCGCTACGGCGTGCCTCGCCCGCACCCGAAACTCATAGTGTCGGACATAGCAGGAGACGCCGCTGGCATGGGCTCGGCCATCGTTCCCTTCAAATCGACCTTCTATTGAAGAGCCTCCTCGCTTGAGCGACCGCTATGTCGCATTCTCATCACCGGGTTCTGATGGCCGCTCCGCCAGGCGTAAAGAATCAACCTTTCAGTGTTTTAGTCGCTACTGAATCGCGAAAGTTCCCATTTACGTCCGTTTGACCACAGACTAAGCATCGGGATAAGCCTAGGAAAGGTCTGCATTTTTTCGTTTTTGTTACGCTGAGGCGATACACGTTTACGGTAACAAGGTTCCTTTAGCAGGAAGACATGAGCTAATCTTCGCGCATAAGTGACGGAGAGATGCTGATGTTCAATCTGTCGTTGGCGGAATCGCCGAGGAAAAGAAGACCATTCAACAGCCTGTTGCTGTTCCTGATGTCTTCGGCGGCTTTCCTGGCGTCGTCCTGGCCGCATATGGCGCGTGCCCAGCAGGTTTTCGCTGACGGCACCACCGTCATCGCCAGCGGCGTGATCGACATGGGCACGATCAACGGAGACGCCGGCATCGCCCTGCGGGCCCGCAATAGCGGCACGATCCAGAGCTTCTCTCCATTGACGATCATAACCCGCGGCAGCAGCGCCATCGGCGCTCAGGCGCTCTCGAATTCTCGCATCTATCTCTTCGACGGCACCACGATCCACACCACCGGTAGCCAGGCCGATGGGATCGTCTCCTCCGGTGCCGGCAGCCTGGTGACGGCCATCGGCACGGACGTTCTGACGGAGAACATCGGTTACGGCCTCATCGCCGGCACGAACGGCCGCATCCTGATGACGAACGGCTCCGTTCGAGCTCTGACTGGCACAGGCGTGGCCGCCTTTACCGGCGGCCAGGTTACGCTCGAAAACAGCATTGTCGAGACTGGGTCCGGTCTGGCTCTTTGGGTCAATCCAAACTCCAGCATCATCGGGACCGGTGTGGCAGTCACGTCCAACACAGTGCAGGGAGCTTACGTCCAGCAGGGCCTTCTCTCTCTGACGGACTCGTCGATACGCAGCAGCTCCATAGGCGTCCAAACCGCGACCGGCGCAACCGTGACGTTGAACAACACCGCGGTCAGCACCACCGGGACTTCCGCCTATGGCGTGTATCTCAGCGGCGGTAGCGCCCTTACGATGAACGGCGGCTCGATCGAGACGGCAGGCAGCGGCGCCAGGGCGATCTATGGCGGCCCAGGCACCAACACCGCAACGATCACGGGTGCGGACATAACGTCGTCTCGATCGTCGGCCATCCTGGCGTTTGGCGCTACCGCCGTCTTCAACGTGGATCTGATCAATTCATCGATCATCGGAAATCCATTGGCCCTCGAAATCGGCGGCGGTGCGACGCTCACTCTCGACGCCTTCGGCTCGCAGATGACAGGGGCGGCCGTCACGGCGGCCGGCAGCACGTCCAATGTCGCCCTGTTCGACGGGACGGTATGGAACCTCACCGGCAATTCCAACATCACCGCCCTTTCCAACGACGACAGCCTGATCCAGTTCAGCGATCCCGCGGGAGGCGCCTACAAGGCGCTGACGGCCGTAAACTACGCCGGCAACGCTGGCCGCATCGGACTGAACACCTATCTCGCGGCAGACGGGTCGCCGTCCGACCTCCTGATCATAAACGGCGGGACTGCGACGGGGACGACCGGTCTATTGATTTCCGACACTACCGGCGGCGGCGCGTTGACGACCGGGAACGGTATCCTCGTCGTCGACGCCATCAGCGGGGGCGTGACCGATAGCGGAGCATTCCATCTCGCCGGACCGGCGGTCGCAGGTCCCTACGAGTATTCGCTCTACCGCAGCAGCCTCGACGCCTCAGGTCCGCAGAACTGGTACCTCCGCTCAGACCTTTCACCCTCTCCTCCCGGGCCGGGGCCGGAACCGACGCCCGATTACCGTCCCGAAGTCTCTCTCTATGCCGCGATACCCGCGATGGGGGCGATCTACGGACGGCACCTGATCGATACGCTGCACGAACGCGTCGGTGAGGAAGAGCAACTTGGCAGCCGGGACGACGGCGGAGGGAATGAGACTTTTAACGGCTTCTGGATGCGCGGCATCGGCCATTGGGGGCATCGTGACGGCGACCCGAACGGCATTCACGATGGCGCACCGGAATTCGACTATCGTTTTGGCGCTATGCAGGGAGGGCTCGACTTCTATAGGAGCGAGACGGGCAGCGTCACCGACCATGCCGGCATGTATCTCGCTTACGGTCGCGGCGTGATGGATGTGACCCAGGACAGGTTGATCGAAACCAGGGATGCGGGCCGGAACGAGTTCAATGCATTTTCCGTCGGCGGCTACTCGACGCGCTTCGGCGAGAACGGCTGGTATCTCGACGGCGTCCTGCAGGGCACCTGGTACGACATGACGACCAGATCGAACCGCGCCACTGAGTTCGGGTTTCCGGATCAGGATGTAGACGGCTTCGGTTTCGCCGCCTCCCTCGAAGGCGGTTACCCCTTCGACCTTGGCAACGGGTGGCAGCTCGAGCCGCAGGCGCAGGTCGTCTGGCAGACCATACACATGGGCGACTTCAACGACGGCGCGGCCGATATCCGCTACGACGAGCTGAACTCCCTCGCTGGGCGCATCGGCGCGCGGATCGCCCGCACCTGGGAGGCCGAAGAAGCGACAGCCACGGAGCCTGCCCGCCTCGCCACGATATGGGGACGGGTGAACCTCTGGCACGAGTTCACTGCAAAGGCGCAGACGGAGATCTCGTCGGCGGATGGCTATGTACCGTTCTCGACCGATCTCGACGAGACGTGGATCGAAGTGGGCGTCGGGGGAACGAGACAGGTGTCGAACAACACCTCGCTGTATGGCAACGTCGGCTTCAGTACGAGTTTCGACGGCGACAACTACGCCTGGAACGGCAAGGTCGGCTTGCGGGTCAACTGGTGAATCCGGCGCGATGCCGGCGGCTCAGGTAGCAAGGTCAGGGCTCAGGCGCATGCTCGTTTTCGTCATAGAGCCGGACATCGGGTACAGCGGGCAACCAGGGTTCGCGCCTGATAGTCCAGACTTCGACCATCGGGTGGATGTCGTTCGGTGCCTGATCCAGGGTGCCGATGAAGACTTCCACAGCGTCGTCGAGCATGAAGAACAGCCGAGAGCCGCAGATCGGGCAGAACGACCGTTTGTCGAAGGTGCTGATCTCACCGTCCATCTTGAACTTCGAGCGCCGCCAGTTCGCTGTGGCCGAAAAGATCGAGCCCGTCAGCTTCCGGCATTTGGTGCAGTGGCAGAGCCCGGACTGATATGGCTCGCCCTCGACTTCGTAGCGCACCGCGCCGCACATACAGCCACCCATCCTCACGCTTTCCGTCGCCATCGCTTCCTCCACGCATCAAGGTACCGCAGAATAGCTGACAATGCGTCGAAAGCAGCCCGCTTGTCGGATGCGGCTCCAGGTGTTACCAATTCCGCATGGACAGAACCGTGATCAGCACGTCGGTGATGATGATGCCGCGCTCATAGCGTGGCGGGTTTCGTGCGTCCATAATGCACCAGCGACCGCCCTCGAGGCGGTCTTTTCATGAGTCGATCCGTCTCGCGGGGCAACTAGCCCTCGAAAGGATCAACCGATGAACAAGATCTATATCACCACTTCGATCCCCTATGTGAACGCTGCCCCGCATGTGGGCTTTGCGCTCGAACTCGTGCAGGCCGATGCCTATGCGCGCCACTTCCGACTGCTCGGCCGCGATGTGCGGTTCCAGTGCGGCACCGATGACAACAGCCTGAAGAACGTTCGCTCGGCGGAAGCCGCCGGCCTGCCTGTGGCGGATTTCGTCGATGCCAATGCCGACCGCTTCGAGCAGCTGGGGACACGGCTCGATATCTCCAACGACGAGTTCGTCCGCACTTCGCGCGACCCGCGGCATGTCGCCTGCGTGCATGCCCTGTGGAATGCCTGTGCTGACAATGGCGACCTCTACCGCAAGGCCTATGAAGGTCTCTACTGCGTCGGCTGCGAGCAGTTTTATGAGGCATCCGAACTCATCGATGGGCGCTGCCCCGAGCACCGCATTCCGCTCGAACTGGTGCGGGAGGAGAACTGGTTCTTCCGCCTCTCACGCTATGGCGATCGGCTGCTGCACCTCATCGAGAGCGACGGACTGAAGATCGTGCCGGCCCACCGGCGCAACGAAGTGCTGGCGCTGCTTCGGCGCGGCCTTGAGGATATCAGCGTCTCGCGTAGCGCCGAACGGGCGCGCGGTTGGGGTGTTCCCGTGCCTCTGAGCGATGAGGTCGTCTACGTCTGGTTCGATGCGCTGGCAAACTATCTGACAGGTCTCGGCCATGGCGCCGATGAGGAGCTCTTCAATCGCTACTGGACCGCTGGCGGTGAGCGCATCCACGTCGTCGGCAAGGGCATCTCCAAGTTCCATGCTATCTACTGGCCGGCTATCCTGCTCTCGGCCGGTCTGCCGCCGCCATCGTCGATCCTGGTGCATGGCTATGTGACGGTCGATGGCAGAAAGATCGGCAAATCGGCCGGCAATGGCATCGATCCCAATAGCATCGTCGATGCCTACTGTACGCCGGATGCGCTGCGCTATTACCTGCTCCGGCATATCCGCTCGGGCGACGATGGCGACTTCTCGGCCGAGCGTCTGGAGGCAGCCTGGACAGGAGAGCTCGGCGGCCAGCTCGGCAATCTCGCCAACCGGGTCCTGGCACTTGTCTCTTCAGCTTTCGAAGGGGTCGCTCCGCCGCTGCAGGAGAGTGATTTCACGCAGGAGGCGGCACGGCTTCCGGCGAAAGTGGCTGATGCCTTCGACGCTTATGAGCTGCATGTCGGCCTTGCGGATATCTTCGCCTTCGTCGGCGAGGCGAACCGGCGCTTCGCCAAGGGTGCACCGTGGGTAGATGCAAAGGCACTTTCGGGGGATCTGACGACGGCGGAGAGGAAAGCGACCGGCGACCGCCTCGGTGCCTGCATTGCCGAGCAGGTCTATGGGTTGGCGGTGGTGGCGCGCTGCCTCTTGCCGTTTCTGCCGCGCTCCGCCGTGGCACTGCATGGAAGATTGGGAATTGCATTGCCTGAGGTGTACGGGGCGCCGCTTGTGATTGGTGGAGTAAAGACGGCGTCGGAAGCTGTGCTGTTTCCGAGGAGGGAAGCAGCCTCACGACACCACGGCAAGGCCCCTCCCCAACTCCTCCCCACAGGTGGAAGGGACTAACTCCTTACTTCCTCTCAAACCTCGAAGGTCTAGAGAGCGGGGCCGCAAATTAAGCCCTCCCCTTATGGGGAGGGTTTGGGCCGGGTTCTTTGTCGCCTCTAAAACGAGCCTTACGCAGCAACCCCCTCACCTCACCACATCGTCTTCGCAGCCCGTGCCGGCCATTCGCGATCGTAGGTTTCGTGGTCGAAATCCCCAACCGCATCCTTCAGCATCTGACCGGGCGTCGGCAGATTGGCAGGGTCGACGAAATGTTCGGCATTCCAGAGCTCGGCGCGCATCACCGCCCGGGCGCACTGGAAATAGACCTCGACGATGCTGATGACGATGACCGTGCGAGGATGCTTGCCGTCCATCTCGAAGCTTTCGAGCAGCGCCTCGTCATTGGACACTACCCCGCGCCCGTTGATGCGCATCACCGTGTTCGAGCCGGGAATGAGGAACATCAGCGAGAGGCGCGGGTCGCGTACGATGTTGGAAAGCGAATCGACGCGGTTGTTGCCGCGCCAGTCCGGCAGATGCAACGTGGTATCGTCGACGATACGCACCACACCGCCGATATCGCCGCGCGGCGAACAGTCGAGCCCCTCGGGCCCGATAGTTGCCAGTGCCACGAAGGGCGAGATCTCGATCATGCCGCGGTAGAGCGGTGTCAGCGCCTTCGTTACCTTGTCGACCGAAGCCTGCGACAGCCCGCCTCCATAGATCGCATTGAGCTCTTCGATCGTGCTGATGATCTTCATCTGTGTCCCGCCATGGTATCGGCCGCCTGACTTGCGGCCGGCCGGACGCTACACCGATGCGCGCCGCGCCGGAAGCTCTGATATCGGAATGATCTCAGCATCGTTTTTGATGTCTTCGTCGGCAAGGAAAGCCACGACTTCGCCGAGAACCGGCCCTGCCGACATGATGCGCCGGTGGCCGAAGCCATTCGCCCAGGAAAGCCGCACGTGATTGCCCGAAGCCGCATAGCGCCGCGCGTGGGCGGCACTGACTTCCTTGTCGTCCTCGGCATGAATGACGAGCACCGGCTTGCCGATGCCTGCGGCCGTTTTTCCCGCGTCGAAATCCTCTAGTCTCCGGCCGGTGATACGCTGCACGGCATCCTCGAGCGCGGCCTGTGCGGCCGATTTCAGCCGCAGGATCCGTCCGAAATCGGTAAACAGCCATTGCATTTCACTCGGCGAGCCGATCAGCACCATGCGTTCGCACGAGACGGGCTTTATGTCCGGCAGAATGGCGGAGGCCGAGACCATCAGCGCGGCGCCGCCGAAGGAATGGCCGATGACCGCATCGAACCGTCCGAAACGCGCTTCCGCCGCCGCAATCGCCTTGACCGCCAGCCCCATATGCAGGAAGCGCCCGCCGGCGCGGCCGTGACCGGGGAAATCGAGCGCGATCACTTCGGCGCCCGTCCCGGCAAGCATCGTCACGAGATCGGCCATATAGGCCATGCCGGAGCCCCAGCCATGGGTAACGAGATAACGCTTGCGCCGCCCGAGCGCTCCGCCATTCAGGCGGTACGCATGCGCGCGCCGGCCTTCGACGGGCAACGTGAACTGCTCCGCGCCGGCCAGCCTGGCGACACCTGCCGCATACGCTGCCTTGGCCTTCTCGCCTTTCGGTTTGGCGGACGGCGTTCGGCAGAACAGCCGGAAGGCCGCCTCGCCTGCAAGGCGTGGGGAAACGGCTTGCATGAGCGAAAATCCGAGGCGCGTGACCTCCAGCGCAAATTTTGCCATGATGGGATTCCGATAATGTTCAACACTGAACAATAAAGTACAACGATGAACAAAAATCAATCCCTCCCCTGGGATCATCCGCGTTTTCGCAGCTGGATCGCGGTGGCTCGCGCCTGCCAGCTCATGCAGCAGTCCCTCACCCGCTCACTCTCCGATCTCGACATCAAGCCGCCGCACCTCGATATTCTCGTCAATCTCTACCGCTTCGAAGGCATTTCGCAGCAGGAACTGGCCCGCAAGCTCCTGGTCGGCCGCTCCAATATGAGCATGCTTCTGCCGCAGATGGAAAAGCGCGGCCTGATCCTGCGCCGCGACGACGAGCGCGACAAGCGCGTGCTGCGCCTGCACCTGACGCCGGAGGGCCGCAAGCTGACCGAAGAGGCCATGGCGATCCAGACCGCCCTCATCGAGCGCACGCTCTCGGCAGAACCGATCGAGCAATGCATGGCAACGGCCGATTCGATGGAGCGCATCATCGGCGTGCTGCTGCAGGATCTCAGGGACGAGGATTAGGGTAATTCCATCAACCCGTGCAGCAGCTTTGCGTCCGGAATTGCCTTGATAACGACTAGGCCACGTCCAGCAGATCCGTCCCGTAGGAATTGTCGATCAGGCAGAGCCATTTGCCGCCGACCTTGCGGAAGACATAGGTCGCGCGACGTGTGATGGACGTGACTGCGCCATTGGCCCCCGTCGTCTCCAGTGTCGCCTCGGCAAGTACGAGCGCCGTATCGCCGCCTTCGACGATCTGTATCCTGTCCTGCGCGATCTTCAGCGAGTGATTGAAATAATCGGCGATCGCCACGAATGCCGCACGGATCTTCTCCTTGCCCGAGACCTCGAGTCCCGGCTTGACGACCAGCGTTGCCCGCTCGTCGTAGAAATCCATCAGCGCATCGAAATCCTCGGCCATGATGGCGCGGTCGGCAGCATCGATAACGTCTCTGAGTTCATGAGATGACATATCCGTCTCCTGTAGGGCCGGGCGACGGACAAAGAAAACCCGCCTCGCCGGCGGGTCGCATTCTGGAAGCTTTATGCGCGCAAACCCACCATTCACAAGATGGTGCGAATAATCAGCGGGCGGCTGGCGCAAACCTGTTCCATGCGCCGGTTTTCTCACAGGATCGGAATACTGTCCAGCCGCCTCAGTGCAGCGCCGGCCCGGCCGGCGCTTTCGTCAGCGACTTGTACTCCCAGGCCGCCACGACGATCAGCACCAGTGCCGCCAGGATGCCCAACACATAGACTTCCATGAAGGGCGCGAAGAATGTGCAGAGGATCAGGATGACGATGCCGGCGAGATGGGATAGCGGCATGCGGCCGCTGGTGGCGCCCTTGAACCAGAGATTGCCGACCAGGAACAGGCCGGAGCCGCCGAGCACGGAAGCAGCGATGGCGAGGCTGCCCCTGTCATATGGATGCTCGAACATCCATTCCACCGCCACCGCATGCACGATGATGCCGGCAAGAACAGGGATATGCGCATAGGTGAAGGCCTGCCGCGCGAGACTGCCGGGCGTATCGGCATGTTCGATACGGTGCGCCGCCCGCTCATGGCCGAAGCGGAAATAGAGCCACCACATGGCGACCGTGCCGATGAAGCCGATCAGGAAGACGACGCCGGTGATGGCGGAAAATTCCATCTCCGAGAAGGTGCGGCCGGAAACGAGGATCGCCTCGCCGAGGCAGATGATGATGAAAAGCGCGCAGCGCTCTGCCATATGGGCGCCGGAAACGTCCCATTCCTCTGTCTTCGACCGGCCGAGACCGGGTACGGCAAAGGCAAGCGCCGGTCCTGTATATTCGATCAGCAACGCAATCACCCAGCAGATCAGCCGCGCCTCATGCTCCAGCAGACCGCCTGCAATCCAGAAGACACCGGCCGCCGCAAGGTAGATGGTGATGCGCACGAAATTGATGACGGCCGAGCGGCCTGCAGCCCGCATCGCATAGGTGGTGAAGAGCGAGCGGCCGACCTGCATCAACACATAGGCCGAGGCGAAGAGCAGGCCTTTTTCGCCGAAGGCCTCGGGAATGGAAGCCGAGAGCACGAGGCCGAGCAGCATCAGCACGACCAGCATCGATCGTACCGGCATGCGCTCCGGGTCCAGCCAGTTCGTGGCCCATGCGGTGAAGATCCACACCCACCATACGGCAAACATCATGAGTGCGGCTTCGGCAGCACCGAGCAGCGTATAATGCGCAAAGAGCGCGTGCGAGAGCTGGGAGACGGAAAAGACGAAAACGAGATCGAAGAATAGTTCCAGGAATGTGACCCTGCTGCCGGTATGCCCGTGGGCCCGCAGCCAGCTCTTGTTATGCGTTTGCGTCATGTGCCCCCCGGCAGCTGGTGAAATTCAAAACATTTCCAGCAAAAGTGTATAGCTCTAGCGCGGCCGTTCGGTCACGTCGCGGCTCATCCCCTTTTCCTTGAGCTCTTCTTCATAGGCGGAAAAGAGTTCGAAGCCGCGTTCGCCGAGTTCGCGCAGATAGGTCCAGGTATATATGCCGGTATCATGCATGTCGTCGAAGCCGATGCGCACGGCATAATTGCCCGTCGGGATGACGGATACGATGGCGACATTGCGCTTGCCCGGCACCGTGACCTTCTGCCCTGGCCCGTGCCCCTGCACCTCCGCCGAGGGCGACAGTACGCGCAGCAGCTCGGCCGAGAGATCGAAGCTCTGGCCGTCATTGAAGCTTATCACCAGCCTCTGGCGGTCCTTCGAGATCCTGATTTCGGTCGGCCAGATATCGCTCATCTCAATGTCCTCTTCTGATGCGAGGAGTAGGCGCTGATCTTTTTCGGCGCAAGCGCAAATTCGCTTGATGCCGCGGCCTGTTTCCCTTGACGCCACAATAGCATATGCCCACATTGAAACGAGTACGGAGACAGACGTGAACAGCAGTGTCGGAACGATTGGCAATGCCTCGCCGCTGATAGCTGGCGCAGGACCGATGATCGACCCCTTCGGTCGTGCGGTCACCTATCTGCGTGTCTCCGTCACGGACCGCTGTGATTTCCGCTGCACTTACTGCATGGCGGAAAACATGACCTTCCTGCCCAAGAAGGATCTGCTCACGCTGGAAGAGCTCGACCGGCTCTGTTCCGCCTTCATCGCCAAGGGTGTGCGCAAGATCAGGCTGACCGGCGGCGAGCCGCTGGTGCGCAAGAACATCATGCATCTGGTGCGCCAGCTTGGAAAGCAGATCGGCTTCGGCCTCGACGAGCTGACGGTTACCACCAACGGCTCGCAGCTCGCCCGCCATGCGCAGGAACTCTTTGATTGCGGCGTGCGCCGCATCAACGTTTCGCTCGACACGCTCGATCCGGAAAAATTCCGCAAGATCACCCGCTGGGGCGATTTCACCAGGGTTATGGAAGGCATCGATGCAGCTCAGAAGGCCGGCCTGAAGATCAAGCTCAATGCCGTGGCGCTGAAGGGTTTCAACGAGGCGGAAATGCCGGACATGCTGCGCTTCGCGCATGGCCGCGGCATGGATCTCACCGTCATCGAAACCATGCCGATGGGCGAGATCGAAGAAGACCGTACCGACCAGTACCTGCCGCTCTCCAAGCTGCGCGCCGATCTCGAACGTCAATTCACGCTTGAAGATATCGACTACCAGACCGGCGGCCCTGCCCGCTATACCAGGGTCGCGGAGACCGGCGGCCGCCTCGGCTTCATCACCCCGCTCACCCATAATTTCTGCGAGAGCTGCAATCGCGTGCGCCTCACCTGCACCGGCACGCTCTACATGTGCCTCGGCCAGAATGACGCTGCCGACCTGCGCTCGGCCCTGCGCGCCACCGAAGACGATGGCCTGCTCCATGCGGCAATCGACGAGGCCATCACCCGCAAGCCCAAAGGCCATGATTTCATCATCGACCGTACCCATAATCGCCCGGCTGTCGCCCGGCACATGAGCGTTACGGGTGGGTGAGGTCCGGTGCCGCGCAGCGGCAGCAATCGATCCAGTGAATCGATTGCAGGACCGAACGCCCGAAGCCATGCGAAGGGCCGGCAAAGGCCAGTGCCGCGCAGCGGCAGCAATCGATCCCGTGAATCGATTGCAGGACCGAACGCCCGCAGCCATACGAAGGGCCGGCAAAGGCCGGTGCCGGCTGTGATCGACAACCCCGCCCCGACGATCGAGGCCCGCCGCACCGACAGGCTGCTGCTGCGCCCGCCGACGTTGGAGGATCTTCCTTTTCTGACGGAACTGTTCGCAAAACCTGAACTGGTGGCGCATCGACCGGTGCCCCAGCCGGACAGCCCCGAGGAAAGTGCTGCACGACTGGCAAGGGACATGGCGCATTGGAAGCAGCATGGCTTTGGCCGCTTTGCAGTCGTCGTCGGTGGTGAACTGATCGGCTTTGGCGGAGTGACCGTGTCGAACGAGTTCGACGCTCTCAACCTTTCATATCACCTCGATCCGCGAAGCTGGGGGCACGGTTACGCAACCGAACTCGTTTCCGGCATTCTGGCCTTTGCCTTCGACGAACTGGGTGCCCGGCGGATTATCGGTCTGGTACGGCCGGCCAATCCAGCATCCCGCCGCGTTCTCGAGAAATGCGGCTTCGGCTTCGAGTGCGAACTCATGCTCCACGGTGCGCCAACGAACCTTTACAGCCTTCTATCCCCGAGCTCCGGATGAGCGTCTTGCGCCTGGCGCGGCCCTATTCGAGGATCGGCACATGCGGCGCCGCCGACCGCGGCAAAACCCCGGTCAGCCGCGGATCGTCCGCGACCTCGATCATGAATGCATAGGGTTTGAAACCGGACCGCTGATAGAACGGCAGTGCATTCGGATGGTCGAAGTGGCAGGTGTGCATCCAGAGCCGCTCGATCGGATGCGCCCAGGCGATGGATAAAGCCTGATTCATGAGATAGCGCCCCGCCCCGGTGCCAATGGCGCTTTTGCCTACGCCGAAGAAGACCAGTTCACATTGGCCGGGCTGGCGAAAATCAAGTTCCAGCATACCGACTTGCCGGCCGTCCGAGAGCAGCACGTAGATCTCCACCAGGGGGTCGCCGATAATGGCTTTCAGCCCTTCATCGGTCATGACCAGCCGGGAAACCCACAGCCAGTCCTCGCCGATCGCCCTGAACAGCTGCCGGTATGTCTGCGGATCGGGCGCCGGCATCCTCTCCAGGGAAAGCCCCGCGATATTCCTTGCCTCCTTCGGCAGCGGCTTCTCCGTCATTTCCAGGCAGGTGACGGCGTTGGCAAGCTTGCCTCGGGGAACCGCAGAATATCCCATCGGGAGCTCCGGGTTTGACTTATCTGGTTTTTCCGCAGTGCTCATGGTTCGTATATCCGCTGTGCTCGGTTCCAAGATATCTAACGGAGAACAGGATTCGGCCATAGCTTCAACACGGCGTGCCGCGGCTGATAGCCGGCACAAAAAAAGCCCCGCGTGAGCGGGGCCAAGTCTATGTGAGTGGAAGACTATGATATCGGATTGTTATCAGTGCCAGGTCTGGCTGTCGTACCAGGTATCGACATCTTTGCGGATACGGTCCTTTTCGTAGCCGTAGCGTTCCTGCAGCTTGCCTTCGAGCTGTTCGCGGCGGCCGTTGATCTGGTCGAGGTCGTCATCAGTGAGCTTGCCCCACTGTTCCCTAACCTTGCCCTTCATCTGCTTCCAGTTGCCTTCAACACGGTTCCAATCCATCGCGGTTCTCCTTTGTTGGACATGGTTGGAAAACGACCGGGTCGGCTAATTGTTCAAAAGAAAAACCCGCGGTTGGAAGCCGCGGGCTCTTTGTGATCTCATTGCCGATGCACTGACCTAAGCAGCGCGGCCCGTCCAGCGCCCTTCGGCGCGGCCATATCCATGCACCTCACCCTCCTCGCCGGTGCGGAAGCGGTTGACCTTGTCCGAGAGCATGTCGACGCGCTGGCGCAAGCCCTGGATTTCGGCATTGTTCTCTTCCACCATCGCCGCATTCTGCTGGGTGATGAGCTCGACGTCATGCACCGCCTTGCTGACCTCGTGAATGCCGGTCGACTGCTCGCCGGTGGCGGCCGAAATCTCGGAGACGAGGCGCTGCACGCCGCTGACATGGGCGATGATTTCGGCAAGCGCCTGGCCGGTTTCCTCGACGAGCTGCACGCCGCTCTGCACCTGGCCGGAACTTGCCGAGATCAGTTCCTTGATCTCGCGGGCGGCCTTGGCGCAGCGCTGGGCGAGTTCGCGTACTTCCTGCGCCACCACGGCAAAGCCACGTCCCGCCTCGCCTGCCCGCGCGGCTTCCACGCCGGCGTTCAGTGCCAGCAGATTGGTCTGGAAGGCGATCTCGTCGATGACGCCGATGATGGTGGCGATCTTCTCGGACGAGCGGTTGATTTCGCTCATGGCGTCGACGGCCTTGGCGACGACTTCGCCGGAGCGAGTTGCGAAAACCTGCGTCTCGTTGACCGAATGCGCGGTCTGCTTGGCGCGCTCAGCGGTGGAGCGCACGACGTCGCTCAGGTGTCGCAGCGCCCGCGAACTTTCCTCGAGGGCGGCGGCCTGCTGTTCGGTGCGGCGGGCAAGGTCGTCAGCCGAGGACGCGAGATTGCCCGTGCCGCCCTTGATCTCGACGGTGGCGCCACGCACATCGGCAAGCGTCTGGCGCAGTGCCTCGACGGCATGATTGTAGGTATCGGCCATATCGACGAAATCGGCGGCGAGATCGCGGCGCATGCCGATCTCGAGATTGCCCTCGGCCAGCGCATTCAGTACGTCGGAGAGCGCATGCAGCGCCTGCTTCTGCTCGGCCTCGATGCGAGCGCGTTCGGCGGCGCGGCGGCTTGCCTCATCGGCAGAGAGCGCACGGGCACTTTCGGCCTCCCTCTCGAGCCGGACGTTTTCGACCGCAGCGTCACGGAAGACGGCAACCGAGCGCACCATGTCGCCGATCTCGTCGCCCCGGTTGCGGCCCTCGATGGCCACTTCGAGATCGCCATTTGCAAGCCGCGTCATCACGTCGGAGACGCGCTTCAGCGGGCCGCGCAGCGTCTCGACCAGCATCAGGCCGCCGACAATGGCTAGCAGCGTGCCGAGGATCATGGCAAAGACGGAAACATTGGCCGAACGCTCGCTGTCCTCCTTGCCGAGTTCCTGCGCCTGGCTGACGAACTGGCGAAGAGCGGCCATGGCGCCGGAAAGGATTTCGGAGGATTGCTGGCGGGCCGCCTTCCAGTCTGCCGCAGCCTTCAGCATGTCGGCCGAACCGGAGGTCAGCGAAGCCGCAGCCGGGGCAATCTTGTCCGCAAAAGCCTTCATCACCGCATCATTTGCGCCGAGCGCCGAGATCTTTCCGGCGGTTTCGGTCAGAGCCTTGAGGTCGGCGAGAACGACATCCCGCGCGGCCGCATCACGCGCGCTGAGCATCTGGCTCACATGCACCTGCAACCGGTCGGCTTCGTCGCGCACCTGGTCGACGGAGGTCAGAAGCTCGCGCTGTTCGGCAATACTCTTGTCGAGGCTGACGAAGCGGGCGGACGCCGTATCGCTGTTCTTGGCCGATTGCAGCGTCATCTGCCCCTCGGTGTTGACGAAACCGGTCAGGAGCGGCGCCATGCCGGAGGCCTTCTCATCCGGTGTGCCATTGCCCTTCAAGAGCGCATCGAGCTTGCCGGCCGTTTCGGCGACCTGTGCGATCAGCGGCTGGCCATCCTTGGAGACCATGGCCTTGGCGATATCGAGCTGCTTCAGGATCTCGGCAATATGCTGCTGGGCGGCTTCGATCTGCTCCTCGGGCGTAAAGCCCATCTGGATGTCGACGCGCATCGCGCCCATGATGTCTGTAAGCGACTTGAAGGCGGCAGAATCGTAGAGCAGCGCCTTGGCGAAGATTTCCTTGTCGGTGAAGTCCTTGCGCACCAGATCGGTCTGGCCGCCGGCTTCATCTGCAGCAGCCGAAATCGCCTGCACCGTCGTGTTGATGGCCGCAACGCTCGTATCCTCTGCCTGGCGCAGGCTCCACAGCGTCTCCTGCTGCTTGCGCATCGCGGAGGCCAGGCCGCTGACTTCGGTCAGCTGGCTGCGCTGGTCGTCCGTCTTCAGCAGCCCGTTGAGGCGCAGCACACCGCTCTCCTGTGCATCGATCGCCTTGCCGAAACCGGCCTTGCTCGCATCTGACGGATCGGAGACGAACTCCTGAAGTGCCGCCTGCAGGTTCTCGAAATCGGAAATGTTTTCGATCGTGGCGCGCGTCACCGTCATGTGACCGTTGAGGATGTTGGCCGTATGGTAGCCGAGGATGCCGACGCCTGCGATCAGCACGACGAGCGGGATGACGAACAACAGGACCTTGGTGACGATGCGACGGCTTTGCAGAAGTCGGTCGATGAAGTGCATGGATGCGGCGCCTTGAAGCTGATGGTACCGTCCAGTCCGCAATCATTCCGGATGGTTCGGCGGCATCCTCCATCATGGAGAGTGGTCGCATATTTCGCTGAATCGGTTGATACAACCTTAATCGGCAACCGGAAGATTTGGGAATTATCCTTATATTTCTAATATTTGCCGCAACTGCACAAGGATTTGCTTTACCTTGCGGCAGGTTGTACTGCAGTGCAGCATCGAATTATCTGAAGTGTGGCATTCCTCCGATACCCTTGCCCGCCGTTCCCTTCTAAAAGGGCTTGTAAGGTAAGGGAATCTCCAGCATGCCGCGATCACGCAATACCGAAGGCGCCATCTGCATGAGCATGGCGATGGCGGGCTTTTCCGCAAGCGACGCACTCTCCAAATCCGTCATAGCCTACATGAATGCCGGCGAGATCATGTTTCTGCGTGGCCTCTTCACCAGCATCCTTGTCTATCTGATCGCCTGGAAGCTGGGCGCGCTACGGCCCTGGCGCGTCATGCTCAAGCCTGTCATCGCGCTGCGCATCGCCTGCGAGATCATCGCTGCCGTCACTTACATTACCGCCCTCGGCATGATGCCGATCGCCAATGCCTCGGCGATCCTTCAATCCCTTCCGCTGGTCGTCACCTTCGGCGCGGCACTTTTCTTCAAGGAACCGGTCGGCTGGCGGCGCTGGCTGGCGATCCTCGTCGGCCTTGCCGGCGTCATGATCATCATCCGCCCCGGTCCGGAAGGTTTTACCCCGGCCGCCCTCCTCTGTGTCGCCAGCGTTGCCTCCACCGCAGGGCGCGACCTCGCCACCCGCGGCATCAGCAAGGATATTCCCTCGCTGATGATCACGACGGTCACGGCGGTCTCGGTCGCAATATTCGGTGCGCTGATGATCCCTTTCCTCGGCGGCTGGGAACCGGTCAGCGTCACCTCGCTTTCGCATCTGCTGCTCGCCTCCGTGCTGGTGCTGGTCGGCTACCAGTCGGTCATCCTCGCCATGCGTACTGGCGAAATCTCCTTCGTGGCGCCCTTCCGCTATACGAGCCTGATCTTCTCGTCCCTTCTCGGCTTCGTCTTCTTTGCCGAAGTGCCGGATTTCTGGACGCTCGTGGGCGCCGCCATCGTTATCGCATCAGGCCTCTATACGTTCTATCGTGAGGCCAAGCGTCACGTGCCGCCGGTCGCCCAGGAATCGGCGCCCCGTTCGCCCGTGTGATCGTCAGAGGTACCGCCATGACTGACTTCGTGCTCGACCAATCGACCATTCCAGGTGTCGTGCTGGCCGGCGGCCGCTCATCGCGCATGGGCCGTGACAAGGCGGGCGTCATGCTCGGCGGCCGCAGCCTGCTTTCGCATGTTCTGGCTCGGCTCTCGCCGCAGACGGCTGAGATCGCCGTCAACGCCGACACGGCCGTCGGACACGACCTGCCCGTCGTCTCCGATCTTATTCGCGGCAAGGCGGGGCCAATGGCCGGAATCCACGCGGCCATGGTCTATGGCGCCGGCCTGCCCGCCACGCATGTCGTGACCGTCTCTGTCGATTGCCCGTTCTTTCCGGCCGATCTCGTTAGCCGGCTTATGAATGCGATAAGCCATCCCGAACAGATAGCGATTGCCGCCTCCGAAGGCCGCAGCCACCCTGTCTTCGGCCTCTGGCCGACCGCGCTCGCCGCCGATCTGGAAGAATGGGTCAAGGTTGACGAGAAGCGCCGCGTGCGCGACTTCCTCTCGCGTCATGACGTTACGGAAGTGCCCTTCCCGCTGCATCCGACTCGCGCCAGCCTGCTCGATCCCTTCTTCAACATCAACACGCCCGATGATCTAATCGAAGGCGAACGCTGGCTGGAGGCGCTGGGGGGATGAAGCAAGATGGAGGGATGAAGGAAGGTGGGGCAATGACGCAGAAAATCTTCGGCATCGCCGGCTGGAAGAATTCCGGCAAGACAGGTCTTGCAGTGCGCCTCGTCGAGGAATTCACCCGCCGCGGCTATCGCATTTCAACGATCAAACATGCCCACCACGATTTCGACATCGACAAGGTCGGCGCTGACAGCTACCGCCACCGCCAGGCCGGCGCCCACGAGGTGACGATCGTCTCCGGCACCCGCTACGCCATCATGCACGAGCTGCGTGGTGCGGCGGAGCCGAGCTTCGAGGAGATCCTGGCGCGGTTGGCGCCCTGCGATCTGGTACTCATCGAGGGCTACAAGCGCGAGCCGATCCCGAAGATCGAGGCGCGGCGGCTCGAATCGGCAAGGCGTGACCCGCTGGCGCCCGAGGACCCGCATATCGTGGCGATTGCGGCCGATCATGTGGTGGACGACGCTGCGGGTCTGGTGGTGTTTGATCTCGATGATACCGTCGCGATCGCGGATTTTGTTGCGCGCACGGTTGGGCTTGCTCCCCCTTCTCCCTCGCGGGGGTCCTGAGGACGGGTCGAGACCCGCGGCTCGACCCCGGTTGATGTCCGATAGGACAGATGAGGGGGTGAGCGACGTCAGGAGCTTACGCCTGAGCGGATAGCGAAGACGGCATATGTTTTACCGTGCGGCCCCCTCATCCGACCCTTCGGGCCACCTTCTCCCCGCTGGGGAGAAGGGAAGATGTCGCGCCGTCGAATCCACAAAACAAAAGGGGCGAGGCCTTGCGGCCCCGCCCTGCTCAATCCGTACCGGTAACGAATTACCGCTGAGCGACAGGCCGCACCAGCGGCGTGACACGGCGAATGGTCACACGGCGGTTCTCCTGGTTCGGCCCGTCCGTATTCACCTTCAGATAGCGCTCGCCATAACCCTGCGTCGCAAGGTTCTCCGGCGGAATGCCATAGACATCCGTCAGCACGTTGGCGACCGATTCCGCGCGCTGGTCGGAGAGGATCAGGTTGCTCTGATCCGAACCGACGGCATCGGTATGGCCTTCGATCAGGAAGGTCTCGCTCTTGTTCTTGTCGAGCACTTCGTTCATCGCATCCGCCACCTTGCGCAGCGTGCGGGCCTGGCTCATCGGAATTTCCGCGCTGCCGGTCGCAAAGGTCACCGTATCCAGGTCGATACGGCGCACCTTGTCGCGGATACGAGCGGAATATTTCACCTCGTTCAGCGAATAGACGCGTTCGACCGGCTCGACGGGCGGCTCGCTCAGGAACTCGTAATAATCACGGTCCGGATCGGTGCTGGTGTCGATGATATAGTCGTTGAGCGGCACGCGCAGACGCATCGGCGGCAGGTCGGCACCCGGATCCTCGAAGTAATCGCGGTCCGGATCCTCATAAAGCTCAGGCGAATAGTAGAGCACCTCTTCCCGGCCGCGTGCATCGACGCGTGAGCGCTGGATGATGTCGCCGTAGCGGTTGCGCAGCGTCACGATGCGATAGCCCTCAGGCCGCATGATCGTCTCGCGGTACCGGTCGCCCGAAAGCTCCTCATAGCTCGGCCGTTCACCGTCGCGCAGGAAGCGGCGATCGTCGTCGCTGCGCACCACGGTGCGGTTGCCGAACTGGATGATGACGCGGCTGTCGTCGGTGCGCTCGCCGTAGCGCGCGCCGTCAGGTTGGGCGAACTGGGGACGGCGGTCGATGCGCCGGCCTTCCTCGCGGGTGATGGCCTCGATCTGTACCGGCGCACGCTGCCGGGTGCCGCTCAGCGACTGAGCTTCGGCATCGGAGGTCGGCAGCTTGAAATCCTGGCTGTCGGCGCGCTGGCGATCCCGGTCGCGGCGGCCCTGCCGGCCCTGGCTGCGATCGGCATCCTTGTCGCTGTCGAGAACAGCGGCACCGTTCTGAACGGGCAACACGATGGTCTCGTTGCTCTTGGCAGGATCCTGGGCGATCTCCTTGCGGCGCTCCAGCTCCTGCGGTGTGACCTTTTCGGGCGCAGGAATGGCCTGTTCGGCCTGCTGCGGCGCAGTGGCTGCCGGCGGCTGGCCGGGCTGCGGAGCGTTTGCGGCAGGCTGTTCCGGCTGGACCTGGCCGGTGGCTGGCTGCTCGGCCGGTTGCTGGGCTTGACCTGCTGCAGGTTGTTCAGCCTGGCCAGCGGCCGGCTGTTCGGCTGTGGCGGGCTTTTCAGCAGTCGCCGGCTTCTTGGTCGGAACGGGCTGCTCGGCAGCAGGCTGTTCTGCGGTCGCAGGCTTCTCGGCCGTTGCGGGCTTTTCAGCGGGAGCCGGTGCTTCTCCGGCCGGTGCTGCCTGCTGCTCGGTGGCAGCGGGACGCTTGCCGCCGGCCGGGCGCTTGCCACCCTGCTGCTCTGCAGGCTGTTCCGTGCTCTGCTCGGCGGGCTGCTCTGTCGTTTCGCTCTTCTGGCGCTGCGGGCGCTGGCGCGGTTTTTCAGCGGGCTGATTCGCCTCGCCTGCGGCCGGGGCTTCGGCAGCCGGCTGCTGCGCCTCAGGGGCGGCCTGCTCGGCATTCTGCTTGCGGTCGCGCTGGCGCTTCGGCTGCTCTGCGGGTGGCTGCTCGGCTTGCGGCTCGGCCTGCTGTTCGGGCTGCGCCTGACGCTGGCGACGCGGCTTCTGCGGCTCTTCGGCGGCAGGCGCCTGCTGGTCGGGTGCTGCCTGTTCGGGCTGGGCTTCCCGCTGGCGGCGTGGGCGTGCGGGCTCCTCAGCCGCAGGTGCCTGCGCCTGGGGCTCTGCCTGCGGTGCGGGTTCGCGCTGACGCCTGGGCTTCTGTTCCGGTTCCGGAGCGCTTTCGGCGGGGGCCTCGCGCTTCTGCGGCTTTTCTGCAGGCGCCTCCTGCTGCTGTTGCTGCTCTTCCGCCTGCTTCTTCCTTTTCAGAAGCTCCTCTTCGGAAGGTGCGTCCTGTGCCACCTCGTAGCTGCCCCCGATAAGGGGATTGGCGACGGTGCCGACAGCGCCGTGCTCAACCCCGCCCACTGCGGCGTAAGCGCCTACCGGCGGCACCACCAGGGTAAGGGAAAGCAGCGGAAAGGCCGCACTGGCAAACAGTCTGGATTTCATGCCCATCAGGGGTTTCCTCGTCCTTATTTTGACTTCAACCGGGGCTGACTGCCCCGCAATCACGGCTTTTTGTGCACTAAGCGAAGCACAAATCGTTAAAATGCAGATTTGTTCCTGACGCTAAGAAGGACGGGATTAACCTTGCCTGAACACCTCGGTCGGGCCCTGTTCATCTCGGCCGCCGGTTGCAACGCACAACTGCGCGGGGATTCCTGTTGCAATTTTGCGAAAAAAGGTTTGATTATCGCCGCAAGACGGTGGTGGCACCGTCGAAGTGTGCGGCCGCCGGCGAACAACAACAAGACCCGGCGCCACCAACAGAGAGGATCCTCATGCGCATTTCCACCAAGCTCCTTGCTGCAGCTTCGCTAGCGGCAATGTCCCTTTTTGCCGGCGCAGCACTTGCTGACGGCGAAAAATACGTGATCGGCACGGACTCGACCTACCCGCCGTTCGAATTCGTCGACGCCAGTGGCACCATTCAGGGCTTCGACATTGATATCGCCAAGGCACTCTGCGCCGAAATGAAGGCTGAATGCTCGTTCGTCAGCACCGACTGGGACGGCATCATCCCGGCGCTCAACGCCAAGAAGTTCGACATGATCGTCTCCTCTATGTCGATCACCCCGGAGCGCCTGAAGCTCGTCGACTTCTCCAACAAGTATTACAACACCCCGCCGGCAATCGCCGTGCCGAAGGACTCCACCATCACTGACGTTGCCGGCCTCAAGGGCAAGGTGATCGGTGCGCAGACTTCCACGACCCATGCCAACTACGCCGAGAAGCACCTCGCCGACACCGAGCTGAAGCTCTATCCGACGGCTGACGAGTACAAGCTCGACGTTTCCAGCGGCCGCGTCGATGCCGTCATCGACGACGTCGTCGTTCTCTCCGAATGGGTCAAGTCCGACGCCGGCTCCTGCTGCAAGATCCTGACGACCCTGCCGGTCGACAAGGAAATCAACGGCAACGGCGCAGGCATCGCCATCCGCAAGGGCGATCCGCTGAAGGAAAAGCTCAACACGGCAATCGCCGCGATCCGCGCCAGCGGCGAGTACAAGAAGATCCAGGACAAGTACTTCGATTTCGACGTTTACGGCGAATGATAAATTCGGTATCTGGCCGATGAAGGTGATGGCGGAAGACTTGCTCTTCCGCCATTTTTTGTTCGGCAACACGGCGATGTCAAAACGGCAAAAGCCGTGAGAGGAATTCTCATGCGTATCTCCACGAAGCTCCTTGCTGCAGCCTCGGTTGCGGCATTGTCTCTCTTTGCCGGCCCGGCTCTCGCCGACGGCGAAAAATACGTCATTGGCACCGATTCGACCTACCCGCCGTTCGAATTCGTCGATGCCAGCGGCACCATCCAGGGCTTCGACATCGATATCGCCAAGGCCCTGTGCGCTCAGATGAAGGCCGACTGTTCCTTCGTTTCGACCGACTGGGACGGCATCATCCCGGCGCTCAACGCCAAGAAGTTCGACATGATCGTCTCCTCTATGGCGATCACCCCGGAGCGCCTGAAGCTCGTCGATTTCTCCGATCATTTTTACAGAACCCCGCCGGCCGTTGCCGTGCCGAAGGATTCGACCGTGACTGATGTCGCCGGCCTCAAGGGCAAGGCGATCGGCGTGCAAATCTCCACGACAAACGTCACCTATGTCGAGAAGCACTTGGCTGACAGCGAGCTGAAGCTTTACCCGACGGCTGACGAGTACAAGCTCGATGTTGCAGCCGGCCGTGTCGATGCCGTCATCGATGACATCGTCGTCCTCTCGGAATGGATCAAATCCGGTGACGGCACCTGCTGCAAGATCCTGACGGCCCTGCCGGTCGACAAGGAAATCAGCGGCAATGGCGCCGGTATCGCTGTCCGCAAGGGCGATCCGCTGAAGGAAAAGCTCAACACGGCGATCGCCGCGATCCGCGCCAGCGGTGAGTACAAGAAGATCCAGGACAAGTACTTCGATTTCGACGTTTACGGCGAATGATAAATTCGCTATCTGGCCGATGAAGGAAATGGCGGAAGGCTTGCTCTTCCGCCATTTTTGTTTGACAAAGGTGGCAATATCAAAACGGCAAAAGCCGTGAGGGGATTTCTGGCATGGGCGGATTGTTTTCCGCGCTCGGCTCCTTCTGGAGCCTGCTTGTGCACATCTTCGATCCGCTGTGCGGACCCGTCGGTATTTTCACCTGGTTGGCCCCGTCGACCATCCTTGCCTGTGGCGACACCGGCTGGGGCGACGAGATCGCGCTTGGCCTGCAGGTCACGGTTTCGGTGGCGATCGTCACCCTGCCGATCGGTCTCGTCATCGGTTTCCTCGTGGCGCTCGGCCAGCAGTCGGAAGAGAAGTCGCTGCGGCTGGCAGCTGGCATCTACACCACGATCTTCCGCGGACTGCCGGAACTTCTGACGCTCTTCATCATCTATTACGGCATGCAGATCCTGATCCAGTATCTGCTCGACATTGCCGGCTATGAAGGGCCACCGGTCGAGATCAACGCTTTTGTCGCCGGCGTCATTGCGTTGTCGGTGGTCTTTTCCGCCTATTGTTCGGAAGTGCTGCTGTCTGCCTTCCGCGCCATTCCCAAGGGCCAGTATGAGGCGGGGGATGCGCTCGGCCTGCATCGCGGCCGCACACTGCGCCTCATCGTCCTGCCGCAACTGGTGCGGATCGCCCTGCCCGGCCTGACGAACCTCTGGATGGTGCTCTTGAAGGATACGTCCTACGTCTCGATCATCAGCCTCTCCGATATTCTGCGCCAGACGAACGTGGCCGTGCGCGTCACCAAGGAACCCTTCTTCTTCTATGGCATCGCCTGCTGTCTCTATCTGGTGCTCGCCATCCTCTCCTCCTTCCTGCTTGTCTATATCGACCGCTGGGCCAAGCGTTCGGAGGTCCGCCGTTGAGCTACGCTGAAAAATTGATCGCGCCACAGGCTGCACCGCGCGCGGTGGCAAAGCCGATGACGGCGGCCCGCCTCACCGGCTACATCCTCGTCGCTTTCTGGGCACTGCTCGCAGCCTTCCTGATCCTGACCGTCATCAAGGGCTGGGATCCGGATAAGTTTACCCGTTACGGGCCGCGCTACCTGCACGGCCTCTGGATCACGCTTTCCATCGTCGCCCTCTCGGTCGTCTTCGGCGCCGTGCTGTCATTGCCGCTCGCCATGGCCCGCATGTCCGGCAACCGGGTGCTGAACGGACTGGCCTACTGCTATATCTATTTCTTCCGCGGCACGCCGCTTCTGGCGCAGCTCTTCCTCGTCTATTACGGCCTCGGCATCTTCCGCCCGCAGATGGAAGCAATCGGCCTCTGGTGGTTCTTCCGCGACGCCTGGTATTGCGGCGTCTTCGCCATGACCATCAATACGGCCGCCTATCAGGCTGAAATCTTGCGTGGCGCGATCCAGAGTGTGCCGCACGGCCAGCATGAGGCCGCTGCCGCCCTCGGCATCCACAAGGCGATCGCCTTCCGCAAGATCATCCTGCCGCAGGCCTTCATCGTGGCGCTGCGCCCCTATGGCAACGAGATCATCCTGCTCATCAAGGGCTCGGCGGTCGTCGCCATCATTACCGTGCTCGACCTCATGGGTGAGACGCGCTACGCCTTCTCGCGCACTTTTGATTACCAGACCTACCTGTGGGCGGCGATCTTCTACCTCGCCATCGTCGAGGCGCTTCGCCACCTCTGGAACTGGATCGAACGCCGCCTGACGCGTCATCTGAAGCGCTGAAGAGGCTGGCAGCACTCCCCGATGAGTGCTGCTAAGACTTTGAAATTAAAAATAAATAGCTCTTTTATGCGCTATCTGTCAAGCTTCGGTTAACCACCGCATGATCTCATATAATGTGGCGCTAATAAGCGCGAAGTGGGAACAAGAAGAAGCGAGACAAAATGCACAAAGACATGGAAAAACAGCTCAATGGTTATGGGCTGACGACAGCGCAGATCCTCTACCACATGCCGGATCATCCGGCCTTTCTCCAGACCTATATCTGGCAGGACTACGACCTCGCCCCGGACTTTCCGGAAATGCGCGGTTTTCTGAAATTCTGGCAGGAGAAACTGGACGGGCCGCTGCATTCGGTACGTTACATTCACCGCAGGCTCATTTCGGCAACCGAATGGCGCTCTCTTAAGGGTGAATTCATATTGCACTGAAAATGCAGTTGCGATGGTAGGCTGCGGGCTCTAAAACGCCCGCATGAACAAAAAGAAAGTCGACGAAGAGGCTCTCGCGGAAGCCTATAACCGCGCTCTTGCGCTTGAGAAAGCCGGTGATGTCGATGCGGCCGTCGAGGCTTACCAGGAGGTCCTGGCAATCGACCCCGACGATCACGGCGGCGCGGCCGTCCGTATTGCCTCCATGGGCCGCGGCGAAACGCCAGTCCGTGCGCCGGACGCCTATGTCGAAACCCTCTTCGACCAGCATGCCGAAGTCTTCGAGGATGTGCTGGTGGAGCAGCTCGGCTATCACGTGCCGATGCTCGTGCGTCAGCGCCTGCAGGATCTGAAGCTCGGCCCCTTCAAGCGCATGCTCGATCTCGGCTGTGGCACGGGTCTGACGGGCAGCGCGCTCAATGACCTCTGCGAAGAGATGATCGGAATCGACATTTCCGAGAACATGGTCGTCATCGCCGACGAGAAGGAAGTCTACGAGACGCTCTTCGTCGCCGAGGCCGAGGATTTCCTCGATGATAATGACGAAGACCCCTTCGATCTCATCACCGCGACTGATGTGCTGCCCTATCTCGGCGCGCTGGAACCACTCTTCTTCGGCGCCGCCGAGAATATGAAGCCCGGTGGCATTTTCGTCTTCTCCTCGGAAACCCTGCCCGAAAGGCTGGCGGACGGCCGCCCCTACATGGTCGGCCCGCACCAGCGGTTCATCCATACGGAGACCTATATTCGCGAGCGCCTCTCCGCCACCGGCTTCGAGCTCCTCGAGATGCTCGAAATCAACGTGCGCATGCAGGAAGGCCAGCCGAGCCCCGGCCATCTGGTCACGGCACGTTATAACGGCTGAGTCTGCCATCTGGCATTTTGCGGGCGCCTTGCTTATGTCCTGAGCTGAATTTCTCAGGAAAGGTGAAAGCATGGCGCTCGTTCTCTACCAGCATCCGCTTGCCTCCTTCTGCCACAAGGTGCTGATCGCGCTTTACGAGAACGGGACGCAATTCGAAAACCGCTTCGTCGATCTCGCCGACGAACAGTCGAGCGCCGATCTCGTCCGGTTCTGGCCGGTCGGCAAGATCCCCGTGCTGCGCGACGAGACGCGCGACAGCACCGTTCCCGAAACCAGCATCATCATCGAATATCTCGACCGGCACTATCCCGGCCCGGTGACGCTGGTGCCGGAAGACACCAATGCCGGCCTGCAGGTCCGCCTCTGGGACCGCTTCTTCGATCTCTATGTGCAGGTGCCGATGCAGAAGATCGTCATCGACCGGCTGCGCCCCGAAGGAGCGCTCGATCCGCACGGTGTGAGCGAAGCGCGCGCCATGCTCGAACTCGCCTATGACATGGCGGAAAAACAGATCGACGGCAAAGCCTGGATCACCGGCGATGCCTTCACCATGGCCGACTGCGCCGCAGCGCCTGCCCTCTTCTACGCCCGCACGCTGGTGCCCTTCACCGAGAAACGCCCCGGCCTCGAGGCCTATTATCGCCGCCTGCTGGAGCGCCCCTCGTTTGCTCGGGCTTTGAAAGAGGCGATGCCCTATTTCAAGTTCTATCCCTATAAGGAAAACTTGCCGGACGAGTTTCGGCCGCAGGGATAGAGTAGAGAGTCACAGCCTGGAGTCTGCGCATAGCATCTGCTTTACAGCATCACGGGCATTATCTGGCGAGAGGTTCCAAATGACGAAGATCGATTTTCACGAAGCCCTAGCGATGGCGAATGTAAAAATCGAGGCATATGAGAAGCAGTCGCGGCATAACCTCGCCATTATCGAAAGCTCCACAATATTCGTGGGGCACGGATGGGTATTTTTTTACAATACCAGGGAATTCATAGAGACAATGGACATAGTGCACGCGCTGGGCGGCAATTGCCCGATCTATATCACTGACAATGGCTCTCTGTTTGAACTACCGACACATATGCCGTGGGAAGAGGGCATCAAAGCTCTGGGGCGCATCTGACTGGCACTTTTGACGACCGCGATGCCAAGCCTGGCTGACGTCCAGGATGATAGATATCGCGGCGCAGTCATATCCGCGCCGCATAGCGTTTCCGGACGTCTGTCCCGCCGACGAATATTAGCGGAACAACTCAAGCTACGACGCTAGTGAGCCTTCGAATACCCCGGCTGCCGCGAAGGATGCGCCCCGGCAAATTCCGGCATATCAAAACAACGCTTCCCAAGCGCCGCCACGGCCGGAAAGGCCGCGAGGTCAATCTTGTTGAATTCGGCCAGGACGATCTGGCCGGCGATGCAGATATCGGCAATGCCGGCGGTCTCGCCCAGCGCGAAGGGCGCGGGCGGGCGCCGGCTGAGCAGGCGCTCGTAGGTCGCAATTCCTTCCATCGTCCAATGCCGGCCCCATGCCTCGACCGCGGATGCATCGGCGCCGAGGGCCTCGCCGAGATGTTTGCGCACACGCGGCACGATCAGCGGATGGGCATCGGCGATGGCAACAAGTGCCAGCGACCGGGCATAGGCTCTCTCTTTTGCTTCAACCGGCATCAGCCTTGGCTCGGGATGGATATCGTCCAGATATTCCATGATCGCCAGCGACTGGAAGAACTGATGACCATCGTGAACCAGCGTCGGCACGACATGCTCGGCGTTCACTTTCGCATAGGCGGCATCGAACTGACGCCCGGAGAGAATATCGATCTCGATTTCCTCGAACGCCAGTTTCTTCAAAGCAAGTGCGACGCGGACGCGGAAAGCGGCGTTGGAACGCCAGAAGCCGTAGAGTTGAATGGTCATGGGAGTGATCCACTGTATTGAGTGCCAGGTCTCGCAATGATGCGAACCTGCTTAATCTAGCGGATGACCTACCCACGTGTCTCGTCTCGCGCGATTGCAGCGACGCAATGTCACTTCGTCGACACTCAAGCGCCTTGCTCTGAAAGAGGATGAATGACGGACCTAATGCCCGCCATCACTGCCGAGAATGGCCGAAAGCAGCCGCCCTTCCAGCTCCGCGAGCGCAGGATTGCCGTGACGACGCGGATGCGGATAGGGAATGGCGAGATCGAGCGCGATGCGGCCTTCTTCCAATACGATGACCCGGTCGGCCAGATGCACCGCCTCGCTGACATCGTGGGTGACGAGCACGGTGGTGCAGCCGAGTTCGCACCAGACGCGGTTCAGCAATTGCTGCATGCTGATGCGGGTCAGTGCGTCGAGTGCACCGAGCGGTTCGTCGAGGGCCAGAATGCCGGGCTTGCTGACAAGCGCGCGGGCCAGCGCCACACGCTGGCGCTGGCCGCCGGAAAGACGCGCCGGCCATTCGCCGGCCTTTTCGGCGAGCTGAACTTCGGCAAGCACAGCCTTGGCTTCTTCCCGCGCCCGCTTCTTCTCGATACCTTCGCCGAGACCGACGACGACATTGTCGGCGACACTTAGCCAGGGAAGTAGCCGGGGCTCCTGGAAGACGATGCGGGCATTGGGCTGCGTATCGCTGCCATCGGCGCCTTCGAAGCGCAACTCACCATCAGTTGGCTCATCGAGGCCCATCAGGATGCGCAGCAGCGTGCTCTTGCCGCAGCCGCTCTTGCCGATGACCGCGACAAACTGGCCGGCGGGAATATGCAGGTTGATGCCACGCAATACCCAGTTGGCACCAAAGCTCTTTTCGAGGCCTGAGAGTGTGATGGAGGCAGCGCCCTCGCCGGCGGCGATCGGCTGATGCTCGCCATATTCGGCTGTATCGACGGGATGGAAACGCTCACGCGAGATGACGGTCATCGCACTAACTCCTATTTCGCGTAAGCCGGGTTCCACTTGAGCGTCTGGCGCTCAAGGGCACGAGCGACGACATCGGCGAGCTTGCCGAGAACCGCATAGATGACGAGCGCCAGCACCACGACATCGGTCATCATGAATTCGCGGGCATTGTTGGCCATATGGCCGATGCCGGAGGAAGCGGCGATCGATTCCGAGACGATCAGCGTCAGCCACATGATGCCGAGTGCATAGCGTAACCCAACGAAGATCGACGGCAGCGCGCCGGGGAAGATCACCTTGCGGAACAGCGTCCAGCCACTCATGCCATAGACCTTGCCCATCTCGATCAGGTCGCGATCGACATTGCGCACGCCGTGGTAGGTGTTGAGATAGACGGGAAAAAGCACGCCGAGCGAGGTGAGGAAGAGCTTCGATTCCTCACCGATGCCGAACCACAGGATGACGAGCGGGATCATTGCCAGATGCGGGATGGTGCGCAGCATCTGCAGCGTCGTATCCGTCAGTTGCTCCGAGAGTTTCGAGACACCATTGGCAATGCCGAGCAGGAAGCCGATAGAGCCGCCGACAAGCAGGCCGGCAAAGGCGCGTGCGGCGCTGACCAGCACATCCTCGGGCAGTTGCCCCGAGATCGTCGTCGTCCAGAAGGCGTTGGCGACATCGGCCGGAGACGGCATGATGCGCGAGGAAATCCAGCCGACGAAGCAGCCGAGCTGCCAGAGTGCGATGATTGCAACCGGCACCAAATAGGGCAGCAGCCTGTCACGGCCGGGCAGCGGAAGGCGAAAGCCCGCCCTGCCCTTGTCGGTATCGGCGGCAGCCCGCGCAAACGGCGTATCGAAAGTCGACATGAATATCTTCCTCGCGCTTTGCTTCAGTGCAATTCCGGGAAACCGTGCGGAGTTTCGTGTCCGGAACTGCGTTGGTGAATGGCCCCCGATCAGGAGCCGGAGACGACTTTCAGGTTGCCGCCATGGCTGCCGCCGGCAAAAACCTTCTTGCGGCCGAACTCGTTGTTGAAGCTGAGCCGCTGTTCGTCCCTCTCGATGCCGAGTTCCGGGAAGAGCAGTTCGGCGACGCGATAGGCTTCTTCAAGGTGCGGATAGCCCGAGCCGATGACCGTATCGATGCCGACCTCCTGATATTCGCGCAGGCGCGCGGCAACCGTCTTCGGCGAGCCGACGAGCGCAGTACCCGCACCGGCGCGCACTAGGCCGATGCCGGCCCAGAGGTTCGGCGACACTTCGAGCTTGTCTCGGCGGCCGCCATGAAGGGCTGCCATGCGCTTCTGGCCGACAGAGTCGGATTCCTTGACGAAACGCTCCTGCGCTTCGGCAATCGTCTCGTCATCAAGATGGCGGATCAGGCGATCGGCGGCTGCCCAAGCCTCCTCGTCCGTCTCACGGACGATGAAATGCAGGCGGATGCCGAACGAAACGTCGCGGCCCTTGCCGGCGGCAGCAGCGCGCACCTTCTGCACCTTCTCGGCAACCTGTGCCGGCGGCTCGCCCCAGGTCAGGTACTTGTCGACACGGCCGACGGCGAAGTCGATGCCGGCATCCGAGGAGCCGCCGAAATAAAGCGGCGGGCGCGGCGACTGCACCGAGGGGAATCCGAGGCGGGCATCGGTCGCCTTGATATACTTGCCGTCGTAGCTTGCGACACCCTTTTCGAGCAGTTCTTCGAAGACGTGGAAGAACTCGTCGGCATGGGCGTAGCGCTCGTCATGCTCCAGATGGATACCGTCACCAGCAAGCTCGGCTGGGCTGCCGCCAACGACGATATTGAGCAGCAGGCGACCGTTGGAGATACGGTCGAGTGTCGTGGCAAGGCGGGCATAATAAGCCGGAGATGCCGTGCCGGGGCGGATCGCCACCAGGAACTGCAGCTTCTCGGTCCGCGCGGCGAGCGCCGAAGCCATGACGAAAGATTCCTCGCAGGCAACACCCGTCGGCAGCAGCACACCGGAATAACCAAGACGGTCCACCGCCTGGGCAATCTGCGTCAGGTAGCCGATCTCAGGCGCGCGGTTGAGATCGGTGGAGCCGAGATAGGTGCCGTCGCCGGAGGTCGGGATGAACCAGAGGAAATTGATCGGGTCGGATGAAGCGGTCATGAGCGCATTCCTTTCTTATAAATGTCTGAAATCGGTCCGGTTACCCGATCAGCTGGCTTTCGGATGCCACACGATATCGCTGATCGTGAGCTGCTTCGGCACGATCTTGAGTTTGTAGAAATCGTCGGCGAGCGCCTGCTGGTAGGTGAGCGCCGCATCCGGAACGAGCGAAACTTTGCCGAGGTCGGCCTGGCTGCGGGTGAGCGTAACGCGGGTGATATCGGCCGGTACGCCGGTAATCTGGGCGAGCGCCTTCACCGTGTCGTCGAGATTGGCCTGTGCGGCCGCGCCTACCTTGGCAAGCTCGTCGATGACATCGACGATCACTTCGGGATTGGCGTTGGTGAAGGTGCTGTTTCCGAGGAAGTAACCCCAGTTGTCGAGCAGGCCTTCCGAAGTCGTCAGCACCCTTGTTTGCGGATCGGCTTCGGCAACAGCGAAGAAGGGATCCCAGATCGCCCAGGCATCGATGCTGCCGGTCTTGAAAGCGGCACCTGCATCCGGCGGCGGCAGATCGACTTCGGTAATATCCGACAGCGAAAGCCCTGCCTTCGCGAGAATCTTGAGGGCGAAATTATGGGCGCTGGAACCGCGCTTGTAGGCGACTTTCTTGCCCTTGAGATCTTCCAGCTTCTGGATCGGCGAATCCTTCTGTACCAGCAGGCCGTGGAAGGCGGCAGGGCCGCGATAGGCGCCGACATAAAGAAGATCACCACCGGCGGCCTGAGCAAAGAGCGGCGGCACATCGCCGGAGACGCCGAAATCGAGTGCGCCGGCGCCGACGGCTTCGAGCAGCGGCGGGCCGGAAGTGAATTCGTTCCACTCGACGCTTACACCCTTGGCCTCAAGCCGTTTTTCGAGTGCGCCTGCAGCCTTGGCAAGCGGCAACACGCCGAACTTCTGCCAGCCGACCCGCAGCGTCGTGGCCGCAGCCTGTGCGGAGCGAACCTGCGGCAGAATGGTCGTTGCGGCCGCAGCACCGAAAAGCCCGAGCGTCTGTCTGCGTGTAAACATGAAATCTCTTCTCCGTCCTCGTGGCTTTCGGCCTGCCCTTTTGCGAACCAAAGTCGCGAACCGGTCGCCTTTGGTCATGCGAAGATACTGACATAGACGACCAATTAGATCGACAATATCAATTTGCTATTCTAACTCGGTCTGGAGAATAATTTTGCCCGGTTCCGCGGCATGGGTATGCTCCCATGCCGCGGTTGCCCGGCCCTGCCCCAGCGCCACCCCAAGCTGCGGAGAGATCGGCTTGCCCGGCGGCTGGCTTGGTCAGCTCGCTCGAACTGACGAAATCAGCTACCTCGGCGGCTGACTTGGTCAGCTCGCCTTCGGACGCCAGACGATATCGCCGGTTGTCAGCTTCTTTGGCACGATGCCGAGATTGTAGAATTCGTCGGCCAGCGCCTGCTGATAGGCGGCCGCCGCATCGCTTACCGTTGTCACGCTGCCGAGATCGGCGCCGGGACGCTGGAGCGTCACCCGCGTAACATCAGCGGGAACGCCAGTTATTTCCGAGAGCTCCTTGACCGTCGCATCGAGATTGTCCTGCGCCGAGCGGCCGACCTTGGCGAGCTCATCGAGCACGTTGACGATAACAGTACCGTTCGCGTCGGTGAAATCCTTGTTGGCGAGGAAGAAGCTGTAGGAATCGACGATGCCTTCGGCAGTCGTCAGGATGCGTGTATCAGGATCGGCTTCGGCGATGGCGAGATAGGGATCCCAGATCGACCAGGCATCGATGCTGCCGTTCTTGAATGCAGCAGCGGCATCCGGCGGCGCAAGATCGACCTGCTGCACATCCTCCGGCTTCAACCCCGCCTTGCGCAAGGCCTTGACGGTTACGTTATGAGCGCTGGAACCGCGCTTGAAGGCAACCTTCTTGCCTTTCAGATCCTCCAGCGTCTTGATCGGCGAATCCTTGCGCACGAGGATGGCTGAGCCCGCCGGGCTGCCGCGATAAATGCCGACATAATAGAGCGCCCCGCCTGCCGCCTGTGCAAAGAGCGGCGGCACATCGCCCGTAGCTCCGAAGTCGAGTGCACCGGCGCCGAGCGCTTCAAGCAGCGGCGGGCCGGACGTGAATTCCGACCAGCTGACGGTGATACCCTGATCGGCAAGCCGCTTCTCGAGCGCCCCGCGGCGCTTGGCGAGCGCCAGCACGCCATTCTTCTGCCAGCCGATGCGGAACTCCGTTGCCGCAGCCCGCGCCGAGCGGACGGATGGCAGAATGGCGGTGGCGGCTGCGGCTCCGAAAAGCCCGAGCGTCTGTCGACGTGTGATCATCTCTATCCCCTTTGTCCGGCGAGCTGGTGCTCCTGCTGCGCTCGCTGCCTGTTTCGATGGGGAAATGATGATTTAGTCTATAAATTAGATCGACAACTAAATTTGTCATATTCACGATATCTGAAACTTTCCAGACCCTGTTTTGTCGGGTTCGGAGAAATTTTGTTCCAACGGAGGTCGCTTCTCTCCGCCGAGTGGCTTTCCGCTGCCCGCCGTTTCCGCTAATCCTCTGACCCTGTTTGCAAGCGGTTATGGAGGACAGCATATGGCGAAAGTCGCTTTCATCGGTCTCGGTGTCATGGGTTTCCCGATGGCGGGACATCTGAAGACAAAAGGCGGCCACGATGTCACCGTCTATAACCGCACGTCCGAGAAGGCCGCCGCCTGGGCGGAGAAATTCTCCGGAAAGTCCGCCCCGACGCCGGCTGAAGCTGCCGAGGGCTGTGATTTCGTCTTCGTCTGCGTCGGCAATGACGACGATCTCCGTCAGGTGACATCGGGCGAAAGCGGCGTGCTGAAGAGCATGAAGCGCGGCTCCGTTCTCATCGACAACACCACGGCAAGCGCCGAAGTCGCCCGCGAACTCTACGAGGTTGCCAAGGCAAAGGGTGTGGATTTCATCGATGCCCCCGTTTCCGGCGGCCAGGCAGGCGCCGAGAATGGCGTGCTCACCGTCATGTGCGGCGGTGATGAGGCCGTCTTCGAAAAGGCAAAACCGGTCATTGACGCCTATGCCCGCATGGTCGGCCTCATGGGGCCAGCCGGCTCCGGCCAGCTGACCAAGATGATGAACCAGATCTGCATCGCCGGCATCGTCCAGGGTCTTGCCGAAGCCGTGCATTTCGGCAAGCGCGCCGGCCTCGACATCGAGAAGGTTGTTGACGTCATCTCCAAGGGAGCCGCCGGCTCCTGGCAGATGGAAAACCGCCACAAGACCATGAATCAGGGCAAGTATGATTTCGGCTTTGCCGTCGACTGGATGCGCAAGGATCTCGGCATCGTCCTGTCGGAAGCACAGCGTAGCGGCGCCAGATTGCCGCTCACCGCCCTCGTCGACCAGTTCTATGGCGATGTTCAGGCGCTCGGCGGCAACAGATGGGATACGTCCTCGCTGCTCGCTCGCCTCGAAAAATGATCGGTCCGTCTTCAAGCGCAGCAGAGCTGATCGCGCATCTTCTAACGCTGCGCTCGGAAGACAATATAGCGAGCATGGCGCGTTTCGGCATCGTTACCGAAACCGCAATCGGCATTTCCAATCCCGATCTGCAGAGGATCGCCCGGCTCGCAAAGAAGAACCACGTCAGGGCAAAAGAGCTTTGGGCAAGTGGTATCCGTGAAGCGCGAATGCTGGCGCTCTACACACTCGAGCCGAAAAGGCTGACGGATGCGGAGGCGCGCATCTTGGTGGCGGACTTCAACTCCTGGGAAATCGTCGACTGCGCCGCCGACGTCTTCGTCGAGGCTCATCTCGACGCGCTAACTCCGGAATTCGCCGCCGACAGCAGAGAATTCGTCAGGCGAACCGCCTTTGCCATGATCGCCGGCGCCGCCGTGCATCGCAAGAAGGACACGGATGAAAGCCTGCTGGCCTACCTGCCGCTGATCGAAGCGCATTCGACAGATGACAGAAACTTCGTCCGCAAGGCCGTCAACTGGGCGCTTCGCAACATCGGCAAACGCAGCCGTGCCTGTCTCGCCCCTGCCCTAATGCTGGCCGAACGCCTTGCCGCCAGCGCCGACAAGACCGCGCGCTGGATCGGCAAGGATGCCGTCAGGGAATTGACGAGTGAAAAAACACTGGCTCGCCTAAGGTAATCCTTATTCTGCGGCAAGTGCAGCGCTGGTCGTAACGATCTGATGCTGCTTGGATTTTTCGACCAGGAAATCGATGAGCGCCCGCACTGCCGGCGGCATGCCCTTGGTCGTCGTGAAGACGAGATAAAACTGGCTCTCCACCGTCTGCCACTCCGGCAACACGCGAATCAGCCGGCCGGACTGGAGATCCGGCGCACAGGCATGTTCGAGGATAAGCCCGTAGCCCACACCCGCGCGTGCGGCATCGAGGATAGCCGTCATGCTGCGGCAGGTGAGCCGCGGCTGATGCCGCACCACCTTCTTCTCGCCATCCGGGCCGACCAGCTCCCAGGTATGGAACGACATCCAGGCGGTCATCGCGAGCGTTGGGGCATTGCCGAGATCGTCGACGCTGGTGAGTTCGCCCATGCGTTCGATAAGCGAAGGGCTGGCGACGAGGATGCGCCGCGCCCGGTCGAGCTTGCGCATTGTCAGGCTTGCCTGTGTTTCCGGCTCGCTCGCCGCGCGGACTTCGACATCGATGCGCTCGTTGATGAGATCCGTGCGCCGCTCGGAACCGACGACCTGCAGCTTGATCTTGGGGTAGCGCTCCAGGAATTCTGGCAGCACGGCACCAAGCGATATATCGATGAGGCCGAGCGGGCAGCCCATGCGCACGATCCCCTGCGGATCTGACTGTGCCTCCGTAATGATCGACTTGGCGCGATCCGCTTCCCTGAGAATCGTCTGGCATTGCTCATAAAAAGCCTGCCCGATCTCCGTCACCCGGAAGTGACGTGTGGAACGCTCGATCAGCCTCGCGCCGAGGCCATCCTCCAGGCGACTGACGCGCCTGCTCAGCTTGGATCGGGGTATTTTTAGAGTTCGGCTTGCGGAAGCAAAACCACCGCTGGAGACGACGGCGGCAAAATAGAAGTAGTCATTAAGATCGTCCATTATCGAAACCTACCCGAGAGTAGTAATGAATGCCAGCCTCTGAAATGCTTATAGCGTCTCACCTGTTACGTTACAGTCACATTATCGGCATCGAATCCCGACAGATGAAACCTGTCCCGATGAGCAAACTCGCCCGATGAAATTGCATCACGAAAAGATGCACATCGCGCAACAAGATAGGGCGCGATTTACCGGGGCCAACGAATACGGCGATAATTTAAAAAGGTAGGCGACGTTGGGAAACCGGAGGAAAGCCTGCCGACAAGGTGAAACCGGTAAGCGTGGCGGCGCTCCTGGCTTCATGACCGCTTTCAACTGCAAAGGACTGGCCCAGCAGGGAAAACCGGACCAGTCCCTCGTTACTGATCGGAGGTCATTCTGATCAGAAACTCGTGGGTTAGGAGACCCCCGGCACGAAGCCGGGGGTTCCGTCGTTCAGATTAGAACGAGCGCTGCAGACGGAAGTAACCGGTGGTTACGTCGTCGCCATCTTCCGGATCCAGGTACTGGACGGAAGCCTTGGCGTAGAAGTTGTCAACGATCTGGTAGTCAACCGTCAGACCGGCCTTCCAAGCATCGCCGAGACCGTCGAAGTCATCCGGAACATCCTTGCTGCCACCGAAGTAGTTGCCGTAGTACTGAACACCAGGGGTGATCTTCAGCTTGTCCGTTGCCTTGATGGCGTATTCGGCAGCAATTGCCCATTCAGCAGACGAGTAGTAGGAGTTCGGGCCGCTGGAGTAGACAGCAGCGAGGCCGAGCGTGCCCGGACCAATTTCAGCCGTACCCATTGCGCGGATTGCGCCGTCTTCGTTGTCGAAGTCCCAGCCGCCGGTAACCTGGTAGCTGAATGCGCCAGCCGTGCCGCCGATGCCGAAGGCAACGCCGACGTTGTTCGGAGCTTCGTCAGCCGTGAAGACGCCGGTGGCGGGATCAACGGTACCCTTGAAGACGCCGTCTTCCAGTTCGTCGACGCTGATGCCAGCGTAGAAGGAACCGGTTTCGTACTGATAACGGATGGAGTTATGCAGCGTTACGACAGAACCGATATCGTCCGTTTCGCCGGAGAGACCATCGTCCCACCAGGAGTAGAAGAGACCAGCGCGGAAGCCAGCAACGTCGAGGTAAGCGGAGTCAAGGATCGTTTCCTGGCTGGATGCGTTGTCGGCATTGGCCTGGAGAACGATAACGCCGGTGAGCGGACCGTATTCGGTGTCGCTCTTGGCCGTGAACTGAACCTGACCACGGGTTACAGCATCCCAGCTCGAGTCGTTGGTGGAGCTGTCGCCGCCGGCGTTCGGGCCGACGTTAACCTGGAAACGGATGTAACCTTCGATCTTCAGGCAGGTTTCCGTGCCCGGGATGTAGAAGTAGCCAGTGCCGTAAGCGTCGCAGACGCGAACGTACTCAACCGGCTCCGGCTCGGCAGCAACGATTGCGTCTGCTGCGAGTACCGGGGTCGATGCAGCAAATGCTGCTGCCGACGCAAGCAATACCATCTTGATGTTCATTGTAGAATTCCACTCCTTTGTCGATCGGGGCTTTACCCTGTCTCCGAAGATCCAAAGCCGACCCGTTTGAACAGCCTCACGGCGTGCGGATCGATCGAACCGCCGAACGTTCATCCCACAGACATCTGAGTGTAGCAATTCGTGAAGGGCGCCAACTCACAGCCGGAGCATGCTTTCTGCGCCAAGCGTGGTTTTTATACAACAATTTCAAGAGGGTAAATAGTTAACGCAGAAATGCCGCCGCGGTAGCTATGGGCTATCGCAAGCGGCAAAAATAATCCTCCCAAAGCGCCGCGAAAAGGGAGCAGAGCTCAAACGCTTTTTGCGATGCAGCCAAACACTAGCGCCGGCTAACGACTATATAAAGGTCGGAGATTAGGACATAGTGTCCTGAAATCGAACCTAATGGTGCAGATAACGACCATTAGTCGATTTGAAGCCCACTTTCGTTGCGAAAACAACCAAAAGCAAGGGTTTTGGCGTTGCTCAATCGTTTCGCCAACCGCACAAAAAATCGTGTACAGCGCGATACTGCACTGCACGGACATTATAATAAGCGCTCCAGATGCCCCCGGACCACCTCCTGAACCTGCTCCCGTGCCTCCCAACGGCTGAGCTGATTCATGACCCGCGTGAATTCGCATGGTTCCATGACAGGAAGATTACAATTTGGAAAGGTTTCGCGCTGCCGTCAAGTGGTTCCCGCTTCGGGATCACTGTCAGAAGTCACTGATGAACTCCTGATTCTCGCTGTGCAGTCTGTCTCCGGAGGAGCTTGTGCCTCCTCGAGGGGCGGGCGCGATTCGCTCGCGCCTGCCTTAAATCATATGCGCTGTTGCGAAGCGCCTGCCCTGCTCAGTCCTCGTTGGACTTCGCGTTTTCGAGAAGCATGTAGTCGAGCGGCAGTTGCGTCGAATACTTGATCTGCTCCATCGCGAAGGCCGAGGAGACGTCGCGAATCTCGATCTTGGCGATCATTCGCTTGTAGAAGGCGTCATAGGCAGCGATATCGGGCACGACGACGCGCAGCAGATAATCCACGTCGCCGCTCATGCGGTAGAATTCGACCACTTCCGGGAATTCCGCCACGACCTCGGAGAAGCGGCGCAGCCATTCGATGGAATGGGTCGCCGTGCGGATCGACACGAAGACCGTGACCTTGGTGTTGACCTTTTCCGGATCGAGAATCGCCACCCGGCGCTTGATGACGCCGTCTTCCTCCATTTTCTGGATACGCCGCCAGCACGGCGTCGTCGAAAGTCCGACCTTCTTGGCGAGGTCGGCCACGGCGAGCGTCGAATCTTCCTGGAGCAGGCGCAGTATCTTTCGGTCGAGGCGATCCATGCGAAAACAAGTCCCTTTCGAATTATTTTCTTTGTATAGCGCGATTCCGGCCGACGAAAAGAATTTTGTTTCAGAATGCCAGCATTTTGATTCGCCGGCGCAGCTCAGGAAGCAGTTCCTCTTCAAACCATGGGTGGCGCTTGATCCAGCCCGTATTGCGCCAGCTTGGATGCGGCAGAGGAAGAATCAGAGGCTTTCCCGGCACACCGAGGCTGTCACGCCAGGCCCGCACCGTCTCGGTCATGTTCTCGCGTCTGAAAGCCCCCATATGCCAGGTCTGTGCATAACCGCCGACGGCAAGCACCAGTTCGATCTGCGGCATGGCCGAGAGCACGCGATCCCGCCAGACCGGCGCGCATTCGCGCCGCGGCGGCAGGTCGCTGCCCGCAGCATCATAACCTGGAAAACAGAAACCCATCGGCACGATCGCGAATCGATCCCGGTCGTAGAAGGTCGGCCGATCCACCTCCAGCCATTGCCGCAACCGGTCACCGGAGGCGTCGTCGAATGGCAGTCCGCTTTCATGCACGCGCAGCCCGGGCGCCTGGCCCGCGATCAGCACACGGGCGCGTGACGAAAGCACGGCGACCGGACGCGGCTCGTGCGGCAGCCGGTCCTCGATCCCGCGCAGCGGCGCATCGCGACAGATCCGGCAGGCAGCGATCTCGGCCCGCAGTCCGTCCAATTGCTCCTCGTTCAATGCACTCTTGATTACCATCCCGTCCATCCGCCGATCAGCCGCCGGAGCCCGGAACTCTCATGCCGGGCCTGATCCCTGACATCGCGTGGCATCTCGAAATGACCGGCCCAGAGCCCAAGCTTTTGGCCCCTCGCCTTACCTTCCTCCTGCTGATAGTCGCCATAGGAAACCGCCATCCCGCTAGCAACCATGCGTGCATTGATATTGCCGGTCTTGTTGCGGCAAGTGACAAGCAGCCTGTCGTAGCGATCGCGCTCGTTTCCGCCGCATTGCGTGGCCTCGTCAGAAACCAGTTGCTGCAGCGCATGTTGCGCCTGCCTGCCACAGGCCCAGTCCTGCCCCTGCCGCTCGCAAGTCTGCGACAGTTCCGGCGCATCGATGCCATCAAGCCGCATGCGTTCGCCATCGAGAACGAGGCTGTCGCCGTCGGCGGCGCGAAAGGCGCCCTGGTGCCGGATGTCGGGCCTATCGTTGAACTTGGCCGCGATTAATGCAACGAGAACAAGAAAAGCCAGAGCGGTTGCACCGTCCCGGGTCAAGACCAGAAGCCGTGCCACGCTTTTGCCTCCTTGAAAAACAAACCCTTGGCAAAGATGGCAAACATCTTCTTAAGAATTTCCGGTTAAGCTCTTATTCATCTGTGGGACAAGTTTCAACGTGCACATGAGTACCGGCGTCAGCACATCAACCGACAAGATCATTGTCGACAAATCGCGCGGCCACCGCAACAAGGCGGTTTCCAAGGCCGTCCGGCAGACGCGCGAACGCTTGCAGTCCGGCCATGCCTCCAGTTCCGCCTTCGATCGCGACGTGCTGCAGATGTATGTTGCAGCTGCCCTGCAGGGCGCGGCGATCATGCCGCCCTTCGTCATCATCGTTGCGGCACTCGGCACCTATTTCGCTGAGGATGCGAGCCTGTTCTTCTGGGCGTTGCTGACGCTGACTTGTCATGCTGCCAATATCCTCCTGGCCCGCCGTGCCAGAAAGCAGGAGATTACTGCCGATACGGTGCGCCGCTGGCGCAACCTGTTGCTGGCGGGCCAGTTCCTGATCGGTTGCTGCTGGGCGGTGTTCGCCTTGCAAGAGTGTTCGGCCTGCGAACCTTCGAGCTTCACGCTCTATAAGGGCGCTACTCTGCTGATCGCGCTGTCGGTCGCGACCATGTCGAATTTCATGCTGACGCCCGCTGTGCTTGTCGGTTTTGCGCCTGCTGTCGTTGCGCTCGCGGCAAAAAGTGGCATTTCGCGCGATATTCTCGAACTCTGCTTGACCGGCGTCTTCACTACGACGGTCGTCTTCTTCAATTACATCAGCGACCGGCTCTTCCAGTCCAGCCTGAAGATCCTTTCCTTCCAGTCGGAAAAGGATGATCTGATTGCCGAACTGGAAGTGGCCAAATCCATGTCCGACGAGGCCCGCCGCCGTGCGGAGGAGGCAAACCTCGCCAAGTCGCGCTTCCTTGCCTCCATGTCGCATGAACTGCGCACGCCGCTGAATGCCATTCTCGGTTTCTCCGAGGTCATGTCGGCGGAGGTCATGGGGCCGCTCGCCAATCCGACCTACAAGGAATATGCCGGCGACATCCATCGCTCCGGCCAGCATCTGCTCGATTTGATCAACGAGATCCTCGACCTTTCCCGTATCGAAGCCGGCCGATACGAGCTCAGCGAAGAGGCGATCTCGCTGCTCGATATCACCGAAGACTGCATCGGCATGGTGCAACTTCGCGCCCGCGCCAAGAACATCACGATCCACGATCAGGTCGAGCGCCAGCTCCCGTCGATCTGGGCAGATGAGAAATCCATGCGCCAGGTCGTGCTCAATCTTCTTTCCAATGCCGTGAAATTCACGCCTCAGGGTGGAGAAATCAACGTCAAGGTCGGCTGGACTGCCGGCGGCGGTCAATACATCTCGATCAAGGATAACGGCCCCGGCATCCCCGAAGAAGAAATCCCGGTCGTGCTGTCGGCCTTCGGCCAGGGATCGATCGCCATCAAGAGCGCCGAACAGGGCACCGGCCTGGGCCTGCCGATTGTCCAGGCGATCCTTGCTAAGCATGACGGCCAGTTCATCCTGAAATCCAGGCTGCGCGAAGGCACCGAAGTCATCGCCATCCTGCCGGCCAAGCGCGTGCTGCAGAGCATCCCGGCGGTGGAAGAAGCGCAGCCCGTCACCAAGAAGCGCAAGAGCTTCGCCTAGTCATCTCATTCGTCTAGAAGAATAGATGCTTGATCACGACGAAGCCGAGATAGAGGCAGCAGGCGGCGATCATGCAGCTCACGGCAAAAGAGCCGAGATCCTTGGCATGTTTACCAACGATAGAGATCTCGGGTGATATCCGGTCGATCACTTCCTCGACCGCTGTATTCATCGCCTCGATTGAAAAGAGTCCCAAGAATAATACGGTCGTGATGACGAACTCTGCGGCATCCGCACCGATCAGGAAAAGCAGGATCAGTGCCGCGACGAAAAAGCCGATCTCCTGCCGGAAAGCCGATTCCTTCAGCACCCGCTGGAAGCCGGCGAGCGAATAGCTTGCCGCTGCCAGGAAATGGCGAAATCCTGTCTCCTTGGTCACCGCAGGTTTGGTCAACGGCCCCTCGTTTTCCCGCGCCGATCCCCGAACCGGCGCTCTGTTTTTAAGCGAATACGCAGATACCGTGTCGCTGGCTCGCGTGCAAGCAATGTGCAAGCCGGCTTGGCGGCTCCAGCCCTAGTGTTTTCCGGAGACACCGGCCTGGGCGAAGGTCGCCATGCCGGAATGGCAGGCGGCGGCTGCCTTGACGATGCCGGCGGCAAGAGCTGCCCCCGTGCCTTCGCCGAGCCGCATGCCGAGCGCCAGGAGCGGCGTCTTGCCGAGCTGTTCGATGGCGCGCAGATGCCCCGGTTCGGCCGAGACATGCCCGATCAGGCAATGGTCGAGCGCTGACGGGTTGGCCGCCCGGAGGATCGCGCCGGCCGCTGTCGCCGTATACCCGTCGATCAGCACCGGAATGCGCTCCATGCGCGCCGCAAGAATTGCACCTGCCATCGCTGCGATCTCGCGACCGCCGAGCCGGCGCATGATTTCCAGGGGATCGTCGAGGTGATCGCTGTGCAACTCCACCGCACGCTCGACGGCATCGATCTTGCGTTCCAGCATCTCGCCTTCCGAGCCCGTTCCGGGGCCGACCCAGTCGCGTGCGGTGCCGCCGTAAAGCGCATAGTTGATCGCGGCCGCAATCGTCGTATTGCCGATGCCCATTTCGCCGATGCAGAGCAGGTCGGTCCCGCCGGCGATCGCTTCCATGCCGAAGGCCATGGTGGCAGCACAGTCGCGCTCGGAAAGAGCGGCTTCCTCGGTGATGTCGCCGGTCGGATAGTCGAGCGCCAGGTCGAAAACCTTGAGGCCGAGATCGTTGGCCACACAGATCTGGTTGATCGCCGCCCCGCCGGCTGCGAAATTCTCCACCATCTGTTGCGTCACCTCAGGCGGGAAAGGTGTGATGCCCTGCCGCACGACACCGTGATTGCCGGCAAAGATCGCCACCAGCGCCCGGTTGACGGCGGGCGCCCTGCCCGTCCAGGCCGCGAGCCAGAAGGCGATTTCTTCCAGTCGTCCGAGAGCGCCCGGCGGCTTCGTCAGTTGCGCGTCGCGTTCGCGGGCGGCGACCAGCGCACGGGCATCCGGTCCCGGCAGGTCGCGAATAAGGGCGCGAAAATCGTCGAACGGCAGGCCTGAAACGCTCATCTGGATGGCTTTCCTTGTATTCTTGTCTTTTCCCGGCAAATCGGGTTCTTTGCGTGGCGACTCTCTTAAAGCGACGGGCCAAGAGGAACAACCTCAAAAGCCGCAGCAAGACAAAGACGCCGGGAGAGACAGGGGACCGCAGGAATGATCCGGAAATGATAAAAGCCATCGTGGTCGATGCCGCGCGCGCCGTGGCTTTCCTGAGCCGTATTCCGATGCCGCCATGGCTCTTTGCCGGCTATGACGGCAAGCTTGGCCGGCTGGTGCGTGTCTTCCCGCTCGCCGGTCTCCTCATCGGCGCCCTGCCCGCGCTCGTCTTCCTGCTAATGCTGGCCTTTCGCGCCGACCGCCTGATGGCGGCGCTCGTCGCCCTCGCCGTGCTGACGATCCTCACCGGAGCGCTGCATGAAGACGGGCTTGCCGATACGGCCGACGGCATCGGCGGCGGCAAGTCGCGCGAGCAGAGCCTGATCATCATGAAGGACAGCCGCATCGGCAGCTATGGGGCGATCGCCCTGATCCTCTCCTTCGCTCTCCGGGCCTCCGCACTTGCCGCCATTGCCCGCGAGGCAGCACCCTTTGCCGCTGCTCTTGCCATTCCGGCCGTTGCCGCACTCAGTCGCGGTGCAATTGCCTGGCACTGGCAGCGCCTTCCCGCTGCAAAGCCGGATGGCCTTGCAGCCTCGGCTGGCAGCCCCGTCGAGGCGACGATGCAGATCGCGCTCGTCGTGGCAGGCTTTATCACTGCCATGCTCGTCTGGCCCGCGCTCGGTCTGCTTCCCTTCGTCTCGGCTCTCCTCGCCGCCGGCCTCTCGACGCTTGTCTTCACCTGGTTTATCCGCCGCAGGCTCGGCGGCCATACCGGCGACACGCTTGGCGCCACCCAGCAGATTTGCGAGGTCGCGGCTTTCTGCGCCCTTGCCATGGCCCTCTGAAATCACGATATGACGCTCATGCGAACACCCTGTATCCGCATATGCTCCCTGGATCCTCTCACCGGTCTCTGCGCCGGATGTGGCCGCACAACGGATGAAATCGCCGGCTGGATGCGCTTTTCCGACGAGGACCGCGAAACCATCATGAACAGCCTGCCCGCCAGGCTCGCAGCACGTGTTCCCGAATCGGCGAAACCTCTGGAGGCGACGGCCTGATGCGCCTCATCATCCTGCTTGCCGTCATCGGCATCGGCCTTGCCGTCCTGCTCTTCAACAGTGATCAGACTCGTATTTTTGGATTGGCAAGCGACGATTTCGGCCGCTTCGTCTACCTGCTGCCGATTGCCCTGATGCTGGCTGCCGGTATCTTGGGCAGCCGTCGAAACATAGGCCAGACCATGCGGCAGTTGATGATCTGGCTGGTCATCATTCTTGCGCTCGCCACTGCCTATCTCTACCGGCAGGATGCGCTCGGTGTCGGCAACCGCCTGCTTGCCGGCCTCGTGCCCGGCCGTGCTGTCGTCGTCACAACGAGCGAAGGCGGGCAGGAGGTCATCGTGCACAAGATGCTGAACGGCCATTTCGAGGCCGAGGTCTCGGTCAACGGCCAGTCAGTGCCGATGCTGGTCGATACCGGCGCCAGCATGGTGGCGCTCTCGCACGCCGATGCGTTGCGCATCGGCATCGATCCGAAGCAGCTCACCTACTCCATGACCGTCATGACTGCGAACGGCCGCGCTCGCGCCGCGCCCATCACCCTCGATCAGGTGGCGATCGGCCCCATCGTGCGTCACAACGTTGCCGCCACTGTTGCCGAAGATGGCAGGCTCGACCAGAGCCTGCTCGGCATGAGTTTCCTCGAAACGCTGGGCTCCCTGCAGATGCAGACGGATGAGCTGAGGATGCGGGACTAACGGTCAATGGTGGCCATGATCCAGTCCGCATAACGGTTCCCGGATATCGTCCCGGTCACCAGCGCTGCATCGAGCCTCCGCAACTCCTCAGCGTCCAGGCGGATAGAGGCAGCAGCAACATTCTCTTCCAGATAGGATCTGCGCTTGGTGCCGGGGATCGGCACGATATCGTCGCCCTTGTGCAGCAGCCAGGTGAGCGCGATCTGACCGGGCTTCACGCCCTTGTTCGCGGCTATGTCGAAGACGATCTGCGCCGCCTGCATGTTGGAATCGTAATTTGCGCCCTGATATCGCGGGTCGATCCGCCGCGTATCGCCTTCCGGATAGTCCTCGGCCCGCTTCACGCCACCGGCGAGGAAACCGCGTCCCAGAGGGCAGAACGGTACAAGACCGATCCCGAGCTCGCGCAGAACCGGAATGATCTCAGGTTCCAGGTTCCGCTCCCAGAGCGAATATTCGCTTTGCAGCGCAGAAACAGGATGGACAGCATGGGCGCGCCGAAGATTGGCGATACCGACCTCCGAAAGCCCGAAGAAGCGCACCTTGCCTGCAATGACCAGATCCCTGACAGTGCCGGCCACGTCCTCGATCGGGACGCTCCTGTCGAGGCGGTGCTGGTAAAGCAGGTCAATATGATCGGTCTGCAGCCGGCTGAGGCAACCCTCGACAACCCGGATGATGTTCTCCGGCCTGCTATCTGTGCCGACGATCCTGTCACCGTCGAAGCGTGAGCCGAATTTGGTCGCGATCACCACCTTCTCGCGCCGATCCGTGAACGCCTTGCCAAGTAGAGCCTCGTTCTTGAATGGGCCGTAATTTTCGGCGGTGTCGAAGAAATCGCAACCCAGCTCGATGGCGCGGTGCAGTGTCGCGATCGATTCCGCCTCGTCGGCTGGCCCATAGGACTGGCTCATGCCCATGCAACCGAGGCCGATTGCTCCGACTTCCAGTCCCTGACGGCCAAGTTTTCGTCTGCTCAATGTCATGAAGATTCTCTCTGTCCAATACCGCCGGTCCGGCGGCATGGATCAAAGCTAGAACCGTCGGATCGGATTATGAATGCTTGAACGTGTGGAATACTTGCGCGATAGTGCGAGAATGCCTTCCGATCCCTTCTCCGATATCCTGAAATTCACCAATGCCGAAACGCTTGTCACGGGTGGGTTCACGGCTGGAGGTCCCTGGGCAATCCGGTTTCCGGTGCCGAAGACGATCAAGTTCTTTGCCGTGGTGAAGGGCAGCTGCTGGGTTGATATCGATGGTGAGCCGAAGCCGATGCTGTTCGAAGCCGGCGATGTCGGCCTTCTTTCGGCGCGGCGCTCCTTCGTGCTGTCGAGCGCACTTGGTGTTCCCGCGGTCGATGCGATGAGCCTGTTTTCAGGTGCCGGCCGCTCGACCGCGCAGCTTGGCGATGGCGATGACTTTGCCCATATCGGCGGCCATGTGCTGCTCGATCCCGTCAGCGGCCGCTTGCTGGCCGATGTCCTGCCGCCCTGGATACACATCGGCGCAGCGTCCCTGCAGGCTTCGACCATCAGATGGATTCTCGACCAGCTCGTCAACGAACGGGCTTCCACAGAGCCCGGCGCTCGTCTTGCCTGCGAGCAACTTGCCCAGCTTCTCTTCATCCAGATCCTTCGCGCCCATCTGAAAACGGCGGCGCTCATGCCTCCCGGCTGGCTACGGGCGTTGTCGCATCCCCGCCTCGCACCCGCACTGCGCCTCATGCATGGTGACCCGACCCGTTCCTGGCATTTGGATGAGCTTGCCAGTGCGTGCGCCATGTCCCGCACGACCTTTGCTTTTCATTTCCGCACGATCTCGGGTGCGGCCCCTCTGACCTATCTCGCAGGATGGCGTATGCACCTTGCCGAACGGGCGCTCAGGGAGGAAACCACCCCTGTCGCCGTTATCGCCCGCTCGCTCGGCTATACGTCCGAGAGTGCCTTCAGCAATGCCTTCAAGCGCATGACAGGTAGCTCGCCGAGGGCCTGTCGCGATGCTGCGCGTTCGCAGTCCGGCTTAAACCGGGCCAATAGAGAGGCTGAGGAGATAACGAGCCTTTGAGACGCGGACCGAAGGCCGCACCCGCCTTGCGGCATCGGCCGTCCCGCCCTAATCTCAGTCCATCCCGCCAATGAGGTCTCTCCGCCAATGTCCACCACAATCGCATTGTTCGGTGCCGGCGCCATGGGCAGTGCCGTCGGCCGCCGCCTTGCCGAGTCCGGCGCCAAGGTCATCACCTTTCTCGATGGACGCAGTGAAGCGACAATCGAGCGCGCCCGAGCCGCTGGCCTCATCGCCGCTCCGCTTTCGGCATTCGCCGAGGCCGATATCATCCTCTCTATCGTTCCGCCGGCAGAGGCGCAGAAGGTTGCGGATCTCATCGCTCCGGTGCTGCGCGACAGCGGCAACAAACCACCCTTTGTCGATCTCAATGCCATAAGCCCGAAGACCATGGAAAAGCTGGCCGCCGGCCTCGCTTCCTCTGGCGCCAAGGTCATCGACGGCTCGATCATCGGCGGCCCGCCGGTTCCCGGCAAGGCCGGCCCGGTCGTTTGCCTCAGCGGTGATCTCGCCGGCGAACCCGATCTCCTCTCCCGCTTCGGCCTGAAGATCCGCCGCGTGAAGGGCCCCGTTGGAGCCGCCTCCGCGTTGAAGATGTGTTACGCCGGCATCAACAAGGGCATGACAGGCCTCTCCGCCGCCATGCTGCTTGCGGCCGCACGCTCTGGTGCCAGCGACGCATTGAAGGTGGAACTGGCCGAAAGCCAGAGCGAGCATCTGAAGCGGCTGCGCCAGTCCATTCCGGACATGTTTCCGAAGGCCTATCGCTGGGTGGCGGAAATGGAAGAGATTGCCGAGTTCCTGGGCGCAGACGATCCCGCCGCCCTCATCTTCAAGGGCATGGCCGGCGTCTTCCAGACAATCGCCGATGACCGCACCGGCAGTCGGGAACTGATCGCCACCCTTGAGCGGATGCTCGAAGACGGCGATTAAACCGCTCACAGGCCCTGCACGAAATCGATGATCGCACGGCTGACAATGTCGGGCCGCTCCTGCGGCAACCAGTGGCCGGCGCCGGGAATGAACTGCGTCGCCCTGAGGTCGGGCGCGAGCTGCGGCATCGCGCCGATAATCTCCCGCATTCCGGGGATGGCAAGGCCCGTATCGCGTTCGCCGGCCATGAACAGCGCGGGGATCTCGATCTTCAGCCCCGCAAAAGCCTTCTGCAATTCCCAGTTCCGGTCAAGGTTGCGATAGTAGTTCAGGCCGCCGCGAAAGCCCGATGCCTTGAATGCGTCGACGAACGTATCGAGATCGGATTTCGGAAGCCAAGTGGGAAGGGTATCACTTTCCGGCAGATCGGCGAGCAAACCGGATGCGCGTGAGACCATGCCGAAGGGATTGGGCGTTCCGTCGCCCGGCAGCCGCGGGCCTGCCTCGCCGCTTGCGGTGCCATAGATCTTGCGAAGGGTGACCTCCACATTCCGCTCGAACTCGGCCTCCGCCAATCCCGGCTCCTGGAAGTAGAGCACATACAGCAGATGATCTGCCGTTGCCGGAAAGATCTTCGTCGGCGGTATCGGCGGCTGACCCATGAGAGGCACGCTCATCGCGACGACACCCCGGAACCTGTCCGGACGCATCAGCGCGGCCTGCCAGGCAACCGTCGCACCCCAGTCATTGCCAACGATGACAGCCTGTTCCGCACCAAGCACATCGACAAGCGCCACCATGTCGGCCACGAGATCGACGACCGTATAGGCGCCAGCCTCATCAGGGCTTTCCGTTCGGCCATAACCGCGCATGTCGGGCGCCACGGCATGAAAGCCCGCCCCTGCAAGTGCGGTAATCTGATGACGCCATGCATGCGATGTCTCCGGAAACCCATGGCATAGCAGCACCAGCGGCCCCTCGCCCGCTTCGGCAATGTTCATCCTCAAGGTTGCTGTTTCGATCATGCGCTGCTGCATCGCTGCCTCCTCGACAATAAGCCCGTCGCCCTCGGAAAAATCGCATCCGGGCGACATCGAATCTTTAATTCCGTATCTTTTTACGTTACAGAAAATGGGAGTCAATAGACCGTAACACTATTTGTTACGCTATGGAGAGGCGCAGATGCGGCAAGACGGAAGACTGGCGCGAATGATCCATGTTCTCGTCCATATGGGATTGCTGGGCGGCCGGGAAACGAGCGAGCGCATCGCCCAGATGCTCAACACCAACCCTGTCGTCGTCCGCCGCACCATGGCCTCGCTGCGCCAATACGGCATCGTCGAATCGGAGGGCGGCCGCGGTGGCGGCTGGTCGCTGACAAGGCCGTTGGCAGAGATTACCATTCTGGATGTGCAACGCGCCCTGCAGGGCGAGACGATCCTTGATGCGCCGCTCTCCAACGATCACCCGTCTTGCCCCGTCGAGCGCGCCGCAAATGGCAAGCTGCAGCGCGCCTTCGAAAGTGCCGAACAGACGCTTGAGCGGGAATTCCAGAAGGTGACACTGGCGGAAATCGGCGACATCGCCATGGCCACCGCCCAGGCAGAAAAGCGGGCGTGACACTCATCCGGCTGCTTGCTGACGTCGCGTGAATCTGCCAACTTTCAGCAAAACAACAAGACCACAAAGAACAAGAAGAAACTCCTAGTCTGGTGGCACCACATCCCGATCGCCTTCCCTGAAGGTCTCAGCGTGTCCGGTGCGACAGGAGTTTCATCATGACTGCATTCTGGCCCTTGTTCGTCGGCGGCGTGGTCCCCGCCATTCTCTGGGGCATCACCGCTATTTTCCAGAAGCAGAGCGCCGTATCGGGCGTCGGCTCTTCGGCCTATCTCATCGCCTTCGGCCTGACGCTCGCTGTAGCGGGCGGGATCTCCGCCCTGATCTGGCGCCCCGCGCCCTGGACGGCAGAAGGCATCGGCTTTGCCGCCATCGCCGGCCTCTGTTTCGCCCTCGGCACCGGCCTCATCAGCTTCGCGCTCTTTGCCTACGGCGTACCGGTCTCCAAACTCGCGCCGATCTGGAGCTGCAACGTCCTGGTGACGCTCGCCGTCGGCGCGGTGTTTCTGGGAGAGGCTGCTGAGGTTGATATCATCAAACTCTCTGCCGGCACCCTGCTTATCATCGGCGGCGCTATCCTTGTCAGCAAGGCCTGACGCCTGCCTTACCGGCAGCCGTAGCTGCGGGTAACGACGGTCATCACCAGATCGTCGCCCTCAGCACTGCGGACGCCCGGATTCTCCTGCAGGAAGTGGCACAGCATTTCGCCGATAATGATGGGTGTCGTGCCCGGCGGCAGGCAGATATTCCACCCGACCGAATGGCCGAGACGGGTTATACTGACCATCGCCTGCGGATCCCCGGCCGCATCCGCGAACGAACGCCGCGCAAGAAACTCATCCCGGTTCCATTTGTCGAGCCAGCCGGAAACATAGCCGATGACGAACTGCCGCGAACCGCCACAATCCGAAAAGAGAAGGTCGCCGCTGGCATATTCCATCGGCGCCTTGGCCGAGACAGTCGCCAACAGGGTTGCAATGAGAATGCCCGGCATCTGATCCCCCGCCCGCATATCGATGCCGGAAACTCCAGCCCGAACATGTCGGAATTAAGCTGGAACTGTTGCCGATCCATGACGTCGGAAAAGATGGTAAATGCCCGAACCGGAACGGCAATTTCTTCTTAACCGGGGTAAATGGCCTTCAATGCCCCTTGCCGTGCAGCAGCACGTCAAAGACCATCTGCTTGAATGTCTCGAGCGGCGCTCCGCTACGGTCCGCGCGCATGCGCAGAAGCGCCCCTTCCCAACTGTTCAGGATGAAATCGGCAAGTGCTCCGGCCGGCAGCTCGCCAGAGAGTGTGCCGTCTGTCTGCGCTTCGGACAGACATGCCGCAATCACCTGGCTCCAGCGGCCGAAATGCGCTGCCACATGCTGGCGGATCAACTCGCTGTGGTCCACCGTCTCGGCACTGAAATTGCCTAGCACGCATCCCTGCGTATGACCTCTCAAGGCAAAGGACGCGGTGCGATCGTCGAAAAAGGCCTTGAGGCGGCGAAGCGGCGGTTTGTCGTGATCGGCAAGGAAACTCGTGAGCCGGGCAAGCGCCTGCTCGGAGTAGCGATCGGAAACCTCCGCCCCGAAGGCCTCCTTGCTCTCGAAGTAATTGTAGAAAGAGCCCTTCGGTACCTTGATGTCGTCGACGATCTTCTGGATCCCGGTCGCGGCAAACCCATGAGCATGGATCTCCTTCAGACCTGCCTCGATAAGCTTCTCCCGCATGTGCATGTTCGTCTTGGGGCCGCGTCGAGCCGGCGTGTCTGCGTCCATTTTTCCCTCTTGAACAATTATAGACGACCGGTCATATATTTATTGTTTCGCAGCAAAAAATCAAGCTCGATCCCTCGCCCTGCCGCCAAAACTCAACTGTTCAAGGAATTACCGCCATGACCTCGAACCCCACCCCCAGCCTGCGCTACGATGTCCTGACAATCCGCCGCCCAGGCCTCAGCCGCGATGTGCCGGCTGGAGATCCCGCGCTTCGATGGGTCGCCAATTCCGCCACGCTGATCTCGGGCGAACGTGATGCCGTGCTCGTCGACACTTTCCTGACCGAACCGCAGACAAAGACGCTCGCCGACTGGGTGGAGGCGAGCGGCAAGCACCTGAAGGCGATCTACATCACCCACGGCCATGGCGACCATTTCTTCGGCATCGGCGCTCTGCTGAAGCGCTTCCCCGATGCGAAGGCTTATGCGGTCTCAGATGTGGTGGAGGCGATGCGCCGCCAGAGCGAACCCGACATGCTCGACGGTTTCTGGCGCAAACTCTTCCCCGGCGAGATCGCCGAGACCATGGCCGTCGCGGATGTGCTTGAAGCACCCGACCTGGAACTCGAAGGCCACAAGCTGATCCCGATCGATGCGGGCCATACCGACATGTCGCACTCGACCGCCCTGCACGTTCCCTCGATCGGGCTCATCGTCGGCGGCGACGTCGTTTATAACGGCATTCACTGTTACCTCGGCGAAACCACGCGCGAGAGCAGGCAACATTGGATCGAAACGCTGGACCGGCTGAAAGAGCTGAAGCCGAAGGCCGTCGTCGCCGGCCACAAGATCCCCGAAAATGACGACAACCCCGATATCATCGACCAGACGCAGCAATACTTGCGTGATTTCAACAGGCTTGAACTGGAAACGACGACAGCGCGGGAACTGTTCGACGCCATGCTGACGCTCCATCCCAACCGTGCTAATCCCGGCTCGCTCTGGGGCGCTGCCAAGGTCACCAAGGGCGCCTGACTTTCACGCCGCATCAGAGCGTGACGAGATCCGCGTGCCCGAACCCTTTGGAATAATCAAGCACCGAGATCACCTTCGGCATGACACGGAAGATGCAGATCTGATCCCGCGTCGGCATGGCGACCGCCAGATCCTGCTGGACGGGATATTTCTCCGGCATCATGCGGAGCACCCTGTCGGCCTCGTCAGGGTCTTCCACCTTCTCGGCAAAGGCCGCCATCGACAGGCCGGTGATCTGCATCAGCTGGGCTACATCCGGGTTGATCGTCAGCGACAACCTTTTGTCCCGCGCCAGATTGGCGGCTTTCTGGCTGTCCGGGCTGCAGAGAAAATAGAGCGTCAGCCCGTCATTGACGTAGCCCACCGTCGTCGTCTGCGGCCAGCCGTCTGGCCGGAGCGTCGCAACGCTCATGATCCGTTGCCCATCCAGGATCGCCTGGATCGTCTTCCTGATCGCCTCGTCCATGGCTCGCTCCGTTCAGTTTGCTGGCTGAAGCATGGTTTGCTGCTCGGCATTCCGCATTGATCCGTATCAAGGCGAATATCGATCTGGATTAATTCCAAATATTCCGTATTATTACAAAAAATGATCAGGATAGAGAATAATACGGACCATGTCGGAAGAGTTCTACACCGCTGAACAGGCGGCCGAGCGGCTGAAACTGCACCCGAAGACCGTGCTGCGGCTCATCCGCGAAGAGCGCTTGCGCGCCACGCGCATCGGCAAATCCTACCGCATTCTGCGCTCCGACCTCGAATCCTTCGCCGGTGTCAGCAACAGCGCCCCGGCCCTGCAGGCCGAGGTCTATGTCACCAGCATCGTCGAAGTGCCCGATCTCTCCGCCGACATGTCGAGCCGCCTGACGGTGCTGATGCAGGCCATGCTGATCTCGCGGCATCGCCGTCCGCACGCCCTGCAGTTCAACGCCGTCTATGACGCGGAACGGCAACTCCAGAAATTCATTCTGATCGGTACGCCGTCGGATACGGCGGAACTGTTGAACAGCCTGGACGCTTATCTGAAGGCGCTCCGCTGACCCGAAGGGAGACATTCCGTGAGCAACGATATCAAGCTCCTGCACGGCTTTCGCGTGCTCCTGCGCAATCCCGATGGCAAGCCGTTATCGGCTGAAAGCGGCATCAATGATCTGATCGGCCACGCACTCGGCGAATCCGTCGATTGGGTCTTGCTGCCGGTACCGCGACTGCCGGAGGGTTTCCTCACGCTCCGCTCGGGCATTGCCGGTGCTGCGATCCAGAAATTCGTCAATTACCGGGTTCGTGGCGCCATCATCGGCAGGATCGATGCGGAGCTTGCCGCAAGCAACGCACTGCAGAGCTTCGTTCTTGAAGCCAATCGCGGCACGACCTGCTGGTTTCTCGATACGACGGAAGAGTTCGATGCCAGACTTTCAGCCTTCAGTACGCCGGCATAAATCACTGATTTATCGGGATAATGCCGGCTGTCGCGGCAGACTCACGCTGCGGCATGTTCAGACCGACGGCTGTCCCACCATTTCAGCACCCTGAGCGCCCTGAGCGTTACCCAGCGGGAGGGCTCTCCCTCGCCGTCATCCATGACGAACCAGGCCCTGCCGGACACGCGCCAGTCGAGCGGCCAGCGGCCATCTTCCAATCGCCGCAGCCGGAGGTATTCAATTGCCTCTTTCAGCCGCATATCGGGAGCAGCCCCTGTCTGCAGGCTTGAGGCGCGAAAGTAATCGAGCGCCCGCAGCACATCGAAGCGCCAGCGGTTCGGATGCAGGAACTGCATGAATTTATCGTCGACCGGCTCACCGGTACTGAGACGCCGCATCAGGTGCCGCGCCAGCAGATAATCCTCGCCTGACCGTCTTGCCTCGCGTGCTTCCTCGGTGCCGCCGGTCGCCCGCTCATATTCCAGAAGTCCTTCCAGCACATTGATCGTCGTGTGGAAGGAGGAACGCATCGAGCCATTCGCTCGCTCGCAGTTCCAGCCGCCATCCGACTGTTGCTCGCCGAGCAATCTTTTCACGATCGGCGAGATATCGACGCCGAAATAGGCGCCGTCGCCAACGGTGCGGCCATTGATGCATTCCTCCACCTCTCCTTCCCAGAAAGGCTGTCCGCCCTCGTCCCAGCGGCAATTGGCGCCGATGAGTGCGACAGTTCTCCGTGCGCTTTCGGAGCGCGGGTCGAGGCCGAATTCGCGAAGCTGCGTCAGCGAGAAATTCGTCGCCGTCCAGGGCTGGCCGGTTGCCTGCCATTCCTCGCGCGTGAAATCACTGGGCAGGAAGGAACCGCCCGCCCATTGCCCATCTGCATCCTGAAAGGACAATAGCTTGGCGCCCCACCCCTCCCGCTCGACCTTCTGCCGTTCAGCGGACCAGACGGGTTCAGGCGCGTCCAGAAGATCGCGCAGCACCTGCCAGCGGATGGCGGGGTCGGAGGCGAGCAGCCAATCGATCACGGATGTCTCAGATGGCATCGGCAAGGCTCCCGTCGCTTGCGAAGACGGTTTTAAGTTTGGCCAAGCATGCGTCTGCCGTCAATATTGCGAGGCTCGACGCGAGGATTCCAGCCAACCGGAGACTCCCTCGAAGCATGGCCGCCTGATATAGGAGTGCCTATCCTTGCCACGGAGCGCACGGAGCTCGCGATGAACCCACGCCAACTGAAGACCTTCCTTGCCGTCGCAAGGCACGGCAATTTCACCCGTGCCGCAAGCGAGGCCAATCTCGCCCAATCGAGCCTCAGCGACCAGATGCAGGCGCTCGAAGAGGAATTGGGCGCCGCGCTTTTCGAGCGCTCCCGGCAGGGCGTGACCCTGACACCGGCCGGTGACGTGCTGAAATCCTATGCCGAAGAAATCCTTGCCCTGAACGATGAGGCGAAGACCGCAATCCGCGCAGCTACCGGTCTTGAGAAACAGGCCCTGGCGATCGGTACGCTCGAAACCATCGCAGCGGAAAAGCTCGCCGCCTTCCTGTCGCGTTTTCGCGGGACGCATCCCGATATCAGCCTGACGCTGAAGATCGGTGGCAGCGGTGAATTGCAGCGGTGGCTGGAAGATGGCTCGATCGACATCGCCTTCACCTTCGACCGCGGAGAGCAGGATGGACGGTCCCAGATGCGCCTCGTCTCGCGCGAGCCGCTCGCCCTGATAGCAGGCCGCAATACCCGGGCGATGCCGCCCGGAAACCTCGCTGACCTGAGCCGCCTGCCCTTCATCGCCACCGAAACCGGCTGCGTCTATCGCCGCCTCTTCGATACTGCCTTTGCCGAGGCAGATATTGCCGCACCTGATATCGTGACCCAGGCGGACAGCGTCCAGACGATCATCCGCCTCGTCGCATCCGGCGCCGGTTACGGTCTTGTCCCGCGTTTGGCCGTCACTCCGGCCGCCGAGCGCGGCGATGTCGTGGAACTGCCCTGGCCAGGTGATACACCTGCTGCGTCGCTGATCATGCTGTGGCGGCGCCGGCGGGTGCAGCCGCCGGCGCTCTCTTCATTGATTGCCATGGCAAGCGAGGACCTGAGGCCGGTCAGACCAGCCGATGCCCGCCTTCGACATGCAGGATAGTGCCTGTGGCAAAGCCGTTGCCGATGAGGAAGCGGATCGCGTCGGCAATATCATCAGGCCGACCGACGCGACCCGCCGGCAGCCGCTTCGCCATGGCTTCCAGCGTTGCCTGCTTGGCATCGCCGGCAACGAAATTCCAGATCGGCGTATCCACCCAGCCCGGTGACACGGCGTTGACGCGCAGGGGCGCAAGCTCGACCGCGAGCGCCCGCACCAGTCCCTCCAGCGCCGCATTGACGGCCGCAACGACGGAACCGCGCGCCGCCGGCCGATAGGCGGCAACCCCCGACGTGAAGGTGATCGAGCCCGACGGCGGCAGGCATGGCGCGCCGTATTTTGCAAGCAGCAGCGGCCCGTAGAACTTGCTCTCGACGACCCGCTGCGCCGCCCCAAGCTGCAGATCCGGCAGCAACTGATAGGCTCCCTCGATATCCGCCGCCGTGCTGACGATATGGTCGACCGGCCCGCAATCGCGGAAGAAGGCCGCGATCTCCTCTTCACGGGTGAGATCGAGGGCGGCCATGTTCAGATCAGCAGGGTCGCCGAGCGTCTGCCGCGCCGCTTCAAGCCTCGCCGCACTGCGCCCGGCAATCGTCACCCGCGCCCCTTCGGCCAGCAGCCGTCGCGCCAGCGCCAGCCCCATGCCGGAACTGCCGCCCACGATGATGATCCCGGCGCCTTCCAAATTGATATCAGTCATCTGCGTCTCCTTCTTGTCTGGAAGAGCAGATGCCGCGTGCCGGGCAGCAAGAAAAACGGAAGAAACCGATGGCGCCATCGGTTTTTCCGATGATGCGTCCGGCGCGCCGTCGATGCTTCAAGTCGGCCAGAACATCCCGGCGACGGCACAGCCGAGCAGCACCGGAATGACCGCCAGCCTGAACCGGAAGATCGCGATCGCTGCCGCAAGGCTCAACAGCAGCGATGGCAGCGACAGCGACGCCCAGACGGGCAGCTCGATCGAGAAAGGTCCGAGGCTGTGGACTTCGGCGCTCCGGAACAGGAAGTGCAGGCCGAACCAGATCGCGAGATTGAGGATGACACCGACCACGGCCGCCGTGATGGCCGACATCGCACCGGCAAGGGCTGCATTGCCGCGCAGCTTCTCGATGAAGGGAGCGCCGAGGAAGATCCAGAGGAAACAGGGAACGAAGGTCACCCACGTCGTCAGGATTGCGGCGAGCGTGGCGGCTGTCATCGGACCGAGGCCGCCGGGATCACGATAGGCGCCCATGAAACCGGCGAACTGGAGGACCATGATCAGCGGACCTGGCGTCGTTTCCGCCATGCCGAGACCATCCAGCATCTCGTTGGGCTTCAGCCATCCGTAGTGCTGGACGGCTTCCTGCGCCACGTAAGCGAGCACGGCATAGGCGCCGCCGAAAGTCACCATCACCATCTTGCTGAAGAACACGCCGATCTGCGTGAAGATGTCGTCGGGTCCAAGAAAGAGATAGAGCAGCAGGATCGGCAGCAGCCAGAGTGCCAGGAGCGCCGACGAGATTCTCAGCGACCACAGAAGGTTCGGTCGCGCATGCAGAGGTATCTCCTCTCCGAGCAGGGCATCGGAATCGGACAGAGCCGCGCCGCCGGCTGCCTTGTGCCCGCCGCCACCCTGGAACAGGCGGGAACCCGACTTCGATCCCAGGAAGCCGACGATGGCAGCGGCGAGGATGATGACGGGAAAAGGCACATGGAACACGAAGATCGCCAGGAAGGCGGCTGCCGCGATCCCGACCATTGCCCTGTTCTTCAGTGCGCGGCCGCCGACCCTGACGACCGCCTGAATGACGACGGCAAGCACCGCCGCCTTCAGGCCGAAGAACAGGCCCTCGACGGCATCGACACTGCCGAGGCTCACGTAGAGATAGCTGAGCGCCAGGATGGAGAGGAAGCCCGGAAGCACGAACAGGATGCCCGCGACCAGACCACCGGCGGTCCGGTGCATCAGCCAGCCGATATAGATGGCAAGCTGCTGCGCTTCCGGTCCCGGAAGCAGCATGCAGTAATTCAAGGCATGCAGGAAACGCTGCTCGCCGATCCACCTCTTCTCATCGACGACGATGCGGTGCATCACGGCGATCTGCCCGGCCGGTCCGCCGAAGCTGAGGGCTGCAACGCGCAGCCAGACGCGAAAGGCCTCGCCGAAGGTGACGCCATGCGGGTTCGGCGACGCCCCGGTATCGGGCGTCGCATGGGTAACGGCACTGCTCATGTCAGCCTCCCTTTTTCGCGGAAGGCCAGTTGTGCGTTTCATCCGTGGCGTCGCGGCACCAGCGGTAGAAGGCATCATAGAGCAGCATGCCTGCATCGAGCTGCTTGAGATCGTCGACGAACATGCGCGACAGGCCGAGCGAGGCGGCGAGCAGCCCGGCCACTTCAGGGGCAAGGTCCGGCCGGGCGGTATCCGCGCCGCGAACGATCCTCGCGAGCCTCGACATCGGCTCTGAGGCAAGGCCGAATTCCTCGATCATCACATCGAAGGTGCAGAGCTCGCCGCGATGGCTCCAGAAGACCTCCTCGATATCGAACGGCACGGCGCCGAAGCGATCGGCAACCAGGGCGACGTCCGATGTCGGCACGAAGAGAAAGACCGCCGAGGGATCGACGAAGCGCCGGATGAGCCAGGGACAGGCAATGCGGTCGATCTTCGGACGCGCCCGCGTGACCCATACGGTCCGCCCTTCCCGGTCGCGCGGCGGCAGCCTGTCGACGGGCACGGCCGAGCCGCCGGCCCTTATCCAGGCCTCGAAGCCGCCTTCCAGCACTTCCGCGGTGCCTCCGGCATGCCTGATATGGGCGGCGACCCCATGGCTGAGCTTGCCGCCCGCCTGGCAGACGACAACCACCGGCCGGGCAAAGCCTGCCGCCCATTCGCTGACATCGGTGTGAGATTTCCGGATCGAGCCCGGCACAAGCCGCGGATCGCGGGCGAAATCCTCCTCGATGCGCACATCGACGATGACAGGCGCATTGGGTGTGCCGACGATACGGTTCAATTTGTCTGAAGATATTTCGAGAAATGATGGCATGACGCGTCCTCCGGTGTTCGGTTTCATGGACGCGATTCTTCGGCATGTCGCCTCGTGGGGTGATCGCAACCCCATATGATTTTTATGCGCGCCGCCGTTTTTCGTGTCAAGCTTCGGGAGGGAATACCATGCTCTGCAAACCAACCATTCCTCCTTTGGTGCATTGCAGTTAGGCTCGTCGAATGAGCACAGAAGAAACGCCGTTGACCGGCGGTCGCATTACTGCCGGCGTGGTCCGGGTAGGAGATACGGTCAGGCGTCCGGTCACAAGAGACCGGACACATGTGCATGATCTTCTCCTTCACCTCGAAGAGCGTGGTTTTGATGCCGTGCCACGCTTTCTGGGCGTGGACGATCAGCAGCGCGAAGTGCTGAGCTTCATCCCCGGCCATGTGCCTGACGATCTCGGCCACTTCGATGATGCTCAGCTTGCAGCCGCAGCTCGCCTCCTCAGAGGCTTCCACGATGCGACCTCGGATTTTCCGCTCGTCCTGAACATGGGCGCGGAAGTCATGTGTCACAATGACTGGGGGCCGCCGAACGCGGTGTTCCGTAATCGCCTGCCATGCGGCATCATTGATTTCGACACGCTTGCACCGGGCCTGCGCCTTTGGGATCTCGGTTATTTCGCTTTTGCTTGGCTCGACCTCGGAGACGAGGACTATACGGGCGACGAGCAGATCCGGCGGCTGGATGTGGTGGCGCAAGCCTATGGAATGGCGGGCTGCGCGGCCCCGCAGATCGCTATCCATGCGCTTGCGCGACAGGCGGCGCTGGCGGCCGCGGGGCGTGTCCAGGGAAAGACGGACATGGCCGAATGGGCGTCGGCTGCTGCCGACTGGACGCTTCTCAACGTGCTCGAACAACTCAGCCCGACCGGTTACGCCTTGCCCGCAGGATGAAATCCCGTCCCGTCAGTTCCGCCCGCCATTCGCCCTGATCACCTGCCCATTGACCCAGCCGCTCTCGCTACTCGCCAGAAACGACACGATCTGCGCAATATCCTCGGGCTGCCCGAGCCGGCCGAGCGGGATTTCATTCGTCAGGCGCTGGATCAGCTCCGGGGATCGGCCCGAGAGCAGCAGTTCGGTCGCGACCGGTCCGGGCGCCACGGCATTGACGGTGATGCGGCGGGGGCCGAGCTCCTTTGCGAGGATATGCGTCATCGCTTCCACCGCCGCCTTGGTTGCGGTGTAGACGGAATTGCCCGGCGAATAATGGCCGATGATGCTGGTCGACAGATTGATGATGCGGCCGCCCTCGCGAAGGCGTCTTGCGGCCTCGCGCATGCCGTTGAAGGTACCGGTCAGGTTGACGGCGACGAGACGCTGGTAGTCTTCGTCGCTCACCTCAGAAAGCGGGCCAAAGGTGGTGACGCCGGCATTGTTGACGAGCACGTCGACAGTTCCAAATTTCCCCTCTGTGTGCTCGAAGAGCTCGGCAACTGCCTGCGGGCTGGAGACATCGGCGCCAAGCGCCAGCGCCCGGCCGCCGGCTGCGGTGATGGCGGCAACCACTTCCTCTGCCTGCGCGGCGCCTGCCGCATAATTGACGACGGTCTGGAAACCATCGGCTGCGAGCCGTCTGGCAATCGCCGCGCCGATCCCTCTGGATGCGCCGGTGACGATGGCGGTTTTGATCTCGTTTGACATGGACAATTCTCCGTTCTGTTCCGGCGCGGTCGATCGCAGGCGCAGCAAGGGATATGCGCGTCACCGCTCCCGGTGATGCGTTCCAGTTTCCAAATCCCTTTGCTGAGCGACCGCTTGTGCGCTTGATCTGACGGATCTAATGTGAGCGATAACTCGCCTTCCCGCTACTCGCATTTCAAGGCCCGTTCCAGCAATGTCCGAAAGCCCCTACAAGAGCCGATCCTCGCCCAGAAAAGCGCCCAGACAGGCCCGCTCTCTTGCGACGGTCAGCGTGATCGTCGAGGCCGCGGCTCGCATTCTGGAGGAGCGCGGCCATGAAGGTTTTTCCACCAATGCGGTGGCGGAAAAGGCCGGCGTCAGCATCGGCTCGCTCTACCAGTATTTCCCACGCAAGGATGCGCTGATCGGCGCGCTGATCCTGCGGCAGACCATGTCACTGATTGGAGATGCAGAAAGTGCTGCCGGCGAGCCGACGGGGGAAGGGGCGCTCTCCGCCCTGATAGACCCCTGCGTCCGCCAGCAGCTCGAACGCCCTGCCCTTGCCCGCCTGCTCGATTACGAGGAGGCCCGCCTGCCGCTCGATGCTCAAACCGATCGCATCAAGCAACGCTTCCTTGAACTCACCCGCAATACGCTGGCGCGCCCGGACATGCCGCCGCAGCCCGATATCGATATCGCGGCACGCGATGCAGTGGCAATCATCAAGGGCATGATCGATGCCGCCGGCGAGCACGGAGAAGAAGACCGGGACGGGCTGGCGCTGCGCGTCAGACGCGCCGTGCTCGGCTATCTCAGAGCCTCCTCGGAAGGCAGATAGTTCCGGAACCTGATTTCGGTCGGCAAAAAGAACCCTCGGTCCGGGAGTGGAACCGAGGGTTTTCATTTGCAGGAGTGAACGCAGCGATCGCTGGGAACGATGAGCCTTCGAGTGGGGGACAAGGCTGCCGCGTTGGATAAGAAACGAGCCGCGTCGAACTTGGTTCCTGAAAAAATCACAGTTCCGGCAGCCGGCTCAACAGAAAATCCGCTCGCGCGGCGACATCGATCTTCGGCAGGATGACGACGTCGTAGCCCATTTCGGGATAGGCCGTGGTCAACCGGTCATATTCGGCAACCGCCTCTTCGAAACCATGCCGCCGCTCTGGGTCGTGGACATAGATTTCCGGCCAGGGCGGCGTCAGAAACACCGTATGGTGATAAGGGTTTTGATCCCGCAGCGTCTCCAGCATCGCCTTTCCGGTCGTCGCCTGCAGGGCAGAAGCGGCGTCGATCAGGCCGCGATCGAAAAACGTCCATCCGGGCTGGACTTCAGCGAGCTTCCGATCCTCGAGCGCCATCGCGATCGCCCGCCGGGCAAATGCCGCCGCGTCGACCCAGGGCAAGGCAGCACCCTGCCCGGCCAGTTCCTCCCTCACGATGCGGCGTCCCGGCTCCTCGACGGTGGCGTAGCCGCGCCGGGAGAGCTCTTCGAGCAATGTGGATTTCCCGCCGCCCGAGCAGCCGGAAATAACGACGCATTTGATCATGGAACTCTCCGATGAACGGATGATGAGAAAAAAGGCGCGGCGCGCAGACGCGGCTATGTGCCGATCTCCAGGTCGAAGACATGACCCTGCCTGCCGGCCGAGCAGCGAAGCGAACCCCTGTGTATCGCAGCGATGCGCGCCACGATATCAAGCCCGATGCCCATCCCGTCGGCGCGTGGGGCGACATCGGCGCCCTGCCTCACGCCTGCCGGATGCCGGTCCTCGACGCGGATCAGATCGTTGCTGACCCGCACGACGATGCCGGTATGGGCAGGCGTGTGGCGAACGGCATTGTCGATCAGGTTGCGAACGGCGTCCTTCAGCAGGGCCGGCACACCCTGCACGATGGCGGCATCGACCTGCGCCGAGAATTCCAGCGAGTGATTGTTTTCGTAAACCCAGGGCGCCAGCTGTTCCACCACGCTGGACGAAAGCTCGACAAGATCGACCTCCTCGAACATGCCGTGATCGAATGTATCGAGCCGTGCGAGCGCGGTGATCTGGCTGACGAAACGCACGAGATCATCGAGATCCGCTTCAGCCTTGCGCGCCCGAGGATGGTCGATATGGCCGAGCTCCAGCTTGATTGCCGCAAGCGGCGTGCGCACTTCGTGCGCGATGCCCGATGTCAGTATCTTCTGGGATTTCATCAGCTCGCCGACACGCTCGAAGGCCCGGTTGACGGCCTCGGCAAGATGGGCGACTTCGCGCGGCATCTCCTGGAATTGCAGATGCGAGCGCGAATCCATCGGGTCGATCCGTTCGGCCGCCTCGGCCGCAATCCGCACCGGCTTCAGCGCCTGCCGCACGGAAAGCAGGGTGGCGCCGAGCACGAGCACCAGCAGAATGCTCATCGGCACGATCATATGCTCGATCACCTCGTTCCACAGGACGTCCGACACCACATCCTGCGGATCGCCCATCGTCGCGACATCGACGACGAAGCGCCGCTCCCCCACCATGAAGGCCCGCCCGCCCACCAGCGTCAGCGGTTTGCCGGGCTCGAGCGACCGCAGCCAGAAATCAGGTGGGTTGATATCAGGCGGCAGGAAGCGGCTCTCGCAGGCAGCGTCGCAGGACTGGAAGACGAACCCGCCGCCGGCCTCGCGGATGCGGGCCACATAGCCTGTCTGCGCCTGCCCGTAACGCCCCTCGACAGAATCGGGAAGCCGGTAGCGGATGGCGCCGTCCTTCACCGCAATGCCGGAGGCTAGCCGCTCGGTCTCCTGCTCCACGAAGAGCCGCGAAAGCTCCCCGACATTCCAGTAATAGGCGGAAAAGATCACGGCGAGCTGCAACACCATGGCCAGCACCGCAAAGAAGGCAATACGCCGGGTCAGGATCGCGCCCAGTGTCGGCGATGAGAGCCTCATGCGCGCACCTCCCGCATCATGTAGCCGACACCCCTGACGGTCTCGATCAGCACCTGTGTCGGATGCCCTTCGAGCTTTCTGCGCAGCCGGGAAACGGCAAGTTCGACGGCATTGCTGCTGCGCTCATCGCCGAATTCCGAGAAGGCATGTTCTATCTTGGGTTTGGGCACTACTTGCCCGCCATTGCGCATCAGCAGTTCCAGAAGGCCCTTTTCGGAAGGCGCGAGCGCAATCTCGTCGCCAGCGCAGATCACCTGGCGCGTGGCGAGGTCATATTGAAGGGCGGCGAATTCCAGCACCGGCATGACGGTTGACGGCGCGCGGCGCGTCAATGCGCGGATGCGGGCGATCAATTCCCCATTGTGAAAGGGCTTTACGAGGTAATCATCCGCGCCGGCATCGAGCCCGGCGATGCGCTCGTCGACTGCGCCCCGCGCCGTCAGCACCAGAACCGGCATCTGGACCCTTGCGGCCCGGAGCGATTTCAGAAATGCGATCCCGTCCTCATCAGGCAGGCCGAGGTCGAGAAGCAGCAAGTCGTAGGCCGCTTCCTGCAATGCAAGCCGCCCCTCCTGTGCAAGGGCGAAGGCATCGATCTTCCAGCCGGCATCGTGGATGGCTTCGCAAAGCAGCTCGCGAAGCCGGGAACTGTCCTCGATCAGCAGTATCCTCATGCCCTCTTTCGACCCGTGACCATCGACCAGACGAGATTCTCCCTGTGCCTCCAGCTTTCGACGATGGCTGCACCCGCGTGGACGAAGGCAAGCACCATGATGCCGTTTGCGATCGTGCCGTGCAGTTTCTCCAGCCACTTCTCGCCCCAGAAGGCGTCGAGCGTCGTCATCCAGCCGGTCAGCACCGTAGCCGCCAGCAATGCCATCAGCAGCAGCATCATGACCGATGCCAGCGGATTGTGACCAAGATAACGTCTTTCACTGCCGTCGATCATATCAAAGATCTGCTCCATCACCCTGCGCGGCGTCGGCAGGAAATCGGAAAAGCGAGCATGTTTTGTACCGACGAACCCCCAGAGGATGCGAATGACGATTGCCGTAGCGACGACATAACCCGTGATGCGGTGCCAGTATTTGCCTTCTTCGAGAATGAAGAGGTTGAGCGTGCAGGCCGCGACGATCGTCCAGTGGAACAGCCTGACGACCGGGTCCCACACCCTGATCGTCTGCCCGTTGGCATCGGAGGGCACCTGGCCCTCCTTCTTCGACAAGATGGCTGTCATCGCTCAATCGCCCTTCTGGACGATATCGCCGGAAACCGGATTGAAATAGACCTCGGCGCGTTCGCCGTTCTTGTCCTTGCCGTAGATCTCGTAGCAATTGCCGGTGATTTCGAAAGTCTTGACCTTGTAGCCCATGACCTCGATCTTCGCCTTCATGGCGGCTTCCGGCATCCATTTGGATTTCGGCTCCTTCGTGCAGCTCGGGCTTGCAAGCGCCAAGACGGGCGAGAGCGACAGGATTGTGAGAGCGGCGACCAGTTTCAGCTTCATGATTTTACCCTTTTGCAGAAGCCCCTTGCGGGCGACGGCAAACGGGTAGCGCGCCGAAGCTGTCTGTTTGCTGTCGGGGCAGGAAGACGAGTTCCTGCCGTCGACAGCTGGCCTCGCCGTCTATTCGCTACGCGGCAACGGTCGCAGAAACAGGCGCTCGTAGCTCTTGAACGGCGGATCGGCCCCGAAGCGCGCATTGGCCGCGATACTGTCCGGATCGGCGGCGACGCTGGCGCGGTAGCCGAGATAGGTCGGCTCGTCCGGAAAGGTGAAAAGAGCGATCGCGATATTGCCTGCCCCATCCGCTCCTGCGCCCGGAAAGCTCAAACCCGCGCCTTCCGGCTTTTCGCGCGGCATGAAATAGCCGTGATGTGTTCCGCCATAACGCTCGATCAGCCGGACCCAGACCTCGGCATAGGCTTCGAATTCCATACGTTTCTTCGAGTCGAGGCGGTAACGCACCTCGCAGGTGACAGGCATGCTCGACATCAAGGACATTCCTCCCCCGTCACATATAGTTCACGAGCGGATACCTGCCATGGACGCGCAGACGGATCTCAGGGAATTCCAGCAAGCGCGGCCGGTAGTTGAAGGGGATCGAGCCGACGAGCGGGCCGCTTGCCCAGCCAGTTCGCAGGCGCGATGCGGTTCAAGTTCACTCAGGAGGACGATGCGAGCGCGAAGGAAGCAAGCGCCCGAAACACCGCTGAATTTTCCAGCTTGCCGCGAATCGCGCCGCTCGCTACCTCTTGGGCAAGGCTCGACCCAAGCCTCCTCCCTCCATCCGGGAAAGCATCGTCCATGCGGGGCAATCCACCATCGAACCATCTGTTCGAGCACCGCATAAGGAGGGGTTGCGTTTCCGGCTCGCAATGGAGGTTTGAATGAAACTGTCTGCACCCATCTATCAGCTGAAGCGCCGGGCGAAATTGCTGGCGCGTACGGATACGATCCCGCTTCATCAGGCGCTCGATCGTATCGCGCAGGAGGAAGGTTTTACCGCCTGGAGCCTGCTTTCCTCCCAGCATGAGCCATCTGCATCATCCATGCTGTCGCAACTGGCAGATGGCGATCTGCTTCTGATCGCTGCCCGTCCGGGCCACGGCAAGACCCTGCTCGGCCTGCAGCTTCTGCTCGATGCCGTCAGCCAGGCACGAAGGGCAACCTTCTTCACGCTCGAATATACCCATCAACAGAGCATGAACCGCATCCATGCCCTGCCGGAAGGCGAAGCGATCGGGGACAGGATCGAGATCGTCACCTCGGATGAGATCAGTGCCGATTATATCATCCGGCATTTCGCGGGCGCGCCGCGGGGAACAGTCGCCGTCATCGACTATCTGCAGCTTCTCGACCAGCAGCGCAGCAAGCCGGCCCTGTCGGAGCAGGTTTCGGCCCTTCAAAGCTTCGCCCGGGATACAGGGGTTGTGCTGGCCTTCATCTCTCAGATCGACCGGTCCTTCGAGGCCGGCGGCAAGGGCTTGCCGGATCTTGGGGATGTGCGTCTGCCGAACCAGCTCGACCTCGGGCTCTTCACCAAGGCCTGCTTCCTGCACAATCGCGAAGTCCAGCTTCAGCACATCGCCTAAATCATCGCGGGGGCCGTTATCCGTCAGTTGCCGGCCTCCGGCTTTCTCGTGACTGTTGACGTTTCAGCTCTCAGCCGCGATAGCGCAAGGAATCCACCACTATGGCGAAGGCCGGCGTCTGATGGCGCCGGCTGGGATAGTAGAGGTGGAAGCCGGAAAAGGGTGGACACCAGTCTGCAAGCACGCGGGTCAGGCGGCCCGCCTCGAGATCGTCGCGGACGCGGTCCTCCAGCACGAAGGCGAGACCGGCACCGGCAATGGCCGCCTTGACAGCCAGCGCGCCGCTGTTGACCGCAAGCTGGCCCTCCACCCGCACGCGCAGTTCACGCCCGCCCTGCTCGAATTCCCAGGCATAGAAACCACCGGCCGTCGGCAGCCGCAGATTGATGCAATTGTGCTCCGTGAGCTCATGAGGTGTGCGCGGGCGGCTTCGCTTCTCGAAATAGTCGGGGGAGCCGACGACGGCCATTCTGACATCCGGGCCGATCCGCACGGCCACCATGTCCTTCGCAACCTGTTCGCCGAGCCGCACGCCGGCATCGAGACGCTCGGCGACGATATCCGTGAGGCCGTTATCGACAACGATTTCGATCGCGATATCGGGATATTGCGGCAACAGCTTCTGCACGGCCGGCATGAGGACCAACTCGGCTGCCTGTTCGCCCGCCGAAATGCGCACGCTACCCGAGGGTTTTTCGCGCAGCGCCGATAGCTGCGCGAGTTCCGCACTGATCTCCTCAAGCCGAGGCCCGACAGATTGGATCAGACGCTCGCCTGCATCCGTCGGCGACACCTTGCGCGTCGTGCGGGTGAGCAGCCGCAGACCCATGCGCTCTTCGAGCGCGCGCACCGTCTGGCTGAGAGCCGATTGCGAAACGCCGAGCAAGGCGGCGGCTCGCGTGAAGCTGCCCTCGCGCGCGACGGTCAGGAAAGCGGAGATATCGTCAAGATTGGTCCGAGTCATTCATAAGCTGCCCTAATAGTTTCATGCAGATTTTAGCTTCTAATCGCAGAACTGCGTAGACGCTAAATGAAGATCGGCAGGAAAGGATACGCCCATGCAGATCAAGCGCAGCGGCTTCGCACCCTCGGTTCCGGGGCCTGAAGCCTTTTTCACCGGGACAGTGCGGCTCGACGCCCGTTTCGACAGTGACGATCCCGACCGGGTCGGCGGTGCCACCGTGACCTTCGAGCCGGGAGCACGCACCGCCTGGCACACGCATCCGCTCGGCCAGACGCTGATCGTCGTCTCCGGGCTCGGCTGGGCACAGCGTGAGGGCGGCCCGATAGAAGAAATCCGGCCGGGCGACATTGTCTGGTTCGCACCCGGCGAAAAGCATTGGCACGGCGCCACTGCAACAACGGCCATGAGCCATATCGCCATTGCCGAAAAGCTCAACGGCAGTCCGGTCGACTGGATGGAAAAGGTCACGGACGACGAATATCACCGGATGGAGACACGATGATGCAGAAACGCAAACTCGGAACGCATGGTCCCGAAGTCTCGGCCCTCGGCCTTGGTTGCATGGGCCTGAGCTTCGGTTACGGCCCGGCAACAGAAAGGCATGCGGCGATTACTCTGATACGCACTGCCTTCGAGCATGGCGTCACTTTTTTCGATACGGCGGAAGCCTATGCCCAGGGAGCCAATGAAGAATTGCTCGGCGAAGCACTCGAACCATTCCGCGGAGAGGTGGTGATCGCCACGAAATTCGGCTTTCGGGACGGCGATTCCAGCAAGGGTCAGGACAGCCGCCCCGAGCGCATCCGGCAGGTGGCGGAGGCCGCCCTGAAGCGATTGCGTACCGACAGGATCGATCTCTTCTACCAGCATCGCGTCGATCCCGAAGTGCCGATGGAAGAGGTTGCGGGCGCGGTGAAGGAGCTGATCGCTGCCGGCAAGGTCAAGCACTTCGGCATGTCGGAAGCCGGGGTGGATTCGATCCGCCGGGCCCATGCCGTCCAGCCGGTCGCCGCCCTGCAGAGCGAGTATTCCTTCTGGTGGCGCGAGCCCGAAAAGGAGATCCTGCCGCTGCTCGAAGAACTCGGCATCGGTTTCGTGCCCTTCAGCCCCCTCGGCAAGGGTTTCCTGACGGGCGCAATCAGCGAGAGCACCAGTTTCGACAAGACGGATTTCCGCAATGTCGTGCCACGCTTTTCGGAAGAGAACCGCAAGGCCAATCAGGGCCTCGTTGCGGTGCTGAGTGGGATCGCCGCCGCCAGGCAGGCGACACCGGCGCAGATCGCGCTCGCCTGGCTGCTCGCCCGCAAGCCATGGATCGTGCCGATCCCCGGCACCACCAAACTGCACCGGCTGGAGGAGAATATCGGCGGCGCAGCGATCGAACTCGCGGCACAGGATCTGCAGGAAATAGAGACCGCATTGTCTGGTGTCACCGTGCAGGGTGATCGCTACCCGGCCCACCTGCAGGCCCGCGTCGGCCGATAGGCTGCCAGCACTGAAAGGAATTACCATGACTGACAATATCAAGGGGAAGACGGTCGTCATCACCGGCGCCAGCAGCGGCCTCGGCGAAGCGACCGCCCGTCATCTCGCCAATGCCGGCGCCAAGGTGGTGCTCGGCGCCCGCCGGATCGACCGCCTGAAGGCGCTCTCCAGTGAACTCGGCCTCCCCGAAGGCTCCTCCATCGAAACCGACGTGACCGAGGCCGGGCAGGTCAAACATCTCGTCGATCAGGCCGTGCGCCTGCACGGGCGGATAGACGTGATCGTCAACAATGCCGGCCTGATGCCGCACTCGCCTTTGGAGCGCGGCAAGATCGACGATTGGGACCGGATGATCGACGTGAACTTCAAGGGCGTGCTCTATGGCATTGCCGCCGCCCTTCCGCACATGACGGCGCAGAAAAGTGGCCATATCATCAACGTCTCGTCGGTCGCGGGACACAAGGTCCGCCCCGGAAGCGCGGTCTATGCGGCGACCAAGACAGCCGTGCGTGTCATCTCCGAGGGCCTGCGCCAGGAGGTGAAGCCCTATAATATCCGCACGACGATCGTCTCGCCCGGTGCGGTAGAGTCGGAACTGCCGCAGAGCATTACCGAGGCCGATGTCGCGGCCGGCATCGCCGATTTCTATGAACGCTATGCCATCCCGGCCGACAGTTTCGCGCGGGTCGTCGCCTTCGCGATCTCGCAGCCCGAGGAAGTGGATATCAACGAAATCCTCTTCCGCCCGACGGCGCAGGAGCTTTGATAGAGCTTCAGCGGGAAGTTGCAGAAATGCCGCATGGGGCAGGCTTCGTCTCTGCCATGCGCCGTACGTCTCCCGCTCCCGCCGATTGTTTGCTATTGATCCGCTCGAAGAGCATTGGCGCATCGAGGTAGACTTTGCCTAAGTAAGAACCGGTCTCAACCCAGTTTCACCCGTACGGCCTGGCGGCTATGGCTGCCGGCGTATGAACACGTTCATCGGGTGGCGGCAAGAGACCGGTTTGGCATTGTTCCGATCGCCAGCAACAGCCCCGCTGTCTCTGCTCTTCAGCCACCCAAAAGCATCGCCACGCCGCGCCCGATAGGGCTTTCTCTCGCGCCATCTTGGTGAACTTCCGAACGGAAGACCAAGACTTATGTGCGATACCCTACGGGTCCGATGGACCGTAACGCCGAAAACCGCTCCCCAGCCCTGGATTGCCTGTGGCGGATGCGGCGGCTTCAGAGCCTTTCGATCCAGCGACAAGATCCGGCTCAATGCCAATGGCCGCCGGCTGGATGCCTGGCTCATCTACAAATGCCTGGCCTGCGACAAGACCTGGAACCGGCCGCTCTTCGAGCGTCAGAATGTCCGCGATATCGATCCGGCCGTTCTGCACGCGCTGCAGTCCAACGATCCGGATTGGATCCGGACGGAGAGCTTCAACATCGAAGCCCTGAAACGCAAGACCGAGCGCATCGACGAATTTCCGGAATTCGACCTCGTCAGGGAGGTGCTGCGCGAGACTGCCGGCTGGACACGGGTGGAGATCGAGCTGGCTGTGCCGTTGCCTGCCGGCATACGCCTCGACCGCCTGCTGGCCTCCGGGCTGGAGATGTCGCGCACGCGGCTGCAGGCGCTCCACGAGAAAGGCCTGCTCCGGGCGCATCCGGATCGCGCCGGCCTCTTGCGGCGGCGCATCAGGACCGGCGTCGAGGTGATGGTCGACCTTTCAGCCGTCCCTGACCGTGAGCTCTCCTGGGGCCCTCTTGCAACCGGCAGTCCCCGCTAGTCTCTTAACGCAAAGGCCCGCAATGGCGGGCTTTTGCAACTGCGCCTGCCAGCCAGGGCGGCGGCGATCAGGTCAATCCTGGCAATGCGGCGAGCGACACGGCTGCATCAGCCCGCGGTCGCCGTCCATGGATGCGATGGGGTTTCAGCCGGTCCTGCGACGTCAGTGGATTGTCCGCATCGATTGCGCGGAAGATCTCCTGCAGTTCGGGCTCATCGACGAGAGAGGCCGCGTCCGCCGGCGAAATCCAGATCTTCTGCCTCTCCCCATATTCGCGGAAATGCGTGGTCTCGCTCTCCAGCCGCAGCAGATGCACCGAAACCGTCAGCGGCTGCTCCTGGTCCTTCAGATAGCTGTAATAGCCGAGCGGCTTCTTCCTGACCTTGCCCCTGACGCCGGCCTCTTCGGATGCCTCGCGCTGGGCGCAGCGATAGGGCTTTTCCTTCTTCTGGAGATAGCCTTTCGGGATCACCCATCGTCCGGTATCGCGGCTGGTGATGAGCAGGACGCTCAGCCTCCC